>Ga0233431_1000665_pt1 | contig 72011 bp, 52 predicted proteins | sample SI_118_April2016_FD_179867 | JGI IMG/M metagenome (GOLD analysis project Ga0233431, IMG submission 179867) | Seawater microbial communities from Saanich Inlet, British Columbia, Canada - SI_118_April2016_200_MG | ecosystem: Environmental > Aquatic > Marine > Inlet | place: Canada: British... | reverse complement strand
ATAGATCGGTTCGGAAAAAACTGCAGCCGTTCTCAAAATATTGATTGAAATGGCCCGAACAAGGTTATAGATCAAGCTTAGCAAAATAAGACTAAGACCAGACATTTCATTTATTTGTATTTACTTTCATGATTATAACGGATATTTCTCTCGAAAACAGCCTTGTCGTACATGTTCCAAATTCCGATTTGGAGAAAAAATGGCAAAATACAAGCAAACTAAATGGATTGTTCTATGCCTGCTGATTTTATTTATTTTCATTGGAGGGTGTGCTGATACTACCCCAGACACCGGCGCAGATTCAACTTCAGACACCGGCGCAGATTCAACTTCAGACACCGATTCAACCTCAGACACTGACACCGATTCAACCTCAGACACTGACACCGATTCAACCTCAGACACTGACACTGACACCGATTCAACCTCAGACACTGACACTGACACCGACGCAGATTCAACTTCAGACACAGAAGCACCAATAAATCCTCAATTCGTTATAAACAATGGAGCTTATTCCACAAAATCAACTGTTATAACATTAACTCTCTCAGCCTCCGATAATGTTGGGGTTGTTGGATTCTATATTGCGAGTAATTCCACTTCCCCAACTTCAACAGATTCTGGATGGACGGCTATATCTCCAATACAGAGTTACTCTGATGTTGTTTCTTTTACACTAAGCACTGGAAATGGACTAAAGATAATTAATGCTTGGTTCAAAGACGCTTCAGGAAATGTATCTCTTGGAACCAATGATCAAATCCATCTATTAAATGATCTTCTGCCTGATACAGGGCAGACAACATCTTATTCAAGCACATTTGGAGAAGATCATGACTATTTGATCAATGAGCCTTCATACACTGACAATAATGACAGCACAATAACAGATAATAATTCTGGTTTAGTATGGCAAAAAGAAGTTAATGACTCTATGTATACATGGAGCGCTGCAAGTGATTATTGTTCAAACAATACGGCAGCTTTATCCGGGACTGCATGGCGTTTACCTACAGATTATGAATTAATGACGATTGTTGATTATTCAATCAATGATCCGGCAATTAACACAGCTTATTTCACAAACACAAAGTTTGCCTATTATTGGTCAAATAGTATCCTAGCTTCGGATGCCAATAATGTAAGAGTTGTCCACTTCGGCAATGGATATGTGAGTTTGGCGGCAAAGACAGACAATACTTACGTTCGTTGTGTGCGAGAAGAACAATCACAAATCGGCAGTTTTACGGACAATGGTAATAAGACAATAACAGATAATGATTCCGGTTTAATTTGGCAACAAGAAGAGGCAGGGCAAAAAACTTGGGATAATGCACTTCTCTACTGTGAAGAACTTACTCTTGCGGGAATGAGTGATTGGCGTCTACCCAATATAAAAGAATTGTTGTCAGTTATTGATCGTAGTGTTGCCAATCCTTCTATTAACACAACATTTTTTGTTTCAGCTTCTTCTTTGAACTATTGGTCAAGCACAACAGATGTAAGCAATACGAACAACGCATGGGATGTTGCTTTCCTTAATGGCTACGTGTTATTTTCTCAAAGCAAATCCAGCAGCTTTAATGTTCGCTGTGTTCGTGGTGGACAGTGAATGGTCCATTATTCCCCGATCAGTAAAAACGAAAAGTGTTTGATATTTTTAAAAGTGAAAGCCTTTTTTCTATAAATCATTCACTTGTTCAGGTTGTTTAAAAAACTGTGTTCATTATAAGAGTAATCCTTTTGGACCAATCAATAGCAAGACAGTGAAAAAAAGCTCCAAAATACGAAAACGACCAACCAGAGGCACCCTTCCCGATGTTGTTCTCAACTCTCAAATCATAAAAGAAGAATTGCCTTTACCGTTTGTGTTTTATCCGAATTGTGGAGGGGTTTATATTGGCTTTGGTGAGAGCGATTTTGGTCCTCCAGTATTATGTGAATGTGCAAAAGGGGCGATTGAGAACTACTTGCGCCTGCGAGAGAAAATAGACTTGGGTAATTACACAGACAGAAGTGTTACAGCTCCTTTATCTAGCCATGATTTCCCACAAAGACTAGCTGATGTTTCATTATCCAGAGGAAATCCATTGAAGTGGTTAAAATTTGTTCCCAAAGTATGCCACCGATGCAATCTTGCAACCCCATCTGTTCGGTGGAGTGGTGACGGGGCAAAGTTTGAGCAATACTATGGGTGGTATGTATATCAAACAATCAACAGATTAGGTGTAATGTCTGCACCTAACTGCATTTACTTGAATGATGTTTGTCCTCCCGAAATAATGGATCAAATCGATGAGTTTAATAAGATCCGAAAAATGGCTCAATTAGAACGAGAACATGAACCATATAGAAAACTTGAAAAGCTTAGCGGACAACTTTATAGAAAACTTGGAAATCACTTTGAAAACATTACTCGTGAAGAATTCGGATTTAGAAAAGTTGGGGAAGGCTGGATAAGCGAATCTTTACTTTATAAAATTATTTCTCGACAATACCCTGGGCAGGATATTATTAGGCATCATCGCCCTGAATGGTTGGATGGCCTCGAATTAGATATTTTCATTCCTGACATTAGACTTGCATTCGAATATCAGGGGCAACAGCATTTCCACCCAATCAAAGCATGGGGAGGAAAAAAGGCCTTAGTTGCCTTACAGGAACGTGATGCAAGAAAACGACAGATATGTATTAAATGTAACGTAAAACTTATTGAAATAGACTATACAGAACCTTTAACAGATGAATATGTTGAAAAAAAAATAGCTCATTCATTAAATTAGTGTTCACTTCTACTTACCTGTACGAATCGGAATGAAAATCCTAACGATTCGCTCTATCTGAGTTGCGGCAAAAGTTCTTCTATTGGCTATCCTGTCATGTAACCCCTTTCATACAACTGCTTTGATATTTTTAAAAGCTTAAGTATTTTCCCGTTTCCAGGCTTCCGATTGATTCCAAAAAGTTGAATTGTTGGGGAAAATCCAGAAAGGTTTTCTCAAGGGAAGTCTGGAAAGTTGCAAAATATGTTGCAAAATTCTTATTGCCTATTTCTGCCAAACATGGCGGAGGTACGTGGGAATCGAACCCACCCAGCACTGTTCTACAGCACCACGCGCGGTTTTGAAGACCGGGGAGCCCACCAGAGACTCATCTACCTCCGTTTGATCGGAGTGGTGTCAGAAGTTCGTCGTTTTTAAAGATGTTTACTTATTTCAATGCATCAATATCTCACGAGCATGTGTCCAACATATCAAGACTTGCTCGTGTCGTCAATCAAAGGAACATGAGATGCTTAGATCTAGATATAGGTTGAAGGTAGTTGAATAATTTTTTCAGAGATCATCTCAACTCGATCACTGTTGTTTATTACAATTCCGAGTGGGAGATCATTTTTCTCCACAAAGGCTTTTAATGTTTGAATTTGACGACGTTTTACAAAGCTTCCAAATTTAATTTCAAATGGAAGTACGCCAAAGTCTCCCTCTAAAATAAGATCAATTTCAGCTCCATTTCGAGTTCGGAAATAGTAATAGTTGACTTTTGCTGCATCAAGAGCTTGAACTCCCTTTATCACCTCCTCAGTAATGAAGGCTTCAAAACTTGAACCAACCGCAGGATGTTTAATTAATTGATCTCTATTGCGAATCCCTTGAATATAATGAGAAAAACCACTGTCTCTGAAGTTGCCTCTTGGCATCTTTATGACAGATTTACTGACACTTTTTTCAAAACTATGAATGTTCCGCCAAATATAACTACCTGAAGCAATATCAAGGTAATCACGAATTGATTTCTCGGAAACATCAAGCGATCTGGAGACCTGGGAACGGTTTATAATGGTACCATTTAGCGAGGATAACATGGAGATAAAACGTTGGTATTTGACTAGATCCAAACGAGGAAAAAGAGACCGAATATCCCTTTGAACATATGTCTGATAATAGTTCTCCATCCATGATTGAAAAAATCGGTCGCTGTTTTCCAAAACCGGTTCGGGATATCCACCTTTTAAGAATATCGCCATCATCTGATCATGATTGACTGGTTGTTTCAGATTTTTAAGCCATTGTTTGGTTTCATCATTAATTTTCTGCTTAAAAATAGTATAAAAATCAGGCAGTGGTAAATCGTAAATCTCATTTATTTTAAACGTTCCTAATTCAATTATCCCGACTCTTCCAGCCAGGCTTTCTGATACATTCTTTATTAATTCAAGGGAACTGGATCCCGTTAGAATGAATCGGTTTTTTTTTCGTCTATCAGCATCAATAACACCCCTCAATTCCTGAAATAATTGGGGATATCGCTGAGCTTCGTCGATGATGACAGAATGCGGATTTTCTTTAATAAAAAATTCAAAATCTTCAGCAATTAAGTTATAATCCTGATGACGTTCAAGATCGTAATAACGCCATGTCGGCCTTAACATCCTGGCCAGAGTGGTTTTCCCACATTGACGAACGCCGAGTATAATAATTACCGGAAAAAATTTTAGTAGTTCATTCAATTTATTTTCTAAATTTCTTTTTTTATCAGCCATATTCGTATCCTACGCACGAATAATACTGGTGTCAATATTTTTAATCAAGATTAAGGGATCGTACAAAAATAACTTGGCATAATCTGTCCGCAAAAGTCCCATAGAGACTGGACATTTTGCAGACAAAATGCCAAGTAATTTTTGAGCCAACCCTAAGCCCATTGATATTTCCCTATTCATTGGAAAAGCTAATTCTGCTGTATTGCGCAACGGTTTTTGGCTACCGGGCAACTAAACCGAAAAAGTGATTGACAAACAAAAACCTCCCATTTGAAACTGAACTTACAATCTAACATTACTAATTCAAGGGATTCCTTTGTTCCACTTAAGAAAAGCCCTGCCTGCTAATATTCTCAAATCCAAAGATTTTCACATGAAACTGAATATACCACAAGCGATACGCTGGACCGGTGACGAGCTGTATCTACTGGATCAGACAAAACTACCGGGAGAGGTTGTAGAAGAAAAACAGGAGACCATCGAGATGGTCTGGGAGGCGATCAAGCAGCTGAAAGTCAGAGGTGCGCCGGCAATTGGTGTGTCAGCAGCTTACGGACTGCTTGTAGGGATAAGGGACGCATTAGATCTTCCGCTGGATAAATTCATGCAGCACATCGAGAAGCAAGCCGCTTACCTGGACAGTTCCCGCCCAACTGCTGTCAACCTTCACTGGTCCATGGTCCGCATGGTCAACAAAGCGAAAAGCTTCTCTCCATCTTCAAACTCTGAGTTATACAAAGCCCTGACAGATGAAGCGGTAATAATTGATCAGGAAGACAAGGGACTTTGCCTTGGGATGGGTGAGCACGGCGCCCCTTTGATTAAAGAAGGTATGGGTGTACTGACACATTGCAACGCCGGTTCTCTGGCAACAGCCGGAATCGGGACAGCAACAGCCCCCATGTATGTCGCTCATCAGAAAGGAGTTCAATTCAGAGTCTACGCCGATGAAACCCGCCCCCTCCTGCAGGGTGCCCGCCTGACCAGCTGGGAACTTCAAAAAGCCGGTATCGATGTCACGCTGATCACCGACAATATGGCCGGGCATCTGATGTCCAAAGGCTTGATCGATCTTGTGATAACAGGCACCGACCGCGTTGCTGGCGGCAACGGTGATGTGGCCAACAAGATCGGCACCATGTCAGTGGCTATTCTGGCAGATCACTTTGGAATCCCTTTTTACGTAGCCTGCCCCTCATCCACGATTGATTTTGCATCTAAAACCGGTACTGACATCGAGATTGAGGAGCGGACAAGTGATGAGGTCACCTCTTTTGGATCCAGGCAGACCGCCCCTGAGGGGATCAAGGTTCGTAATCCAGCATTTGATGTGACGCCCAATCGATTTGTCAAAGGACTTATTACTGAAAAAGGCATTGTCTCAGCACCATACGATGTGAATCTCGCAGAAATGTTTCGTTCCCACCAGAGCATGTAGCCAACAATTCATGATGAAAAACCGCTTCAACCAGGAAATTATAGACCAGTACCGAAAGCAGTTCCCCAATCTTGCGGGGGATATGCTGCTGCGGATTGTCACAACTCGCCTCATTGGCCAGAACCCGGATCTGGTCCTCCACGGTGGAGGGAACACGTCTGTGAAATGTCGTGTTAAAGATATCACCGGGATTGAGCGAGACATTCTCTATGTAAAGGGCAGCGGGCATGACATGTCAGTTGCTCGACCGGAATCGTTCCCCGGATTGGTTCTGGAGAACCTGAAACGGCTGGAACAGCTTGAGGCGCTTTCTGATGAAGAAATGGTCAATCAGCTGCGGATCAATACCATTCAAGCCGATGCGCCTACGGCATCCATTGAAGGCCTGCTGCATGCATTTTTACCACACAAATATATCGATCACTCCCATGCAGACGCGATTCTGGTGTTAACCAACTCAAAAAATGGCACTGAGCGGATTCGGGAAGCGTTGGGCTCTAAAGCGGTCATCATCCCTTATCTAAAACCCGGTTTTCTGTTGGCCAAGCGTGTTTCAGAGGCCTCTAAAAACAATCCTGATGCAGAAGCGATCATCGCCCTGAATCACGGTATTTTTACGTTCGGGCCGGATGCAGAAACAGCCTACAGCCGCATGATCGATTATGTGTCCCGCGCGGAAAAGTTTATTGCCGGTCATCAGGATCCTGAAAACGTAACGAGTTCAGTCCCTGAGAACACCTCGCCGAATGATCAACAGATCTCCCGCCTGACATCTACGATCAGAGGAGCTTGCTCCTTCTTCGACCACAAGGGTAAAAAACATCGCTTTTATGTGGAACTGCGCAACAACGCGGACATGGTCAAGGCCTCACTATCCACAAACGCTGAGTTTTTCTGTCGTTCCGGCGTGCTGACCCCGGATCATGCCATCCGCACAAAAAACAGCATTGTCTTCATCGACACCATCCCTGAAGACAACGAAAGTTTTAAGAGAACAGTTGAAAAAGCAGTACAGCAATTCAGGGATGAATACGATACCTATTTTCAAACGCAGATAGCTGAAAAACAGATTCAGGTTTTAAAACTCGATCACAGCCCCCGACTTTTCATGGTGAGAGGGGTCGGCCTTCTGGCGCTGGGGTTTTCTCGCAAATGGGCCCGCATCGCGGCCGACATCGCCGAACACACGATTCGGGCGAAACAATCAGCCCTGAGCCTGGGAGATTACCAGCCAATATCCGAAGCCCATGTTTTCGACCTGGAATATATGAACATGCAACAGCAGAAACTTGAGAAAACAGATGGGAAAGAGCTTCAAGGGCAGGTCGCCATTGTGACCGGGGCAGCAGGCGCCATCGGTTTCGGCATCGCCGATTGTCTGTTGCAGGCCGGAGCGGTTGTGGTCATCACCGATCTGGACAGGACTCGACTAGAAACGGTTGAAAAGATACTGGCTGAAAAACATAACGGAAGTCATATCGAATCTCTGGTTTTTGATATTACCGACTACGGGGCCGTGGAAAAGGCGCTGATTGATGTTTGTAAGAAACTGGGGGGTATCGATATCGTCGTTCCCAATGCTGGAATTGCCCATGTCGCAAAAATCGAAGAGCTGGACCCCCAGAAATTTGCTCAGGTAATGGATGTGAATCTCATGGGCGTCTTCAACCTGATCAAAGCCTCCATTCCAGTTCTGAGACAACAACAAACCGGCGGAAATATCGTCTTGATCAGTTCAAAAAACGTATTTGATCCAGGCGCTGCTTTCGGGGCCTACAGCGCATCGAAGGCTGCCGCCCACCAACTGTCCAGAATCGCTGCCCTGGAGCTGGCAGAAATCGGGGTCAGGGTTAATATGATCAATCCCGATGCGGTCTTTGGAGATGAAAAGATCTCTTCCGGTCTCTGGGACCTGATCGGCCCGGATCGTATGAAATCGAGAGGGCTGGATCCACAGGGACTCAGGGAATACTACCGCGAACGAAACATGCTGAAAGAGACTGTGCTGGCAGAACACGTGGGGAACGCAGTGGTATTTTTTGCCAGTGAAAAGACACCCACGACAGGTGCGACCCTGCCAGTGGATGGGGGCGTAGCGTCGGCAGCGCCCAGATGACAATATGTTCAAAGACATCCCCCTGGCCCCCTTAAAAGGGGGAATAAGATGGGCTCCCTTTAAAGAGGAAATATGAAAGATCTCTGTTCCAAGGGTGGGGAATAGGATCAGGAAAAAATCGGGTACATTTTTTTATGAATTTTGTGAATTTATGCAGCAATGTCCGGTTAGGTTTTTGCAAAAAAGCTGAATGATGAAACCTGGATCGAGCTTATAAGGATTTATTAGATTTTCTTAGTTTAGCGTAGCGAAAATAAGCCTTGTTTGAGCGAGGCAGGCGAGTTTGGCGGTTTTTCGTGAAGCAAACTTAGAAAATCTTTAAATCCTTATGCGCAGAGACGGGTTTTTTCATTCAGCTTTTGTTCTGCAAAAAACTAACCGGTCATTGCTGGGCGTTTGGTATCATTAACCGTAAGGAGAAAAAATGGCAGATTTAGATGGTGTTAAGGAAGCAAAAAGTTTTCACACGGATGTCCCCCAACAGACCGAAGGATTTTTCCTGAAAGGGTCTAACTCCCTGGACTGGGGTATGAAAAACCGCTTGGCGAGAATCTTCAATCCCAATTCCGGCAATACTGTCATGCTGGCCGTCGACCACGGTTATTTCCAGGGTCCCACCACCGGACTCGAACGTATCGACCTCAATATTCTGCCTCTGGTTCCCTATGCAGACACGTTAATGTTGACCCGGGGCATTCTCAGAAGTATTGTTCCGCCTTCCCTGACACTACCCATCGTGATCAGGGCTTCCGGCGGTTCCAGTATCCTGAAGGAGCTTTCTAACGAGGAGATCGCTGTCGCAATCGAAGACTCTATCCGTCTGAATGTTTCTGCCATGGCGGTACAGGTATTTATCGGTGGAGAATTTGAAAAACAGTCAATCATCAATATGACGAAGCTTATCGATGCCGGCCTCAAGGCCGGAATTCCAACACTTGCCGTCACCGCTGTCGGAACCGATATGGCCAGGGATGCCCGCTATTTCAGATTGGCCACCCGCATCTGTGCCGAACTGGGTGCTCATTATGTTAAGACCTACTATATAGAAGATGGATTTGAAACGGTGACATCCTGTTGTCCGGTCCCTATTGTCATCGCCGGTGGCAAGAAACTGCCGGAGTTCGACGCCCTGACCATGGCCTACAATGCGATTCAGAAGGGTGCAAACGGGGTGGATATGGGAAGAAATATCTTCCAGTCAGAATCTCCCGAAGCAATGATTCAGGCTGTCGGCGCAGTGGTCCATAACAACGAAACACCCGACAAGGCTTTTCAGATGTATAATGACCTTAAAAATCAGGCAACCTAAACCATCTGCAGCGTTGCCTCTGTGATCTTTTTTGCGTCAGACACTGGAATTTCTGCCATCAGCAGATCGGACCCCGTAAGGGTCGATCTGCAGGCCCGGACTTCCAGCGTCGATTTTTATAATGATTATTTCTGGAATTCCTGTGTCCACCCGCGGCGTAAAATTTCTTCAGCAAAAGAAAATCGATTTCGAGCTGGTCCGGTATGAGCACCAGGAAAAGGGGGCTGAATTTGCGGCTAAAAGCATCGATTTCCCACTTTCTCAAACCATCAAGACGCTGGTGGTAGACCTGGGGAACAAAAAATTCTGCCTGGCGCTGCTACCTGGCGATAAACAACTGAGCCTGAAACAGATCGCCAGAATCTTCACTGCCAAACGTGCTGCCATGGTAGATGTAGAGACCGCGGAACGAATCACCGGTTATCTGGTTGGCGGGATCAGCCCCTTTGGAACCCGGCAAAAACTGGAGGCAGTCATGGCGTCATCTCTGTGCGAATTTGAGACAGTGGTGATTAATGCCGGACAGCGAGGGTCATTGTTGCGCCTCTCTCCTGATGATATTCGGACCGCCTTGAACTGCCGGATCGCTGACATTACCGAGTAATTTCAAAAACAGATCTTCCCCGCATGATGGCTGTTTTGCCTTTAAAGCCGGAAACAACTATAATTAAATTTGTAAATAAAACGAGACGATTGTCTCATACACACAACTACTTGAGAGGCAACTGTTCATGAAGGATCTGAAGCCGGAAGTCCGACTTACTGCAACTGTCAAGGGTGCTGGTTGAGCTTCGAAACTATCTCCAGGGGACCTGGATAAAGCACTGTGCGGACTTGAATTTCCGACCAATGAAAATGTCATCGTTGGTTTAGACCAGGCAGATGATGCCGGGGTTTATAAGGTCAGCGACGATATCGCTCTTATACAGACGGTGGATTTCTTCACCCCCATTGTTGATGACCCGTATTGGTTTGGCCAGATCGCGGCAGCCAACGCCCTGAGCGACGTTTATGCCATGGGAGGCGTACCGAAAACAGCCATGAACCTGGTTGCGTTCCCTATGAAGCAGTTGGGGGTGGATGTTCTGCGCCAGGTTCTGCAAGGTGGCCTTGAGAAAATGCGGGAAGCCGATGTGGCACTGGTTGGCGGACACAGCGTTGAGGACGATGAGTTAAAATATGGGCTCTCGGTCACCGGCTTTATTCATCCAGATCGGATATTGACCAAAAAGAACCTGAAACCCGGTGATCAGTTGATCCTGACCAAACCTCTTGGCACTGGCATTATCAACACCGCAATCAAGAGAGATCAGGTTCCGGCTGCAGTTCTCGAAAAAGTCACGCTTCTGATGGCGACACTGAACCGGAAAGCGGCAGAGATCATGGGTAAATATCAGGTACACGCCTGCACAGATATCACTGGATTCGGGCTGCTGGGCCACCTGGCTGAAATGGTCCTGGATTCGGGTTGCGGTATCAGAGTCGATGCGGCAGCGGTACCCATTATACCTGAAACCTTCGGGTTTGCCGAAAAAGGCCTGGTTCCCGGAGGTGGCAGACGCAACCGGGATTTCAGACAACACCTGGTGGATTTTGCGCCATCGGTGAACAGCACCCTTCAGGATATCCTTTTCGATCCACAAACTTCCGGTGGTCTAATGATCTGTGTTGACCGGGAGGACGCCGGAAACCTTCTGGATGAGCTGAAAAGCAGTGGCATCACAGAAGCAAATGTGATGGGTGAGATCATAACGGCACCGACCCATCGAATCGTCGTCGGCTAATCAATCACCTTGACCCGCACATCTCCTGCGAGAGATTAAATTGCCCTATATCGACACCCATTGCCATCTGGATTTTGAAGCCTTTGATACGGACCGTCCAGGTCTGATGCAGCGCTGCCGGGAAAAAGGCGTGACCCACTTCATTCTGCCCGGTGTGACTCAAAACCAGTGGCGCAAACTGCTGCTGCTCGGACAGCAGCATAAAGAGATAGCGGTTGCGCCCGGCTTACACCCCTGCTTCATTCAGTCACACCACCCCTCCCATTTGGAAGAACTGCAGACACTGCTTGCATCAGACAGAGATAAAATCATTGGAGTGGGGGAGATCGGTTTGGATTATTTTATCAAAGCGCTGGATCGGCAGCGACAAATAAGTTTTTTCGAGGAGCAGGTCAGACTGGCAAAAGAATATTCACTGCCACTGTTACTGCACGTGAGAAAAGCCCATGATGAGGTTTTGCACGTTATCCGTCGCTTAAAATTTGAAATCGGGGGGATTGTACACTGCTATTCCGGAAGTTTGCAGCAGGCACAAAAATACCTTGAGAACGGTTTCAAAATTGGGATCGGCGGCGTCATTACCTATCAGAACGCGAACAGATTACAGAAAATTGTCAAAACACTACCGCTTTCAGCCTTCGTTTTTGAGACCGATGCCCCGGATGTTCCTCTGGCTGGCCGTCAAAACCAGACTAGCTCCCCGGAAAACCTGCCGCAGATATGTCAGGCCTTCAGCCAGCATCGTGACGAACCGGAAGACCAGGTTGCGGCACAGCTCTACCGCAACACCCTGGAACTCTTTCCACAATTGGAGGTTTAAGCGGTGACGGATTTCCTCGAAAGAACTGAGATGCTGGTTGGCCGGAAGGCCGTCGAAAAGCTGAGCTTAAGTCATGTCTATATTGCCGGGATCGGCGGCGTTGGATCATATACAGCAGAGGCCCTGGCCAGAGCCGGAATCGGTCAGCTGACCCTTCATGATGCCGATACGGTGGCGCTCAGCAACATCAACCGTCAGTTGGTCGCCCTGCACTCCACCATCGGTCAACACAAAACGGCGATTATGAAACAGCGGATCCTGGATATCAATCCCCAGTGTCGAGTGATCACCCGGGAAAACTTCATGGGCGTCAACGAAATGGCCAGTGTACTCGAAGGTCATTATGATGCCGTTGTGGATGCCATTGATATCAAGAACTGCAAACTGGCATTTCTAACCCACGCCCACAGAAAAGGGTACAACCTGTATTCCAGCCTGGGAGCAGGAAACCGTCTGGATCCAACAAAAGTGAGAAGCGGCGACTTCTTCGATTCCAGGCACTGTCGTCTCGCAAAAGCGCTACGCAAAAGACTGCGCCACGCCGGTATTCATCAGGGAATCAAAGCTGTCTGGTCCGATGAACTGGGACGGCCACCTCTACTGCCGCTGGAAGAACAGGCCTATGAACGGTTGCCACAGGGGACCATCAGTACGATTCCAGCCCTTTTCGGAATCATGCTGGCTGGCCTGGTTATTAAAGATATGATTGACGACTCAAAATAGAGTTTCATATTTTGTCACTCTTAGCCTTTTGTTCCCGCTCTTCTTCTTTTTCAAGCGCTTCTTGTCTCTCTTTTTGCAGGACCATATCTGACCATCTTTTTTCCAGGCCCGAGAGGCTGTCTTTTCCCTTAAATTTTTTGTAAAGAGTGGCGAGCTGACGATAAACATCTTTATCCGCTTTCATGTCAAAGGCTGCTTCGATAATTTCAATTGCTTTTTGATATTGGCCTTTTTTCAATAACCCTCTGCCTTTTATGATCAGTGCCTGCCGGAGTCTTTCCTGCCCTTTTTCTTTTTCTGCATTCAAGATATTTTCAGCTTCTTCCAGCAACATTTTTTCTGTTTTTATATCATTCAATTGCCTGTAGGCCTGGGCTGCTTTTTTTAACGATTCCGGCAGTCTTAGAATACTTAATGCTCTATCAAAATATTCAGCGGCCGGTTTAAATTTATTTTCTTCGAACAGCGTGTCGCCTGTGTTTATATAGTAGTCATGTATTTCTCTCATTTGCTGGTTGGCTGTCTCCGAGTCAGGATCTTTTTTTAAAACGTCTCTAAATGTGTTAATGGCCTCATCAATCTGCTTCAGGTTTCTATATATGATGCCGATCTTGTTCCAAAGCGCTGAATCCGGTTGTTCAGTTACAGCGATGAGATAAAAGTCCAGCGCTTTCTCAAAATTGCCTTCTTCAAAACAAACATCGGCTTCCTGCATCAGCTTCCTCATGCTGTACATGCCATCTGATTTCCTCAATAATACAGCTGTTTTTATCAGGTATTTTACTGACAGGAATTGCTTTTTTACTTTACGGTAAATCAAACCGAGATTAACATTGTAGTACCGATTAAACTCGTTTTCTGCCAGCAGTTGAATCAATTTTTGAATCGCTTCCTGCGGGTTACCTTTTTGTTCCTGACTGAGAGCGAGCAAAAGTGCTGAGGTCGGAAAATCCACTGCTGACAAACCTTTTAAAGCATCTTCCGCCACATCTGCCTTTTGGTTCGCAACGGCATAAAGTCCAAGATTAAACAGGTGGGTTTGTTCGTTTTTAGCATCCAGCTTGATTTTCTTTCTAAATTCATGGCAAACATCATCAACTGTCACTTTTCCGGCATCTTCCTTCAGTTTCTCGATTTTGGCATCGATTTTCCGTACTTCAGCCTGACCTCCGGATTCGGTTTTTTTGTCACGTAAGAGAAATAGCTGCCGAATTTTTGCTTCAACCTCTTTTGGTTTTGATGATGACGCCTTTTCCATCATTCCAGCGATAAGGTTATCGTCGCCAATGTAACTTGGCAGGATATATTCCGTTTGATCTTTGAATTGTGACAGTTCATTAATAATATCATCATATACTATCTCCGCTTTCACTTCTGCTGATGCCAGGTTATAAAACGCGGGTTTATAGTCTTTTTTAATTTTAAGCGCTGTTTTATAAAGCGCAATGGCCTGTTTGAAGTCTTTGAGCCTTTGAGCATAATTACCCAGTTTGTTTATCAGCTCATAATCGCCTTTTTTTTCTTTAATTAAATTCATGCCGATGGCAATCGCTGATTCAAATTCTCCAGCCACAGCGACTTTTTCGAGTTCTTCACACAGTTTTGGATAAACAATGTTTGAATCGATGGCCATCGCCTTACCGAATTCGATCATTGCACCATTATGCATTTTCCGGGAAAGTTGTTTCAACCCGGCTGTCAGGTGTTTTTCGATACTTTGCAGCGATTTTTCTTCTTTACTCTGGCGAATATTTTTAAACATGAGAACCGTTCTTTGACTGAGGTGTGAAATATGTATCAGGCAGATGATCAAAATTTATTAAACATCCTTCCATGTTAGCCATTGGGGTGTGACGGTTTATTTCTTCGCACATATCTTTATTGCGTAACTATTCCCCACATCGCCTGAACCGGGAACGTCATTGCTGTATAATTGAAAATCGTTTATTGAGAGCTTCCTGTTTGTTCGTATCCTACCAGAAAAAAGAAATATCTCAAGGGCCATCTTTTATTCCGGGATAAATTTCAACCAAAACAACAGGCCTCAAAAGGGATGGAATATTCAATCAGGAACATAAATCATCTGGCTAATTCAAAATTTGTCGGCCCCGGAATTTGCTTTGATGGAACAATCGGATTTCTTGACATTCAATCCACATGAAAATCGGAGCTGTTTTTTCACCACTCAGCCCTATGCTTTCGCCCAATGAGGCAGAGTATCAACTCAATGATCGTAGTGCAGAAACACTGACCTCTCTTGATCTTCTCTATCCCGAAATCACAGGGAGGTTCCGGATACCATTGATATGGCGCCCCTGCCGCAAAAATACGAGCCACACACGGAGGTTGTCGAAATCGATGTTCAGAACGATCTGGCCCATCTGGCCTACACCGGGGGACGACCGGCCGTTCTAAAGGTGTCATGCTGACTTCGATAACTACGACCTTTCCCACGTCAAGTTCTCAGGTTCCGAGGCGGCTCCCCTGCCGGTAGCTGTGATTGGTAAGTCGGATGTCAATATCAACCGCAACGTTTTTCAGAGGTCTATCATCTCTATGGTGTTATAAATATCATCATATCCTAATCAAAGATATGATTGACGAAACGGTGGAATAACAATAGACTCCTGAATATTGGACAGCATCATATCCATCTTGACTGAAGTAAGGGTCGGCTCAAAAATCACTCAAGTGATTCCCATTAACGTCAAGGAATCACGTTGCTGTGGCATTCTATCTGAAAAATGTCCAATCATTTGAGGACTTTTGCAGATTGAATAGGCCAAGTTATTTTTGGACGATCCCTAAGCAGATCCAAGCCAGACTGACTGTCCGGAAAGACTCATTCCAGCCATATAACCAGACAATAGAACCAAATTCCCAGTGTTCTCTGCAAGTGAACGATCGGTTTTTTATGAAATCATCTTTGACAACGGTTTTCAAATCCCAAATTGCCCTGTCCAGTATCATCACCCTGCTGATCTTCGGATTTATCCAATTCGGAAAATTTCTCAGTGTTTTACCTGATGAAAAGGCGAATCTGTATCTGACAAGCGCACTGATTATCTGTTTTTTGATCCTGAACGGCTATTTCTACCTCAGACGGGCTGGTCGGTCGCTGCTGCGACCACCCACAGATCTGGACCTGGAAGATGATGATTTCTCACAGACTGACAAGCTTGAACAAACAGCGGATACAACAATCACAAAGGATTCAGTTGCAGTCGTTGAAGATGAAATCCCTGCTGCAGATCAGTCCTATTCTCTACTGGAACAAATCCCACAAGGTATCATCATTGCGGATGCCAACGGAGAAATCCGTTATGTCAATACGACCGCCAAAGGGATTTTAATTAAAATATCCCAGTTTCTGCCCATTGATATAGATAAAATGTTGGGCACGTCTTACTTCGCACTCTGCCAGGACGCTGAAGAGATTAAAACCGTCTTCCGAAACGGAGAACCGTTGCCCTATCAGGCCGACCTTACCGTTGGCAGCGAAATCATTGAGACCCTGTCGCTACCGCTCACCGACAATCATGGTAACTACATCGGTCCCATGATTGCCTGGAAAGTTGTGACCTACGGGCGCAACCAGGACCGCTGGAACCAGGTTGTCGAGGAACAGATTCAAAATGCCTCCCTGGATCTGACAGCGACCTCGAAAGAGTTGCAGAACATCTATCAGCAGATGAAGAACCTGGCCGAACAGACCGTCAGCCAGGCTCAGGATGTCTCTGATTTTGCAGATCAAACCAGCGAGCAGATCAATCAGATCGCCGCAGCCATCCAGCAAACCTCACGCACGATTCGCACAATTGCTGAGATGGTCGATGAAGGATCCAGTATCTCAAAAAATGCCCTGACCGAGGCTCAGAATGCCAGCCAGATCATCACCGAACTCAGCGATACCAGTACCGAGATCCGGAAAATGGTGCAGATGATTGAGCATATCATGGAGCAGACCCGCATGCTCGCCCTGAACGCTACCATTGAAGCCATCGGAGCAGGCAGCGCCGGAGTCGGATTCAAAGTCATCGCTGATGAAGTGCGGGACATCTCTCGGGAAACGACCAAAATGGCGGGTGATATCATTCAGATGATTGAGCTGATGATGAATAAAATCCCCCTTTCTGTCCAGAGCATGAAAACCGTGCAGAAAGTGATCAATCAGATGAACGAGATTACGCTTTCGATCAGTGAAGAGATGCAGAAAGAGACGACGAACGTAGATGCCGTCAAAAATAACATGAACGAAGCAGACCAGAAGAGTCAGCAGATCGTTGAGCGGATGAAAGCCATCGAGTCCCAGAGCCAGGACACCAAAGAACAGGTTAACAAGGGCTTTGAAACCACCAACGAAATCGAACACATTGATGAGACCTTCCGTATTATCTCGAAGCGGTTCGGCGAAGAGAGGATTGTCACACCAAACGACATCTATCGACAAAACCAGATTATCAATCATCTGCTGGACGCCCTGATGCAAAAGCTCAATCCACCCGGTTACGATATGGCTCAGGCTCTGGGGTTGCTCGAATTCAACGATAAGAAACCGTTTGACGTGCTGAAAAAATCAATTTCAACAGCCAAGATTTTTCTAAAACGAATGGACCTTCCTGAAGAGAGAATCGACTTTCCCAAGGGACAAGTGACGCCAACCCAGACCTATAACTTCCTGATGCAGTTTATGCAGGTCCTGGAAAAAAGCCTCATAGAGATCGGTATCCCCGATGTCGAGAACATCAAGAGAGCGGAACCTGTTGACGGGAAAAGTCCGAACGACGCCTTTTCTGTAATTGAGCTGGCGAATCGCAAACTCCAGCATCTCTAATCTGCCGCGAACCACTCCAAGATCCAACATCATGAACAGGATTATTTTTACACAAGCAAAAAGAGTGCTGACAATGATCGTGCTTGGAACCCTTCTCGGATGCGCGCCCATGAAAATCAAACGTGACGATCCCCTGATCGGAAAGATATTCGCCAGCGAAGACCAGCGTGAGATTTCGTACAAAGACTGGTTCGCCAAAGCCATCCTTGCCGATGTAATTTACCTGGGAGAGAACCATGAAAACGCCGACCACCACCAGATTCAGTTCGATATTATCAGTGACCTGATCAAGGCGGGCAAAAAACCACAGCTTGGATTCGAATTCTTCTCTGTCGATCAGACCAGTTATCTGATGGCTTACGCCAATGGGAAGGGTAAAGGCGTGCATGGCAGCGTTTCTCCTAAATCCCGGGAAAAAATATTGCGAGTAAACCTGGGTTGGCAGAACCGATCCGATAGAAACTGGCAGTTCTATTTCAGGCTGATTAAGCTGGCCAAAACCCACCAACTGACCATTTTCGGAGCCGATCTCCCTGCCGGAACCGTCAGCCGGATATCCAGAGGTGGCATCGATGCATTGACCCCGGTGGAGAAAGCCCTCCTGCAGCCTACCGGCTTTAATAACCCGGCCTACAAGAAATTGATGTTCGAAAAGTTCAAAGCCAACCACTGCGGGTATGCCAGGACAGCTCACCAGAATCGTATGTACCAGACCTGGGTAGCCAGAAACGACACCATGGCCCGTTCTATCGTCGCTATGTCAGCATCAAGGCCTGAAGAGCCCGTTGTGGTTATCCTGGGTGGAGGCCATGCAGAGTATAATATGGCGGTCTTCGAAAGGGTCCGGGTTCTCAGCCCGGAAATCCGCCAGATGAATTTGGGACTGCAGGAGATCTACCTCGAACCGGCTCCTCTGGAGTCATATCTAGAGACAACAGAGATTGATGGGGTCAGATTTGAACCGGCCCATCAATTTTTCTGGTTTACACAACGCTTCAGCTATGAAGATCCCTGCAAGCGCTTCAGAAAGGCCCTGAAGAAAATGAGCAAATCGTGACAAAAAGATGAGCCGCTAAAAGTATCTTTTGAACTTCAGATGTTTTTAAACTGATCCCTGAGCACCCGTTTCAGTATCTTCCCCGTATGGTTCCGGGGAATACTGTCTGTAATCTGCAACGATTTTGGAATCTTGTATCCGCCTATTTTCCCCTGGCAATACGCTTTTACCTCTTCCAGACTCAAGGATTGCCCTTCCTTTAAGACGACCACCGCTATGACCTTTTCTCCCCATCCTTCCGGGTCCGGCAGTCCAATGATGACCAACTCGGCAATCGACGGATGGGACTGCAGCGCATTCTCCACCTCTCTGGGATAGACGTTTTCGCCCCCGGTCTTGATCAGCTCTTTCTTGCGGTCCATAAAATAGACAAACCCATCATCATCGAGCTTGGCCAGGTCCCCCGTATTAAGCCATTCGCCGGTAAACAAGGACCGGCTGGCCTCTTCGTTTTTCCAGTACTCAGAGATACAGGTTCTGGAACGGATCATGATCTCGCCCACAGTGCCATTGGGCACCGGTTTTCTTGCCTCATTCCAGATCTCAAGATCTATTCCATCCATGGCTTTGCCGCAGGAATAGGGCTTTGAAAAATAGTCAGCATCTGTGATAATCGTTGCCGGACCGGTCACCTCTGTTTGTCCGTAAACCCCCATATACCGACAGTTAAATCTCTGGCAAAATGACTTCATCTGTTCGGCATGGGCCGGGCCACCACCTCCGAAGCCGACAATAAACCGCAATGAGGGCAGGGTTAAGCGATCCCTGTCTGCGATTTTTATCAATAAGGCATCAAAAGGAGGAACCAGCATGGTGATGGATACTTTCTTCCGGTCAATAAATGACACCAGGCTCTCCGGATCCATTTTCCCTGCCACCAGATTCGTCCCACCATTCAACATCGTGGCCCGGGTTCTGATCAGTCCGGCTTGATGAAAATAAGGCATAAAAGCCAGATACACATCATCCGGGCTGGTTTCCAGAATATCGGCGGTCAGCTGGTCGACCATCACAGAACCTTCATGAGTCTGCAGAGCTCCTTTGGGACGTCCTGTCGTACCACTGGTATAGATTAAAAGCACCGGATCCTTTTCTGACAGGTCCGGCACCTCAGCCATTTGTTGCTGCAATTCTACCAACTCCCGGGTTGAATAATCACCGTTTCTGACAGAACCGATCCCAATCGTAAAATTGAGAGAGGCACACCCCTTTTTCAACTCACCCAGAATCGATTCAAAATCTTCGCCGATTACCAATACGGAAGCCTCTGCATCATTCAACGCCCAGAGCAGCTCATCCATTGCATGACGCGTATTCAGCACCAGGAGAATGGCACCCACTTTAGCAGTGGCATAGTGATACACGATATAGTCAGCACAATTGTTCGACAAAATGCCAACGCGATCCCCTTTTTTGATCCCCAGATTTGATAATGCACCCGCGACATGTGTGATACGATCCCACAACTGGTCAAATGTCACCTGACTATCCAGAGAATCAAATGCGATCCTGTTTCCATGATTGCGGACTGCTTGATGGCAAACATCCTGTATTAACGTCATATTATCCTTGTTGTCTTTGTATAAAAATCAGCAATATCCAACCACTTCCACTTTTCATACGAGTGGGGGCAACCAATGGTGTGCCACTGGCCTGATCCTGATATGTTTGATTATTCAGTCATCGAAGCACAATGCGATGCCATTCTGGATGATGATCGTGTCGTCGTCTTCATGGGAGATCGTTTGAACCGCGTTGCCCAACTTAAACCGGCTATGTATCTGCGTGGTACGGGAGATATTTTTCTCGATCTGGGGGTAAATCCGGAGATTGCCACAGCCATATTCAGAAGAATCCGAAAATTTTACCTCGCCTACCTTGAAAATATTCTCCAGGCTGCCAGGGGAAAAATCGACATTGTCCTGACCGGTGACGACTTCGGAGCTCAGAAGACACTTCTGATCAGCCCGAGTATGTGGCGCCATTTCTTCAAACCCCGATTTACTGACTATATCGACCTTATCAAACGCCACAATACGATCACAATGCACCATTCATGCGGGCCTGTGGTGAATATCATTCAGGCCGACACCCCCATAGACAGTGTTGTCACACTCCTGAACGCATATCTGGAATATGGCCGGGTGTGAGAATTGCCATCGTCTTCCTTTAAGGAAAAATTTTTCGTACCTTATTTAATGCAGAAGCTCTGGCTTTTTCACGACTTTCATTTCGAACGTCGGCTTTAGCAATGGCGTATTTGACTGCGTTTTCGACATCATTTGCATAAATATGGCACCACATTAATCCGGACAGGGCCCCAAGTCCTTTCTGATTGATTTCAATGGCAGCGTTGAAAGCGTTAAGAGCGGCTTGATAGTCTTTATTTTTATATAAGGCCCATCCCTTAACATCCCACGCAAGATAGGACCCGGGAGAGGCTGAGATGGCTTGATCAAACCAGTGAAGATTAATCAGGCCACTATCAGCAGCTGAACTCAAAAAGTTAACATAGGTTGTTTCCATGGCGCGGCCCATACAGTCCAACCCTTTTTGACTGATGTTTTCAGACCAGAGGGCAATTGTCGCCTGATCTTCGGACATGGGTAAGCCGGAAGCATCGAGCCACCCTAAAAACGCTTTGCGAAAGCCGATAACCTGATCGGACAGTTGTAGTTCAAATGCCCTTTTAGATTGATTCAGCACATCTCCGACTTCTGTCAGCGTGAGCTCCAGAGATACCGTTTCCTTCTTTTGGGCATAGGACCCTGACAGCCAATATTGAATACCTTGCTCGCTGGCAAGATCTGAAATCTGTTGAAGATCTTCTTCTCCCCGGCAATAATGCAAAAGTTTTTCTTGCTCAGGAAAGATTTTTTTAACTCTCCAGCCAAACCAAAACTCCTTTAGCCCGGTATGAACAGCTACCACGTTCCCCAACAGAAAATGAATTCCGAGCCCAAGACCATTATATGCCTGACCGTCAACCGGAGTCAGCGGTAGCACAATGAGACGGGGTCTCTCTGAATTCTGCAGATTTTGACTCATTTTTTATTCCCGCTGCCGATCACAGCAGTCGCCTTGATTTCAACCAATAACCCTGGCATCACCAGTTCCGTCACACCCACGGCAGTCCAGGCTGAATAATCCGCCTGGATGAACTCTGCTTTCACTTTGCTGAAACCTCTGATATCTTTCATAGATGTGTGATATGTGACCAATTCCACAATATCATCCAGAGTTCCGCCTGCTGCCTGGATGACACGTTCCAACCCTTGAAAAGCCAGCCTGGCTTGATTTTCGATTCCCTCGGCTGCTTTCCAGTTTTCATCCGTTCCAGTTTGCCCGGAAACCCAAAGGGTATCTCCGACCCGCACTGCCTGGGAAAACTGCATTTTTTCATACACCAATTCTGTTCCAGGAGGGTTGATTAATTGTTGCTTTTCTGAAGTTGCCAAAATATTCTCCTATTACTGATTAAACTTCTTGTATACCCGATTAATAAAGCTTTTACGTGGGGTAAGCCTATCCAAAGTGTCTGAATTTATCAAGTCTTTTTTTTGGGGTTCGCGAAGCATACTATGATATTTATCTTCATTATTTCTTATACTTACCTGTATTAAAGCCCTGTTCTTCAGAAAAGGGTTGCAAAAGCCGATTTATTTGGATAGATTTATATATACAACAAAAACAAAGGTAATCGATGACGTCATTTTCCCAGACAAGAGCTGCTGACAATCAAGACACCGCCTGGGGTTTTATGTCCTATTTTTATCCCCCAAACCAGGGAAAAGTGTAGCCTATCGACTAAATCCGATAAAATGCCGTGGCTACCTGCTACGGCTTTTTTTTTGGGGTGAAATCCTTTGTAAGAACCAACAATCAAATTATATTTGTAAAACCAACAGTGATGAAAAAGTCAATACAAGCTATCGCCCGGTGGTACTATTACGGTTTCTATTATTTCTTCTTTCTCTCCTATTTTTATGGAGATCGATTGAGACGGGCTGATGTAGCATAACTAACTGACTTTTTAAGATTTCAAAAGGGTCGTGGCTACTTCAGTCACGGCCTTTTTTTTTGTGTTCGATTTACATATTTAAAGGATAAAAAATGGATCAACCCCTGGATGAAAAACAGATCAATGATGCCGGACAGCCGCTGGACCACAATGACCCAACCGTCTCTTCGAATTCGAGTCAGGTTCAGCCGTCTGAACTGCCCTCATCAGGCAAGTACCTGAACCGGGTTGTTGTGGGTGAAATTGTCTCCATCAACACAGTACTTCAAAGCAGCGGATTAAAAGATATTACCGTGGATTGCGGTGATAAATCATACCGAACTGTCAGTACCACGAACGAGCTGCGGATTGGGATGAAAACAGCGTTTGCTCTGTTGGGAGCCAGGCTCAATCACAATCACTTCGTGCAGATTCAAGAGGTGGATGGGGTGGAGAGTCAGGGAAGGCTTTGTACATCTGAGGATTTGGGCATCAAGAATCCATCTGAGTCCATTATCTGTTTCCCTCCCCATTTGAAAAACGGCCTCAGTGTGGCTGAACTGGCAAATTAAACCAGTTTTGGATTGTTTTGAATCGGCAGGCGCACAGTGAATCGAGCGCCATTGCCTGGCTCTGAATTCACTTCCATGACTCCTTTATGATTATTGGTGATGATCATATATGAGACCGACAGGCCCAGTCCCGTGCCCTCTCCCATCGGTTTTGTCGTAAAAAAGGGTTCGAATATCCGTTTCTGAACATCGGGATTCAGTCCGGGACCATTGTCTTCCACCTCGATCCGCACCATCTGCTTCTCAATACCCGTCCTGATCACCAGCCGGGGAAGCCGGATCTCCGCTGTTTTCATCATCGCATAGACAGCGTTTTTAAGGAGATTCAAGATCACCTGCTCAATCTCGGTTTTGGTACTCACCACCTCAGGTAAATTCTCGCCATACTCCTTGATAATTTTTATTTTCCTGAAATCAAATTTTTTGGCCAGATCATAATCATTAGCACTCAATTCAAGCACTTCATCAATCAACTGGTTGATATTGTTTGGGCAGAGATTGGATTCACTCTGGCGACTGAATTGCAGCATATTGGTAATAATCCGAGCTGCCCGCTGTCCGGACGACAGAATGCCGGCCAGCATATCATCGATTTTCCGCCTTTCGATATATTCGGAAAGCCGTTCCAAACTCACACCACTCTCTTTTGCATCTCTCTGGTTAGCCTTCAGATCAGGGGAAAGCCGCCGCATAATATTCTGAGCCCCCTGCAGCATCCCACCCAGGGGATTGTTTATTTCATGCGCCATGCCAGCGGCCAGCCCCCCGACAGACATCATTTTTTCTGTCTGAATCATCAATTCCTGGATTCGTTTTCTCTCGGTGATGTCCTTTAAAAACGCAACCACACCAATAATTTGGTTTTTTCGGTCTCGGATAGCAGCAGCAGAAAAGGATACAGGTATCTTGCTTCCAGCAGGTCGATGTAATTCGATCTCAAGACCCGAAACCGGGATTCCGGATTGCAACTGTTGTCTGATACCCTGATGAATCCAGTCCGCTTTTTTCTCAGGTAGTAGTCTGGGGGCCAGCTCCAGGAACGATTTTCCAATTATTTCGGAATCACTGATGCCAAAAAGGTCAGCTACAGCAGGGTTGATGAAGGTAAAGCAATAATCCGAATTGAGCAGTAAAACACCGTCCGGGGCGCTATTCAGTGAATATTCGAGATAAGCCTTTGACTTTTCGGAAGCCTCTTCTGCGCGCTTTTTCTGAGTGACATCGCTGTAGACGATATTAAAGTATCCTGGTTTGACACTGTAAACGTTGATTTCAAACCATTTATCAAAGGTCTTGAAATATAGTTCGCCCTGGTAACTCTCACCCTGGAGAGCAACTCTTTCACAGAGTTTTGCCACATCGGGCATGATCTCCCGTAGCTCAGGAATTGCTTGATTCACAGGGATCCCTACAATCTGCTCTTTCTTCAATTTTGTTGATCTTAGAAAACTCTCATTCACATCCAGAAAGACAAAATCCTCTGATTGTTGGTTTTCGTTCAGGATAATGCGGCTGTGAGAAAAACCGTTCGGCATTTTTTCGATAAAGACGCGGTACTGTTCTTCGCTCTCCCTGAGAGCAATCTCCGTCTCTTTTTGCTCTGTAATATTTGAAATAAAAGCCAAAGTAGCCGGATGCCCTTCCCAGGAAAGTGTTTTTGCAGCCTTAACACGTCCCCACACGGTCTCACGATTTTTCGTGATAAAGCGAATCGTATACTCAATTTCGACTGTTTCTCCCCGAAGTCGCCTACGATGCCGTTCCATCACAATATCCCGGTCATCAGGATTAATCAGGAAATCAAAATGACTGTTGGTCAGTTCCTCTTTGGAATATCCAGTCATATCAGTGATCGCAGAGTTACAATACCTGATCATTTCATTCTGGAGGATCAGTATAACATCATGAGCGTTTTCAACAACATTGTGATAGTTTTCCTCAGACTTTGCGAGCAGAGCTTCTACAGCTGTGCGTTTGTCTCTCTCAGATTGAAGGTTTTCCTCGACTGTATTCAGTTCTCTGGTTTTCTCTGCAAGCCTGTTCTGCAAATCGGTAATCAATTTGCTTTGGGTCTCGTTAGTTGATGAACTCTCATTATTATTCATAAAATTCGGTTTCATGCCCAAATTATCGGTGATACTCAGCAATGTCCGGTTAGGTTTTTGCGGTTCAAAAACCTAACCGGACATTGCTGGGACATACTTATTGTATATACGATGGGATTTCAGCAACATGTGCCAGCAAGCTGAATCGGTTTAACCTACTCTAAAAACAACATATTTTTAATTTGAAACGGTAACGGTAACACAAACCTGAAAAGCAGGTCAATGAGCTCAACACAATAGACAGGAAGTTCTTTCTTTTCGCATCAGCAGCATCACTATGGGATCGTACAAAAATAACTTGGCATAAACTGTCCGCAAAAGTCCCAAAAAGACCGAACATTTTGCTGACAGAATGCCAAGTCAACGCGTTTCCTAGACGCTAATGGGAAACGCTTGAGTAATTTTTGAGCCGACCCTATGCCAAATGCGGTGACGTGGTGATCACAAAATATCTCTATGGAAGGTTAGAACAGATGCCGGAGCTGAGGCTTGAACCTGTTTGACCAGATCGACACTATTCAGTCGGATCTGGTCATCACCGATTGCGAAACCTGATAAATGGCAGATTGAATTTAACACGCCCTACCGGGTTGTTCACCCCGTCACCCTGCAGGCGCAGGCAATGAAAGGTGTGACTCAGGGCATGCCCATTTCTATGAAAAGAGGTGTTCGATTCCCAACTCTTTCTGCTTCTCGATACTGGGCCCACCGGTGGAGGCTTCCCAACCCATGAGATCAAAAAATGTCTGCTGCAACCCTTCGATGTCTACCGTCACGCCTTTCAGCGGACCGCTCGAGAGAGGTGTCTTTCCAATGGCCCGATCATGGAGTTTGGAATCCGCCGGTGTTACTCCTTCCCTGACGTTAAATGCCTTGCGCAGGCTCAGGATCCGCTCTGCGGTTTTGAAGTAATCCGCCGTTTTCAGGTCCCAGCCTGTAATGGCATTGATATAGTCGGCAATCGGCAACAGACCGGTCATCGGTCCAAACTCACACAATCCGCACCCATTGATGAGTTGCATCATAAAACTGCCGATAGTATAGCCTCGCACCTCTTTATCCACTTTACTGCTGCCCTGTTTCACCATCTTTTTAGCTTCCGGAAACAGTGTCTCAACACCAAACAGACCCGGATACATGTAGCAGGAGATGGTATGACGCCCGGGGGTTGGCTCGCATTGATAAGCAATGGCATACCCGGCATCCAGTCTTGAATCGTGCATCGGCAGTTCCTGACCACCGGCATGCACCGCAAATGCGTCCGCACCATTTCCGATCTTCTGCGCTGCGATCTTCACACCATCTGCCAGTACATCACCAAATCCTTCGCGATTGATAATCATCTCCGTCAGCTTTATGGCTTCTTCAGCCCTGCTCCAGCCCAGTTTCAAACCGCCGGTCGTCTTCTCATCGATCAACCCTTTCTCAAAACACTCCACCGCAAATGTGATCGTCACACCTGTTGAAATGGAATCAATCCCGGCCCGGTTACACATCTCATTCATCTCTACGATGGCATCATAGTCATCGATCAGCATCATACTGCCAAAGGCTCCCCAGGCTTCATATTCGGGTTTGTGCCCTTTTGTTCCGGCATAACGGCCTTTTTTAATATCCAGCATGCCGCCACACCCCAGGGGGCAATTCTGACAGGCATACTTTTTCTTCTGGTTGGAAATGACCTTGTCTCCACCGATATTCTGCAATTTGTCGTACGTAAAATCGGTATAGCCGACACCCGTCCAATTTTTGATCGGTGTATCTCCGGTCATGCCTGAAATAACAGTCAATCCCGGGGTGCCATATTTTTTGTACAGTTCCCTGACGACACTTGCCGATGCGGGAACAGCAAGACCCGTTCTAGCGATGACTTTACTCAAAAAGCCCATTATTTTAAGGGTAAAACGATCACCCCCCTTGGATTTTTTATAGTCGGCCAGAAATTTCTTGGTAATGGCCTTTGTACCGGCTTTGTCAGCAATGGGGATATCCTGTGTTCCCCGAAAGGAGACTGCCTTCAGCTTTTTGGACCCCATCACAGCTCCCAGACCTGAGCGGGCTGCTATTCTGCCGTCATCTGTCGTAATGCCGGACATGAAAGAGATTTTTTCTCCAGACAGACCAATTGAGGCCACCTGGACTTTTTTATCAGCCAGGGATTCTTTGATCTGCGCATTTGTTTCGATGTTATCTTTGCCCCAAAGATCTTTGGCATCATTGAATTCGATTTTCTCATCGGAGATATGAACCCAGACCGGTTTCTTGGAGATGCCGGTAAAAAACACGGCGTCATAACCCGACCGTTTGATTTCCCGTGAGAGAAAACCACCGGAGTTAGCATCCCCCCAACCTCCTGTCAGCGGTGATTTTCCGACAGTCATAAATCGTCCCGAAAACGAAGTCCCCGTACCGCTCAACAATCCTGAACAAAACCCCAGATGTGCATCCTTAGACAGTGGATCAACACCCGGTTTTTGCCTTTCTGAAATAACTGCTGCTCCCAGACCGTAACCAGAAAGGTATTTCTGATAGAATTCGTCCGCCAGTTCCACGACTTCTGTTTTTTGTTTCGTCAGATCAATAACGCAATATTTTCCCATATAGCCACCAGCCATAACAATTCCTCCTTAGGTAGGTTTTTTCTTTGTAACTATTCACAACATTCCTTGAGCCGAAGGGATCATGCTGAATAGTTGTTTTTCTTTTGACACTGATTCAGGATTGAAATGTTTCCGAGACACTATAGATAAATAACGACGAAGTCAAATGAGAACTCACACAGTGGTGTACCCATTACCCCTTGGTATATCTCCTTTTTCTAATCTTGCGCACGATGTAAAACCCGATCAGTACCAGCAGGACCAAAGCGACACCGATCTTTGTCTGCTTGGCGATCTCAAGCAGCATCTCCACCTTATCACCCAGAAAATAGGCCAGGAACACCCAGACCGGGACGCTGATCAAAGCAGCCAGACCATCCATCCCTATGAATACGGTAAAGGGAACACGCAGAACACCGGAAGTGATATAGACAGGTGCTCGCAAGCCGGGAGCAAAACGAGAAGTGAAACAGATGATGCGGGCGTTGTTCTGAATTTTCTCTTCTGCCATCTTTATGCGTTCGGATGTGAATATCTTCCTGAAGACCGGCCAATCAAAAACCTTTCTGCCGAAATTTCTCCCGATTAGATACATAAAACTATCCCCCACCAGAACACCAATCAGGCCGACGATGACCGCACCGGCCAGTGTAATCCGCCCTTTGTAGGCCAGAAATCCGGCAGCAAACAGGGTAATGTCCTCCGGTATCGGCACACCCATACCACAGGCGAAAAGGACAATGACGATAGCAGCGTATGCCTGAAAGCCGCTGAGCGCCATGATAACAGCAAAAACTTTACCGGTAATTGAATCTGTTTCCAATGGGAATTCGGATTGAATGATGTTAATTATAAAATCTGTCTGCGACGCAGTAAACGAAGCTATAGAGGAAAATGCCCCTCTGGAACAGGGAGCAATGATCCTCTCAGCATGTCTGCAAAACTGTTCTTAGGCAACCAAAATCCCGTGTTGGTCTCAATTTGTCCAGCCCAATCAAGTCGTGTCGTGGTTCCTGATCAATAAGTCCCATACTATAAAAAGATCCGTTCACTTGACAAGGCGCTATCGATACGTCAGGATTCAAATTCCATCAGCACAGGAACTGACATCGACATCCCCGATCCTTTTGTCATCAGGCCGTCAATCAAGCAGAACCCTTTTTAAGACTGCTTCCTTTTTAATCACAGAAAAGTAATACCGAAATGAAGCTACTCATTGCAAACCGTGGCGAAATCGCCATTCGAATTATGCGTTCCGCAGCGGAGCTTAAGATTCGAACTGTGGCCGTTTATGCAGAAGATGATATTCAATCCCTTCATCTCCGCAGAGCTGATGAAACAATTGCTCTGACAGGAAACGGTGTTGCGACCTATCTTGATATCGATCAGATATTAAACGCTGCATCTCAAACCGGTTGCGATGCCATTCACCCCGGTTACGGTTTTTTAAGCGAAAATGCCGAATTTGCAAAACGTTGCAAAAAAAATGGTATCACGTTTATCGGTCCCCAGGTTGAGACTTTGGAAATCCTGGGTGACAAAGCCAGGGCCAGAAATCTGGCGGATAACTGCAACGTGCCTCTCTTGCAAGGGACAACAGAACCGGTATCACTGGCTGAAGCGAACGCTTTTTTTGAAAGCCTGGATCCGGACTGCGGGATCATGATTAAAGCAGTATCCGGGGGTGGTGGACGCGGGATGAGAGAAGTTACCCGCCTGGAGGATCTTGAAGAGGCATACAACCGCTGCCAGTCAGAAGCAAGTCAGGCATTTGGAAATGATGCGGTTTATGTTGAACAGTTGATGACACAAGGCCGTCATATTGAAATTCAGATTATTGGCGATGGTACCGGGGCCATCAGTCACCTGGGAGAGCGGGAGTGCACTATCCAGAGGCAACACCAGAAACTGATCGAGTTTTCCCCCAGCCCGACGTTGCCGGATGCGTTGCGAGACAAACTAATCGCCGATGCCGTGCATATGGCAGCATCCATTTCCTATCTCAATGCAGGTACCTTTGAATTTATGGTCGATGCTCAGGCCACAGATGGTGATGGAAAATATGGTTTTATTGAGGCAAATCCTCGCTTACAGGTCGAACATACAGTGACCGAAGAGGTCATGGACGTCGATCTGGTCAGGATTCAGATCCTGTTGGCGCAGGGGAAAACACTATCTGAGCTGGGCCTGGATCAAGTCCAGATACCGCCGCCACGTGGATACGCGATACAAGTGCGCATAAATATGGAGACAATGCAGGCGGATGGTTCCGTACTCCCTTCGGGTGGCACCCTCTCATCATTCGAGGTTCCTTCTGGCAGGGGCATACGAACCGATTCTTTTGGTTATGCCAGCTACCAGCCCAGTCCTTATTACGATTCGCTGCTGGCAAAATTGATCGGACACAGCCCCTCTCCGGACTTTGAGGATGCTGTCGATAAAACCTATCGGGCTCTTTGCGAGTTCAGGATTGAAGGCATCGACACCAACCTGCCTTTACTGCAAGATCTGCTCAGCCATGCAGACTTTAGAAAAAACAACATCGACACCGGCTTTGTCGAAGCGTTCCTTGGTGAGCTTTCTGACCCTGTTCCGAATCCGCATCAGAAACTCTATTTTGAAACTCAACCACTCAAATCCTCCGGCATCGGCGCTCAGATTGATTCTGTAGACCCCCTGGCTGTTCTTAACTATGGAAAGGAGGCAGAAAGCCTGAAAGCCGGATCCGGTATTAACTTGTATACAGGGTACATGGTTGAAGACGAGGAGGATGACATTCTGGCGCAGATTAATGCCCCCATGCAGGGTACGATCGTCAGTATGGATGTGCAGCCAGGAGAAGAGGTCCGGGAGGGTCAACAATTGCTGGTGATGAATGCCATGAAGATGGAACATGTGGTCAAGTCTCGCTGCGACGGCAAAGTTCAACAACTGCGGGTGGAAGCCGGTGAGACCGTGGCCGTGAATCAGATATTGCTGGTGATCGAAAAACTGGCGCTGGCAGGCGTTACTGCCGGTGTGGATGAAACCATCGACCTGGATGAAATACGACCGGATCTGGCAGAACTGCTGCAGCGCAAAGAGTTCACAAAAGACTCCCAGAGACCGCAAGCGGTCAAGAAAAGACGAAAACGAAATCAACGCACAGCCAGGGAAAATGTAGCCGATCTCTGTGACGATGGCTCATTCATGGAATATGGGTCGCTGGCGGTTGCCGCCCAGCGGAAAAGAAGGACCGAAGAGGACTTGATCAAAAATACGCCGGCCGATGGTATGTTGGCGGGCATCGGCAGTGTCAACGGGCACATTGTTGACGAAAGCAGGACCCGGTGCGCTATCACAGCCTATGATTTCACGGTTCTGGCAGGAACTCAGGGAACGATAAACCACCGTAAAAAAGACCGTATCTTCGAACTGGCGGAGCAGTGGCAGATCCCACTGGTTGTATTTGCTGAAGGTGGAGGCGGTCGACCTGGAGATACCGATTCCGATATCATTGCCGGCCTGGATTGCATGGCTTTTCACATCATGGGTAGGCTCAGCGGTCTGGTACCACTGATTGGAATCAACTCAGGTCGCTGCTTTGCCGGCAACGCTGTTCTGCTGGGAATCTGCGACGTGGTGATTGCAACTGAAAACTCCAATATCGGGATGGGTGGGCCTGCCATGATTGAAGGCGGTGACCTGGGGGTTTTCCAACCGGATGAGATCGGCCCCATGCGGGATCAGGTTCCGAATGGTGTGGTTGACATCGCCGTCAAAGACGAAGCCGAAGCGGTCAGTGTGGCCAAGCAATATCTTTCCTACTTTCAAGGTCCGGTCAGTGAATGGGAGTGTGGGGATCAGCGTCTGCTGCGCCGGATGATACCAGAAAATCGCATGCGGGTTTATGATATTCGGTCCGTGATTACAACGATGGCAGATACAGATTCGGTGCTTGAGTTACGTCCCCATTTTGGGCTTGGTATCATCACCTCCTTTATCCGTATCGAGGGACGACCTCTCGGTCTGATCGCCAATAATCCCAAACATCTGTCAGGAGCAATCGATAGCCCCGCGGCAGACAAAGCCTCCCGTTTTATGCAGCTTTGTGACGCTTTTGACATCCCCATCCTGTTCCTCTGCGACACACCTGGTTTTATGGTAGGGCCTGAAGCGGAAAAAACAGCTCTGGTCCGGCACTGTTGCCGTCTTTTTGTGAACAGTGGCAGTTTAAGCGTGCCCTATTTCACCATTGTACTGAGAAAATCATATGGGTTGGGAGCGCAGGGCATGGCGGGCGGTAGCCAGAAGGCACCCTTTTTCACATTTTCCTGGCCGACCGGAGAATTCGGTGGCATGGGGCTGGAGGGAGCTGTGAAGCTGGGATTTCGCAAAGAACTGGCCGCGGTTGAGGACCCTCAAGAGCGCAAAGAGCTGTATGAGAAGATGGTTGCCATGGCCTATCAACACGGAAAGGCTATCAATATGGCTTCTCATTTCGAAATCGACGAGGTGATTGACCCGGCCGATTCCAGATTTGTTGTGATCAGGGGACTGCAGTCTGTTCCCGCCCCCGAACCTCGCAAAGGCAAAAAGCGACCTTGTATCGACACCTGGTAGTAATCTGAGCAACTACCCTGTCAAAGCAGCGGATATGGATCCGGCTCAGTATCCGTTCAGGAGGCTTTTGATCTGGTCTATGGGGATTCTCCCCTTGGACGTATTGTAATTGGTGTCTATTTCCATAGACCGGTTCCATTTGTGTAAGAGATTGGCATGGTTTTTAGACTGATCCTGCAAATAGAGCAGTTCTCCTATGGAATTCTTCTCGCCTGAAAAAGATTTATGAGAGACCGACTTCAGAACAAGCTCATTATCGGGGTAATCAATTTTCAGATTTTCCAGTCTCTTGCGGTTGATCCTCACGGCGGATCGGTAGAAGCTGATTTTTGTTGATATGGAAACCTTGCTGAAGTCGTCGATTTCACCAAAATCGGAGAAGTCGGTACCCAGAAAGATGATCTTATGGCTGTTTTCATCTGCAACAATTGTGGCCGTTCTATTCAGTTCCCGGATAAAAGCCATTTCGCCAAACATTTCACCCGGGGAAATATAATTCACCAGGTTCTTTTTTTTATCGGCAAATTCAGGATAGACCAACAACTGACCTGCCAACAAAAAATAGATCCAGTTCTCGAATTCCCCCTTCCTGATAATCACATCTCCCGGAGAGACTTCGAAAATTTTGGAGGACCTCAAAAAGAAGCTCCGCTCCTCAGGCTCGCTCTCAATTGCCCGATTGATCAATGGTATTTCTTTAAAAATCGTGTCAATGATCTCCTTCGGAAAACGTACTACATCAGTTGCTTTCATAACACTCTTCATATATTAAAATAACTCAATTGACTTTTCAAATAGCCCGTTCTGTTTTCAAAATCTCCTGGCAGAGAGTTCCGAACTCTCTGCATCAACCGTCAGCTGTGATAGTCGCTATAATTTCGGCCGAAACTGATTCCCAGTCCTGAACCGCTACCTGGCACGTCCCAGCCATACTATGTCCGCCCCCCCCATATTTGCCCATTAAGCGACCGATACTGGTTCTGCTGGAACGATTCAGAATGCTGTGTCCACAAGCAATTACCACGTTTTCCCTGTTTCGGCCCCACATAATCCGCACATCAATGTTCTGGTCAGGGAAAAGTGCATAAATAATAAACCTGTTTCCCACGTATAAGGTCTCACTTTCCAGCAGATTGGTAATGATGGTTTTCTTTTCGACGCGGCTGGAACTCCGGAGCATCTCCCTGAATTTTTCCTGATGGTCAAAATAGCGGACCACCCGTTCCTGGACATCTGCCTGGGAAATGATTTCCTCCGCGGACATGGTTCGACAGTACTCAATCATGTTCATCATCAGTTGGTAGTTCCCAATGCGATAATCCTTGAAGTGTCCTAAACCCGTTCGGGAATCCATGATGAAGGAGAGCAGAATCCAGCCTTCCGGACTCAGCACCTCCTCTTGTAAGAAACTCCCCGCATCAGCAATATTGACCGCCCGCAGAACAGGCTGGAGTCTGTTCCCAAAGGTCTCGACCCCACCATAGTAATCCCAGATCACCTGGGCTGTGCTGGCTGCATGACTGACGTGACCCTCAAATTCAAGTTCGGAGACATTCAGACGCTCACTTTCACTGTCATGATGGTCAAACCAGAGCCCGCACCCTTTTGCATAGGGGACATTCGCCAGCACGTCATTAGACGTCATTTTAATTTTCCCGTCCTGAATATCCTTGGGGTGGACAAACTCATAACTGTCAACGATTCCTTTTTCAACCAGTAAAACCGCACAGACTAAACCATCAAAATCTGCTCTTGTAACAAGTTTCATAAACCACCTTTATTGTTGCTGTTCTATCAGCCCTTCTTTAGACTCATCGGGATCTACTCCAATTTCATGCCAGTATAAGCCAGGTCCGGACGTATGGGCAAGACTTGATCGTAAATCACTTAAAAACAAAAAACAGCTCTCAGCAACACCGCCGCTCAATCCACCGATTGAGACAGCTTCCCCGCCTCTGACTCTGCATGACCACTGATCCTGTGTATCCTGAGAGCGGTTTCTGTTCTGTTTTTTATCCAATAGATCAAAAAACATTAAAAAACAGCTTGCAGTTTGTGTGAAATCCGTAAAAATAAACACTGGTTTATCAATTAAAAACCAACAAAAAGTAACAGACGGAGAACAAGATGACCAAGCTGGTCAACCTGAATCAGTTTCGGATGAATCAAACCTCTGCAAGGGGATTCGCTTCATGGCGAAAACGGTTCAATGAACCTTTGTACCACCACACTCGTTTTTCAGACCTCGAAAACAGTACGATTCATATTCTGGCACAACCCGGAGAGAATAGTTCATTGATCTTTTATGAACTGATCATGGACATCCTCAACCTGGGCAATGTCAATAAATTTAGTTTCCTGAAGCCCGTCGACCGTCTGCAGGTGATCGACATCCATCTTTTTCTGGCTGACCTCGTCCGTTTTGAGATGATGCACCGCATTGAATGGATCGTATCCTATACAGACTGTGATCAGTCTCTGATTGAGCTGGTAACCCGCCACGATGCATCTGATTATTCGAGGTATTCAAACCCGCCACAGCTTTCAGAGAGCCATCCCCTGTTCGCCTCCTTTACTGAGAAAATCCCCCGGGAAAAAGAAGTTATGATCCGTCAACTATTCGGTGACGCCTTGAACGTGTTCAAAACGACATTCTGCCTCTGAAGGCACCTCTTTAATCAGCAAATTCCCAGCAGATCACACCCGGCTGTTCGATTAATCGGCTGACTTACCTGCCCTTGGAAAAAAGATCGCAACTATTCACCACATTGCCGGAGCCGGGGGGATTGTGATTCAAAACGATGGGAAACAGGACCTTTCCCAACAACTCCAGGGACGGATTCATGTGTGTTTTGAATCATGATCCCCTCGGCGGAGGGACATCCTGAATAGTTACAAAAGCTCTTAGTTTTCCTGCTGATCGCTTTGGTTTATCTGCTGGCGGATCCGAAGCAGGTAGCTATCCTGTACGCCAATCACCTGGAGCTGTTCAATTGTATTTTCCAGGTATTCTCTACAGGTTCCCAGTGAGCCACGTCCGTTGCGAATCATCCCGGCTGATCTCTGGAGTCCCAGATTCCCTAAATAACGTGAATGCTTTCGATTAATCACAAATGTAAGCCCTTTAATCACCCCCTTATCCGTTTTCAGATTCCCATAATGTGGTATATATGCGCCACTAATCATCTCACGCATCCATAGAATTTCGGTTTCAGACTCAATTTGCTCCGCTGCAATGCGAAACGCCATCCCATTACAGGATCCACCCTTGTCCAGAGCCAACATCAGTCCCGGGGTGTCAGCACTCCCGCGCCCGATTGTCAGATGAAGGCAGAAACTTCGATGGTATCCATACAATCTTGCTGGCGTGACTTCAGCGTAGTAAAACGCCGGATTCCAGATTAAGGACCCGTACCCGAATACCCACAGGTCCTCTCCAGCTGGCAGGCGGGAAAGGAATTGCCGCCGGTCCAATTCCCGCTCCTCGTGGCTCAACGCTTCAAACGACCCATGTTCACGGACCTCCGCAATGATGGCATCAATTCTTTCCCGGCTGAAGTCTTCCCTTTTTAACATCGCTTTTTTTTATCCAATGGTAGTCAGAACGATTTACTATTCTTAATAAAGCTACTGAATATCTTCACATCGATTTTCGAAATGTCCTCTTTTGACGGTTAATTTATTTTTGAAAATTGTCAACTGTAAAGATCAGCCCCTTAAAATCTATCACTGCTCTCATTATCTTTTAATTTATCTCTGAACGAAAGCCCCATGTTTTTGAAAATCACAACAAAAAGGATTCATTGCATCCTGGATGACAGGAAACGGTAATAGTCAGCGTTATCCGGTTAGGTTTTTGTATAGCAAAAACCTAATCCCGTGCAGGGCAATCGCATGAAAAAAAATGATTACGATACACATGAGTTCTAAGCAAAAATGAGGGGACATGTTCTTCCACAGGCACATAATTTGTTTTTCTGCGCAAAACTCGTAACGTGTCCCCTTATTTTTGCGTGCGAAAATCAAAAATCTCTATTAAAACTAGATAAAATGCCAAGATAAAATCTCATGCGATTGCCCTGTAATCCCCTGACAGGGACAGTGACAAGATGAATAAACAGTGATAGTATTGATCTTTTTTGTTTCAGAACCCCCCGTTACCTCTTTGTTTGTTATGAACCTGAAATATAAGTGTTTAATACTCGATCATGATGATACGGCGGTCGATAGTACCGCCTCAATTCACTACCCAGCTCACCAGGAAATCATGCGCCGGATTCGGCCTGGTTCAATTCCGATTAGTCTGGAAGGCTGGTTCAAGAAGAACTTTCACCCTGGAATTATGGAGTATCTGGTGGAAGAGCTCAAATTTACGGAGGATGAGCTGGAACAAGAGTTGGCCATCTGGAGAGACTTTACCCACAACCGCACCCCACGCTTTTACCCTGGATTTATCGAAATGCTGCAGGAGTATAAGTCCCGAGGAGGAATTGTCACAGTTGTGTCACATTCCGAAGTGGAGATCATCGAGGCTCATTACCAGCAAACTGATCGCAACGGAACCCTGTTTCCAGAACTTATTTTTGGATGGACTTTTGACGCGGAGAAACGGAAACCCAATTCATACCCAGTCAGACAAATTCTGCAAAAATTCGATTTGAAAGAAGATGAGGTTCTGATTGTGGACGATCTGAAACCTGGGGTGGAAATGGCTAAGGCCTCAGGCGTCCCCATCGCTGCGGCAGGCTGGGGGCACCAGATTCCTGAAGTCAGGGCCTATATGGAAGCCAACTGCCTGGCTTACCTGTCAGAGATCGATGAAATGAGGGAGTTGGTCCTGCTCTCAAGTGATTTTTAAATTGGTAAAGATATCCATGGAGGCATCACCCAGGGCTTCGTGATTGTCCAGGTCTTTGATAATTTTTATATCCGGTTCTTCAAGAAGGTCGATCAAAGGATTATTTGTCAGATCTTCTCCTTTTGCGTTCCGAACAACAGCAACCCGTGGCCTATCAAGATCTTCGTCGGCTGTCTCCACCACAAATGCCATCGAGCCATCATTCAATTCCACCAGAGATCCCACAGGATATTTACCCAGGATCTGATGGAAAGTTTCCCAGACATCCATGTCAAATTCAATTCCGGATAGCTGATCAATGAACTTCATGGCCGCTGGAGGCGCCCATGATTTCTTATAGCTTCGCCTGCCGACAAGCGCCTGATATACGTCCACAATAGCAATCAATCGGGTTTCCATCACCAGATCATCAAAATTGATCCCGAGGGGGTAGCTGGATTTCATGCCGGTATCCAGCTTAACATGGTGATAGTGCGCCATATTGATAATCATATCTGTAGAACCCATGTTAGTCAGGATTTCAGCACCAAAGGCTGGATGTGACTGCATCAATTTCATTTCCCGACTGTCCCGCTCAAAGCGAACCGTACTATCCAGAATATCCTTGGGAACTTTCGCCTTACCGATATCGTGCATAAAGGCCCCCAGGAGCATCTCGTGCTTTTTCTCCGGTGACAGCTCGATCCCTTTTTGTTTCATCAATTTGATATAGGTGCTTTGAAATATGGCGGCCACATCGGTACAGTGCGCATAGGTCTGATCACTTTTCTTAAGACTGGCCAGGACACCCATGGCCTCTGTTGAACCACTTTCGATGATATTATCAACATAATTGGAGATATCCCCGATTTCCATCTTTCCGTTGCGGGTGTCATCCATCAGACTTTCAACCGCTTTGGTGGCGCCGCTGGAAATGGCTACACTCTCCTTGGCCTTGTGGATCAACTGAGACGTTTTTTCAACCGCTTCCTTGTGTTTGACCTGTTTCTGGGTCAGCTGTTTGGAGATTCGTTTGACGCTGAATTTCAGAAATCCTCTCTTTTCCAGCTCCAGAATCAGTCGTTGATTGACAGTGGTCAGTTTTTTCAAAGAGGGGGGAAACGTATGGAGTTCAAGCAACTGATCACCTGTCTGAATTCCATTTATATTGAGATTCAGGCTTTCCTCACCCCGTTTGATTCTGGCTTTCACACCTTTAAAATTATGCTGCAGCCATTTGCAGGTTGTCTCATCCATCGCAACAAATTTGTTGCTGAATCCGATAAAGCGTTCGATGACCATACTATCATCGAGATTTTCTAAGGAAACGCTTTCTGTTTGTGAAGTCACTGTGGCCATGTTTTGGATTTGCTAAATTGAATACAGTCTTTCAATCAAGGAATTTAAACAATGCTTTTAACCAAGCTGTTTCATATATGATACCCAATTCTTTTGGAGATAAGTAGCAAAAAAACAGCTGCAGGGGGGACATTGGATATTTTTTTAACAAAAACAGGGCTCTGTCAATGCTGCACCCTCTATTAAATCGTTTCAAGGATCGCGTTTTCCCCCAATGCAAAGATACCCGTTTTTTTCTGATTGTCACAGAAACATTCTATTCAAACAACAAAAACTTTCCAGATATCAATCCCGGGATAAAAGAGGGTAGCGTTCACGAAGAAGCCTTTATTGGTCAATGGGACTGAAAAGCTGAACAGGTTGTGGTGTTTCTACCAAAGAAACATATCCTGCTGTGAGACTGTTGACATGACAGCTGTTGATTTTATATTAATTCTCCGATGTAAATCACCGCCGTGAGAGGTGCTATAAACCAGAGTGATGAACAGAAAAAATGTCACCAGCGAACTCAAAAACAAAATATCAAGCTTTTTCATTGTTCAATTCCCTGCATAACAAAAAGATGGAGTAACGGTTCAGCATGGCTCCGTCGAGGGGATCATGATTCAAAACACACATGAATCCATCCCTGGAGCCGAGTGTTTCGTCAGAAACGCGTGGGCGAAAACGTCCTGTTTTCGAGCATTTTGAATCATAATCCCCTCGACTCCGGAGAAGTGGTGAATAGTTACAAAATAGATTCAGTAAAGGATCTGAAGAAGTTACCTTGTATTAGACTGTAATTCTGTATATGTCAACACAAAAATGCTTTTTTTAGCAATCTGGTTTACTACTACTCTGTTAGATTCATTAAAGAACGGTCCAGGTTGTATTTTATGAGTGGGTTAATTTCAGTTGATTTTGTGCAACATTTTTATTTACTTTGCTGGTACCATTCTTGTAGTAAATATGATTGGTTACTCGCTTAACATGCTGACTACCGGGGCAATAAAAGAATCCCCGCCGCAAGCGGACGGGGTATTCAGCTTTTAGGTTTTAGCTTTAAGCGATTAGCATAAGCTTCCAATGGCTAACGCCTAATAGCTAATAGCTTTTCGTTAGAACAACAGAATTTACTTGAATGCACAACGCCGCAAGCGGCGGGGTATTATACCCAAGCTACGCAATAATGATTTCCATCGGTCTGTTGCACATTCATTTTGGTTCCTGATGAGCCCGGGGAATTCTGCTTGACACAGGAAAAGGAGTGAGCCCACAATTAACCTGCAAATTTATTAATCCAAAATCAAGAGAACTCACAAATGAGCGACAATATTTATCATAAACTGGCCAAAGTGCTGGATACGTTACCCAACGGTTTCCCACCCACAGAAACCGGAGTTGAGATTAAACTGTTGCAAAAGATTTTCTCACCTGAAGAAGCAGACCTTTTTTGTGACTTGCGGCTGACCATCGAAACCCCTGAACAGATCGCTCAGCGCACCGGTCGACCTTTGGAAGGATTGCTGGAAAAACTGATCGAAATGGATGGCCACGGGCAGCTTTTCGCCTTCAAGTATGGGGGAGAGCATTATTTTCGGATGATGCCCTGGGTTTTCGGCATCTATGAGTTTCAAATCAATCGTTTGGATCGTGAATTTGCCGAATTGAATGAAGAGTTTTCTCCTTATTTTGAACGGCAGTTTGCTGAAACCCAGCCATCTCTGATGCAAACCCTCCCGATCGAAGAGGAGATTCTGGTCACCCAGGAAGCACTTCCCTACGAACAGGTCTCCAATATTTTGGAAAACAGCGAATCCATCAAGGTGATGGAATGTATCTGCAAAAAAGAGCAGGGGCTGCTCGACAATCCCTGTGATCGACCGGTTGAGGTCTGCATGGGATTTGCCCCCATTCCCGGCGTTTTCGATGATACTGATAACGGTCGGGCGATCTCCAAGGAAGAAGCACGTGCCCTCATCAAAGAGGCTGAGAAGAATGGCCTCGTGCACCTGACGAGCAACCAGCAATCCGGACATTTCTATATATGCAATTGCTGCGGCTGCTGTTGCGGCGTGTTGACCGGCATCACCAAACAGGGCATACCAGCCTGGCAGGTAGTCAATTCCCGTTTTTATGCAGCCGTCAACTCGGATCAATGCTCTCTCTGCGGCGTCTGCGCCGATGAGCGTTGTCAAGTCGGTGCCATTGAGGCTGGAGAGGAAACCTACAAGATAATTCCAGAAAAATGCATCGGCTGTGGTCTCTGTATCACAACCTGCGATGAAAAAGCCATTTTCCTGGTCAAAAAGAGCGCCGATCAGATCACAGCCCCCCCGCAAGACGAAGCCGCCTGGTTCAAGGAAAAAGGTCAAGCCCGAGGAGTGGATTTCAGCCAGTTTGAATGATTATTCAATCCGGCAACGACACATTTTCAATCGAGCTAAATCTGGTAAGCCGCATCCCCGGGCTGGCAGCGGAGATCGCCTCTGCTTCTTAAAACCGGCAACGCTTTTTGTGGGATACATTGAAATTGAAGAAAGTGCGGGCCGTTGGTACTGACACGGCCCAGAGGATAATTGAGGACTACTTTCCAAATACGAGGTAACCACCCACATGCCCCAGGGTAGCCAGCATAAACATGGCAGCGCCCATGAAGATGAAATAGATCACAGCGCCTAAGACATTGAACAGGCTGTCAAAGCCGATGATACCGGCGTTAAAAACCAGCGGATGCAGGGCGACGGTAATCAGCCCAACCACCAGAAATATCCCCGAAAGAAGAATTTTTAAGGTCATCACCCGATAAGGACGTCCTCCATACCGATATTTCCAATCGAGAAAACCGGTCAGAAAGGTCAACGCAGATGAGACCACCGCAATCGTCAACATAATCAGTGTCACATTATTGATAATGGGTGAAATATCGGCATAAAATGGGGTGTTCGCTGCCGTCAGCCCTGCAAACCGGCCATAAATTGACAGCAGAAGAAGAAAACCGGCCCCCAATAATGCAAAGGGGAAAAGCCCGATAGGCAGATGGGTTGCCATCGGGTGCATTCTTGCCTTTGGCTGCACGCGGTTGATCTCGACGTCATTTACGATCGGAACAAAGTGGCCGTAGGTTTCATAAAGCTCAATCACGACACTGCAGACCGGGCAGACAAGACACCCATTTTCATCCGTATCGTGTTCGGAAAGTTCCAGGTGGCAGACCGGGCAGTAAAAGGTTTTGCCATAAATTCGCTTTTTAAAGATGTTTACGAATCGGTCCACCAGTTTCATCATATCACTTAACATTATATTCTCCTTTGTCTGCAGTGAGTTAATGGACTTCTCGTGTTCGCATCAGTTTTCCGACAATAATCATTTTCTGGATCTCAGATGCGCCCTCATAAATCTGGTAAATCTTGGCATCCCGCATCAGCTTTTCAGCCGGCATCTCGTTAGTATATCCGTATCCACCCAGAATCTGACAGCACTCCACTGTCGCCGACATGGCCACCTCGGCAGCATACCATTTAGCCTGGGCTGCCTGACGGGCGTTGTCCTTCTTTTCATCAAACATATCAGCCGCCAGATAAGTCATATACCGCGCGGCATCCAATTTCGTGACGATTTCCGCCAGTTTGAAAGAGACCCCCTGATAAGAGATCAACTTTTTGTCAAATGTCCGACGACCACGGGCATAGGTCAGTGCGATATTCAAAGCGGCCTTGGTTATCCCATTAGAGCCCGAAGCGATGCCGGGCCGGGTGTGATCAAAGGTTTTCATGGCGATTTTAAACCCATCGCCCTCTTCTCCCAAACGATACTCCTCAGGAACCTTGACATCCTCAAAAGTAACCCGGACCGTATTGGACGCGTGTTGTCCCAGATTGTGCTCCTTGACGCCGCGGATGATCCCATCTGTATCGGCTGGAACGACAAAACCCGTGGCTTTATCCCCCACCCGGGCCAGCACAAAATACCAGCTGGCAACCGATCCGCAGGTGATCCACCACTTAACCCCGTTGATCACATAATCGTTTCCAACTTTTTGGGCCGTGGTCTTTATCCGGGAAACATCTGAACCGGCTTCCGGTTCAGTGACGCAATAAGCTGAAAACATCAGTTCCTGTGTCATCGGCTCCAGAAATTTCTTTTTCTGAAAATCATTCCCTGCAAAGATAACCGGATACTGGGAAAGACCATTAGAGCCAAGGGCCGTACCGATACCGGAACAACCCGTACAAATCTCTTCCATGATCAGACAATGCTCCAGCACACGTTGTTCCTTGCCGCCAAACTGCTTGGGAATATGGGGATTCATGAAATCCAGATTGAAGGCCTCCTGACAGATATCCTTCGGAAATTCACCCGAACGGTCATATTTCGTTGCATTCGGAGATACCCACTCTTTGGTGAAGGCACGCGCTTTTTCGACAGAATCCTGTTGTTCCTTGGTTAAACTAAAATTCATATTATCTCTCCTTTAACAGGTCCATATATTTGGGTTCTTCTTTTTTGAGTTTGCCAGCCATGACCAGAATATCAACCGGCTCTTTTTTAAATAGGTCCGGCTCGTAGGACGTTCGGCCAATGGATTGGCGCCCCAGCGTTATTTTTAGTCCATATTTACATAGTAAGAATGTTACAATATTGTTCCCAAAGATAATCAAAATCCCCAACAATGAAAATAGTGCACCGTTCAATCCACCGCCACTCAGTAAAATAAGCTCGACAACCAGTATTCCGATAAACAGTACGGAAAGCCCCAGTTTTATTTTATGGGTCGAATGCCACTTGACATAGACGTGATTTCTTTCAAAAACACCCGAAAGCACTGAAGGCAAGGTTATCAAAAACATCAGAATTGTTGAAAGTCCCACCAGAAACGCCCAGGACTTTCCATCAATCGAGAGAAAAGACACCTGCTGTTTCAAAAATATGTACGCCACCGCCGCCAATGGAGACAAAGCAGCTATGGAGTGAACCATCATCGAGTGTAAATGGATTTTCTGTTCGCTCATCATTCAACCTTTTTATGTTTAGCGGGGAACGGTTGGAACAAGCGACCGCCCCGATCGTGCAAGTTAATGTCATGAAATCTGTTATCCCGTCTTTATACAAGTTGACATGCCTTCCCGTAAAGAGGCAAATACCTACGCCAAAACAATCATGTCAAAATTCAAACGGTTACGGTCCCGATTGACTTACTTTTTTTGATTTTGAAGATGGAACGTTGTATTCCCTACAAATATTTCTAAAAAAATCTCCGCCCTTTATCTCTGCCTATATTTTTTAAAACGTATCTATTCAACTCCCCTCCGTCGAGGGGATTATAATTCAAAACACGCATGAATCCATCCATGGAGCTGTTGGAACGACGCGTTTCCTTTTCACTAATGGGAAACACTCGGGAAAACGTCCTGTTTTCCATCGTTTTGAATCATAATCCCCCCGACTCCGGTAATGTGGTGAATAGTTACTTTAAAACTTGATTTCAGAGTAGATTCCGAAATGGTCACTGGCGTGCACGCCATCTATTATTCCATCCAAAACGACCCGGCTACTGACGATGGAAATTTGTTCGTTCTTCAGGAGTGATCGAGGTCCCACAAAAATGAAGTCAAGACGTTGAGGTGTCATTTCCTGGGTATAGTAAAGCATATCGTAAAGCCCTGATGGTTCGGGTCTTTGATCATCTTTTGAGTAATAGTGGCGAATATTCAGATTGGTTCTAGGTTCCCAGGTATAACCGGCGGATTCAGGGTTCAACGTTCGGAACGTATCAACAGCGCCAAATTCCAGCAATTTACTGATCTCACCCGTTCCTTCAATGGTGTTGAAATCCCCCATCAGAATGTACGGATGCTCCCCTGCGATGCGGCGGACAAAGTCAATGGTTCCTTCAGCCTCAGCCAGACGCCACGCCGCTCCCACAGCAACTTCCTGAAGGGCGGCCCGGTATTTCTCCCCGGAGAGGTGGTGCTCATTCTTTAGCTCTTTTAATTTGGCTAAATATTCAGGACAGTCAATTACAGAGGCATGCCAATGGGTCGTAAAAATGAAGAGTGGTTGACTCTTGAAGGTTATCTGAACACCAACTACCTGGGTCGCATCTGTGAGGTTAAAGGTAAAAAAATTGCCGACAGGTCCTCCTGATAGCTGCTGCCGAGCAGGATGACTAAGGTTATGCTCATGTTTAACCAGGATCCCGTCCCCCTCTCTCAAGTTCCAGGGCAACCCCAGTGGGCCCATCCGGATCCCGCCAACCCCGACATGGGAATAGTGATCGTATCCCAGATCCCTCGCCAGTTTACGTGTGTAAGCAGGCAAGCTGTTGGCCTCGTGCACACCTATCACATCCGGGCTCAGACTTTCAATTTGATGCAAAAGAGCCTGGTACCGTTTCAAGCGTATCGCTTTGGACTCATAAGCGCCCATAGATACATAACCGAGATAGTCCAGCCCTGACCAGACATTAATATCAAGAACCTTGAGACAATCTCCTGCGGATGAATTGTCCGGTGGAGATATCTTTGAGCGATTCCCTAACGATGAAGACGAATCGGCCGGCGGTTTTGTTTTTGAATGTGTGTTTAAATCACGCAACGTTTTCTCCCATTTGACTTTTCAAACAATATCAGTGCCTGAAATCTAATTCTGGTTCAATCATGCAGCAGCTGATCCGGTCAGAACGATGCAGCTCATGTCTTATTGACACACCGTTTTTAACCTTCTATTACTTCTTTTCACGATGCAAGACTTTTTTCAAAAATTACCCAATGGAGCGGAATTGATGAGCGAAAAATGGTTGACCGAGCAGCAGCGAAAAACCGCAGTCATTTATGATATTGATGTAGCTGTTGTCGGTGGGGGAACTGCAGGATGTGTAGCCGCCAGAAAGCGGGCCATTGAACTCTCCCGTTTTATGCAGAAATACATACCGGGGTTCGAGAACGCATATATTGTAGATACGGGCGCCCAGACCATGCCCCGTCACATCCGTAATATTGAGGCCGATTATCCCCTAACCGAGGAAGTCCTGACCCAAAACGAGGCCTGTGACGATGCGGTCTATGTGACAGCCTATGGGCACCAGCCCGGCACGGCCTGTCAAATACCATACGGTATCATGATCCCCAGACAGGTAGAGAATCTGCTCGTAGCCGGTAAGTGCACTGACGGGGCGCACCTGATCAGGAGCATCCCCAGCATGATGGCGATGGGGCAGGCCGCAGGCACAGCAGCGGCCCCGTCAGCCCGGGAGGTTGTCAGTCCGCGACAGCTCAGCATTGAACAGCTGCAGCGGACACTCAGAGAACAGTCCGTCATCCTGAATTTACCCCAGGAATGAGACAGAAAGCAGCTACTGCCGTCAGACGACCGGTCCGTAATTTTTGGCAGGGTTGCTCTCCGGGATCAGCGATTCAATCCCGGAGATTTATCAAACCGTTTTAATCCTTAAGTTTAAGATACTCAAACAACGACGCGTATGAAAACCCCGGGACGCTTTCCCAATACGCAATCCGCGGACCCAAAGCATCAGGCGAGTGCCTGGCCCAGAGATTAATACGGGTCATCTGCTCACGATAGAACTTGGATACCTTTTTTGCTTCCACCGCCAGGGCTTTTTCATCGACCATGCCCATCATCGTCATGACACCTGCATGTTGTTCAGGTGTGGTGACATACCCCCACGCATTACCTTGCATAAGCTGGGTTAAAGCGGCGGAAGGATGGATGTAGCCGCCCCACCAGGGACCCGGCATAGAGCCTATCCCGCTTAGCTTCCTCTCCATGACCAGGCTGGCCCAGGTCGCTTCCTCAGGGATATTCAACTTGGCAATGATGCCCACATCTCTTAAAAGTGCTGCAATCGCTTCTGTCTGAGCCTTTGAAAACAGGTTGGTCGTGAGAGTGGTTTTGAAACCATTGGGATAGCCGGCCTCCTTCAAGAGTTGTCTGGCTTTCTTTGGATCATAAGGCCGCGGTTTGATCGTCGGATCATATCCCGGGTTATAAGGGGCAAGCACATCTCCCCAGGGCTCAGCGGTGCCGTGCAGGACATACTTGCAGATAGATTCCCGGTCAATGGCATAATCAAGCGCCTTTCTCACCCGGATATCATGCCAGGGGCTGGCCTTGTCGGGAAATGCCATATCAAAAAAGCTGATGGAGCGCAAAGAGCCATATTTGGTCATCTGGACTCTTAAATTGGAATCTTTTTTTACTTCCCCAATCTGGGCCATGGCTAGACCGGCCATGTCAGCTTCACCGGTTTTGAGCATGGCCAGCCGGGTTGCATCTTCGGCAACCTGCATATGTCTGAGGAACTTAATATAAGGAACTTTTCGGTAGTGATCAGCAACTGCCTCTGCCTCCCAATAATCATCCTGTTTGAAATCCAGCCACTTAAAAGGTCCAGCGCCAATGGGATGTTTTGCGAATTCTTTGTCACCCACTTTCTCTGTATAGGCTTTCGGAATAATGCCGACACCCAGTGCGCCATCTACAAATGTCGCCCAGGGGATCTTAAAATGGACAACCACTTTATGCTTATTCACCACTTCAACCCGGTCGATGAACATCCTGAGATAGCCTCCGAGGGCGAATTTGAGCTCAGGGCGTGCAGCCCTGTCATAGCTGAATTTCACATCTGCTGCGGTGACCGGTTCTCCATTATGGAATTTCGCTCGTTTATCGAGTGTAATCGTAATGTGGGACAGATCGGCCGCAAATTTCCATGTTTTGGCCAGCGCCGGATACACACGGCCATCCTGTTTTTTGACCATCAGGGCTTCGTGAATAACTGTATTCACAGTCTGCATGGACTGACCACCCCAAGCGGTATGCGGGTCCCCGCCGGTCGCCTCAAAAGCGGCAGTGGCACTTACATAGACCAATTTCCCCTTGGGAACAATTTCAGAAAAACCCGGTGAGGCACAGAAGAGGCCGAAGAAAATGGCCAGAGCACTAATGGGTATAACCCATTTCCATCCTTTTCTGGTGTTTGCCGACATTATTCTCTCTCCTTTATAGTTTGAATTAATGGGTTTCCACCCCTGGTAGCGGTTGGCGAGCCCATTTGATTTAAAAACAGAGATCAACCTAAAGATAATTTCTGATGTGGTCAAGTTAAAATGAAACCCAACCGAGGCGACTATTTTTATCCGCAGGTCAATTTTTATTCAGGTAACAAGCCACCTCATGCCCACCTCCGACATCAATTAAGGGGGGTACCTGTTCAGCACAAATTGGCCGCGCCTCGGAACAACGCGGGTGAAACCGGCAACCGGAAGGCGGATTGATCGGGCTGGGAACTTCTCCCGGCAGAACAATCTCCTCTCGATGAAGGCCGGGGCGTGAAGGTAACGCGGCCGAATACAGAGCCCGAGTGTACGGGTGAAGAGGATTTTTGAATAGCTCATCACTTTCGGCCACTTCCACTATCTTTCCGAGATACATCACACCAATCCGTTTGCTCATATGCTTGACAACCGCCAGATCATGAGCGATGAGCACGTAAGTGATCCCGAATTGATCCTGAATATCCTGGAGCAGGTTCATGATCTGCGCTCTGATGGACACGTCCAGTGCGGAAACCGGTTCGTCAAGAATGATGAGGCTTGGATTTTGAGCCAGAGCCCTGGCTATGGCGATCCGTTGTCTTTGGCCGCCGCTGAACTCATGGGGATAGTTGTTGGCCTGATCCCTGCTCAGGCCGACAACCGTTAAAGCTTCTGCTACCTTCTCTTTCATTTCATCTTTGGGAACCGTTTTGTTCACCACAAGTGGTTCAGCGATGATATCTCCCACCCGCATGCGGGGACTCAGAGATCCAAAAGGGTTCTGGAAAACGGCCTGAACCGAGGCGCGATAATTCTTGAGTACCGTTTTGTTAAAGGCGGTGATATTTTGATCCTCAAACTCTATGCTACCGCTGGTGATGGTCTCCAGAAGCAAAATCAACCTGGCGGTTGTGGTCTTGCCGCATCCCGATTCTCCAACCAATCCAAACGTCTCGTTGCGGTTAACGTGAAAATTGATGCCATCGACCGCCCGGACGGCTCCGACCTGTTTGGCGAATATAATGCCCTTTGTTAAGGGAAAGTGTTTGACGAGGTTTTTGGCTTCCAACAGAATTTCGCTCATCACGCTTCCCCTTGACTGCCGGATAGCCAGCAACTCGTTGTATGCCCATCTTCAACCACGGATTCATGGGGATATTCTTTCCGGCAGATCTCCATCGTATACGAACAGCGTGGGGCAAAACTACACCCATCCGGGAGATTTCTAAGATCAGGAGGTTGCCCCTCAATGGAGTATAGTCTTTTAACCCTGGTGTCCATTTCAGGCAGTGAGTTCATCAGTGCTTTCGTGTAAGGGTGTTTGGGATTATCGAAGAGGTCTTCAATCTTCGCTTGTTCAATGATTCGTCCCGCATACATCACGGCTACACGATCGCAAATCTTTGATACGATCCCAAAATCATGAGTGACCACAATCATGGAGAGATTTGAACTCTTTTGAATTTCTTCCAGTAATTTAAGGAACTGGGCCTGAATAGTCACGTCAAGAGCAGTCGTTGGTTCATCCGCGATCAAGAGCTGAGGTTCACAGCTTAAAGCCATCGCCCCGACAATTCTCTGCCTCATCCCTCCACTCATTTGATGGGGATAGGCTTTGGCACGCACTTCAGGAGTGGGAATCTTAACACGCCGCAGCATATCCAGAACCTTGTTGCGAACAGTCTTTCTGTTATATTTCTGGTGCAACCGAATCGGCGCTGCTACCTGATCTCCAATCGTAAAGACCGGATTCAGCGATGTCATCGGGTCCTGCAGCATCATAGAAATCTGTCTGCCACGGATTTTTCGCATCTGTTTCTTGCTCTTGGAGAGGAGATCTTCGCCATTCAAAAGTATTTTTCCCCCAACGATGCGGCCTGCTGGCGGAGGGACCAACCCCAGGATGGAAAGACAGGTGATGCTTTTTCCGCTTCCGGACTCACCAACCAACCCCAGCGTTTCTGCCTCTCTGACCGAAAATGAGACTCCATCAACCGCTTTGGTCACTCCCAGGCGGGTGGAAAAGTGTGTTTTCAAGTCGACCACTTCTAATACTTTCTTCCTCATTTCAAGCCCTGTACCGTTTTATATTTGTCGAAATTTTGGATCCAGACGAACCCTGAGCCAGTCACCGAGCATATTGCAACTCAGGACCACTAACAAGATGGATAGGCCCGGCCAGGTAGATAGCCACCAGGCGCTTGAAATATAGGCCCTGCCTTCGGCCACCATCGATCCCCAGGCAGGATCAGGTGGCGGCACACCCACGCCTAAAAAACTGAGGGAAGATTCAGCAATAATGACAATGCCAACCTGGAGAGTTGCCATCACTACCAATGTGTTTACAATATTGGGGAAAACATGCTTCAGCATAATTCGAAATTTACTGCTGCCGGCCACTATTGCCAGGGAAATGAATTCGGCCTGCTTGACACGCAGCACTTCGGCCCGCAGCACCCTGGCATAGCCTGTCCAACCCAGTATCACCAAAATCAGGATAATGTTATTTTTGCTTGGGCCCAAAATGGCGGCCAGCACAATCGCTATCATGATATACGGCAAAGACATCATTGTATCTGTCAGCCGCATCAAGATTGTATCCTGCCACCCGCCAAGATAGCCTGAGAGGATCGCCACAATGCTGCCAATGAGTCCGGCCAGTATGACTGACAACAAACCCACTTGCAGGGAGACCGAGGTCCCGCAGATAAGCCGGCTGAGCACATCTCTACCCAGATGATCGGTTCCGAGTGGATATTCAATTTTTCCCCGTTCCTGAAAAAATGGCGGCCTCAATGTATCTCCAAAATGGGGTCTGTTCGGATCCTGAGGGGCGACATAATCTCCAAATAGCCCGAAAAATAGAAAGGGTAGCAGGATAAGAATGGGGAATATAGGGATTCCTCTACTAAAGTCAAATATTCTTCTAATACGAAGGGGTGTACCCATTGAATCTTCTCCAGGTGGTTTCTCGATACAAACTGTCATGACCCCAGGGTCACAACCTGTGAACTCTGTTTCGCTGTGATGAATATAATTTTTTAGTAACAATTCACTACATTGCCTGAGCCGAGGGGATCACGATTCAGAACGATGGAAAACAGGACGTTTTCCAACAGCTCCAGGGATGGATTCATGCGTGTTTTGAATCGTGATCCCCTCGGCGGGGCGTATGCTGAATAGTTATTTTTCTTTTTTCATATAAAACTTATTGGTATCTGATCCTCGGGTCTAAATAGGCATAAAGAATATCTACAAACAGATTTGCAAAAATAAAAAGCGCTGAGGCCAATATCACACATGTTTGCACCAGGGGAAAGTCACGGGTGAAGACAGCGTCAACTACCAGTCTCCCAACCCCGGGCCAATTGAAGACGGTTTCCGTGATCACAGCACCATTCAGTAAAGCGATGAAGTTAGCCATGCCCAGCGTCAAAATCGGGAGAACGGCGTTTTTCAAGGCGTTTTTCCAAACAACCATAAATTCTGAAACACCAACAATCCTGGCCATTTTGATATATTCAGCATCCAGTACTTCCAACATTGACGAACGGGTCAAACGGGTAAAGGATGCCGTCGCATACCACCCCAACGTAATGGTTGGCATGATCAGATGCAGCCATCCCCCCATGCCTGAGGTAGGCAGCATCCCTAAGTTTACGGAGAATATCATCATCAGCATGATTCCCAGCCAGAATACCGGCAGGGATTGTCCAATTAACGCAAAAATCTTTCCAGTCTTATCAAACCACCTTTCCACGTAAACAGCTGATAATATTCCGACAGGTATCCCCACAAAAACGGCAAAAACCATGGCGGCTATAGACAATATGATGGTATTCGGAAAGCGCTCCATAAAAATATCCAAACAGGGAGTCCCCCATCTGATAGAATTCCCAAAGTCCCCCTGCATCAAACCCGAGATATATTCCCAATACTGAACGTATAAAGGTCGATCTAAACCAAGTGATGTTCTCATAGCCTGAATATCTTTCAGGGTCGCTTCAGGAGGGACCATCAGAGAAACAGGATCACCGGAAATTCGGGTTAAAAGAAATATGATGATAGTGATACCCAAAAGACAGATGAGTGCCTGGCCAACTCGCTTCAGAATATATCTTTCCATATTTAAAAACTCTGCATTTGATACGGGAGGTCAGATAACCGACATCCAAGGAATGCACAAAGAAACTAAGGGATCGTACAAAAATAACTTGGCATAATCTGTCCGCAAAAGTCCCATAAAGACTGGACATTTTGCAGACAAAATGCCAAGTAATTTTTGAGCCGACCCTAAACCATAACCGGGATTGACTCATCAGCCTCGAATACCTTGGTAATTTGGCTTTGCCGGTCGATAGTTCGGTAATAAGCGGATACACCTCCAGTTTGACTCATGCTGCAGGTATATCCAAAATAACATGCTGTTCTTTGAGAACTTTCTGCAGCTCTTTGATATCAAGCTGTCCCGGGCTGATACCTTTTTGAGATGACAGGGCAGCCGCTGTTCCCGCCGCTTGTCCCATGTTCATCATGTCTGGAATGTCTCTCACCTTAATGGCTCCGTCAGCACTCTTGCCAGCCACGAGAAGGTTCCCGATCCGTTTCGGAACCATCATGCCATAGGGTATTTTATGGGCAATTCCAGGGATATGGCCATAGGTCGCAACAAAGGCTGTCTCATCCTGTCCGTCAATTGATTGTCGATGCGATTGATTAAGGGAGTTTTCCGCTTCGATAATCCGGATATGCCGCGGCATCGTCTGGGCGCCTGTATCCACAATATAGGCGTTCTCAAAGCCCGGTATGTATTTCTTCATGAACCTGGAAACCTCAAGGGCCCGTCTCCTCGAAGCCACTTCAACCTTTGAGATCTGATCTGAGTCGAACGCATCGAAACCGATTGCCGTTACGGCATTAACGATCACCTCTCGCTGACGCCACATGCCGCCGGTGACGCCATCAAAGTTGAACGCAATCATCCCTGTCTCACCAACCGGGCGAAAAAGTTCAAGATCTCCATTTTCAACGGCCTCCCTGATCTTATGGCGAAAAAGGTGCATTTCAACGAAGGCGAATTCCCTGTCCGCTACCCATTTTTCCCTGTACCATTCCATGGATTCCGAGCTTAGACGCGCCTTCCCGGGATGATTGCGCGGCATGCCCTCGTCTACAGGTTGGGGATCAAGGAAGAATTTCCAATAGGCATGCTTTTTGAGTTCCTCAAGAGGGGAATCCACATGCTTGGATAACCACTCGGCAAAATCGGGATCTGGCTGGCCGACCGGGAGATTCAAAACATACTCCATAAACCGCTCTTGATCTACGTTTCCCATACGTAAAAGCAGTCCGTACGAGCTTGCAATCGTCGGGGCTTCAGGATTGGAACTGCAGGGAACACCGGCAGAAAAGGCGACATCAGCCTCACCACTGGCATCTACAACCGTTTTAGCGAGGACGGCTTTGCGGCCACTTTTATTCTGAACCACGACTCCTTTGATCTGATCTCCCTCCATGACGGGATCGCAGAAGTAGGTGTGCAACATTAATTTAACGCCTGCTTCCTCCACCATCTCCATCAACACAACGGCCATTATTTCAGGATCCACCAGGATATGGACGGGTGGCGCCGTCTTGCCGTATATCGTCTCTTCCAGGGTTGGGAAATTGGTTCCCCCCTCATTGACGATTCTTGTCATTATCTCCACGGGTATTCCGTCGATAACCCGGCGCATCTGACTATCGATGAACCGGTTCCCTATATGAGCACACCGGCCGACAGTAGGACACCCTCCCAGCGACCCAAATCTTTCTATCAAGACAGTAGAGGCCCCGGTTCTTGCCGCTGCGATGGCGGCCACACATCCCGCGGTCCCCCCCCCGACAACAGCGACATCCACATCGTATTCAACCAGGGTTTTTCTTTCCGGTTCAGTTAACCTTTTTTCGCTCATTCATTTGCCTCCCTGCTCCAATAATATGCTCATGCAACTCGGTGCTCCATCTGAAGCCACCTTATAAAAACCCCACCACCATTCCGGTGACGGGGCTGCCAATTGTGGACTCACAGATTCCAGTCAGCTTTGTCAGACCAGTCATAGCCGTCAGTGAGACTGGACACTTTCAGAAATGGTGATAATTGTCAAGCCTTTCAGCAGACAAACAGCCCTGATGATATATCATATATATTCAACTGTTTATGGGGAGCAATACCCATAAACGCTTGATTATTTTATGAAAATATTTAGAGCCAAAAAAATGATCTGTTCGCTTTAAATAGCTATTTTTACGGGGAATAGTTACATAATTAAAAACGCTTTCCTGTCAAAAAATTCAAATCGGGAACTAAATCGATATTTTATTGAGGAATGTCTGAGAGCCAGGAAAAGCCGCTTGACACTAGCTGGGAACTTTCATATTATTGGCCGCGACTGGACGTTAATAAAGACTTTAACCTTTTTCACCAGAATCGATCTCTCACACTAACTATCAGAACTAAAATATGGATTCAAAATATCCCCAAAAAGGGCGTCAATGGGATGACCTTCGTACTGAAATGATTGAATCAGCCAAGAATGACTTGAATTGGCAGCAAGGACGACATTCCGCGTTTGTCTGGCATGCCAATGATGAAGTCAAGGAAGTCGCCCGCAAGGCCTATTCAATGTTCATGACAACAAACGGCCTGGGAAAAATTGTCTTTCCCAGCATTCTGAAGATGGAGCAGGATGTTATCGCCATGGTTCTATCCAACCTGAATGGAGAAAATGCAGCCGGGCATATGACATCGGGTGGCACGGAGAGTATTTTTCTCGCTGTCAAAGCTGCACGCGATTGGGCCAGGGAAAAGAAACCGGATATCAAACAACCGGAAATTGTCGCCCCGTTCTCGGCACATCCAGCGTTGAATAAGTCAGCTCACTATTTGGGAATCAAGGTTGTTCGTGTCCCCACCCGGGATGATTTCAGGGCAGATGTCGAGGCCATGTCAAAGGCGGTCAATGAAAATACGATTATGTTTTACAGCTCAGCACCGGCATTTTCCATGGGGGTAATTGATCCCATCGGTGATCTGGGGCAGGTGGCAGTGGACAAAGATCTCTGGCTCCACGTAGATGCCTGTGTCGGTGGAATTTTAGCTCCTTTTGTTCGCAAGGCCGGCTATCCAGTCCCGGATTTTGATTTCAGTCTGCCGGGTGTCACATCTATTTCAGCTGATCTTCATAAATCGGGATATACAGCCAAAGGTGCGTCTACGATATTGTTCAGAAATATCGAATACCAGGCATATGCCCGTTACGATTTTGAAGAGTGGCCTTCGGGTCTTTACTCTTCCCTGACTTTCACCGGCACTAATCCCGGGGGAGCAATCGCTGCGGCCTGGGCTGTTATGAATTATCTGGGAGAGGACGGATACCTGGAAATTGCAAAAACCTCAATGGAAGCCCGCAAGCGGTTTGAAGACGGGCTGGCGAAGATTGATGGGATCTTTGTCTGGGGAACACCAGACCTTTGGGCAGTAGCTTATGGCTCTGAAAAATTTGATATACTTGCCGTAACTCACAAAATGTGGGAACGCGGCTGGATGGTCGCTCCAAACAGTGAGCCGGCAGGTATCCATTTTATGATCAGCCCTGTACACGAGCACGTGATTGAGGACTATCTAACAGCCTTGCAGGAATCGATCAGAGACGTGCTTGGCGGTGACGGGCCTGATGCGCCTGTTGAAGTTCGATATGCTTGAATCTCCGTATCCTCGGAAATTTTCGCATAGATCAGAAATAAATTGTCCCAATGCCGTTGTCAGCGTTACAACCCCGGTTCCGCTGACACGGACCAGACGTGGTGCGGTTGCCATCGGAAATTCCTCGCGATAAAAACAGAAAAATCTCTGTTGACAAAACCAAAAGGGAAACGTAAAAATAAAATAAACCGGCCGGCCGGCAGGTAAAACAATTAATACGGAAAAAACAAATCGCTCATGGATAGTAAAGCGTCATTTATGAGGATCACCATTTAAAAACAACAAACTTTGATTGTAAGGAGAAACGATGATTCTGCCTCAAAAAGGAGTCTCTAAAACAGAGATTTCAAAAAGACTGGATGAGTTTCAAACCGATGACCTGGATTGGCGTTCCGGAAAGGTCTTCGGATATGTGTTTGACCCCGGCAAGGAAGCCATGGAGGTAGGCAAGGAAGCCTATATGCAATTTCTGAGTGAAAATGCCCTGGATTTTTCCTCTTTTCCAAGTCTCTATAAGTTCGAAAAAGAGGTCGTGGAGATGGCACTCAATCATCTCAATGGGGGGGAGGAAGCCGTCGGGAATTTTACCAGTGGGGGCACAGAGAGTATCATACTCGCTGTCAAAGCGGCTCGGGATCATGCCAGGCTGCATAAGCCCGAAATCACAGAACCTGAAATGATTCTCCCGGTGACAGGTCATGCCGCCTTTCATAAAGCTGCCAAGTACTTGAACATCAAAGTGGTTCCTATCCCCGTTGATGATACATTCAGGGCCGATGTAGACGCTTTGAAAAAAGCCATTACCAAAAATTCCATCTTAGCCGTTGGATCTGCGCCTTCTTACGCCCATGGTGTGATCGATCCTATTGCTGAGATGGCAGCTGTGGCCAAGGAAAATGGATTGTTGTTTCATACAGACGGTTGTGTCGGCGCCTTCATGCTTCCCTTCTATAAAAAATTGGGAGAACCGGTCCCGGATTTTGACTTCAGTGTACCCGGGGTGACTTCGATCTCGATGGACCTGCATAAATTCGCCTATACGCCCAAAGGCGCCTCTCTGGTCCTCTATCGAAGTGGCGATATTCGCAAACACCAGATTTTTGCCTGTGCAGCCTGGACCGGTTATACGATTATCAATAATGCCATTATGAGTTCCCGGACGGGCGGACCCATGGCAGCCGCCTATGCCGTTTTGAATTTTCTGGGGGAAGACGGGTATATGAATATTGCCCGTCAAAAGATTGCAGCGACCAAAAAACTGCTGGAGAGTGTCAGGAAACACAAAGATCTGAAAATCATGGCTGACCCGGATTTCTGTATGTTCTCATTCACCTCGGAGACGATCAGCGTCTTCCATCTGATTGATGAGATGAATTCCATCGGCTGGTATATCCAACCGGCGCTCACTTTTGAAAACTCCAGGCATAATATTCACCTCTCCATCAACTTCTCAAATGTGGAATGGGTGGATGCGTTTATCGTTGACCTTTATAAAAGTATCGAAAAAGTGCGCGGCGTTAAATATGGCGAAATAGGCGCCGCCTTGAAGAAAGAGTTTGCAGACAGAGATGTGGACTCGATCAGTGACGAAGAAATTCACCAGTTGCTGGCAATGGGTGCAACCAGCGGAGACGGATTTCCGGAAGCCATGGCTGAAATCAGCGAAATGCTGGATGTTCTGCCAACAAAGCTCAGGGAGAGACTGCTGGTAGAGTATACCAATGGTATTTTTTAATTCTAATTATAGATTTTTAACCACTAAATTTTCAAAAAAAACTAACTATGCATAGCCCATTTCCGTTCGATACACTGCTGGTTTTTGGATTCATGTCTATCATCCTTCTGGCCGGCGTCATTGTCAGAGCAAAAGTCTCATTTGTACAAAGGTATCTCTTCCCCAGTTGTCTCATCGGGGGATTGCTGGGAGCCATCCTGGTCAATTTTAAGATTGTGAACGTGTCTACATCCATGCTGGAGACCTTTGCTTACCATTTCTTTAATATCTCATTTATCTCTGTCGGACTGACAAAGGATTCCGAACCGCAACAGCCTGGAGAGAAAAAAGGCTCATTTCTCAAAGGAACCATCTGGATGGCCTTAACCCAGGGGATTACCTTTCCCATGCAGGCCCTGATCGGCGGCTTTGTTGTCCTGGCGTTCGGATGGTTTGGTACGGATCTGTTTAAGACTTTCGGCTTTTTGGGCCCCCTTGGCTTCAATGAAGGACCCGGCCAAGCGCTCTCCTTTGGAAAGGTCTGGGAAAGCGTCGGCTTCCAGCATGCCGCTACGATCGGGCTGACCTTTGCAGCTGTTGGTTTTGTTTTTGCCTTTTTCGTTGGCGTGCCCCTGGCAAACTGGGGCATCAGAAAAGGTCTTGCCAAAGGTGGCAGTAAAGAGCTGCCCTCTGAATTTGTTCGCGGATTCATGCCAAAATCGAAAGAGGGAGAAACTGCGGGGAATCAAAAGCTGCACTCCAGTAATGTCGATTCACTGGCCTTTCAGGCGGCAATGGTTGGACTGGTCTATGTCTTAGCTTATTTCACCGTCGACTTTTTGGGGAGCCTGGTGGGTGAAGAGGTGGCAAAAATGTTCTGGGGCTTTTTCTTCTTTTATGGCCTGGGTATTGCGATTCTGGTTCGAAAATTAATGGATTTGCTGGGTATCGGCTATCTGGTGGATAGTGGTATTCAAAAACGCATCACCGGCTGGTCAGTGGATTATTTGATCGTGGCAACCATACCGGCGATTCAGATTGCCGTTGTCTGGCAATTTATCCTGCCAATTGGCTTAATTGCTCTGATAAATGGCCTATTAACAACTCTGTTGGTACTGTTTCTGGGACGTAGACTTCTTTCGGAAAACCTGGAGAGAATGGTCGCTATGTACGGTACCGTGACCGGAACGGTCTCCTGTGGCCTGCTTTTACTGCGTATTGTTGATCCGGAGTTTAAGACATCTGTGGCAACAGAGCTTGCAGTGATGAATATTTTTGTCTTCCCAATCCTGACGCCTTGTGTCCTCTTGGTGAACGCCCCTGTTTTGTGGGGCTGGAGTCTCGAACTGACCCTTCTGGCTTTTGCAGGGATCGCTGTGGTGTCGTTTATTCTGATGAAGGCGCTCAAGTTGATTGATAGTCCGAAATTCTAACCTGGAATCCTGGCACGACAACGGTTGTCTCTGCTTTTTAGCAGAGACAACCGTTATGCTAAATATCGATATTGAAACCGGAATATTTGCATTTCATTAATATATTGATCAAGAAGAAACCTACCTAAGGAGAAATTGTTATGGCTGGCGGCTATATGGGAAAGTATTGTGTCATTGATCTGACGAAACAAAAAACAGAAGTGGTAGAACTGACAGACAATTTTTACCAGAAATACCTTTCCGGCTATGGCCTGGGAGCAGCTGTCATTACAGAAAGGCAGAAGCCGGGTATTGATCCACTGTCCGCAGAGGCACATCTGGGTCTGTGCTCGGGATTGTTGACTGGAACCGGCACCTCCTTTTCCGGACGTTTCATGACTGTCGGAAAATCCCCGCTGACAGGAGGTTGGGGGGATGCCAATTCAGGTGGTTTTCTCTCAAGGGAAATAAAGCGTACGGGTTATGATGCGGTGTTTTTTACGGGTATCTCCAAGGATCCGGTCTGGGTTCATATTTCAGATGAGAAAATCGAATTCAAAGACGCTAAAGATCTCTGGGGCAAGGACAATATCGAAACCAATGCACAGATCAAAGAGTCCCTGGCGGATAAAAAAGTCCAGGTGGCCTCGATCGGCGTCGCCGGGGAGAAACTCTCTTTTATGTCTGGAATTACAACAGATGATGGTAGAATTGCTGCCCGTTCCGGTCTGGGAGCCGTGATGGGGTCGAAAAAACTGAAGGCGGTCTCCTTTAGAGGAAAACAGGAAGTCCCTATTGCTGATAAGGCTGGCACCAAGGCAATTACCAAAAAGTTTCTGGAAGACTATAAAAAGTCCAAGGGCGGTGACCGTTTTACCCTCAAGATCATGGGATTTTTGAGTAAAGTTATCGCCAGAACCGGTATCAGCGTCCCCGCATCAGCAAGTGTTGTCAGGGAACTGTATAAGAAATATGGAACCCCCGGGTTGACAGTCCTTTCCGGTATGACAGGGGATACCCCCATCAAAAACTGGGCGGGTGTTGGCTATACCGATTTTACATATGAAAAACTGATGAATATCGGTGGAGACAAGGTCGTTTCCAACCAGAAGAAGAAGTATGCCTGCCAGAACTGCCCCCTGGGGTGTGGTGGCTTACTGGACATCAAAAAAGGCCGCTATGCGGGGACCGAAGGACACAAACCCGAATACGAAGCGTGGGGTGCTTTCGGTAGCATGATGTTGGTAGATGATTACGACGCCATCGTCGAAGCAAATGAAATGTGTAACCGGGCTGGGATTGATTCCATTTCAACAGGTGTGTCGGTTACATTTGCTGTGGAGTGTTTTGAGAACGGCTTGATTGATGAGAAGACGACTGGTGGTTTGAAGTTGGGTTGGGGCAGGGCTGAAGAGGTCGTGAAACTGACAGAGATGATCATCAACCGCGAGGGGTTTGGTGATATTCTGGCGGATGGAGTCAAGATCGCCGCGCAGAAAATCGGCAATGGTGCCGAAGCATTTGCGGTGCATGCCGGTGGACAGGAACTGCCCATGCACGACCCCAGACTGGATTCAGGTTACGGTCTCGCATATCAGTGCGAACCAACCCCCGGACGTCATACCATTTCCTGCAACATGTATCCGGAACTGTTTGCTGTCAATCAGCAATTCCCGGAAGCCAAAAAGATAATCAAACAAGGCCAGAGTAAAGTGCAAAAAGAAGCCCGGCAGTATGCGACGGGATCATTTTTTATGCAGCTCATCAATGGGTGTGGATTATGTGAGTTTGGGCCGATGACAGGTCTGCTGCCGATCGCTGACTATATCAACGCCATCACCGGCTGGAATTTATCCACAGCGGAATACTTCAAAACCGCAGAGCGGATCCTGAGTCTACGCAAGGCGTTTAATGTCAGAGAAGGGGTTACCGTGGCGGATGCAAAACTCCACGAGCGGGCGATTGGGAAGACACCCCTTACCAGTGGACCGTTGAAAGGGGTGACGGTTGATATCGAGGGATTGCAGCAGGCGTTTTTTGATCTCATGGGGTGGGAAGCCTCCACCGGCGGTCCCAGTGCAGAAAAACAGAAAGAACTGGGGATCGAATCCCTTTTTTAATAGAAACAATCAGGAGACAGAATTAATGGGACGATATGCGGAAAGTTACACCGCCATTGAAACGAGTACGGCTTACGAAACTGTTATTCAGAAAGGAAAAGACTATACGTCGCCCTCTGTAAAAACATTCGAGGCCTACTCAAAACCACTCTCCCTCTCAAAGGGAGATGGCCAGTATTTATGGGACACGAATGGGAAAAAATACATTGATTTAATGGCTCAGAACCTTTGCATTAGTGTGGGGTACTGCCATCCACTGGTGAACAGCGAAGCCAGAAAACAGATGGATAGTCTCACCCATTCTACGGCCATGTATGTTCATCCAGTCGCCGTGCATTATGCCCAGGAGTTGGCAGCAAAGTTCCCCGCAGGCCACGACTGGGTGGTCCAGCTGGTGAACAGCGGCGCCGAAGCTATTGATGTGGCTCTGATGATGGCCAGGGTCTATACAGGCAACAATGACATGCTTGCCCTGCGCACGGCATATCACGGAGTTCACGGGCCTGCAATGTCATTGACCGGTATTCACACTTTCCATCAGAATGTGCCTTTGGATCCTGGTGTGTTGCATGTAGCCAATCCACATCCTTACCGAGGTATATTTGGTGATTCGATCGATGGCTATCTTGACGAGATCGAGCGGACCATTGAATCATCAACGCCGGGGGAAATAGCCGGATTTATGGTTGAACCCATTCAGGGATTTGGCGGTGTCATCCCCATGCCTGAAGGCTATTTATCCGGCGCATTTGAGCGCGTCCGGGCAGCTGGCGGGCTGTGCATTGTAGACGAGATTCAAACTGGATTCTCGCGAACCGGTGAGCATTTTTGGGGATTTCAAGCGGACGATGTCGTTCCGGATATCATCGTCCTCGGCAAAGGCATCGGCAATGGATTTCCACTCTCGGCCGTAGTGGCCAAACGCGAAGTGGCGGAAGCCATGGCCCGGAAGAAATGGTTCAACACCTACGGATCCAACCCCATCAGTTGTGCCGCTGGACGTGCCGTACTTAGGGCTATTGATGAGGACGGTACGCAGCAAAACGCCAAAGAGACCGGCGCCTATTTAAAGGGCAAGCTGGAAGGGCTGATGAATAAGTTTGATATCATCGGTGATGTGAGAGGACGGGGTCTGATGATGGGAGTTGAACTCGTCACAGACAGGACATCGAAAAAGCCGGCCGAGAATGAAACCGCCCGTGTGGTTGAAACCGCCAAAGATCTGGGAGTTGTGATTGGAAAGGGCGGTGCTTTGGGAAATATACTTCGTATCAACCCTCCCCTCTGTATCCAGAAAGAGGACATGGATAATGTGGTGGAAATTCTGGACGAAAGTTTTCGGAAGCTTTAGCTATCCTCCTTAGCTGACAACCTGTCTGGCAACCATCCTGCAAGATTTATCAGTGGCTTGAGGCAGGACCAGGTACGCCCTGGCCCAACCTGAGCCTCTGAAAGCCCGTTCCCCCTGTCAGAGAGCAGCATCCCCCTTGATAGAAACAGACCCCTATGTTAGGCTACCAAAGGTAAAGCAACGGTCTGACCCTCTTTTTCCGATCTGTTTACAAACTTCGATCAAATACCCATATGAAGCGTCAGGACAAATTCATCCCCCCTTTCTATCTGAAAAACAGAACCCTGCAAAGCATCCTGGCCAGCAGTAAGTTGAGAACGCTGAGGAAGGATCCCATGCGGACAGTCGCGGTTGAGCAAATTCTGGACGTGGGAGACGGAATCAAGCTGCAGGGATTCTATTCGAAAAGCAAAGGACTTGCCAGGGGTCTGGTCATCCTGCTGCATGGTTGGGAGGGCAGCGCCGAATCAGCTTACATTGTCAGCACTGGCCGGTTTCTTTTTGAGGCCGGCTACGATGTTTTCCGACTGAATCTGAGGGATCATGGTGAGAGTCACCATCTCAACGAGGGCCTTTTCTTCGGCACCTTGCTGGAAGAGTCATTTAATGGCGTCAAGGCCATTGCCGACCAGCACGAACAGACACCTGTCTTCCTGATCGGTTTTTCCATGGGCGGAAATTTCGCCATCCGCATGGCGCGTCACTGTAACACAACCCCGATTTCCAACCTCAAACATATCTTCTGCATCAACCCGCCTTTGGACCCCATGCAGGCAACTCTGAACATTGATACGAATCCGCTGATGAAGAAGTACTTCATCAAGAAGTGGAGACGTTCCATGACAAAAAATCAAACTCTCTACCCTGAGCAATATGATTTTTCGGCGGCTTTTGCTGCGGACAGTTGTTGGGAGATGACGGAACTCCTCTTGAACCGGTATTCTGATTACCAGGATCCAGCAGTCTATTTTAGTGAGTATCAGCTGAAAGAAGGGTACCTGGACAGGATTCAGCTGCCGCTGACCATTATTACAGCCGAGGACGACCCCATCATTGCCGCAGAAGATTTCAGAAAGACCCCGCTTTCGAAGACCGTTGAGCTGGCTATCCAACCGTTCGGCGGCCATTGCGGCTATATCGAGGACCTGAAATTCACTGCCTGGTACTGGCGTTTTATTCTTGAAAAAATAGATAATATTACAGCATGATAGAGACAAGGGGGTCGTTAAAAAACCGCTTCACTTTTCATGCAGAATCTTAAAGACGAGAGTATCTATTCAGCTCCCCTCCGTCGAGGGGATTATAATTCAAAACACGCATGAATCCATCCATGGAGCTGTTGGAAAACGTCCTGTTTTCCATCGTTTTGAATCATAATCCCCCCGACTCCGGTAATGTGGTGAATAGTTACAGACGAGATTGAGTTTGCTTAGTTGCAATAACGCAATTTCTATTAACTTATCTGCCCAGTCCTGCAAGTTCTATATCTATTTTTATCGGGGGCGTATCTGAATTACGAATCATTGAGAGGCTGTCTGAAGGACAACCTGCCACACAGTTACCACAGCCGAGACAATAGTCATGATTAATAGAAGCATGGTCGTTTTCAATACAAATTGCCTCTACCTGACAACCGGAAACACATTCTTCGCACGCAGTACAGTTTTCAATATCAACCGTCACCTTAAAGTTTGAAGGGGCCACATTGATAAGCCCTCTGTAACGCTTCATTTTTAGAAGAAAGTCACAACAGCATCCGCAACAATTGCATAATACATGATTAAAACCAAAAATATCATTGATATTATGAACCAACCCTGCGTCTTCACATTCTTTTAATATTACCAGACATTCATCCTGATTGACACGCTCTGCAAATCCACGGTCAATCATATAATCGGCTACTTTTCCAAAATAAAAACAACAATTATCAGGAACGTTTTCAATTTTGCAGGGATTACCCGTTAACTTGGCTGTATGGCGGCAGTGACAATAACCCACGGCAATGGAGTCCTCCAATGCTATAGTTGCACTGACCTGTTCATAAGACCTTATAGACGTATTGTCCGGAAGCTCCTGTTCAACAGGAATCGTACGAAGACCAGCAGGTACCTTATTGGCTCGTTCTGGATTATTGTAGAACTCGCTGCTACACTTTTCCATGGCGTTCATCATTTCCTTAACGATGCGCGCTTGTTCAATGTCTTCAGGTGTCTCGGTTCCCCGCATAGACTGAAATTCCACCAAACCAGGTACAAAGGGAACAACAGAATATTCCTTTTCGCCCTCATCATTTCTTGATACAAAGATCAGCCCTTTATCAGCCATCGTTTCCAGAAAACCCGTCAATTCTTTCTGATTTCGGTTGAATAGCTCTGCCAGGGCTTTGGATGTATGTGCACCCATGGGTATTTCTGCTGCCAGAGCTGCCTGCTCTTCTGTATAAATGCTTTTTAAAAAATTTAATACCGGCTCTATGAGTGGAAATGACGGCCGGTTTTTATTTAATCTGTCGCCTAGCTTATGATATATATCTGAACTCATTGTTGCCCTCATCAGTTATAGTTTGTATGAAAAATATACTCAAGTAAGTGTAATTTTGGTGTTTCTACTTAATGCTGCTGTTTACCCCGCCTGAATTGGGAGCCTAAATTGGGAGACATGGTGCTTTTTTTTCTATCGTGTCCCCTAATTTAGGCTCCCAATTTAGGCTCAGATCTTTTTCATCCTTCGTTGTGACGGGGGCGTCATGGCAGTTAGTACGAAACTATCAAATTTAAGTATACATAGTCGTATCTGAGATGCAGCAGGCTGTCAAGCTTCATATCGCCGTCAGGGCGCCCTGTCAATAAACAATCCGTCTGATCAGGATATTATTTCCGTTCCGTAAGATCATCTTCTCAGTTCTGACAACATTTTTGTCAGCTGGGGTAAGATCTCTTGACCCGCGGCTGTATTATATAGATTTCTCATCTCTTTCGGATCGTTTTGAAGGTCGAACAGCCAGGGGGCACGTCCCCTTTCGAATTCGATATACTTATAGCGGTCAGTTCTGACGCCCACATAACCTGGCGTATTCTCCGGGTAGTATCGCCAGAATTCCATCAGAAATGATTTCCGACCTGTGTTAGCCCCGTCTTTGAGTAACGGAAGAAAACTCTGTCCATCCATTTCCTTGGGAACAGGTACGCCAGCGACCTCCATCAAGGTCGGTGCAATGTCAATATTCAGTGTCAGCTGACGTCTTTGAGCTCCGGTGTCCTTGATAAGCCAGGGGGCTCTTACGATCATGGGGAGGCGTGCAGACTCTTCATAAGGCTCACGGATACCATGTCGATCATGGGTCCCCCACTGCATACCGTTATCGCCCATGTAAACGACCAGCGTGTTATCCCGCAGCCCCATTTGATCGATTTTATCCAGCAAGGTCACAATATCCCGATCCATCGCAGTCAGTGTTTCACAATAGCCCCGATACTGGTTGTGATATGAGCCCATCATCACCCCCTGGAACACATTACCCCTGGTTTTTCCATACCACATGGAATCCGCATGTTGCGGGAGAACCCGACTAAGATCCTCCTTAGCGTACATGCCGGATATCCCTTTTGGAGATTGATAGGGTGGATGTCCCGGGCGATGGGACAGGTAGACGCAAAATGGTTTCCGTTCATCTTCCGGCGCATTGGCATGTTTCTCGATGAACTCGATGGCATAGTTGTTTATCTCTTCGGTAATATATGGTTTGCGCGATGGCACTTCCTTACCATTTACAATCATCGGACAGTTGAAGTAGGATCACCTCCTTGGTCATCCAGAAGAAGGGTACGATGAAGGAAGCGAGAATTTTCTCTTTCAGGGGTGCTCCGCCAATATGGGATAGGCTGAAAACCAGAAGAGTCCCGAAAGCCACAGAGGCAAAGTAGAGGATTCCGGAGATTTTGTTCAAATACAGATAAACCGGCTCATTGCTGAAGGGTCGAAGGCTGAAATAACTCGTCATCGATACAACAGCAGATTGTCCAAAGTGCCTGCTGATCTGTTTTCGTAACTCTTTGATCAACGATGGAGAGGGCGGTTTTAGATTTTCCAGCGGGTTAGATTTACCGATATGGTGATATTTAACATTTCCGAAACGATGATGGGGCCTATGAACTTCCAGAACAATAGAAATCCACATGAAAGGTTTTACGAGAAAAAAAACAGACATGAAATAAACGAGTTACAGCAAGTGAAGTAATTGATATGGGGAATATTGGGGGTGAAATGGTGGAAATTCAAAATTAGTGATGAGGTCAAAATCGTCCTTGGCCATGATCGTAAAAATATTCATACAATCTATGGCCGATACTGCCATTGTTGTTGCTAATCGACCTTCGCCATCAGTGAGGGTTGTATCACCTTGAACGGCTTTACGGATGCTTAGCTTAAGTGCCCCATCACTTTCACAGCAGTCGAAACATTTAAACCCTGATAAAAACCCAGCAGATTTATTAAAGTCAGTAAACTTAGATAATAACGAAGAACCTATGATATGAGTATCGGTTATTGCTATCACAAAACGACTTTGTGAAGGGAGTGCTTTGCAGCGTTAAGTTCCTGGAAGGCAACAGGGTCAAATTCCCTGCGAGAATAGAAGTTCAAACAGAAACAAAACCTGAGAAGAAGAAGTAATTCAACCCGGCCGGAATCTGTCAATTAGTGGAGAGGATCTCAGCTAATTCTATTTTTGAGGAATGATGAAACTGATAACAAAAGAGTTTGAGGAGCTGTTCAAAAACTATCCGCTCTATTCACGGAAGGAAGCGGAAGATCAGAAATTGATTATTTTTGTCTTTTGAGTCCCTATCACTATTTGATAGAGATCTTTAAGTCATTAACCATTTTTTTCAAAATATCTAAAGCCTCTTCAAAATCATACTGACCAATCATCTCATCTAATTTTTCCAGTTCTTCATGGTAATTGGTACCTTTTAGCTGTTCCATCAACTGCTCAAGGACACCTGCAGCCTCAGTATCATCTTCCTTTAAGAGAGCTGATAATTCTTGTATCAACGGTTCAAGCTTTTTTAGATCCAGTTCGGATTTTAAATCAACTTCGTGTACCTTTGATTTCATATTGGCGCTTTCCAGTTCTGTTATTGAGGCCAATACCTGATCCAAGTGAGTTTGTACCGATTCAATTTGTATACTCGCGACATTTATTCCATCTTTGATAATTCCAGATTCCAAATCACGGGCCGCCACATGGAGTTCCATTGCGCCAATATTACCCGAGACACCTTTGATTGTATGTGCGAGGCGAGTGGCCAGTTCAACATTTCCACTCTCTAATGCAGTGGTGATGTCATCAATCGAATTCACCTGATTTTTACAGAATTTTCGAAGCAGGTTGCGATAAAGCTTTTGATTACCTCCGACCCTGGAAAGTCCAGTAGTAATTTCTATTCCAGGAAGTGATTGTGGTATGTCTTCTTCCTGCTCCTGGGGTGATTCTTCTTGCCTAGAAACAAGATGTTCGGGTATATCCCGTTCCCCCGGTTTGATCCATTGAACTAATGCTGAAAACAGCTGGGGAGGATCAATGGGTTTCGCAACATGAGCGTTCATTCCTGCTTTGGTGGCCTGCTCAATATCACTTAACATAGCACTGGCAGTCATTGCTAAAATGGGCAGATCAGCATGTTCTGGATTATCCCTGATTTTACGGGTTGCTTCATAGCCATCCATCACCGGCATCTGCACATCCATCAGCACCACATCATATTCTGACGTCATCACCATTTCAACGCCTTCTTTGCCATCATTCGCTATTTCAACAATAAAACCTGCTCCTTCCAAAATTTCCTGGGCCACCTGCTGGTTGATTTCGTTATCCTCCACCAATAAAATGCATGCTCCCTGGATGGATCGCAATGATTCTTTGTCAAAACCCTTTGATGATCCACGAGACGCGGCAGCAGATTCATCTCCATGACCAAAGACCGCCGCAAAAATAAAAGAACTGCCAACACCCGGCTCGCTTTCCACCCAGATTTTCCCGTTCATCATTTCTACCAGGCGTTTGCTGATGGTCAGTCCCAGTCCAGTTCCTCCGAACTTTCTTGTGGTCGAACTATCTGCTTGTGAAAAGGATTGAAACAACTTCCCGATTTGTTCCTTTGTTAATCCAATTCCAGTATCTTTTACCGCAAATTGAAGGGTCAGCTTTTCAGATGTTTCATCTATCAATTCAGTTTCGATAGTAACCGATCCTTTCTCGGTGAACTTTACAGCGTTATTCGACAGGTTGATCAGGACCTGCCCCAACCTGAGTGGATCTCCAATCAGGAACCGGGGGATCTCAGAAGGAGTCTTAAATACCAGAGCCAGTCCTGTTTCCTCAGCTTTCAGTGAGATCAGGGTGGACACATTATCAAGAACGTCATCAAGATGAAAATCAATGGATTCCATATCCATCTTGCCGGCCTCGATCTTGGAGAAGTCCAGGATATCGTTGATAAGCCCCAACAGTGAAGTTGCAGAGACATGGGTTTTCTTCAGATAGTCCTGCTGCTTGGGAGTCAGATCAGTTTGCATCGCCAGATGAGTCATCCCCATAATGGCGTTCATCGGTGTTCTGATTTCATGGCTCATATTGGCCAGAAATTCGCTCTTGGCCTTGGTCGCCTCCTCAGCCACCCTTGTAGCCTCTTCAGCTAATCGGTTGGCAATCTTCAATTCCTCTTCTGCCCTTTTCCGTTCATCGATTTCACGACCTAGCCTGCGGTTCCAAAAAACAACGACACCAATAATAATAATGACGCTACCGCCTATTGGCAGTGCAAAGATCAGTATTTGTCTGAGATCCCATCCAATCTTGACCTCAATGGCCATCCAGGTATTTTTTATCCGATTTCTCTCCTTATCATCTATTGAATCGATTGTTTTGTTCAGTATATCCACCAACTCTGGCAGTCCTTTACGCACACCGATGTGAAGGTCGAAAAAGAACTCTGTGGGGGCAGCGATTTTAATCGTCTGGTTTTCAACACGATCAAGTTCGTGGGTAATCGATGCCAGATTATCCACAAAGGCATCAACCTCCCTTGAGTCAAGCGCCTGTATCCCTAAACTGAGATTGTCCTGGGGCACTACTATAATATCGGGGTAATTCTGCGATATTTTTTCCTGGGTAATGTATCCTTTAACCACACCAACCCGCTTTCCTGACAGGTCCTTCAGATTGTCTATAAACGCCCCGTCTTTCCGTGTGGCAACTACCATCGGTGATCGAAAATAGGGCTTGGTAAAATCCAGATATGATGACCGTTCTTCTGAGTAGGAAACCGCCGGAACAATATCCAGCGATTTATCTTTAATCTTCGCCATCACTTCAGTCCAACTCAGGCCATACTGGGGCTTGAATGTCAGTCCCAGGCGATCTGATATCACGTTGATGTAACCCGAAGCAATCCCGCTGAAAATTCCTTTCTCATCTAGAAAAACAAATGGGGGCCAGGCAAAATCGTCCCCCAGCGTAAAGCTCGAATGATCCAACAACCAGTCCTGTTCCTGATGTGAAAGGGTAACACTGACCTGCTTGCCTACTTGGTGTTGCAATAGAAGTAACCATCTCTTTTCAATTTTCTCCATTTCAACATTCGAAATCGCATTCAAGCCTTTCTGCAGAATATCACGTTGAATTCCCCGTCCTCTCAGCACTCCCATGTGCAGCGCTGTATCTTCAGCTTTCAGCAACCCTGAATCGCCGACTATTTTTACATTGGGAATATAGTTACGATCTAAAATGTATGAAATAGTCCCAATACTACCGACAAACGCTTCTGTTCGGCCGTCGGATACCATTTGTAACGCTTCTTTTGAGTTTTTTGCCGGTAGCCGTTCAATCTGCGGATAAAAATGCGCGATTTTATCAGAAATTGAATAACTTAAAACCGACGCGATTTTTTTACCTTTCAGATCATCCAGAGAGGTGATGTTATGATTATCTGAATGAGTGACCAGCACCGAAGGATTTGACGCATATCTGTAAGTATAGGCAATGTACTTCTTGCGCTCCTCGGTTTTGTATAGTGCCGGTAGAATATCAATATCTCCTGCATGGAAACGATCCATCAGTTCGCTCCAGGTATAGCCGTTTATCCATTCCACCTGAACCCCGATTTTTTTTAGTGCCAGGTTAACCAGATCGATCGTATACCCCTTTGGAACACCGTCCTCAGCAAAATCAAAAGGAGGCCAGTCCAGTTCGTTTGCAATCTTCCAAACCGGGTTCTTGATCAACCAGGCTTTTTCATCAGCAGTGAACGAAATATCAGGCTCTCTTCTTTTAGTTAATCCCAGCCATTTTTCTTTCAGTACACTCAATTCATCATCGGTCACTGCTCTCATTGCTTTGTCCAGTATTCCAGTGAGAGGAGCAAAATCTTTTCTAACACCAATATGAAGTGGAATAGGTTTTTCTGACGCAAAACCAATATCTCCTCCGACCTTTAAGTTGGTCACCTGTTGCTGTGCGGCTATATAATTGACAACAGGCATAATATCAAACAGTGCATCTGCCTTCCTGCGAGACACCGCTAACATAGCTTCTGCGGTGTTTGCAACCTCAAGAATATTGATCTTTGGATGGTTCTTTAAGAATTCTTGAAGGTAAAAGCCCTTTTGTATAGCAAAGGTTTTTCCATATAGATCTTTGATGGATGCAACAATGGGATAATCATCTCTTGTATAAAGAACCTGAATGATCTTCATATAAGGCCTGGTGAAATTTAAAAACTTTTCACGCATAGGGGATCTGGCGATGTTGAGCATCACATCGAGATCATGTTTTTTAATCTTTTTTATGAAATCATTCCAACTAGGTCCTGAAATGTATTGGATTTCGATGCCCAGTTTTGATGCCAGCAGGTTCATATAGTCAATGGAAAATCCTTTGGGTTTGTCATCCGCAAAAAAATTAAACGGTGCCCACTCCTTTTCATTATGTACTCGAACAGTTGGATGATCCTTCAACCAGGTTTTTTCCCTTTCTGTTAAGACTATTTGTGGCTTTTCAGTCATTCCTGCTGCCAGCCATTTTGAAGTAATTTGATCCTTCTCGGCCTCTGTTATACTAAGTACCGCCTTAGTCAAAATCGTTTGCAAAATTGGGTGATCCTTATGTACAGCTAGGCGTAAATTCGCAAAATCAGAATCACCAATCAGTGCCTCCCCTGACATACTGAGCCCGGTCAACATATTTCGGGACACGATGTGTTGAAAGACCGCAATTTCACCCAGAGCAGCATCCGCTTTCCCAAACAGGACCGCTTTTAAGCTGGCTAAAATATCTTTCATCGGTAAGCGGTTGATATTCGGGTAGGATTTTTTCAGAGCCTCTCCCTGATAAAAACCTTTTGGAAAAGCAACCGTTTTGCCGTCGAGTTGCGCCATGTTCTCATAGCGTGCTGTAGACAGACTGACGATTACATTGGGATTTCGAGCATAAGCTGGGGTATAGAGTAAATATTTTGACCGTTCCTCGGTTTTGACAATATTGAGCATGACATCAATCTCTTTATTTTTTGTCATGGTCAAAAACTGATCCCAATCCGGACCGGTTAGGTATTCAACTGTAATCCGCAGTTTCTCAGCCAGCAGGTTCATATAGTCAATGGACAAGCCTTTTGGACTATTATTCTCAAAATAGTTAAACGGGGGCCAGTCTTTTTCGTTGTGAACTCGAAGAACCGGATGCTCCTTGAGATATGCTTTCTCTTCTGGAGACAGATTAAAAGAGTTGTCTTGAACATTTAGTTTTTGTGAGCATTCAGTAAACGACGTCAAGAGAGGAGCTGTTCAGCCAAAAAAAATAATGGCTAAACAGAATCAGGAGGGGCGGTTTAATAACCTATCGATGTGGTATTCGAGGTTTTTTCCTTCCAATGG
>Ga0233431_1000662_pt1 | contig 72204 bp, 57 predicted proteins | sample SI_118_April2016_FD_179867 | JGI IMG/M metagenome (GOLD analysis project Ga0233431, IMG submission 179867) | Seawater microbial communities from Saanich Inlet, British Columbia, Canada - SI_118_April2016_200_MG | ecosystem: Environmental > Aquatic > Marine > Inlet | place: Canada: British... | reverse complement strand
GCAATCATTGGCTGGAAGTGTCGGCCATCCTGGATGTGCCGCCGGATATGCAAAAGCGGTTCATGCCGGTTTTGGAGGAAATTGAGGATATGATACCGGTACTGGAAAAAATTCATTTTTTGAGAACCGTGTCACTTTTCAAGGGATTTTCCATCACGGACATGATCATTATGGCCCAGATTGCCCGGGAGGTCAGTTTTGAGGCGGGCCATGTCCTTTTCAAGGTGGGGGATCCGGGCGATGCCCTCTATCTCATATTGGAAGGTAAGGTGGATATCGTCAATGAAAATGACAAACTCCTGGTAAGCGTTGAGCCCCCCGGTTGTTTCGGCGAAGTGGCCGTTCTGGATAAGAAAGGCAGGTCGGCTACGGCCAGATGCGCTGATGAATGCCGGATGCTGATGATTACCAGTAAAGACTTCCAGGAGATTCTTGAGGAGTATCCCGCCCTTTACAAGAATATTGTTTATCTCTTAACCAGTTGGTTGCGTGAAGACCAGACCCGCGCCAAGGAGGCCAAGGGAGATGGGGCATGAACCGAAGGAAAGACGTGGGGGGTCACGCATCCTTAGGTGTTATTTTTCCTGGTTCATGATTGGATTGTTACTCTTTGCGGTGCCATCCTGCAAACAGGCCGGACGTTATGAGTATCAACATATCAAACAGGCCTATGAAAAACCTAAAAAACCGGCAACTGTGCCTACGCTATCGGTGCAAAAAAACAATCCAGTTGAAACCCCCGAAAAAATAATAGCGGCTGCGGGTTTTCTGACCCTTGAAAAAGTAATCCGAATCGCCCTTCAAAATAATCCGGACATGGACATGGCGGTGGCGCGGATTCAACAGTCAGAGGCCATGTTGGATGAGGCCATGAGCGCATTCTGGCCGGTAATCAGTGTTTACGGAGAATACCTTCAAGGAAACGCCCCGTCCGCCTACCTGTTTAAAACCATTGATCAGCGTAAATTGCCGCCGGGAACCGACTTCAACAATCCGGGATGGTTTGAAAACTACGAGGTGGGAATCCAGGGACGATTGAATCTTTTTAACGGGGGACGGGATTATCTGAGAAAGCGCATGGCGGAAACGGGTTTGACCATCAGCCGCCTGGACCGAAAAACCGTTCAAAACGGCCTGGTGACCTCGGTTATACATGCCTATTACAGTGTTCTGGCCGCCGAAAAATACGTAATCATCAGCGGTGATTCCGTGAAAACGGTGAAAAAAGAACTGGGCTTGATCAATGTGCGGTATGAAGCTGGTGGGGCCCTCAAATCAGATGTGTTGTCCCTCAAGGTTGCGCTGGCCCAATCCAGGGAAGGGCTGATTCGGGCCCGGAACAATCACAGCCTCAGCGTTTCGTCCCTGGACAACCTGCTGGGTCTTCACCCGGATACGTCCCTTTCGCTGGCCGGTGATCAGCAGGTCCCCATCAAAGTGCCTGATTTGTATGAAAAAGCATTGGTCATGGCCATGGCGAACCGCCCGGAATTGCATAAATCCCGCTTGCAGGTGGTAAGGTCACGCATGGATCTGGACGTGGCCCGTTCCGAATACCTGCCGCGTTTGGACGCGCAAATGAGAACCTATTTTGATGACCCGGGTCTTGATTTTGAATGGGATCGGAAAAACTGGACTGCGGGGGTCATCCTCAATTGGGATGTGTTTACCGGATTCAGGAGACAGTCCCATGTGGATCGTGCCCGTGCGGTGTTAAAAGAGATGCTGGCGGCCGATCGGAAGGCGACCCTGGCGGTGCAACTACAGCTGAAAGGGGCTTACATGAAATATGCGGAGTCCAAGGCCCGCTGGAATGTGAGCCGGGCCAGTGTGGCGCACAGTGAAGAGTCCCTGCGTCTGGTTCAGAAGCAATACGAAGGGGGGTCTGCCACCATTACCCGGTATCTGGAGGCGGAGTTGGCCAGAAATCGTGCACGTCTAAGGACCACCACAGCCTTTTATGACCGGGAAAAGACCGCTGCGGCCATTGGGCGGGCCATGGGGTTCTGGGCGAATGACAGAGGACAGACGACGGATGACAGATGACGGTAGGGGCAGGCCTCGTGCCTGCCCTTTACAGAGGGCAGAGGTTTGAATTGTAAAGAGGCAGGGAGAATGGATTGCCATGGATAAAAAGAAAACGAAAAAAGGGGTCCGTTTTCTTTCATTTTTGTTGGGCATAGCGGCGCTGGTGCTGTTGATGCTTTACATGGCGGGTGTTTTTGTCCCTGATAAAATCGGTCCGGGGAAAATACTTGTCGAGAAACAGAGGTGGGAACCTGAAGCTATCGCAAAGGCGGTTCGGGAGACGGTGACCGAATTTTACGAGGCCCCGGGAACGGTGCGTCCCCGACAGGAAACCCGTGTTGAGTCCCGGGTGCAGGGGCGCATCGTTGATGTCCTGGTGCGGCCCGGGGATGTTGTCAAAACCGGGGACCGCCTGGTGGTGCTGGACAGCCGGGAGTTACAGGCCCGTTTGGAAAGGGCACGGCAAGCGGTTTTATCGGCCAGGGCCAGGCGGGACCGGTTCCGCCAGGCGATCAATGCCGCAGAAGCCGCTTTCAAAAGGGCGGAAGCCGCCTATAACCGCGTGAAAACCTATTTCAAATCAGAAGCAGCCACGAAGCAGCAGCTGGAGGAGGCAGAAGCCTCTTTTCACCAGGCCCGAGCCGGCCTCAGTCAGACTCGTGAAGGCTTGAAGGAAGGGAATGCCGGCGTAAAACAGGCCGAGAAGGGTGTTGAAGAAGCGCGCATTGTTCAGCATTATACGGAAATTCGTTCTGATGCCCAGGGTCAGGTGGTTGAACGGTTGGCGGAGCCCGGGGATATGGCATTCCCCGGAAAACCGCTCCTGGTGTTGCAGACCCGTAGGGCCCTGCGTCTGGAGGCCCTGGTGCCGGAAGGGATGATTCAACGGATCAAGATGGGGGAATCCTTGAAGGTGGTGATTACGGCCCTCAAACAGTCCTTGTCGGGTCCGGTGTCCGAAATCATCCCTTCTGCGGACCCGGCCACCCGTTCCTTTCGGGTCAAGGTAGGCCTGCCGGAAACGAAAGGGCTCTATCCCGGCATGTTCGGGCGTCTTATGGTACCGGTGGGGAAAATATCCGTGGTATGGATACCGGAAAACGCGCTTGAGCGGGTGGGACAGCTGGAAATGGTGCACGTTAAATCAGGGGAGGATTGGGTTCGGATCTATGTGACCACGGGAAGGGTGTTTGACAGCCGGGTGGAGGTTCTTTCAGGCTTGAACGGCGGAGAGGCGGTTGCTGTTGGGGGAGAAGCGAAATGAGTCAAAAGGATTCGCGCCCACCGGGCTTGATCGCCCGGATTGTGGAGCTGTTCATTACCTCCAAGCTTTCCATTCTCTTTATCATCTTCGCCATGGCCATGGGAGCCGCCGCTGTTTTGATGACGCCGCGGGAAGAGGAACCCCAGATTGTGGTGCCGCTGGCCGATATCTATGTAAACGCTCCGGGCGCGTCAGCGGAGGAAGTGGAGAAACTGGTGGCCACCCCTCTGGAACGTCTGCTCTGGCAGATTGATGGGGTCGAGTATGTCTATTCCGTGTCCCGTCGTGACATGGCCATTGTTACGGTTCGCTTTTACGTGGGTGAGGACCGCGAAAGGTCCCTGGTAAAGCTCTACAATAAGATTTCCATGAACATGGACCAAGCCCCCCCACTGGTCAAAAACTGGCTCATCCGGCCCGTGGAAATTGACGATGTGCCCATTGTCAACCTGACCCTTTATTCCCACCAATACAATGATCATGAACTGCGCCGCATCGGTGAAGAGGTCCTGAGCCGACTGGCAATGGTTCCGGATATTTCCAGAACCTATCTTGTGGGCGGTCGTTCCCGGGAAGTTCAAGTGGCCCTCAGTGCGGACCGGATGGCTGGCCTGGGAGTCTCCATGCTGGATGTCTGGCATGCCCTTCAGGGGACCGATGCGGCGGTCACGGCCGGCAGTTTCAATCGCACCAACCGGTCCGTATCGGTCACCAGTGATTCCTTTGTGGCTTCCGCCGAGCATGTGGCGGAGCTGGTGGTATCCACCCATCAGGGACGCCCCGTATATCTTCGGGATATCGCCAAAGTGACGGACGGTCCGGAGGAACCGGCGGCCTATACCCGCTTAGGCTTTTCCAATGCCCTGGTGACGTCCGGGGAACGAAAAGGAATGACCCACGATCTGCCGGCCGTCACCCTGGCGCTGGCCAAGAAACGGGGAACCAATGCGGTTCGGGTGGCCGATGAAATCCTGATTAAGATGGATAAACTGGAAAAAACCGTGATCCCGGACGGCGTGGAAGTGGCGGTCACACGGAATTACGGGGAGACCGCCCAGCATAAGGTAAACGACCTTCTGGGATCTCTGGTCTTTGCCATCCTCACGGTGGTGGGTCTCCTGGCCTTTACCCTGGGCTGGCGCGAAGCCCTGGTGGTGGCCCTGGCCGTCCCTTTGAGTTTTTCACTGGCCCTTTTCGTCAACTATGCTTTTGGGTTTACCATCAACCGGGTGACCCTGTTTGCCCTCATTTTGAGCCTGGGGCTTGTGGTGGACGACCCCATCACCAATGTGGACAATATTCAGCGGCATATACGAATGGGAATGCGAAACCCCCTTTCCGCCACTCTCCATGCGGTTCAGGAGGTTCTCCCCCCGGTGATCATGAGTACCCTGGCCATTATTATTTCCTTTGTGCCGCTCTTCTTCATCACGGGCATGATGGGCCCGTACATGGCGCCCATGGCCGCCAATGTGCCGCTCACGGTGAGCTTTTCCACGTTGTGCGCCATTACGGTGGTGCCCTGGTTCAGCTATCTGCTGCTGAGAAGGTCTGCACCCGCATCCGGAGAGCAGCAGTCTCGGTCCGGCGTGGATACCGATGTGACGCCCCCATGGGTTAAAAAAGGTTATCGCCTTGTGGTGGGGCCCTTTCTGGATTCGGGGAGCAAACGATTCCTTCTTTATTTTATCGTCTTTTTGCTGCTGGTGGTGTCCATGGTGCTCGCCCTTTTTCGATATGTGCCCATGAAAATGCTTCCCTTTGACAACAAGGATGAATTCCAGATTGTGATCGATATGCCCGAAGGCACACCCCTTGAGCAGACATCCCGGGTGGTTCAGGATTTTGAACGGTACCTGCGCCAGGTTCCGGAGGTGACGAATCTCATTTCCTACACGGGGACCGCCTCACCCATGGATTTTAACGGTATGGTGCGGCATTATTACCTGCGTCAGGGAGGGAATGTGGCGGATATCCGCGTTAACCTGGCCGGAAAACAACAGCGCAAACAACAGAGCCATGCCATCCTGCTTCGCCTGCGAAAGGACCTGGAAGCTATCGCAGCCCGCCACGGGGCAAACATCAAACTGGTGGAGATGCCCCCCGGCCCGCCCGTCATTGCCACGGTGGTGGCGGAAATTTACGGGGGACCGGATCAGTTCTACGAAGACCTGATTGTGGCTGGAAAAACCGTGCAGGGGATCATGAAAACGGAACCTTTTGTGGTGGATATTGACGATACCACCGAGACCCCGCGGGACCGGATCGATTTTGTGCTGGACAAGGAAAAGGCGGCGCTACACGGGGTGAGCACCGCCATGATCACCGGGACTCTAAGGACCGCGTTGAGCGGGGGGAACCCCGCCACGGTTCACCGACGGGGGGAACGCCAGCCCCTTCCGGTGAAAATCATCCTTCCCAGGGCCAAACGCTCCGGAATGGTGTCGCTTTCCCAGATTCCCGTAAAGGCACAGGACGGCAAAATGATTCCCCTGGGGGAGCTGGGGACATTTAAAAAAGTGGCCGAGGACCAACCCATATACCATAAAAATCTTGAGCGGGTGGTCTATGTGTTCGGGGAGATGGCCGGCCGCGCCCCTGCCGAGGCCATTTTAGACATGCAGAAGCGGATTGGCCATCAACCGCTTCCGGACGGCCTGCGAGCGGAATGGGCAGGGGAAGGGGAATGGCAGATCACCCTGCGGGTCTTTCGGGACATGGGCATATCCTACATGGCCGCGCTCATGGGGATCTACACCCTGCTGGTGATCCAGATGAATTCATTTTTCATGCCCCTTCTGATCATGCTGTCGGTTCCCTTGACCCTCATCGGCATCATGCCGGGTTTCTGGCTGCTGAATTTATTGTTGGCGGATCCCGTGGGAGGTTTTGACAACCCGGTCTTTTTCACAGCCACCAGCATGATCGGCATGATCGCCCTGGGAGGCATTGTCATTCGAAATTCCCTGGTACTCATTGAATTTGTAAACGGCGCTGTAAAAAAAGGGATAGCCCTTCGGGAGGCCATTTTGCAAAGCGGTGCTATTAGACTGCGGCCCATTTTGCTGACCGCCGCCACCACGGCCCTGGGGGCCTGGCCCATCACCCTGGATCCCATCTTTTCGGGGCTGGCATGGGCCTTGATTTTCGGGCTCTTCGCGTCAACCCTTTTTACCCTGGTGATCGTGCCAGTGGTTTTTTATGCAATACAGAAAAACAGACAAACCTTCATGTAAGCGGCAATCTGCTCGTTTTCCCAAAACCAGGTGATTTGGATGGACACTTGTTAAATGAAAAACCTGTTGTGCTTATCATGAAAAAGGAGTAGTATTTCATGAAAAGTGCATGGAGGTGCGTTTTATGGCGAATTTGCAGATCAAGAATATAGACGAGGAGTTCTATGGTCGGATAAAGGCCCTGGCAGATTCGGAAAACCGATCCATAAGCCAGCAGGTTCTTTACTTATTGAAAGGTTACCTTGCCGGAGGAAAAATGAAAGGTGCAGCGAAACCACCGGCGCAGGTTCTTCTGGACCTGGGCGGCTCCTGGCAGGATGATAGAGATCCTGAAGAAATCATTGATGATATTAAAAGGGATCGGTTAAACTCCAAAAAATTATCCGGTGGGTTCTAAAATGTATCTGCTTGATACCGACATGATCATTTACAGCTTGAAAGCCCATGAAGCTGTACGCCGGAATCTTAGACGCCACCTCCACGACCCCATCAAAATAAGTGCCATCACCCTGATGGAGTTGTATTATGGCGCCTATAAATCCAAAAAGATTGCCAACAATCTCGTAAAAATAAAAACAATTGAAAACACATTTGAAATCATACCTGTCGGCCGGGAACTGGTTGAGATCTTCGGTGTGTTGAAATCAGGTCTCGAAAAGACTGGAAAGCCGCTGGATGATTTTGATCTCATCCTGGCCTCAACCGCCATGTCCCATAACCTGACCATCGTTACCAATAACGAAAAGCATTTTGGGCGGATCGATGGCTTGAAAATGGAAAACTGGTCCAGGACCTGATTATTCAATAAACACCTCTCCCGAAATTTTAAAAAAGGTGTCTGTCAGTGCGAATGACCATTTTTCTAAGTGTTTTCATTACCCTCTACGGATCTCTTCATTTCCTTGCCTTCTGGATGGCCAGGCGGGCATTTCAATTTCACAAAGGGGTGGCAGTCCCCTTGGGTCTGTTCATGGGGGGGATGGTCGTTTGTCCCATCCTGGTCCGTATGGTTGAGCGGCAGGGAATGGAGTCCCTGGCCCGGGTGTTGGCGTATGTGGGTTACACCTGGATGGGCTTCCTGTTTCTCTTTGTTGCGGCGGCATTGTTCCTGGATATTTACCGGGGAGTTGTTTTTCTGGTGTCCCTGGCGACCGGACGTCGCTCAATTAACGGGAAGCTCTCTCCAAAAGCCGTTTTTTTCCTTTGTCTGGGGACGGCTTTTGTTTTAGGCGTGTATGCCCAGATCGAGGCCATTAGCATTCAGACAGAACATATTGTCATAAAATCTCCCAAAATCCCGAAAGAAGTGGGTCGATTCAGGATTGTTCAGATTTCTGATGTGCATCTGGGGCTGATCATGGGAAGAAAGCAGCTTTTACGTATCCTGAACGTGGTGCGTGCTGCCAAACCGGATATCCTGGTTTCCACCGGCGACCTGCTGGACGGACAGGTCGATGGTATCGAAGATCTGGCAGCGGAATTTCAGGAGATCAAACCGCCCTATGGGAAATATGCCGTCAACGGAAACCACGAATACTATGTGGGAATCGAAAGAGCCCGAAAATTCTGTAAAACAGCCGGATTGACCCTGTTGATCAATGAGACCTTTGATATTCCCGGTATTCTGGTCATCGCAGGTGTGGATGATCTAACGGCTAACCGGTTCGGCCATTACGGAAAGTTACCGGAAAAACAGTTGCTTTCGAAATGGCCGACGGATCGGTTCGTGGTGGTTTTAAAACACCGGCCACTCTTGGATGAGGCGTCAAAGGGCCTGTTTGATCTGCAATTATCCGGGCATACCCATCGGGGGCAGATTTTCCCTTTCACCCTGCTCATCAAGATGTTGTACCCCATCGATGCGGGACTACTTGAACTGGCAACGGGCGGCTTTCTGTATGTGAATCCCGGTTCCGGCACATGGGGGCCGCCCATGCGGTTCCTGGCGCCCCCGGAAGTCACGGTGATCGATCTGGTGCATGGAAAGCGGGAAAACAGTTGACCTTGTATTGGACTCGGATTAAATGAAAGGGGTACTGGGTATACCTCAAAAAAGGAGACGGCATCATGGAAATGATTAACGACACCATCGGCGGGATGCTGGAAACGATAGCAGAGCGCTACCCCGAACGCGATGCGCTGATTCATAGGGAAAAGGGGACCCGGTATACCTATCAACTGCTCTCATGGCAGGTGGATCAGGTGGTTTTCGGTCTGGCGGGCCTGGGGGTCAAACGGGGCGATCATGTGGCCATATGGGCGGCCAATATTCCGGAGTGGCTCATTTCCATGCTGGCCATAGCGAAATTGGGTGCTGTCTTTGTTCCCGTTGATCCGGGGGCCGCTCCTGAGGACCTGAAATACATCCTGGAACAGGCGGAATGCGAGGCCTTAATGGTTTCAGGGGAGTTGGCGGAAGAGACCGCTGTAATTGAAATCCCCTCCCTTGAAAACATCATTGTGATCTCCCCCGGACCCGCGGCGGTTGGGATTCCCTGGCTGGAACTGATCAGCAGGGGGGAAACGGTGAAACCTGAAAAGATCCGGCAAATGGTGGCGGCTGTTCGCCCCCAGGATCCCGTGGCCATCATGTACACCTCGGGTACGACGGGCAAACCCAAAGGGGTAGTGGTGGATCACCTGGGGTTAATCAACAAATCGCTCTGTTCCACCGAGCGGCAGAAAATTACCGAAGCAGACCGTCTCTGCCTGTTTTTCCCGCTTTTTCACATGTTCGGCAATACGTGTATTGCCCTCTCCGGTCTTATACGCGGGGCGGCCCTGGTTGTGCCTTCCGAGACCTTCGATCCGGTCAAGGTGCTCAATACTGTTTTCAGTGAGGAGTGTACCGCCATTTATGGATCTCCCGCCATGTTTATCGCGCTTCTGGAGCACCATGCTTTCACAAAAGACCGGTGGGGCACGGTTCGTACTGGCATTGTGGGCGGAGCCCCCTGTCCCATGGAACTCATGAAGCGGCTGGTGGAAGAAATCGGGGTTTCCGACCTCACGGTGGCTTACGGCATTACCGAAACCTCTTCATGGATTACCATGACCCACCCCGATGATCCCCTCTCCCTGCGGGTGGGAACCATCGGGACTCCGCTACCGTGTAATGAGGTGAAAATTGTGGATCCCCGGACGGGTGAAGACCTTGCCCCCCATACACAAGGGGAACTCTGCACCCGAGGGTTTCTCATGCAGGAATATTATCGCATGCCGGGGGCCACGGCTGCAGCGGTTGATCGGGACGGATGGTTCCATTCGGGTGATTTGGGGGAAATGGATGAACACGGGTATTTCAAAATAACCGGTCGTTTGAAAGATGTAATTGTGAGGGATGATATTGAGATTTATCCCGTGGAAGTGGAGGAATGTCTTTACCAGCACCCGGATGTGTCGGAAGTGCAGGTGTTCGGTGTGTCTCACCTGGAAAAGGGGCAGGAGGTGGTCGCCTGGGTCAAGCTGAAAGAAAACGTTCAAGTGGATGAGCGGGATCTGGTGGCTTTTTCAAATGTTCATGTGGCGGAAGGGATGCGGCCGCGTCATTTCAAAATCGTGAACGATTTCCCCATGACGCGTAGCGGGAAAGTTCAGAAATTTGTTTTAACCGCCATGGCCGAAAAAGAACTTAAGAAGGATACACCTTGAGGGTTCCATGATTCTGCTGAACCGATTGAGCCACAAAAACAAGATATTTTTTGCCTCCGTGGCGGTGATTTTGCTTGTGAGCGTTGGTATTGCTCTGGTGGCCCGATGGGTGCTGGTTTCAAGTCTCATCACGCGAATGGAACAGCGGGGGGTGGGTATTGCTCAAGATGTTGCGGAAGAGAGCGGAACCCATGTCCTCACAGCAAACAGGGAAGCATTGAGCCGGGTGCTTTTCGACGCCTCCCGGCTTGGAAACCGTGAGTCGCTCATTTCCTACATGTTTGTTCTGGACCTGGAGGGAAAAGTTCTGGGCCATACCTTTTCAAGCGGTTTTCCCGAAGCGATGCTTGATGCGGAACGGTTGGACCCCGGGCGGACCCAAGGTATTGAAGCAGTTTCTTTCGGCGATAAATCTGCTTATGATATCACGTTTCCCGTGGAAGAGGGCGGGTCGAAAATCGGTGTTGTCCACGTGGGGTTGCGAAAAGGGTATATTGATGAGATTGTCAGTCGGCTTCGTATCACTTTCCTGGGGTTTATCTCCGTCATTGTCATCATTTTTTTCGGCATTGCCCGCTGGCTTTCCGGATACATCACCCGGCCCATGGGAGAACTCATTCGAAGGGCGAAAGATATAAGCCGGGGTAATCTGGAGGAGGAACCGGCGGATTTTACCGCTTTCAGTGCGGGCAAACGCTTTCGGGGCGATGAAATCGAACAACTGGCCGATGCTTTCAATCACATGACCGCATCCATCCGCGCCTCCCGTGAGCAGCTTAAGGAAAGCGAGGCGAAATACCGCTCTCTTTTTGACAGCGGTCCCAACCCGGTGTTTGTGGTCAGCCGCAACAGGTTTATAATACTGGATGCCAATCCTGCGGCAGCCGAAACTTACGGGTATACCCGGGAGGAATTGATCAACCGGCCATTTGAAGACCTGGGAACTTTCGAATACGGGGATTGGGAAGATGTGGCATCAGGAGAAAAGGCCGTGGCCGGCATGTGTATGCTGAGCTACAGGGCACGGCACCACCGAAAAGGGAATCGGCCCTTTTACGTGAATGTGCGGGCCTGTCCGGGGACGTACCAGGACCGGGAAGTCATTATTCTGGCCACCAACGATGTGACGGAAAGCATGGAAACGGACGCCCAATTGATTCAGGCCAGCAAAATGAAGAGCCTGGGGGAAATGTCTTCGGGAATGGCGCACGAACTCAATCAGCCGTTGAATGCCATCAAGATGGGAAACGATTTTTTGATTTTGATGCTGGAAAAAGGCCGGGTAATCTCGCCGGAGAAACTGGCGCAGGTGGCCAAAGAGGTGAGCGCCCAGGTAGGAAGGGCCTCGGAAATCATCACACGGCTTCGGGAATTTGCCAGAAAAGCGGATTTCAGCCGGGAGAAGGTTGTCATTAACGACCCCGTTATGAATGTTGTAAAGATTTTCGGTCAGCAGTTGAAGCTTCAGAATATTGCGTTGAGGTTTCTTCCGGGGGAAAAAATTCCGCCGGTCCGCGCCAGTAACAACCGCCTGGAACAGGTATTTTTCAATCTTCTGAGCAATGGGCGTGATGCCATTGTCCAGAAGCGGGAAACCTTTCATCAAGGCGTTAAGGCCCGGATCAGTATTCGCTCATTTTCACAAAAGGGGTGGGTGGCGGTAGCGGTTTCGGATACGGGGGTGGGGATATCCCGTTATGCCCGGGACAAGATTTTTGAGCCCTTTTTCACCACCAAGGAAGTGGGAAAGGGTATGGGCCTGGGGCTGGCCATTGTTTATGAAATTGTGGTGGAACACGGGGGCGAGATCCGCGTTCACAGTGGAACGGGAATCGGCTCCACATTTGTGGTGTTGTTACCGCACATGAGTGCCTGATTTGAAGTAGAAATTGATTTGAAGGAGCAATTGATTTGAACCATAAGGTCTTGATTATTGATGATGAAAAACCCACACTGGCCATGTTCGAGCTCTTTCTGGAGGCCTATGGCTTTGAAGTCCTGACCGCTGAAAACGGCGAAGACGGTATTGTGGTGTTTGAAGCGGAAAACCCTGCCATTGTGTTCACGGACATCAAGATGCCGGGTATGGATGGCTTTGAAGTGCTGAAACGGATTAAGGCGATTTCCCCGGATGCCGTGGTGATTGTTATCACCGGACACGGGGATAAGGAGCTGGAGAAGAAGGCGCTGGATTTGAAGGCAACGGATTTCATTCATAAGCCGGTCCAGAAAGAAGCCCTTGATGCGGCCCTTGAAAGGGCTGAGCAGGTGCTGATGAATGGGTCCGGAGAAAACGGGGCGGATCTTTAAAAGGCAGGGCGTTTCATGACAGGGCTAATGGGCTTGCTCAATTCCGGGTATCAACTTCGATTTGTGCTCAGGCATCCGGTCCTGGTCCTGACCCTGGTCTGCCTGATGACCCTGGGTTTCGCCGCCAAGCTGCCGAATCTTCGCTTTCAGACGTCCATATACGACCTGGCCATTCAAAACCTTCCGGAAAGCGTCTATTATCGCCAGTTCAAAAAGATGTTCGGCAGCGAGGAAATGATCCTGGTGGCGGCAAAGTCGGACAACGTCTTTGCTCCGGAAACATTTGAGCGTCTGGGTGCCATTGGGGAGGCCATTGCAAAGATCCCGGGGGTAAGCCGGGTGTTAAGCCTGCCGGGCATCAAGCGGGATATGGACCTCACCTCTCGCTGGACCCCTGATGAGTTCAGGGAAATCATCGGTCCCATTGAACTTTTCAAGCGGAATTTTCTCTCCGAAGATCAGAAAACCAGTGTAATGTCCGTCATCCTGGATGATGTGCCGGATAAAACACCTGTTATCCGGGCCATCGAGCAGATTTTGGAGGGAGAAAATAGAACACTTTCCCTTTATCAGATCGGCATGCCCCTGGTTTCCCGGGCCCTTGCCGCCTATACGCAAAGTGATTTTCTGAAACTGCCGCCCCTCACTTTTTTGATCATGGCCCTGGTATTGCTCTGCCTTTTCAGGGACGTGCGATCGGTGCTCATCCCCACCGGTTCGGTCCTGTTTTCCCTGATCTGGACATTCGGGTTGATGGCCTGGACCGGCACCCCCCTGTCGCTATTGACCATGATCGTGCCCATTTTTCTCATTGCCGTGGGTACGGCCTACTGTATGTACATCCTCTCCGCTTACCGAACCGAAGTTCAAAGTTCGGATTCTTCCAAAGAAGCCGTATACGGGTGTTTTATCCATGTGCGGTTTCCCACGGTTCTGGCGGTGATTACCACCATCATCGGCCTGGGCTCCCTCATGCTGAACCAGATTCACAGCATTCGGGCGTTTGCCGCGTTCTCCTGCCTGGGGCTTCTGAGCATGCTGGTGATGATGCTCTACGCGGTTCCGGCCGCCCTGACCGTGCTGCCTCTGCCCAAAAGGGCAAAAGCAGCTCAGCATGTGGGTGGCCCCATCAACGCCTTTTTGGAAAAGATCATTCACCTCAACATCAAGCATCGAAAATGGGTGTTGGCGGCGGTTTTGATGGTGAGTGTTATGGCCCTTTTCGGCATCACCAGAATCCATGTGGAAACAAACCCCGTGGGGTTTTTTAAAAAAAATACCCCCATCAGCCGTAACTTCGAAGATATTTCAAAGCAGACGTCCGGCAGTTTTCCGGTCAACGTGGTGTTGAATGCCCGGACCGAGGGGTATTTTGAGGACCCGGCCCACCTGGAGCAGATCGCGAAAATCCAGGATTTTCTAAATAAACTCGCGGGAGTGGATAAAACCGTTTCCCTGGTGGATTTCCTCAAACTGGTGAACTATGCCACAACACAATACAAAAAAGAGGCCTACGCCCTTCCGGAAGAACCCTTCGAGGTCCGCATGCTCATCAACAGTTACAAGACCATGCTGGGCCAGGAGATGTTCAACCGTTTCATGGACTCGGAGATGAAACAGGCCAATATTCTGCTCCGAACCCATATCTCCGGTTCACGGGATTTCCTGGCCTTGAAACAGGAAGTCAGCGATTTCTTGAAAGATAATTTCGGGGTGCATTTTGACGCCCATGTGACCGGGTTCGGGATCGTCATTTCCCAGAGCAGTCAACTGCTCACAGAGGGGTTGGTGAAAAGCCTGACGCTAACCCTGGTGCTGATTATTGCCGCCATGAGCCTGGTGTTTCTTTCCGCCAAGGTGGGCTTTATGGCCATCATTCCCAATCTTTTTCCCATTGTGATCAGTTTCGGGCTCATGGGCTGGCTCGGAATCGAGCTTTCCGTCGCCACCAGCCTGATTGCCAGTATCGCCATCGGTCTGGCCGTGGATGATACCATCCATTACCTGGTGCGGTACAACCATGAATTCAAGAAGGACCTGGACAAAGATCGGGCCCTGCGGGAGACGATTTATGGGGTGGGAAGACCGATCATTTTTACGACACTGGCCATCAGTCTGGGGTTTTCCGTATTAATTTTTTCTCACTTCAATCCCACGGCGGTCTTCGGCCTTCTCATGGTGGTCACCATGGTGGCCTCCCTGGCGGGTGCTCTGCTCATTCTGCCCTCGGTCATGCTTCATGTGGAACTGGTGACCGCGTGGGACCTGCTACGGCTCATGCCCACCATGGGAGGCATTTCCCCCGGGGTGGCCCACGAACTGAACCAGCCGCTGAATGCCATCAAGGTGGGGAGTGAGTTTTTAAAGATGATGGCCCGGAAAAAGCAGAAAATCCCCGACGATCGCATGTTGCAGGTGGCAACGGAGATCAGCGGGCAGGTGGACCGGGCATCCGTCATCATCAATCGTCTCACCGAGCTGGAGGAAAAACGGGGATTTCAAAAAGAAAAGGTCCAATTAAATGATGTGATTCAAAAGACCCTTGCCATCGTTGAACAGCAGCTATTGCTGGATGATATTCGGGTCACCCTGGATCTGCAGAAAGACATGCCGCGGATCTTTGGACAGGCCAACCGCCTGGAACAGGTGATGTACAACCTGCTTTCCAATGCCGCTGATGCCATTATGGCCCTTAAGGACCATGACCATGACTCGGGAATCAAGGGACGTCTCATTGCCATCCGATCCTTCACGGACCAGAACCGGGTCAAGGTTTCCGTGTCCGACACGGGCATCGGAATTCCAGCGGACCTGCAGGACCGCATCTTTGAGCCCTTTTTTACCGGTAAGGCGGCGGGAGAAGGGGCGGGTCTGGGACTGTGCATCAGCCGGGAGATTGTGAAAAACCATGGCGGTCGCATCCGGATAAAAGCCTGGGAAAGCCAGGGGAGCACGTTTGTTTTGAGTTTCCCGAAACCCCGGGAAAACGGTGAAATTTGACATGTTGATTTTCATAAAGGAGCTGATGGTATGAATTCTCTTTTCAACCCCGAATCCGTAGCGGTTATCGGTGCATCGGATAACCCCTCAAAATTGGGGTTTCACGTCATGAAGAGCCTGGTAAACGGTGGATTCGAAGGTGATTTAATGCCTGTGAATCCGGGGGCGGAAATGATCTTCGGTTTTAAGGCCTGCGCCTCAGTATCGGCATCTTCAATCCCCATTGACCTGGCCATTGTGGTGGTGCCCGCAAACCGGGTTTCAGCCGTGTTCCGGGAATGCGCGGACAACAACGTCAAGGGAATTGTGCTCATCACCGCAGGGTTCAAGGAGATCGATGATCCAGCAGGCGCTGTTTTACATGAGGAGATTGCACAGATTTCTGATGCAGCGGGGATTCCTGTCATCGGTCCCAATACCTTCGGCATGGTGAACCTTTGTGCACATCTCAACGCTTCCTTTACACCCGAGTTTTCCCAACTGAAGACGGGAAACGTGGCCCTTGTGAGCCAGAGCGGCGGCATTTCTCACCTGCTGGGGTTTCTGGCCATGCGTGATGGTGTGGGGTTCAGCAAGATTGTAGGTCTGGGAAATCGTCTGAATGTGGATTTTTCAGAAATAGTGGATTACCTGATGGAAGACACGGACACCCGGGTCATTGCCCTTTATGTGGAGGGGATTGATGCCCCCAAAGACCTGCTGGCCGCTGCAAAACGCCATGCTGGGAAAAAGCCCGTGGTGGCCTACAAAACAGGCAGCGGCACGGTGGGCGATGCGGCGGCCCGGTCCCATACCGGCTCCCTGGCGGGCCGGCACGAGATCTACACCGATGCCTTCAGGCAGGCGGGAATTCTGACCGTTGACAGCACCCAGTCCTTATTGGATATGGCCAAGGCCTTGGGGTCATGTCCCATGCCCTCAGGAGCAGGTGTAGCGGTCCTGTCGGGTCAGGCGGGTCCGGCTATGGCCGCCTGCGATGTGTGTGAGTCCCGAGGGCTTGAGATTGTTCGGTTTTCTGAAAAAACCCAAAATAGGATCAATGAACTCCTGCCCCCCCTGGCCCTTCGAACCAACCCGGTGGACATGGGCCCGGCCTGGTACGATTCAACGGCCATCCAGGGGATCGTTCAGGCGGTCATGGAGGATGAAAACGTCCACGGCATCCTGTTTTTAATGATGTTTGCCTCCGCCAATGTGGAGGCTTTGGCTGGCATCAGTGGTCTGCTCGCACGATGGGCCCAGAAAAAGCCCGTGGTGAGCTGTATCCTGTCGCCGCCGGGTATCTGGGATGATCAGATAGAGGAACTTGAGAAAGCGGGGGCACTGGTCAATTATGACACGCCCGAGCGAGCAGCGGATGTCATGGTCAATTTGTGGAAATACAGGCGGCTTCAGTTGGGATAGGAACGCGACATCAAGCTTCGTATTCCCTGGAAAGGTATCCCCCTGAGGGGAAAGGTCGTGTAGTCGGTGGCTTCAGCCACGCTATGAAATACCCCCATTAAGAAAAGGCGGTTTCTCTCTATGAATGCATAAATGCAATGCCTATCGGAAAATCAATTTAAATCAAACTCTTTTCTTGACAACTCACCTGTTTTATTATACTTTCCATATGTTCCACTTGTTTCGCATGATTCACACGTTTCTTATGTTACCATCTCGTGCTATTTTGAAAATCAGTTCCTGGTTCGTTGTTTTTCAACCGTGAACCGTGAACCGTGAACAGGTAAAAAACAAGGACCATTTCTCTATGGAAAAAGATTTTTACACCATACCTGAGGCCGCAAAAATTTGTTCTGTGGGCCGTACCACCATGTGGCGATGGGTCAAGTCAGGCAAAGTGAAGGCCGCCACAACACCGGGTGGTCGACACCGTATTCCAAAGTCCGATCTGCAATTCCTGCTTACCCGGCTGGGAGCCCATCCCTTGCCTGAATCCGGCGAAACAGCCCATGCGAATCGGTCCTGGAAAACCTCTGTCAGAATTCTTGTGGTGGACGATGATCCTTTCATTCGAGAGATGCTCAGCAGAGCCTTGCAGAATCATGGCTTTCAAACAGAAGTTGCGGCTGACGGTTTTGAGGCCGGGGTCAAATTGGTGCAGTTCAATCCGGACCTGGTTTTTCTGGATCTGATTATGCCGGGGATGGACGGTTTTGAAGTCTGTAGACGAATCAATGAGAATCCAAGTATTTCACAGATAAAGGTGATAGCCATCACGGGTTTTGACACCGAGGAGAACAGGGATCAGATCATGAAGGCCGGAGCCGACGGCTATCTGGCAAAACCTTTGGAAACCAGTAAGTTGCTTCAAGAAGTGGAAGTGATTTTATCGGAACCGGTAAATCTGTTGGCCGCGGGAGGTGAGTAAGCGAAAAAGAACTAAAGGGCAAAGCATAGTGTGTAACCGTTCAAGTGTCATAGCGGGTGATAAAATGCATAAAAAAACGATGATCAATTTCATGGCGGGGACGTTGTTCGCAGCGGTTTTCTCTTTGAACATCGGGGTGTTCGGGTATATACCTTCGGGTGAGGCCCGCCCGGCCTCCGAGGTGGTCTTTATCGACCCGTCGGTCCGGGACGCGGAAATTATCGTGTCGCAACTGCCCAAAGGGGCCGAGGTGGTGCGGTTTTCACCGGGGATGGACGGGGTCGAGCAGATCTCCGCGCATCTTGCGAAAAAGAGGGATCTTTCCGCCATCCGCATCATCTCCCACGGCAACGCCGGACATTTTGTCCTGAACGGGAAACGAATTGATGTAGATTTCCTGCGGAATCATGGGGGCCGGATCAGTGCCTGGGGCCGGGCACTGGCTCATAACGGAGACATCCTGCTCTATCCCTGTAACCTGGCGGCGGACGAACAGGGAAAAAGATTGATTCATGCTATTGCTGAGTGGACCGGGGCTCATGTCGCTGCTTCCACCAACCTCACCGGACAGGGAGGAGATTGGGGCTTGGAATACGCCCGGGGCACCATAAAGACCGCTGCGCTCAACATCCAGAGGTATACATATGGCCTAGCAAATCAGACAGTTACAAGAAACGACGATACCAACCATGGTGGTGGTGGTGTCGAAGGTGATCTAAGATATGCCATCGCCAATGTGGGAGAAGGTGAAGAAATTACTTTCAATATTTCCGGAAGCGATACTGTGACAATAGCAGCAGAGCTTTCCATTTCTGGAAAAGGCCTGACCATTAACGGTAATAATAGCGCTACCGGAAATAATGTGACCGTTCAGGTAACAACCCCGGAAACATCCCTATTCCGTGTCTTCAACATGAACGCCACCGGAAAAACCGTCAACATCAGCAAAATGACCATCAAAGGCGGCCAATTAGGTATCGGCGGTTACGGTGGCAGTATTTTCAACGGAAGGGGAACGCTTATTCTAGACGAGGTTACCGTGTCGGGTTCAAAAGCAGAATACGGTGGTGGCGTTTATACGGAGAACGCTACGACCACCCTAAACAATTCCACCGTTTCATCATGTGTCGCCACCGAAGATGGTGGGGGCGTATATGGATGGAATACGACTCACTACATTAATAATTGCCTTATTGCAGGAAATACTTCAAATAATACTGGAGGAGGAATAGCAAACATTGGAGGCTCAGGCCCTGCAACAATAGAGATTATAAATTCCACCATCCAGGGAAACACCGCGGAATACTATGGAGGAGGCATTCATAACTATTCAGGATGTTGCAATACGAGTTTAACAATCATCAATTCAACGGTTTCCGGGAATAATTCAATAAGACAAGATTACGGAGGTTCCGGGATATTTAATGGTGAACATGCCGATGTCACATTAACAGTAAAGAATTCAATTTTAGCAAACAATGCCAGCGATGATGATTACCGTTTTCAAGGCGCCTCCACCTTAACGGATAACGGATACAATATCGTTAAATATCAAAATTTTAACGCTGTAAGTTGGACATCTACCAATGCATTTGACAACCCTACAACAATCCTTTTTAATTATGATGATGAAGGCAATGCCAAAGCGGCATGGAACAGGGATGGTACTGATTTAGAAGGGACGCCGGCACTGGATCTCTCCAATGCGCTGGCCGACAACGGCGGCTTCACCCGAACCCTGGCCATTACATCACAGACCAGCATTGCCGTGGGCAACGGACTTTACGATGCATCCGTGACCACCACGGACCAGCGGGGTGCAACGCGCCATAATCCCGGACAGACCATCGGGGCTTATGAATTCTACGCCGACTACGTAACCAACGGCAATGGAACCTCCTGGAACACGGCCGCCAACTGGAACTTGTATAACGGCGTGACCACACCCGTTGCAACGGTCGCTCCCACCGCGGACAATTCCATATCCATTGCCGTGAATCACAATATGAATGTGGATGCGGATGTCACCATCGACCAGACCGCGGTGGCATCCGGCAAAACCCTGACGGTTGCCGCCACTAAAACCCTGACCGTTGCAAACGGAGACGGAACGGATTTAACGGTTACAGGCGGGCTAATAAATAATAGCACCATCACCTGCGCAGCCGATTCAATCGTTCTGTTTAACGGTGTGAACCAGGATCTGCCCTCAATGGTGGCATTTCAGGATCTGACCGTTTCCGGGGGCGGGATCAAGACCTTGACGGGCGGTGGAGTGACCGTTGACGGCATTCTGACCCTGACCGACGGACTGGTAACCTTGGGCAACAACGACCTGACCTTGGGCGCAAACGCCACTGTAACCGGAACACCGTCCGCCTCCAATATGATCGTCACCAACGGAAACGGCGTTCTGAAAAAGGTGTTTTCCGCAACCGGATCCTTTACCTTTCCGGTGGGGAACAACGGGGGAACACCCCAATACTCGCCCGCCACCCTGGATTTCACCTCCGGTGCCTTTAATTCCGCCTGGGCCGCGGTGGGCGTAACGGACGGGAAACAGCCCAATAACACCAGTCCCACGGATTACCTGAACAGATACTGGACCGTGACCCAGAGCGGGATTAGCGGTTTTTCCTGTGAAATGATCTTTAACTATCTATCGAATGATGTGGTTGGCACGGAAGCCGACATCTTTGGGGGCCAGTATAAAGACAGTGCCTGGATCGTCTTGAATGCGGTGGACGCGGCAAACAACAGGTTTCAAGCGACAATCAGCAGTTTTTCAGATTTCACCGGTGTGGAAGCCTCAAGCCCCACCACCCAGGCCAACAACATCAGCTTCAGCAGCGTGGCCCAGACGCAGATGCAGGTGGGCTGGACCCGGGGAAACGGCGATAAGGTCCTTGTGGTAGCCCATCAGGGAAGCGCAGTGGACAGCAACCCGGTGGATGGAACCGGCTACACTGCCAACGCAGCATTCGGCAGCGGAAGCCAGATCGGGACGGGTAACTACGTGGTGTATAAAGGCACCGGGACCAGCGTAACCGTGACCGGTCTGACCGCGGCCACTACCTATCATTTCAGGGCTTATGAATTAAATGATACGATCGACGAAAGGTATAACACCGACACGGCAACGGGCAATCCCAACAACCAAACCACCCTTCCCAACACGCCGGGTGCCCCGACCGCAACCGCCGCAACCGCCACCACCCAAACCGGTTTTTCCGCCAACTGGAATGCGGCGACGGGGGCTACGGGCTACAGACTGGATGTAGCCACAAACAGCGGGTTTACCAGTTATGTCTCAGGGTACCAGGATAGGGCCTATGCAACGGATGCGGTTGGAACATCATACGGAAACCAAGTTTCTTTTACCACCCATACGCAGGCGCCAACGGTGACCACCCAGGCGGTGGACAACATCGGCACAGACACCGCAATTGGGAACGGAAATGTCACGGATCTCGGTTCTCCCGATCCCACCCAGCACGGTGTTTGCTGGAACACCACCGGCACGCCAACCATAGGGGACAGCAAAACGGCACAAGGGCCGGTCAGCGCGACCGGTGCCTTCACTTCCAATATGACAGGTCTTTCCCCCGATACCACTTACCATGTGAGGGCCTATGCAACGAATACGGGTGGGACAGCATACGGCAATCAGGTTTCCTTTACCACAAGAGCGCAAGCTGCAATAGTGACCACCCAGGCGGAGACCGCTATCGGCGAAACCACGGCAACCGGGAACGGAAATATCACGAATCTCGGGGCTCCCCCTCCCACCGAACACGGTGTCTGCTGGAACACTTCAGGCACGCCGACATTAGCGGATAACAACACAGCACAGGGGCCGGTCAGCGCGGCCGGGGCCTTCACTTCCAGCATGACAGTGCTTTCCCGCAACACCACCTACTATGTCAGGGCCTATGCAACGGATACGGCGGGGACAATATACGGCAATCAAGTTTCTTTTGCCACCGGTGGGCAGGGCCCAACAGTGACCACCCAAGCCGTCTGGGCCATCGCCAAAACCACGGCAACCGGGAATGGAAATATCACGGATCTCGGGGCTGCCAATCCCACCCAGCACGGCGTCTGCTGGAACACCACCGGGACGCCAACAACAGCGGATAGCAAAACCACCGACGGTGCTGTAGCGGCAACCGGAGCATTCACATCAAATATTACGGGATTACGTCCGGGAACTGACTATTATGTGAGAGCGTATGCAACCAATATGTATGGAACATCGTACGGCAACCAGGTCTTCTTTATATCTGCAGGGAGGGTGGATTCCGGAAAGCCCTCTTCCTACAAAGTCACCGTGACAAAGGTTCAAATGTACAATCAAACGTCATGGGTGACCCTCTTTTCAGGGACAGCACAACTTGACACGGTGGCCGGAGGGACATTTCCGGGGATTAGAGATCTAAGCCTGCCGGCAGGCGCCTACTCCCGGATAAGGATTATTTTCAATAATGCATTCCCCGTTACAGGCACGCTAAGTCATGACGGGACCGCCTATTATACAACGGCCGCCACGTTTGAAGGGAAAATCAACCTAGACAGTACTCCGACAACCGTAGCCGGGGACATGGTGGAATTCACATTTTATGAACCCACGTGGGGAGCACTCAACGCGAATGTTACACAAATTTCCGCAATTACCCCCGTCACCGTCGGACCGGGAACGGATTATCAGCCGACCTTGAGATTTACCGTAAGCAAGACCCTTCATTTGAAGGAGAGTGCAGGGAATGCTCCCAGCCTTTATTTCTCGTTAGGTGTCCCGACCGTGAGTCTTGTTGAGCCCTAAGACCGGCTGTTGCCGTGCCATCCTCAGAAGTTGCAGGGTGATTCTGTTTTTTGCACCGGCCCTTTCGACCGCCAGGGAATGTTGTCTGTTTGAGAGATGTTCTTTGGGAAGGTGCGTGAGCGTAAGAAAAAAACGCGTGGCGTAGAAACGGAGATGACGCAAAAAATAGAGAAAAGCATCACCTGATGATTGGGTCTCAGGATCGGTTAGGCTACCAGAAAATGGAAACAGCGTCTTTATCACATAAGCAATTTTATTTCTAAATCCCTCCCGGTTTTCAATGGCAATTCGGAAACGCCAGATAACACCCCTTACATCCAGTAATCTTTCCTTATCCAATAGGGCAAGCAGGTTCCGAAGTGAGGCGTGAAATTCGCGCTGAGCGCCATCTTTATGGTTAAGCCGGGGCGCCTGAGACACATGAGGAAGATGCATCATGGTCGAAAGGAATCCCCTGGTAAGGGCAAATAGCTTTTCAAGACCAAAATCCCGAAACAGGGTTCCAATTGCATCCCGGTTAAGTTGCCCTTCGCAAAAAACAAGCAGTCCCGCAATATCTAAATAGTGTTTCAGAGAAACATCGAACTGATGCTGAACCAGGTGGGCGATGTTGAACAGCAACTCCATTTCGAGACAGAGGACGGGGCAATGAATCCCCCCGACATCTATCCCTTCCTGACGATCCCAGGCCAGCTGCATAAACCTTTCGTGGTCTTGAATGATCTCGTATGGCATGAAATGGAATTCTAAGATAGCGCCCCCTGCGGCCTGGACCATGGCCACGTGATGGGGGGATGCGGGGTCGTCTCCCACGTCCATCATGGTGTAACCCAACTGGCGGGCTATGGTTACAATTCGCTGTAAGTCGATTGGGGAGCAGAGAATATCCAGATCGGAGAGGGTGCGCAGCGCCGGGTCTTTGTAGATGCGGCCGATCAGGGCAGGGCCTTTCAAGACGATAATGGGTATCCCCTCTTTTTCGCATCTTGTGAGAAGTGTTTTCAATAGTTCAAAATATGCCTCGTTTCTGAGGAAATTCCCGAAATAGGCCTGCTCCCATTTCTGTTTCAGCCATTCAGGAATCTTTATTGGGATCTCGGTGTTTGAGACCATCCAGTAGAGAAGGGGTTCGACGTTATGAAAATAGGCCAGGTTAGCTATGGCCTTCCAGTTCACATCATCGCCATGGGGGAGTTGTTGCTTTGAATTTCGGTTTTGAAAGAGCCAGGGCCTGGTTGCGGCAAATAGCCAATCGAGGGCTTGGAGGCGGATGTTTAAGGGGTTCAAGGTTTCGAGTTCCCAGTTCAAAGTTCAGGATTTGGTCCAACCAGTTCCTTTAGCAGTTCTCGCATGGATTGTATGCTGTTTGTGCGAAGTCTGAAGATCTCGGCTGCTTCACAGATCCTGATAACAGAATCAAAGAGATGTTCATCATCCCTGTTGGGAGGGAAACAATATCCCAGGAGTTCAGTGAACACCTCACCCGGTGTGAGTTCCTCAATTCCCGGTGTTTGGGAAGGACCGTATGCGGGCATCAGGATGGTCTTTAAGGGGACCGGATCTGATCCGGCGGCATCAGGATGGTAGCGGGCCATCCGGGAATCCAGAATCTTGAGTTCCCCATTTTGAACCGGGTATAGGGATCGATGTTTTTCCGCATACGTTCCATCAAGGGTCAGCACCTGGGGGTAGGGATAAACCAGGAGGGTTTCAGGGTCCACCGGCGAAACCTCCTCGCATAAAAAGATATGCCCCATCTCCACCAGGTTGAAAGTGGTGGTGGTCTTTCCGGTGTCCGGATTTCCCGGGATGACGCAGGCAGCGTCTCCGATCATCACAGCCCCCGCATGAAACCCCACCCAGTCCCCGATGGATCGGATGAGGGTATTTTCAATATCCTCTTCCAGACGGCAAATGAGATCAAAACACGACCCAAAATTCCCCGTGAGCTGACCGTCTTTGAGGAGGAGAAACCCGTTGGGAGCGGATTCGATCGCATATTCATGGCGGGGTGGTAGATGCGTCGCAGGACGTATTGAATGAAAAAACGCGGCTTGAAAATCAGGAATAATCTCGTCGGGGGCGGTTAAGGAGATATTGAGCTTTGGGAAAGAGAGGAATAAGGTTTTCATGTTACTGTGTCGACCAAATGGTATTGCAAAAACAGATCCAGTATCTCGTGCAGGTCTTCATTCATTTGGGTTTTGTCACCTTCAAAAACCTCGCTGAGCATATAGAGGAGTTCATCGAATATAAAGGGCTCCCGAAGGGCCTCCCAGATGAAGAGGGCCGTCTCGTTGAGCACATGTATGCCCTTTTGGTCACTGACATACAGGGCCGTATTGGCACCGACTTTTTTAACCTTGACCTTTTCAGATTGCTTGTAAAACATGATACTCCGCAAGTATTTCCACGAGAATAATCCATTTGGGTGGTGAGGTCAATATTCAAGCTTGAAATAAAGCCCTCTCCTTCGGGCAGGACTTTTTAAATGTCGCTTTTATTTTGTGGTGGGAAGTGGTATGTTTTTTATCTTTTTCCATTAAACGAGGGGACATCCAATCCACAATCAAACGGAAAGAACCACTTATCGGTTCAAAGACCTTCTGGCCGATCCGGAAACAGACCGGCGTTGGGAAAGGGTGCGCCGCTATTTTTTCCTGCGGGAGTCCACCTATGACATGACCCATCGCTGTAACATCCAATGCGACGGCTGTTATTACTATGAGGGGGATAAGCAGTTTGCCCACGATAACCGGGATCCTGAGCAGTGGCGGCAGCTCATGAAAGCGGAAAAAAAGAGGGGTATCACCTATGTGGTTCTGGCGGGCGCCGAACCGTCTCTTGTGCCGGATCTTTGTGATGTTTGCTACCGCGAGATCCCCCTGGGTGCCATTGCAACCAATGGTTTAAGGGAAATTCCTGAGCCTGTGGGCTATAAAATTCATATTTCCGTCTGGGGGAATGATGAGACCAGCGCCCGGATTCGGCACCGGAAGGGTATGTTGCAACAACAGATCGCCAACTACCGGGGGGACGATAGGGCGGTCTTTGTGTATACCTTCACCCGGAACAACATCGCAGATGCCGAAGACGTGCTGGAGATGCTTGCGGAGGCGGGGTGCAAGGTCACCTTCAACATGTTTTCCGCGCCCGTTGGCTATGAAGGCCCCCTTCGCCATACGGAAATATCGCTCAAACTCGTTCGGGAAACCATGATGGCGCTTCTCTCCGGGTATCCCGATACCGTCCTCTTTTCCCCCTATAACGTTGTGGCCCACACCCACCCTTATGGTCTCCATGACCTCTACGCCTGCCCTTATCCCAGAATGAACCCGTCGAAAGCCCAGGGGCTGGGCCGGTCTTTTCGGCAGTATCGCACGGATCTCACGTGGGACCGGTCGGCGGCCTGCTGCGTTCCGGATACGGACTGCAAAGATTGCCGGCATTATGCCGCCGGGAGTGCCATTGTAACGGCAAAACTGTTTCGGCATGGGACTGATCCGAATTTGTTCAGGGCCTGGCTCGATTATGTGGATACCTATCTTTCGGTGTGGGTGATGGGGTATGAGAAGGGTGAAAACCTGTGCCCACAGCTTGTACCTCCGCCCGGGTATGATCTTTTTTAGGTATAAGGTGTAAGGTTTAAGGTGTTAGACTGGGTACCTTATACCTATCAATCAAAGGAGTTGTTTCTAGATGAAAACCGTCAGTTCCCTGTTAAACGAAGAATGGTACAATCGGTACAAAACAATTTCAAAACTGAATATCAGAAGTTCCATTTACGATGTCACTAATCGATGCAACCTTCGGTGCAAGGGATGCTTTTTTTTCTCCTCCGGGGAGCATGAAGCGGCCCGCGAAGAGATGGATATTCGAAAATGGGAGGACTTCATCGACAGGGAAATGGCAAGGGGGGTCAACCTGGCCATATTGATCGGTGGAGAGCCCACCCTGTGTCTCGATCGGGTGGAAGCCTTTTACAGCCGGCTACCCACCTTCTGTGCCACAAACGGCCTGATCAAAGTGCCGCGAGACCGATTTCCCCATATGATGGTGGGCATTTCATTGTGGGGCGATGAAGAGGATGAAAAAACCCTTCGGGGAAAAGACACGTTTTCCATCTCAAGCAAGCATTATGCGGGGGATTCACATGCCTATTACCTCTATACCCTTACGCCCAAACAGATGGGGAAAACAGAGCGGCTCGTCAAAAAAATCAGGAATGCGGGTCTGAAGGTCCATATGCAGCTTCTTTCGAACGATGAGGGGGTGGACCAGTTCTTCTGGAGCGATGAACAGTTGAAAGATATCCGGGACGAAATGGACCAGATGCTGGATTATTATCCTGACACGGTCATTTCATCAAAATACTACCATCGTATTATCACCACCGGAAAAATGCTGGATCGTTCATTCGGGTGGGATGAGTGTCCTTCCGTCACCGAACCCCTGGACAAAAGAGATCCCGGCCCCAAGCGCCTCATCGGCTTTATCAGATGGGCGTCGGATCTTAAAACCACGCATCGATGCTGCACCTCCGAGACCCGGGACTGTTCAACCTGCAAAGACGGGGCTGCCCATATGAGCTGGGTTATGGTCAACAAGCGGGCCCACCTCCGTTCTGAAGAAGACCTGAAGGGGTGGATTGAGGTGTATGAGATGTTTGCCAAACTCTACCAGTTTATTCCATGGTAAAACGTGCCGTTATCCTGGGTTACGATGCGGTGTCCCCCCTGGGGACGGACATGGAGACCCAATGGGAAAATGCTGCCGGGGGCAAAAGCGGGATCGGGCCGCTGACGCGTTTCCCCTTGACAGATGAATTCCCGGTCCGTATCGCGGGGCAGGTCGGCGAATGGGATGCTTCGCCGTATCCCTTTCTGTCACCGAGGAAACTGGCTCAATGGGCTTCTCCCATTTTTAAGCATGCCATGCTGGTGACACACCGTGCCCTCTTGAAAAGTGGCGTGGAGATAACCGCTGAAGTGGCTCCCAGAACGGCTGTTACCTTTAGCTCCGCCGTGGGGGGGCAGGACGCGGTGCTGGCTGCCGACAGAAGGATGATTCGTGAAGGGCGAATGCCCCATCCCTTTACCAATCCCAATGCCTGCATCAATATGGTGGGAGGGAAAATATCAATACAGACCGGCGCCACCGGGCCCATTACCGCCACCATTACGGCCTGTGCCACGGGGGTGACCTCCATGATTGTGGGCAAAATGCTGCTGGATCAGGACCGGGCTGATCTGGTGATCTGCGGGGCCGTGGATTTTCCCTTGGTGGAACCCATTGTAGCGGGGTTTTACACCATGAACGGTGCTTTCAGTCCCAAAGAAGGACAAACGCCGGAACCACCTGAAAGGGCCAGTCGCCCTTTTTCAGTGGATCGAAGGGGGTTCGTGGTGTCCGAGGGTGCGGGCTGCGTCATTCTGGCCTCACGGGATTTTGCGGATACCCATGGACTTTTCTATGATATTGAATTGGCCGGATGGAGCATGACCTCAGATGCGCGACATTTTGTGGCCCCCAACTTCGACACCGTGCGGCGGGCCATTTCGGAGTCCATCCTGGATGCAGGGATACAGGCGACTGATATCGCTTGTGTCAATGCCCATGCCACGTCAACCCGGGTGGGGGACAAGGTGGAATTTGACGCCTTGGATGCGGTGTTCGGCAAAAAGATTCCGCCGGTGAGCGCCAATAAATCGATTACGGGCCACTGCATGGGGGCTTCAAGCGCCATTGAGGCCATATTGGCTATGGAAGGGATGAAAAACGGCATTCTGCCACCCACCATCAATTACACGCCGGACCCTGAATTGAGGCTGGATTGTGTTCCGGAAGGGGCCAGGCATTTTGACCAGGAATTTGTTTTGAAAAACGCTTTTGGATTTGGCGGGTGCAATGCATGTGTTGTGTTTCGAAAAATTGTCTGAGTAGGGGCGAAAGACCCAATTTTGAACTGGGCGCCCTTACATTGGAGGGATCATGAAAGCACCCAGAAACAGACGGGTCTTTGTGGCGGGCTATGGGGCCGCCACCCCCTTGGGAAAGACTTTTCCGGAATCATGGAAACGGGCTGTAAAAGGGGAGGCGGGTTTCAGGAAAGTGACCCGTTGCCGGGTGAAAGCCCTCAGCCACGTGGTGGGGGAAATCCCCGACTGGAATCCTCTTGATCTCGATTTTGCCGATGCCAAAGAGGTTTATAACTGGAATGCGGATTTTGTTCTTTTGACCGTTGCCGTCTGCCGTGAGGCCCTCTTGCATGCGGGGCTTGAAATGGATAAAGACACGGGTCCCCGGACCGCCTGTCTGGTGGGTTCGGCCCTCAATGGGACCGATGCGTTCAGGGTGGCCATGGACAATTATATCAACAAAGGTCCATTTAAAGTAAGTCCTTACCTGTTGCCGAACCTGTGCGCCAATCTGCCGTCGGGTAAAGCGGGAATGGCCCTAAAATTTTCGGGACCCGTTTTTTCCCCGCAAGGGGCCTGTGCCTCGGGTAATTATGCGTTCGGTCTGGGAGCCAGGATGATTCGAGACGGGGATTGTGATTTTGTGCTGGCGGGCGGGGTGGATACCTGTCTGATCCCTGAGATCATTCACGGATTTGAAAACATGAACGCCACCATCAAGATTTTGCCGGAAGACCGGGCCTATGATAACCCGGACCTTGCTTCACGGCCTTTCAGTATTGACCGCAAAGGCTTTGTGCTTTCCGAGGGGGCAGGCGTTCTGGTTCTGGCGGCGGAAGAAATGCTCTCTGTTTACGGACTGAAACCCAAGGCGGAAGTGCTGGGCGTGGGTTGGTCGTCCGATGCCTATCATTTTACCCGTCCCAACCCGGATACGGTGACCCGGGCCATTCGTGAGGCTATTGATGATGCAGGGCTTTCACCTGAAGACATCCAATACGTCAACACCCACGGCACCTCAACCCCAAGGGGGGATACTGCGGAAGTGGATTGCTTGAGAAGGGTGTTTCAGGGCCACCTTGAAAAGATGCCCATTTCGTCCAACAAAAGCCAGATTGGGCATACCTTGGGCGCGGCCGCCGCCATTGAGGGGGCTTTGAGTATTGAAGCCATGCGACAGGGGGTGGTTCTGCCCACCATCAATCATATCCCCGATCCCGCATTTGATGGCGTAGATGTGGTGCCCAATAAGACCCGGAAAATGCGCCATGACATTTTTCTCTCCAACGCCTTCGGGTTCGGGGGAACCAACTGCTGCGTGGTTTTCAGGGGGTGTTGAGATGAGGCCGAAACCGTTTGTCCCTAAACCCCTCGGTGATGATAATCCCTGTGTGCGGGATGAAACCGACGGCCGTATCTGGCACCGATGTGAAACCCGCGTACTGTACGCGGACACGGATCGGTCCGGGCTGGTATACCATTCCAATTATTTCCGGTTTTTTGAATTGGGACGGGCCACTTTGATGCGGGATACGGCCTATCCTTACCGGGAGATCGAGGCCGGGGGCCATATCTATCCCATTATCGAAGTGGGTGTTACATACCATTCGTCCCTTCGTTACGATGATCCCCTGTGGATTTACACGATACCCGGAAAACTGGAACGGGTTCGCCTGAAATTTGATTATATCATTACCCATGGGGAAACCGGGAAGATCGTATGCAAGGGCTTTACCCGTCACTGTGCCCTGAATGCTTCTGGCACGCCTGTTGCCATCGATGAAAAGACTCGTCATTTATGGAAAGTCTTTCCAAAATAAGAGAGAAGGTACGGCTGGCATTAAACATAAACGTTCCGCCTTACCTCATGGACCATCAATACCGGGGAAAAGCGGTTCTGCCGGCGGTAGAGGCCATTGAAATCCTGGCGGTATCCACGCTTGCCCATTTACCGGGGACGGCCGTGAACTCTATTCGGGAAGCGCGGTTTGACAAGTTTCTGGTGATTGAAGATGGGCAGGAGCCGATTGAAGCATTTAACGATCTGGAGATTTTTGACAATGACAGGGTGATTTCAAAATTTATCACCAAAACCAAATCCAAGAAAGCCATGATCACCCGAACCCTGGAGCATGCAACCCTCTGTTTCCATGATGTTTCAAGTGTTCCCGAGCTACCCCCTCCGGGAATTCCGACGGGTTCCGGCCCGTCTTCTTCAAAATGTCATATTCCCCCAGAATCCATCTACCAAAGTCTGGTACCTTTTGGTCCGGGTTATCATAACCTGAAAGAGCTATCCCTTTTTAAAGAAGGCGCCGAGGGACAGGTTTTTGCGCCGTTATTGGGTGAACCTAATAGAGTGCTGGGTTCGCCCTTTCCCCTGGATGCGGCGTTTCATGCCGCCTGTGTTTGGGGACAGCGTTACGCCGGGTTGGTGGGTTTTCCCGTGGGTTTCGGTTTGCGCCGGTTGTTTACGCCGACCCGTTCGGGAAATACCTACACTGCAAGGGTTTTCCCAAAAGAGATCCATTCGAACCGGTTTTTAGTGGACATCTGGATTACGGATAAGGACGAAACGCTTCATGAGGTTGTGTTGGATGTGGTCATGAAAGATGTGAGTGGGGGCAGGATCAAACCCCCTTCCTGGATCGTATCAGAACCAAATTTAGATGAAAAAGTTTCTAGATGTTCTGGGAACCAAAATTGAGCCATGATCGAAATACAATGATTTAGGGCTCGGTCCCTCAAAGCGGGCTTCAAAGCACCATAAGGTGCTATTCTAATCAAGAAATGGAAAATACCAAGAAAGTTATTGCAATTAACGGTTCTTGCCGCCGGACGGGAACGACAACACAGTTGACGGAAGCCGCCCTGGAAGGTGCGGCTTCAGTGGGCATGAACACCGAAATGATACTTCTTCGCGATAAAGATATTCGCTATTGTACCAATTGCCTTAGGTGCTACAAAGACCTGGATTCGGAGATTGCGCCTTGCTCGATCAACGACGACATGGGAGAGATACTGCGCAAAACCGTGGGCTCTGATGGCATCATTCTATCTTCGGCGGTGCATAACGGGTTCATCACGGGACTTATGACAGTATTTTTCGAACGAATGGCGTGGCGTCTATGCCGACCAACGGGCAGGATTTTGACCTTCAGAGGTGCCCCTCAGCCTCGCGCCAACAAGTGTCGAGCACTGGGCACCATCGTGAGTGCGGGATCGATGCCGACAAAGTTAGGGAAAAGGTACTGCAACGATGGAACGCCATTCATGAGGCAAAACGGTTGCCTCATTCTCAACGCTGATTGGGCTGGAGAGGTGTATGCCGGGGGCGAATTTTCCAAAAAACTGCGGGGTGAGGACTGGCAAAAAGCCTACCTGTATAAAGAACTCACCGACGCACAGCTCAGAGAGGCCAAGGATCTCGGTGTCAGGATGGCTGAGATGATCAAGGCCGGCAGGCTCAGGCCCCTTCATCCTCTGGGTCGGATCGGTCCACTCCTTGATAGGGTCACAAGTTTGTTTATCCGGGAGTGAGGCCATATAATACCACACTACATGGAAGCTATCTCATTTTTTGATGGCATATTTATTACTGATGCGGGTGAATAAATGATCAAGAGAAGAAACAACAAAACCGGGTTCCACAAAACCATCGTGTTTGCATTTTGCTTTGCAACGTCCCTGCTGTTCTCTGCTGCATCCCATGGCGCTCTGCTCTTCGACAATCTTGGCCAACCCCCCTTGGGTCAGGGTACGATCAGTAATTCCTATTTCAAGGCTCAGAAATTCACCACGGACAGCATTCCTTGCACGCTCAATTGGGCTAAGATCCGAATAAGAGCGAATACCACCGGAAGTTTATTTGCCAAGATTTTTAGCGATAACAGCAATCTACCCGATGCGGAAGTGGGTTCGCTGACGGTACCATCAATTGGACCCGTCTACGATAACCTCGTATTCACCGCCTCGGGAGCTATAAATCTGTCCGGCAACCGTACATATTGGGTAGTTGTGGGAATCACCAGCGGTGCAGGCGCCTACGATTGGAATTATACAGAATCAAACACAGGCGCCGGAACCGGATTCTCTTCAAGGTGGGCTTATAGCACCGATACAGGCACCACATGGAAAGGTTCCGATACGGAGCCCTTTATGATGCAGGTTGATGTTACAGACGACCCCCCCACCATCGCCTCTTTTACGCCAACATCGGGCACCCTTGGAACAACGGTTACCATAATCGGCACCAATTTCTCAGGTACTGAAGTCAAATTTGGAGGAACGGATGCTGCAAGTTTTACAGTGGATTCGCCAACCCGGATCACATCCGTAGTCGGGGCCGGATCTACAGGGAATGTTACAGTGACCACAAATGGGGGTACCGCCACCAGCGCATCAACATTTATTTATACCCCTCCGGTGACATTGGCCACCGGAACCCCCGCTTCTTACAAGGTTACGGTCACAAAGGTTGAAATGTACAACGGAGCCTCCTGGGTTGAGGTTTTTTCAGGGACGGCTCAGCTTGATATGGTGGCCGGAGGGACATTTCCGGGGATCAATGACGTGAGCCTCCCGGAAGGTACCTACTCCAAGGTAAGGGTCACTTTTAACAACTCATTCCCTGTCACGGGCATGGCAAATTATAGCGGGAGTGACTATTATACAACGGCCGCCACCTTTGGAGGACAGACCAACCTGGCCAGTACCCCCACAACCGCAGCCGCAAGTATGGCGGCGTTTACGTTTTATAACCCCGCATGGGGGGCACTCAACGCGGATGTTACACAGACCTACGCAATTACCCTCATTACCGTGGGTGCGGCAACGGATTATCAGCCAACCTTGAGATTTACCATAAACAGTACGCTTCCCTTGAAGGGAGCTGCGGGTGATCCTCCCAGCTATTTTTTCTCGCTGGATGCACCGACCGGGAGCCTTGTTGAACCCTGAAACGAGTCTTGCCCTGAATTGTGATATGAATTATCAACCGTTCCGTTGGGTCGGATCGGTCCACTCCTTGATATGGTCACAGGTTTGTATATCGGGAGTGAGGCGACTTGATGCAGCACAACATTTAAGGAGGTAAACCCATGACGTCTTCTGTTCGGGTGTATATGGCCTTTTTTTCGGTTGCCTGTTTGTTCACTTTTCTCACTGTGGTTCAGCCTGCCCATGCTGCCGTCAGCAGGGTCTGGGCCAATAACGGGGAAGACAAGGTGACCCGGGATGAGCTCCGCGCTTATTCAGGGTCTGATGTAACCAATTCTGTTTGGAATGGAAGTCGAATATCCCTGTTCGGAGCCGGAAATGAAGTAATTTCCTTTAACCTGGTTCTGGAGGCGGCAGGCGCAGCCGCCCGGGATGTTTCGGTTTCCTTTGATACTCTGACAGGACCGGGAGGAGCCTTGATCCATTCGAGTAGCACCTCAGGCAACGGCGTCTTCAACTGGGTAGGTCGCAATATCGAACTGTTTTATATCCGCTACCTGGAAATCAAAGGGCTGAGCCACGACCTCTGTTACAACGCGACCTATGATGAGCGTCATATTCCCAAGCGGTTTCAACGGCCCTGGACAGGTAATGGGGATGCGACCGGCACATGGCAGGACAGGCCGGATCATAATAAATTCTACCCTGATATCGCCGTACCTCTTGAACTGGTGCAACAGTTCACGATTGCCGCCAACACCAACCAGAGCATCTGGGCCGATATCTACATCCCCACAACAGCGGCAAACGGGGTATATCAGGGAACCGTAACGGTTAAGGAAAACGGAACAACAACCCATTCCATACCGGTTTCACTGACAGTGAGAGACTTTATTCTGCCCGATTATCCGTCTGCGCCGACCATGCTCTATATTGCCAATGAAGATATCAACTATCGCTATCTGGGATCGGCATACCCTGAACCGGGGAGCAGTGACTACCAAAAATCTCTGGTGATCATTAACCGTCACTTCCAGGTTGCCCATCGGCACAAGATCTCACTTATTGACAACTATATGGAGGTCAGCCGGATGGATGACGTCTGGAAAGACAGACTCGACGGCAGTCTTTTCACCGGGACAAAGGGGTATGACGGCCCCGGTGTCGGTGCGGGCAATAATGTCTATTCCATCGGCACCTATGGCGGGTGGGCCTGGGGCGAAAACTGGCAGGAAGGTTCAAAGACGGACATGTGGTCCAATACCAATGCGTGGGTGGATTGGTTTACGCGTCAGGCTTTTACGACGCCCACGGAATACTTTTTGTACCTCATCGATGAGTCCGACGACTATGCAACCACAGAAAAGTGGGCCCAATGGATGGACAGCAATCCCGGATCTGGAAAAAGCTTGATGTCCATGGCAACGGTGTCATCGCCGACAGCGTGGGAAAACAGCATCCCGTCCCTTGATATTCCCACATCCAGCATTGCCATGGGCATAACAAACCTGTGGGAGAATGCAACCACCGCTCTGGCTCAGAACCCGGGAAAGCGATTTTATTATTACAACGGCGCCCGCCCTGCCTCAGGAACCTTCTGCACGGAGGATGACGGTGTGGCGCTGCGGGTTAACGGCTGGATTCAGCACAAAAAGAAAATCGACCGCTGGTTTTACTGGGAGAGCACCTATTACAACAACTACCAGGGGGGGCAGGGCCCGACGGATGTCTTCACCAGGGCTCAGACGTATGGCGGCAAAGAACCGGGACTTGACACGGAATTTGCCATGGGCGAGTACGGCTGGAACTATACCAACGGCGACGGCGTACTCTTCTATCCCGGCACGGACCGTCACTATACCGGGCAGAGCTACGGCTTAGACGGCCCTTTAGCCTCCCTGCGCCTGAAACACTGGCGCCGGGGCATCCAGGACGCCGACTACCTTGCCCTGGCCAATGCCGTGAATCCGGATGCGACCCAGGCCATTGTTGAGCGTATGGTGCCAAAAGTGTTGTGGGAGTACGGAGTGGAAACCGAGGAAGACCCGACTTATGTGTATACTGGCATCAGTTGGTCAATCGACCCCGATAAGTGGGAAGCGGCCAGAAAAGAATTGGCCGATATTATTGAAGGGAATACCCCTGGGAAAACAGATCCCATTCCAGAAATAAAGGCCAATGGAGAGGACGGTCCTTTGGTCATTTCCAGTGCAGAGAAACTTGCCATTACAGTCTCCCTCACCTGCGGAGACCTCTGCGGAAGGGATGCGGATTGGTGGGTAGCACAATCGACGCCTTCAGGAACTTTCAACTATTATGACCTATCCATGGGATCGATGGTTCCAGGTCTTTCAACCACTCATCAAGGGCCACTATTCAACCTCGGCACCACGCAGCTTTTGAGTTCCTCCGGCCTAACCGTTGGAACTCATACTTTCTATTTTGCAATGGATTTGAATATGAACGGCGCATTGGATTACGATCCATTGTATCTTGATTCCGTGGTGGTAAATATAACGCAGTAAACAACTGGCGGAAACGTGATCAAGGTCTCAATTTATAAAAGGAGTTTGTGAAGCTTCTGGAGCAACGCTTCGAATTCATTTCCAGAAAAACAAAATTTCAAATCTTGAAACCGTTGCCGTGTTTTTTCAACCTGGGGTTTAACCTGGGCGTTTTTGACAACCACCTCACTGATCAATGACGCCAACTCCTGAAAATCCGTCTCTGCCATTCCGAACCTTGTCATCTCCGAAACCCCGAGGCGCAGGGCGCCGGATGCCGTAAATCCCTCTTCATCGGGAACCGCCTGGTAGTTGCAGATGATGTTGTTCTCTTCCAGCCTTTTGGCCATCTCCGGACCGCGCCCGTACCCCACGGGCAGTATGACCTGGTGGGTTTCGGTGTATCCCATGTGGGGTTCTCCCGCCGGTTCAAGGCCGAAGTCCGAAAACGCACGGGCAAAGGCTTTGGCATTGGCGATGATCTTGGGCTGATAATCATTTTTGAAATGATTCATTTCGTAGGCCGCCATGAGCAGCCCGAGCAGGGTGCCCGGGTGATGGTTGGACACGGATCCGGGAAAGGTGCGTCTTTGAAGGGTTTCCCAGAGTTCATAACGGGTGTCTTGTTCTGTGAAAGGGCATCCCACAATGCCCCGCTGGGTCCCGAAGTAGGTTTTGTGGGTGGAGCCGGTCACCAGGTGGGCGCCCTCTTTAAAGGGTTCCTGAAAGTGGGGACCAATGAGCCCCAGCACGTGGGCCATGTCCACCATCAACACGGTGTTCGTGAGCCCCTGGTCTTCCAGAAAACGGGCGATATCCGCTATGGGTTCCCGATAGATCACCATGCTTTTCCCCAGGATAATAAGCTCCGGGCGGGACATTTCTATGGCGTTAAGGGTGGCGGGCACATCGATTTTGTAAGGGTTATCCGGCAATACCGGGAAATTGATCACCGCGGGACGTTCGGTTACGGGATCAACGGCCACAAAGTCCCGGAGTGCCCCCATGGGCTGGCTGCTGAGATGCCCTCCCTTGGCGATGTGGTGACACAAGACACGCCGGATACGTCGCGCCTCTCGTTTTCGATCGGTGCGATTCAAGTAGTCCATCATGGCGCTATACACGGCCATATTGGCCATCTGACCGCTGATCATACGGGTTTCCACCTCCCGGCAACCCAGATAGGTTCGCAGTTCCGCTTCCAGCAGATATTCTACCTCGGCAATGAAATCCGTTCCCTGATAGTAGAAAATATCTGCGTCATAAAATGCTTTTGCATGCTTGTGCTCGGCATAACGAAAGGCCGGATCCATGATGGAAAGAAGTCGCACCATGGGGGAAAGGGTCATTTCCGATGGAATAAGGTTGATGCATGACTGCTGTCGCCAGGTGTGGTTATCAATGGTTTTTTTAAGAAGCCGTGTAACTTTAGTGTTTGAGTTTCGGTCATCTTTAAGCGTCGAAGTGGCTGAATGTCCATAGAGAATCGGACGGGCATAGGGGGGGGCATCGGATCTCAGGTGAAAGGGCACGACCATCGCCTTAATGGCCTTTCCGCGAACGTCGACAGGGAGGGGTTCGTCCACTTCGATATCACTGTCTACATAGCCCAGGCAGATGGCGCGAAGCCGATGTTGATCTGTCAATACGGAGCTTAATCCTTCGCCCTTCATGACCCACATGGGAACCATGGTGCCGCTGGTGATGACACCCGCTGGTTTGTCTTCTTTGAAGATTTTTGACCCCGGGCGGGCAACACCTCTTTCGATGAGTGCAATGGGTCTGATCATCCGGGGTAGATTCGCGGGGTCTGCGTGATCATGGCGAATGATTTTTTTAAGATCTTCAAACTGTTTCATCAGCGCTGATTTCCCCACAAAATCGCCTTTCAACGGTGAAAAACTGACAGCCGGTTTTGCAATGGGGCAGGCCAGTATGGGAATTTCCCTTCCGTCGGGATCCATGCCCAGTTCGTGGCCGTAAAGGGGGAGCCCCGCCTCAAGGCGCAGGGTGTCCCGTGCGCCCAGCCCCACGGGAAAAGCGCCTTCTTCCAGAAGGCGCTGCCATATGATCGGGGCGTGATCGCTCTCCATAAACAGTTCAAAACAGATGGGTTCCCCGGTATAACCGGTACGGGCCAGAAGCACTTCCGTTCCTGAAATTGAAACGGTCCCAACGCAATTGCGTCTCGGTTCCGGGAGTTGCCCGCGGGATATGATTTTCTGAAGGATCCTTCGGGATTCGGGTCCCTGGAGGGACAACATGGCCATTTCCTGCGTATGGTCCAAGAGCTGAAGTTCGTGAAAGTCTGCCATAAAGGTTTGAAAATGCAGCCAGTCTTTCTCCCGATTGGCGGCATTGACCACCAGAAGATACTCATCCTCCCGGAATCGATAAAGATAGGCATCATCCACGGCGCCGCCCGTTTCCGTGGGAATGAGGGTGTACTGGGCTCCCACGGTCTGTATATCCAGGGCTGCCGCATTGTTGGTCAGAACGTGTTGCAGGAAGGGAAGGGCCTCTTTTCCCCTGACCCGAAAACGGCCCATGTGGCTGACGTCAAAGAGGCCCGCCCCTCGGCGGGTGTTCAGATGTTCCCGAATGATGCCGTCGGGGTACATGAGCGGCATTTCCCAGCCGCCAAATTCAACCATTTTAGCGTCCAGGGAAAGGTGCTGATCGTAAAAAGGGGTTCTTTGAAGCTGGCTCATGGGTTTGGCTCCTAGCAAATTTTATAAGAGAAATAATGATACAATGCCTTACCCGAACTTACAAGGGGCAAACGCCCATAAAGATTGAATTGTCTTGACTTGAAAATAGGTCCTTTACTATATATGATGGTTTGTTTTCAGTGAAGATTTCGTGTCTCAAGTTGATGGTTTTTGGAAAGGGGAAATTCAATGAGAGAGGTTGTTATTGTCAGTGCATGCAGGACCCCCGTCGGTGAGTTCGCCGGGTCCCTGAGTGCTGTTTCCGCCACAGATCTCGGGGCGTTGGTCATGAAGGAGGCCCTTAAACGGGCAGGTGTTGAAAATAAAGATGTTGACGAGGTGATCATGGGTAGCGTGCTGCCCCACGGGCTGGGACAGAATCCGGCCCGCCAAGCAATGATTCGCGCAGGACTGCCCTGGGATGTGGGGGCCATTACCGTCAATAAAGTCTGCGGTTCGGGTCTCAAAGCGGTGATGCTGGCGGCCCAGGCCATTTTGTGCGGTGACGCGGACGTGGTGGTGGCGGGGGGCCAGGAAAACATGAACCTTTGCCCCTACATGCTGAAAAAAGCCAGGACCGGATACCGTATGGGCAACGGTCAGATGGTGGATGCAATGGTCCATGACGGCCTCTGGGACCACGTAAATGATTTCCACATGGGAATCAGCGCGGAACTGGTGGCGGAAAAATATAACATCACTCGTGAAGATTCAGACGTATTTGCCTTGAATTCCTATGAAAAAACATGGCAATCCCAAGAGCAGGGGAAATTCAGCGGAGAGATCGTTCCTGTTGCGATCCCCAGCCGGAAAGGTGATCCGGTAATCTTTGACACAGATGAAATCCCCACCCGCAAGCCTTTGACCAACATGGAAGGGCTCAAAAAGCTCCGGCCGGCCTTCAAAAAAGACGGTCTTGTTACCGCCGGGAACGCATCCAAGATCGCTGACGGAGCTTCGGCCCTGGTGGTCATGAGCCGGGAAAAGGCGGATGCGCTCGGTTGCAAACCCCTGGTGCGTGTGGGAGCGCAGGGTGCCTCGGGAATGGATATGAAATATGTGCTGGTTGCGCCGATTCTGTCCATACCGAAAGTCCTGGCAAAGGATGGCCTCACCGTTGATGATATCGATCTCCATGAAATCAATGAGGCGTTCAGTACGTCGTCCATTGCCATCAATCGGGAATTGAACATCGATCCTTTAAAAGTGAACGTGCACGGCGGGTCCGTGGCCATCGGACATCCCATCGGCGCCAGTGGCGCCAGGGTGTTGACCACACTGATTCATGCCATGAAAGATCGGGGCGCCGGGGTGGGCGAAGCCTCCCTTTGTCTGGGAGGCGGTGAAGCGGTGACGCTGGTGGTTTATAACGAAGCTTAAATTAGCATTTGGAGTAGAAACAGGAGAGATAAGGATGGGAGAAGTAGTCGTTGTTTCAGGAAAGAGAACCGCAGTGGGTACATTCGGAAAGACGCTCAAATCTACGCTGGTGGTGGACCTTGGGGCTCTGGTGCTGAAAGAAACCCTGAAAAATGTGCAGTTGAAACCGGTGGCCACTGACAATCTGACGCAATTCGAGCCCGACGCACTCAAAGGTCTCGGTATGATCGATCTTGAGAAACAGACGTACGATTACGATGACGCCTTTCAACCGGTCGAAGTGGACGAAGTCATCATGGGAAACGTGGTGGGTGCGGCCCAGGGGCAGAACGTGGCGCGCCAGGCCATGATCAAGGCAGGGATCACGAAGGAAACCAGTGCTTTCACATTGAATAAGGTTTGCGCTTCCGGTATGAAGGCCATCGCCCTGGCGGCCCAATCCATTGCTGCCGGTCAGGCCGATGTGATTCTGGCAGGGGGTATGGAAAACATGAGCCTCATTCCCTATGCTCTGCCCGCCGCCCGCTGGGGGGGCCGCATGGGTAACGCGAACCTGGTGGACCTGATGGTTATGGACGGTCTGTTCGAGATTTTTTATGGGTACCACATGGGCCTTACAGCGGAAAATATCGCGGAGAAATACGGTATTACAAGGGAAGAACAGGATGAACTGGGGGCAATGAGCCACCAGCGTGCCCGGAAAGCTATTCAAGAGGGGCTTTTTAAAGATGAGATTGCGCCGGTGGTGATACCACAACGGAAAAAGGATCCGCTGATTTTCGATACGGATGAACGGCCCATGGATACCACCGCGGAGAAAATGGGTAAGCTCAGGCCCGCCTTTAAAAAAGACGGCACCGTGACGGCTGGAAATGCTTCCGGAATCAATGATGCGGCCGCGGCCCTTCTGCTCATGTCGGAAGAAAAGGCAAAGGACTTGGGGTTGAAACCGCTGGTGAAAATTCGCGCCTTTTCCCATGCGGGGATGGACCCGGCTTACATGGGTCTCGGGCCCATACCGGCTGTCCGAAAACTCCTGAAAAAAGAAAATCTTGTTATTGAGGATTTTGGTGCCATTGAGTTAAACGAAGCGTTTGCAGCGCAGGCCATTGCATGTGTGCGGGAGCTTGGATGCGACATGGAAAAAACCAACCCGCTGGGCAGCGGTATTTCCATCGGCCACCCCATCGGGTGTTCCGGCGCGCGCATTACTCTGACCCTCATGGGTGAAATGATGCGAAATAACCTTGACCTGGGGTTGGCTTCCCTCTGCATCGGTGGTGGACAGGGGATGGCCATGGTTCTGGAGGCATGCTGATCTTATCTGAATCTCAATTTTAAGGGAGCGAAATATCATGTCATTTGAAAATATTATCTATGAAGAAGACGGAAATGTGGCGATCATCAAATTTAACCGGCCCAAGGCTTTGAATGCCATCAATCCTGATGTGTTGGCCGAACTGAGCCAAGCTCTGGACATGATCGAGGCGGGTACCAACGTCAAGGCCCTGGTCCTCACCGGTGAAGGGGATAAAGCATTTATCGCGGGCGCCGACATCGGCCACATGGCCTCTTTTTCACCCCTGAAGGGCCGGCAGTTTGCGCTGGAAGGGCAGACACTTCTGTTTCGCCTTGAAGCGCTGCCCATTCCCGTCATTGCCTGTGTTAACGGGTTTGCTCTGGGCGGCGGAACGGAGACGGCCATGGCGTGTGATTTCATCTATGCCTCTGAAAATGCCAAATTCGGTCAGCCGGAGATAAATCTGGGGGTTATACCCGGGTTCGGCGGCACCCAACGGTTATCCCGCTTGGTGGGTAAGGCCATGGCCAAGGAACTTTGTATGACAGGCGCCATTATTGGTGCCGGGGAAGCCAAAGAAATAGGCCTTGTCAATAAGGTGTTTCCCGCGGATGCCCTGTGGGCGGAAACCATGAAAATCGCCAAGCAGATGGCCGGCAAGGGGAGGGTGTCCATGAAAGCCATCAAGAATTGTATTGATCGCGGTTTTGAAGTGGATATTCGCACGGGACAGTTTATGGAGGCGGATAATTTCGCTATCTGTTTGTCAAGCCCGGATGGAAAGGAAGGGATGTCGGCATTCTTAGAAAAACGGAAGCCCGAATTTAAAGGGGGACTGGTGTAGCCATGGATTTCGCATTAACCGAAGAACAGCAGATGGTTCGAGAGATGGCCGCACGCTTTTCCGAGGCCGAGATTCGACCCAAGGCGGCTGAATTGGATGAAAGCCACGCCCACCCGGCGGATATCATCAACCAGCTGGGTGAGTTGAAAATGCTCGGCATTGCCGTGCCGGAAGAATACGGCGGCGGCGGCATGGATTATGTCAGTTACGTCCTGGCCCTCATCGAGGTGTCCAAAGGGTGCGCTTCCACCGGTGTGATCATGAGCGTTAACAATTCGTTGTACTGTTTTCCGGTGTATGCCTATGGCACGGAAGCTCAGAAAATGAAATATCTCAAACCCTGCGCTTCGGGCGAATACCTGGGGTGTTATGGCTTGACCGAGGCCGGGGCCGGTTCCGACCCGGCAGGCATGCGGACAACCGCCGTCAAAGATGGGGACCAATGGATCATCAATGGTGAGAAGAAATTTATCACCAATGGCAATGTGGCACGCTACGCCGTCATAGCAGCGGTGACGGACAAGGAAAAAGGATACAAGGGGATCAGCACCTTTGTGGTGGATCGGGAAAACACCCCCGGCTTCAAAGTGGGGCGCGTGGAAGAGAAGATGGGTATCCTGGCTTCGGGGACCGCAGAACTGATTTTTGAGGATGCAAGGCTACCGGCGGATGCCCTGCTGGGAAAAGAAGGGGAAGGGTTCAAGCAGATGCTGACGACTCTGGACGGCGGTCGCATCGGCATCGCTTCCCAGGCCATTGGTATTGGCCGGTCAGTTCTGGAAGACTCGGTTGAGTACGCCAGGACCCGGGAGCAATTTGGAAAACCCATCAGCGCATTTCAAGCCATCCAGTGGAAACTGGCGGATATGGCCACGGAACTGGATGCGGCAGAGCTACTGACGCTCCGAGCGGCCTGGCTGGAAGACCACAAAAAGCCTTATGAAAAGGCCGCAGCCATGGCCAAGATGTACGCCTCGGATGCGGCCATGAGAGCGTCTGTGGAAGGGGTTCAGATTCTGGGCGGATATGGATACAGCAAGGAATACCCCATGGAGCGCCACATGCGTGATGCCAAGATATGCCAGATCTATGAGGGCACCAACGAGATCATGCGTCTGGTGGTGGCAAAAAATCTCATCAAGGGTTGATTATTTGTAATGGTTCACGGGTTTAAATGTTTAAAAGTTCAGAGGTTATAACAACTTTGAACCTTAAACCTTGAACCTTAAACCTTGAACAAGGAGGCGGTTATGGCCTTGACCTTTAATCCTAAGATTTTTCAAGACATTGAAGAAAAGTACAGTTCGTGGAAGAAAAAACTGAATCGGATCTTTACCGCCAGACCGGCACGCTTGGACCGGTTTTCCACGGTTTCAGACTGGGAAATCAATGATATGTATACCCCTGCCGACCTGATAGATCAGGATTTTGACGCCGACATCGGATTTCCCGGAGACTACCCCTTTACACGGGGAGTGCAACCCTCCATGTATCGGGGCCGCCTCTGGACCATGCGCATGTTTGCGGGCCTGGGCAGCGCCATGGATACGAACCAGCGCTTTCATCTCCTGGTTCGGGAAGGCCAGACCGGCCTTTCCACCGCCTTTGACATGCCCACCCTGATGGGATACGACTCGGATTCCCCCAAGGCCAGGGGAGAATGCGGCAAATGCGGCGTGGCCATTGATACGTTAAAAGACATGGAGGACCTGTTTTCCGGGCTTCCCATCGACCAAATTACCACCTCCATGACCATCAATCCGCCCGCTGCCGTCGTCTGGGCCATGTACATCGCCATGGCGGAAAACCGCGGCATCGACCGTAAAGTGTTGGGCGGGACCATTCAAAATGACATGCTGAAGGAATTTGTTGCTCAAAAAACCTTTATGTGTCCCCCCGAACCGTCTGTTCGCATTGTGACGGACACGGTGGAATTCGGGACCCGCCAGGTGCCGAGGTGGAACACCATCAGCATCAGCGGTTATCATATTCGGGAAGCCGGCTCCACAGCGGTGCAGGAATTGGCCTTTACCCTGGCAGACGGTATTGCCTACACGGAAAAAGCCCTGGAGCGGGGGTTGCATGTGGACGAGTTTGCTCCGCGATTCTCCTTCTTCTTCAATTCCCACCTTGATTTTTTCGAAGAGGTGGCCAAATTCCGGGCTGCCCGGCGCATGTGGGCCAGGATCATGAAGGATCGGTTCAAGGCGAAAGACCCGAGATCATTGTGGATGCGGTTTCACACCCAGACCGCCGGGTGTTCCCTTACGGCCCAGCAGCCCTACAACAACGTGGTGAGAACCGCGCTTCAAGGACTGGCGGCGGTCATGGGGGGAACCCAGTCGCTCCACACCAATTCCCTGGACGAGGTCTTGGCCATACCCACGGAGGAGGCCGCCACCATCGCGCTCCGGACCCAGCAGATTATCGCGGAAGAATCGGGCGTGGCCAATAGCATTGACCCGCTTGGGGGGTCTTATTTGGTGGAATCCCTGACCAACCGGATGGAAGAGGAAGCCTTCGAGATCATTCAGAAGATTGATGACATGGGGGGGATGCTGGCAGCCATTGAGCAGCATTACCCGCAGTTGGAGATCGCCGATGCGGCCTATCGCTATCAGAAGCAGATCGATGATCGTGAGAAGACCGTTGTGGGGGTGAACAAGTACGCCATCGAGAAAGAAGACATCCCCGTGGAAGTATTGGAAATCGACGAGGAACTGGAAACCCTTCAAATCGAAAAGACCAACCGCGTCAAGGAGAGCCGCGACGGCCAGGCCGTAGTCCGGTGTCTCAAAAGAGTAGGGGAGGCTTGTTCGGGGACTGAAAATGTAATGGAACACCTTATCAATGCGGTCAAAGCCGGCGCCACTCTTCAGGAAGTCTGCGATGTTTTCAGGGATGTTTTTGGTTCTTACCGGGATCCGGGAATTTACTAAAACTGTGATCACAATGAGGGAATTATGAAACGGGAACGAAGAATCAGAGTGATGGTTGCCAAACCCGGGTTGGACGGGCATGACCGGGGAGCGAGGATCATCGCGCGGGCCTTCCGCGATGCAGGGTTCGAGGTGGTCTATACAGGTCTTCACCAGACGCCGGAGGAGATCGTTGGGGCAGCAATTCAGGAAGATGTGGATATGGTGGGGCTGTCCAGTTTGGCCGGCGCCCACAAATATCTACTCCAGGCGGTTGTGGATCTTCTGCAAGAGAGAGGCGCCGGCGATATCGTGGTTTGCGGCGGCGGCATTATTCCCGATGACGATATTAAAAAACTCAAAGCGATCGGGGTCAAGGAAATTTTTACGCCGGGGACAACCCTGGATGTGATTGTCGATTGGGTGCGGGAAAACGTGACGCCGAGAAGATAAGGGCCGGGCTATGAATGATTGGGTTGAAAAAGTGACGAATGGCGATGTGCGGACGGTGGCCCGCCTTATTCGCGATGTGGACGATGGCATGCCCGAGGTACGGGATGTTTTAAAGGCGCTTTATCCCCATACGGGAAAAGCTTACATCATCGGCATCACCGGCGCGCCGGGCGTGGGGAAAAGCACGCTGGTGGACCAGATGGTGGCCCATTTGAGAAAGCGGGGGAAAACCGTGGGGGTTCTGGCGGTGGATCCCACCAGTCCTTTCAGTGGGGGGGCGATTCTGGGGGACAGGGTCCGCATGCAGCGGCACAGCGTCGACCCGGGGGTCTACATCCGATCCCTTGCCACCCGTGGACATTTCGGCGGGTTGACCCAGTCCACCCGAAGCGCCATCGACATTCTGGATGCCATGGGAAAAGACGTGATCCTGGTGGAAACCGTAGGGGTGGGGCAGGATGAAGTGGACGTGATGCGGAGCGCCCATACCACGGTAATTGTGGTCATTCCCGGCATGGGGGATGACATTCAGGCCATCAAGGCGGGGATTCTCGAAGTGGGCGATATTTTTCTGATCAACAAAAGCGATCGTGAAGGGACCGATAAAACGCTCACTGATTTGCGACTGATGATCGAAATGGATCAGCGGAAATTTGACAGGGGTCTGTGGAAGCCGCCCATCCTCAAAGTGGAGGCCGTGTTTGATAAAGGGGTGGACGATTTTCTGGATGCGGTGGACCGGCATGCCCAATATCTGGAACAAACCGAGGGTGGCCTTAAATCCAGGCGAAGCCCGGACAAGGTACGCCAGGAGATGGTGGACATGATTAAAGCCCGGTTGATTGAGGAAGTGCTGGATAAACTGACGGAAAGCGGGGATTTCGATGGCGCGGTGGATGCCATTGTGAAAGGGGACCTGGATCCCTATACCGCGTGTGAAAACCTGGTGTTTCCAGCCCTTGGAGGACTTCCTGCCAGCGGGTAGTCCATTTGAGATAGCCCATTGGGGAAAGAGCGCTTCATGTTTGGCATTTTTTGGTGGATACGCCAGGTCTTTCTGATCCTTATCGGTTGTTGTTTCCTGGGTTTCGGCATTCTGATGTTGATATCCGCCTATAAACTTGAAAACCCCTATTCTTTTATCATGTCTTTTTTTGCTTCAAATCTCATGATTCTCATCAGCGCCACCCTGGTGCTGGGGTTTGTTTTGCGAATGATAAAGGCCCACAAACTTTCCAAAAACAACGAAGATTAGAGAAGACGTCAGGAGGGATCCATGCCGGTTGGAAAAAAAGACAAACCCATCGGGAAGCGGCTCATGAAGTTGAGGAAAGATAAAAAGCTTACCCTCAAGCACCTGGCCAATGAAACGGGACTTAAACCCAGATTTATCTCTCAGGTGGAAAAGGGCGAGGTGATGCCACCGGTTTCGGTGATCCTCCAGCTATCGAAAGCGCTCGAAGTGGACTCGAGTATTCTGCTAAGGGAGGAAAAGAAACGTGCGGGCCTTAAATCTGCGGAAGGATATCAGAAACGAACCGAGGCCTATAGCTACGAAACCCTGACGCCTGAAGCGAGGCATAAACGACTGAAAGCCTTTAAGATATTGATTGATCCCAAATCCGAACACAAGCCTGTGGGATATCAGCACGTGGGAGAGGAATTCCAGTATGTGCTCAAGGGGAAAATCGAAGTGATGGTGGGTGAGAACAAGAATCTTCTGGGCCCCGGGGAGAGTCTCCATTTCGATTCTTCCATTGTCCACAAACTGCGGAATATCAGCTCGGAGACAGCGGAACTTCTGGTGGTGCTCTATACGCCTTGATGCGGGTATGACAACAAAACCCGTTTCCAATGCTCCATTGCGGGATTGTTTGAGGGAGAAAAATGGCCTACCAACTCAATGAAGAACAGCGGATGATCCGTGCCATGGTCAGGGAGTTTGCCAGGGAGAGTGTTTTACCCACTGCCGCAGAAAGGGATGTAACCGGCGAATTCCCCGCCGAGAATCTCAAAAAAATGGGTGAACTGGGCCTGTTGGGCATGAATGCACCGGTGGCGTTTAACGGTGCGGGGGTGGATACGGTCAGTTATTGTCTGGCCCTTCAGGAAATCGCCTATGCCTGTGCATCCACGGCAGTGATCATGTCGGTGCACAATTCCGTGGCCTGCGGTCCCATTAACCTCTTCGGGTCCGATTACCTGAGAGATAAATACCTGAAAAAGCTCTCCACAGGGGAAATGCTCGGTTCATTTTCCCTGACGGAGCCGGGAGCGGGTTCTGATCCCGTGAGCCAGAAAACCAAGGCCGTGCGGGACGGGGACTGCTATATCATCAATGGCAACAAGATGTTCATCACCACGGGGAAGAATTCCCATTTGACCGTGGCCACGGCTTATACGGACCCGGATAAAAAACATCGCGGCATCAGCGCCTTTGTGGTGGAGAAAGGGACGCCCGGATTTTCTGTTGGCAAGGAAGAGAAAAAAATGGGCCTTCGCGCGTCCGACACGGTGGAGTTGATTTTTGAAGATTGTCGCGTTCCGGCGGAGAATCTTCTGGGTCAGGAAGGAGACGGGTTCCTGATTGCCATGACATCCCTTGACGGGGGCAGAATCGGTATTTCATCCCAGTCCCTGGGGGTGGCACAAGCGTGCCTGGATGCGGCGGTGGGTTATGCCAAAGAGCGGGTCCAGTTCGGCAAGGCCATTAGTAATTTTCAGGGACTCCGGTGGATGATCGCCGATATGGCCACTCAGATTGAGGCGGCCAGGCTTCTGACCTTCAATGCCGCCGCCATGCGGGATCGCGGGGAGAACTACAGTGCGGCAGCCTCCATGGCCAAGGTGTTTGCCTCCGAGATGGCCAACAAAGTGGCCTACCAAGCCTTGCAGATTCACGGGGGATATGGTTATATGCAGGAATACCCGGTTGAACGGTATTACCGGGATGCCCGGGTATTCACCCTTTACGAGGGGACCTCTGAAATCCAGAGGACCGTCATTGCGAAACACGTTATTGGAAAATAGGTTTTCTTTAAATCTTGTTAAGGAGGAATTTTATGTCAAAGGAAAGTGCAGCGGTTGCGATTTACAATAATCATACTGAAGCTGAAACCGCCATTAGGACGTTGGAAAAGGCCGGCGTCAACATGAAGAAACTGTCCATTCTGGGCAGGGACTATCATGCGGAAGAGAATGTGGTGGGCTACTACAATGCCGGGGATCGGATGAAGTTCTGGGGCAAACTGGGTGCTTTCTGGGGCGGGATAATGGGGCTGCTGTTCGGGTCTGCCCTCTTTTTTGTTCCGGGTGTGGGGCACATCGTGGCTCTGGGGCCGGTGGGCGGTATGATCCTGGGGGCACTTGAAAACGCCGTCATCGTGGGCGGTTTAAGCGCACTGGGAGCGGGTCTTTTCAGTATCGGCATTCCAAAGGACAGCGTGGTCAAGTATGAAACAGCGGTCAAAGCCGATAAATTCCTGGTTATCTTTCATGGCACCGAAGAAGAGGTGAAGGATGCCAGAGAAAGACTGCATGCCACCAATCCCGTGGAATCCGAAGTCCATCTGGCCAGCGAACAGAAAAAAAAGAAGTAGGGGCAATCCCTTGTGGTTGCCCTGTTTGGACACCCATTACATGGGCACCCATGAGGGGCGCCCCTACGGTCGTGCGATGGCGGTATGTTTCAGTATTCCCATCCCCCCTTTATTTTGAATGAGATCCATTTCTTCCGGGTTACGGGCCAGCATTGCGCCGGCAAACCCCAGAGCATTGACAGAGATGGATTCAAAGAATTCCCTTGATCGGGGGACCAGCAACATCCAATCCCGGGTGAAAAGCAGGTTGTAAGGACCGGATTGGAGGGTCTCTTCCCGTTCGGTGAACGGGTTCATTCCCACCTGTTGAAGCATGAGGCGATACATCTGATAAAGTGCCTGGGCCGCCATCTCGTGGGGAATATCCACAATGGATGAAAAACGCTTGAAAGCATGAACGAAGGGAATCCCGGGGACCATGCCCGGGGTCTTTTGTGGTTGTTCAAACAGGCTTTCCATGGGGACTGCCCGTCCGGTTGGCGCCATAGGGAGGGGGATCAACTGAAGGTGTTTGTGGTCCTGGCTGGCCCCCGCAATTTCTCCCCCATTATAAAAGGCAAGCCCCTCAAATGCGGTTATGCAACGCCATATGGCTTGAAAGTCCCGAACCGTAAGAAGGGTTTCCTGATGCTCAAATGTGTTTGTGACAATGAGCAGATGGTGTTCAATCACATTGAATTTATTGAGCAGACACCGGTGGGTATTCGAAATATCCGCCACAAACATGTCCTTTTCATAGGGCAGAAAAGGATTGGGTTTTTCTCTCTTTTCCTTGCTTTTTGCCGACTCCGCCTGCAGGATTTTTTCCGCTTCTTTTAGGGCAAGGCTTTCCACGACCCGGACCTGGAAATCGACCCCGCCGTCTGCCATGACCCTCCCTTCCGTTTTAATGGGTTTCAGTGCGCCATGTTCCAATGCCGTCCCGGTTGTTTCAAGGATGCGATCCCACAGGGTCCCTTTTTCAAAGGATGAAAAATTCGTTTTTGTGTTCATTTTTTCCGTACGCCTTCCGGTACAATCGCCTTTTCCGGCCATTCTTCAGGAATAATCTGCCCTGATTTTTCGTGAGTCTTTTCTTTTAACGCCATCAGTTTGGGACGTTTGAACTCATGTCGCGGTGTTTTGGGTATCCTGCCGCTGAGGATTGATTCGGACCGAAGCCGCCGGCCTAGGGTACGCTCCATGAGGGTTCCCATTTCCAGCAATCGGTCAATATCAATGGTTCCCACATCGATCCCCATCTCATCCAGCATAACGCACAGATCTTCAATGCTCACCAGGCCCACCACATTGGGGTCCCTGTAATAATAGGCCCCAGTGCCGGGTACCGGTGTTCGGTCCACGAAATTAGCGGGCTGGCCGCCCGTCCCCCCGAGAGTCCCTTCAAAAATCTGTACCCCTGCCTGAAGGGCGGCGAGAACATTGGCCAGACCCCAGCCCCGGGTCACGTGGAAGTGGCCCACGTGAAGATCCGGGTTGGGAATCTGATCCAGCACCATGGAAAAATACCGGTAGACATGATCCGGCGGGGCGCTTCCGTCATGGTCCGCATGCTCGATATCATGGGCCCCGATGCTCAGCCACCGCTTGGTGAACTCAACAGCATCCGCCAACTGCGTGGGGCCGCAAATGGGGCTCCCCCAGATGGTGCTAACGGTACCGCACATTTTAATGCCCGCATCCCTGCATTTACGGATACAGCGCTCCGCTTCACGCCAGTACTGGGGCAGGGTGGTGCCGCTGTTAGCAAAATGGTGCTCTTCATCCGTGGACACCATCATGAGCACTCGGTCCGGTCCACGACCCTGCTCTTTGAGTCTAATGGCCCGGTCCACGGCTGCTTCCCGAATGGTGACGGCGGTCCATTCGATTTCTGAAGGATCAATACCCCGTTTGGCCAGCCTCTTATGGAAAATATTTGATCGAACCCCTTCGAGCAACGCCTCGGCATCCTTGAACTGGGGCATGATGCGGGCGTTTCCCAGGTTGGTGACCTCCATGCGTCGAACCCCGGCAAAAGCCAGTTCCTGCAGATAATATATTTTCGCTTCGGTGGGGATAAAGATTTCTTCATGTTGAAATCCATCGCGGATGGTGATGTCTCCAATATGCACTTTTTTGGGCATTCTCGGGTGTTGGGTGAACATGTCGTGTTGGTTCATGGGCTTTTTCCTTTTCTATTTTTTTCGGTTACGGTTCTCTAAAATCCGGGACCCGTTGTGCCAGCATGGCGATTAATCCTTCAATAAATTTCGGATCCCTGTACAGAGCTGCGTCCGCTTTCAGTTCTTCCTGAACAAAATTTTCCTCGTCATACGGCGCGGTCTCCAATATTTTCAAGAGTCCTTCCAGTGCTGCTATGGATTGGGGCGCAAGGGGCCGACCCAGACGGCCAATCTCCCTTTGAACATCCCTTAACCGTTTATTTCGAATATGGGTATAATTGTCCGGGTTCATTCTCGTTTTCACCTCTATAGCAATATCTTTTCGGGAGGCCAGCAATTTGCAATTTTTTCGGTGAACGGAAGGGATCTCGGCTTTTTCGCACGTGGCCAGTTCCAATGCCCGGGGAAGTAAAACAAGTCCGGTGTTGTAATCGTGTTCTTCAAGAAGCAATTGATAGTCTTGATTGTTGCCATCGATTTTCTTAGGAAAAGGAAGATTAACGGTTGCCACATCGTTGTAAATCCCGATTTCTTTGAGTTTTTGGGCGTGGACAACCCGTGCGGTTTTGGTCATGTATTCGGCATTTTCAAGGCCCGCCTTGGTCAAAACTCTGGCCATGCCCGCCCAGCCCGGGATAATGCCGATCATGGCCTCGCTGAAACACATGCCGCTTCTGGAATCGCCCAGCAGGACATCACACATGAGTTGAATTTCAGCGGAGCCCCCGAACCGAAGTCCTCCACCGCAGACACCTAACACCCGAGCGTGCCGTGCCATGGTTCTGATTCTATGGTAGAGAACGATCCCTTTTTTAAGACGGGCTTCTCCCCAACTGAACAATTTGTCCATTTCGTGGGCAGAGGCGCCCGATAAACGCATTTCTTCTTTTTCCTGGAGGCTTTCTTGAAGTTTCCCCAGACTTTCTTTCAGGTCTCCCCCCGTGTGAACCGGATCATTCGGGCCATAGAGAATGAAATAGTTCAGATGTTTCAGTTCCCCTATAACACGGTCCAGAGCTTCATGAAACGCATAAAGTGCGGTGGTCCCGATTTGATGCAGCGGAGGATTATGATAATACAGGATGGCTCCTTGAATTCCTTTATATTGAACCGCATCAATGGCCAGATAGGCCTTATCCCTGCTCCACTCATAAATAATGCCGGTATTTGTATAACCATGGATGACGTCGGCGCTTCGCAGCAATTTACCGGGACCTTCCAAGTATCAACTCCTTCACTCGTTGCTCCAGAATGGATGGAGCGTTATTTATGCCATGCTTGCCAAGGCATCAAATCAGCGTTTTGATTCTCATATCCTGGCGGATTTGTCAATATTTGAAAAGCAGCGGATTTATCCGGTATGATTTATATTTTTATTCGGTAGTGCATTTACATGGAATTGTCATTATGTTTTAATGGAAAGCATTGGGCGCTACAAAACAAAACCCTATGGATGCGGTGGTATGATTTTGAACATCGAACAGAAATTGCATATCCTCTCCATTGAAGATTCCGATGAGGATTTTTCTGACATTCAATCGGTATTGGACAACATCGACGGTATCCAGCTGAGCCGCGCTGAAACTCTGAAAGACGGTTTGCGCCTGGTAGACGAAATATCGCCGGATCTGGTGTTGCTGGACTATCTGCTGCCCGGTGGCGACGGGTTTGATTTCTTAAAGGCCCTAAAAGCGGACAAGAAAGATATTCCCTTTGTGATATTGACCGGTCAAGGGGATGAAATGGTCGCCTCCCGCCTGATCCAGGAGGGGGCCGGTGATTATCTGACCAAAGCCTGTTTTGACAGGGAAACTATTATCAGATGCTTTCGGAATGTAATGGAGAGGGAAAAGCTCAAAAGAGAGCTCCGTACGGCCCGGAGGAAGACTTCCGAGATGGCCACGCTGGATGAGTTGACCGGCCTTTACAATCGTCGGTACTTCATGGAAGCCCTGGAGCGGGAACGGGCGCGGGCCGAACGTCACGGCAAAGACCTTTCCCTCTGTATGATGGATCTGGATTTGTTCAGGCGCGTTAATGACAAGCTGGGTCACACGGCGGGTGATCTCGTTCTGGCGGATATGGGCAGAATTATCAGGGAATGGTCACGACAGACTGATCTGCCCTGCCGGTACGGGGGTGAGGAATTTGCGGTGATCCTTCCGGAAACCGCTCTCGAAGGAGCAAAGGTTGTCTGTGAAAGACTGCGCCGGATGGTGGCGGAAAACCAGGTGCAATGGCGGACCGGGCCCATTCAAATTACCATCAGCATCGGCGTCACCCAGAACAGAACCGGTGTTAAAGATTCCAACCGAAAGCTGATCGACCGGGCGGATGAGGCCTTAAATCGGGCCAAAGAGGCAGGACGCAACCGGGTGAAGGCCCTGGGTGCTGGTTGAGTCGCCGGGTAGGGAAAGCAATTGCTAATCTCCCGCCGACCAGCGTTCAATGACCGGAAACAGGGTATTGGGGTTGATGGGCTTGGTGATGTAATCATCCATACCCGCGGCCAGGCATTTCTCCCGGTCCCCTTTCATGGCATGCGCCGTCATGGCGATGATGGGGATGTGTTTTTGGGAAGTTCCGAATTTTTCTTCCCGTTTTCGGATCTTGCGGGTGGCTGTATACCCGTCCATCACGGGCATCTGCACATCCATCGGGACCACATGGAAGTTTTCCTTCGAAAGCGTTTCAAGGGCGTCGCGGCCGTTTTCGGCCACCACCACCCGGTGACCTCTTTTTTCCAGAATTTTGGTGGCCAGTTTCTGGTTAACCACATTGTCCTCAACCAACAGGATGCGTAGTTTACGGCGGACCTCTTCAACCGTGTAGCGGGTGATGAGCGGGCCTTCTTTTTTGCTGTGTCCAAGGGAAAGGCGGAAGGCATCCAGCAGATCGGCCTGTTTCACGGGTTTGAGGAGATAGGCGGCAATACCCATATCGTTGCATTTGGCGGCGTCTCCCCGTCGCCCGGCTGATGTGAGCAGAATAATGCTGAGGCTTTCGGCTGCACCATGAGCTCTGATCTTCTTGACGGTTTCGTATCCGTCCAATTCCGGCATATGGAAATCCAGCAACAGGAAGCGATACGGGTTTCCAGCCGCAATCGCATTTTTCAGTTCCTCGATCGCTTCGTTTCCCCCGGCCACGGCTGTGGGCTTCATGCCCCAGGCAGTGGCCATTTCCATGAAAACCATGCGGTTCATTTGATTGTCGTCCACAATCAACAGTGGAAGGCCTTCAAGGCTGGAAATTTCCGCCGGCAGGGCAGGGGCCGATGTCGGATCGCCCAGCATGAACCGAGCTGAAAATTTAAAGGTACTCCCTTTCCCTTCTTTGCTGTCCACCCAAATCCGGCCATTCATCAATTCGGCCAGTTGTTTGCTGATGGCCAGACCCAGCCCGGTTCCCCCGTACTGGCGGGTGACGGATCCATCCGCCTGGTGGAAGCTTTCAAAAATGGTGGACACTTTTTCCGGTGCGATGCCGATGCCCGTATCGGAAACGGAGAAATGCAGTGTGACGCTTTGGTCTGTTTCCACTTCCAGGGCTACGCCAATCACCACTTCGCCTGTTTCCGTAAACTTGATGGCGTTACCGGCCAGGTTGACCACGATCTGTCGAAGCCGCACCGGATCCCCTTTCAGGAGGGTGGGGACATCGGGTTTGATGCGGCAGATCAGTTCAAGACCCTTTTCATGGGCTTTTGCCGCCAGGGGGTCCATGGCATTTTCCAGGGTGGTACGAAGATCAAAGTCTATGGTTTCCAGCTCCAGCTTACCCGCTTCCACCTTTGAAAAATCGAGGATATCGTTGATAATGGTGAGGAGTGCGTCGGCTGACACCTTGACCGCTGTCAGGAATTCCTTTTGTTCACCGGTAAGGCTCGTTTGCTGCGCCAGTTCCGTCATACCGATAATGCCGTTCATGGGGGTGCGGATTTCGTGGCTCATATTGGCCAGAAATTCACTCTTGGCCTGGCTGGCGGCCTGGGCCTCCATGCGTGCCTGCACCAGAGCGGAAATGTCTACGAAACTCTCAAGAAGATAGGGCCTGCCACTGGCGGTGAATGGTTTTGCGGTTTTGAGAATGGGAATTCCCTGTCCATCGCCATTCAACAAAACCCTTTCAGAATTGTCAACGGATTGACCCAGATCCGTAATGGGGCATTTACCTATTTCGTCAGGACAGATATGGGTGTGGCACATCTTTCCCACAATAGCCTCCTTCGGCAGCCCGATCATTGCCAGGGCTGCGGAATTCGCTTCAGTGATGATGTGGGTTTCAGCGTCAATCACGACAATGCCGGCCTGGACGGTTCCAAAAATGGTCTTAAGCCGCTCTTCAGAAACTCGAAGAGCGTTTTCCCGCTTTTTTCGATCCGTGATGTCCCGGTATATTGCTAGATATCCCAGGATTTCATCCTCGGTGGTGATGGGTGTGGAGCGAAGCGAAACGTTGAGGCGTTCCCCGTCCTTTCCTTTCCGGATGGTTTCCAGTTTGATACTCTCCCCCCCGAAAGTACGCTGTCGAATATCCTGGGCTTCTTTCAGGAGGTCCGGCGGCGCAAGCAGTTCGCTGATGTTCCGCCCAAGGGCTTCGTTGTCCCGGTAACCGAAAATTTCAGTAAAACCCCGGTTGATCCGTTCGATTGTGCCGGACTGATCAAAAAGCGCGACCGCTTCCGGCATGTTTTCCACCAGGCTTTCCAGGTAGGCTTTCTGCAGCGTTGTTTCCAGGTGCGCTGCTTTGCGGGTGGTCATTTCCAGCTTTTTCAGGCGTGACGACAAAAAAACGAAGAGCCCTGTGAGCAGAAAAAACAGAATTGTGCCGTATAGGGCATCCTTCATTAACGGCAGGGAAATTGATCCCAGGATTTCCTTAACATCATGAAGGTAATAGAGGTGCCATCCGGGCATCTGCTCGATGGGTGCCGAATGGATGTGGTAGATCTCTCCCGATTTGCTGACGACCTGATGGTTTTTCGTCTGTCTGAGGCCGGTCCAGTTCCAGGGGCCCTTTCCGAACTGGCCGGTTCGGGAGATGGCCGAAAGGGCTCCAGGCCCAGCCTGCCACAAGAGGTGAAAGCGCCATTTAACACGATCGGTGACAAAAATAACCCCATAAGGTCCTGTGAGTATCATATGGCCTGTTTACCCTGGGAGACCGCTTTTTCAAGCTCCTGCACCGTATCCTTGATAACCACAACCCCCAAAGGGGTTTGCTCTTCATTCCCGGCTACGGGGTAGCTGTAATAGATGCCCCGTTTGTTGCTGGTTACCCCCAATGCCATATAGAGAGAAGGTTGACCCCCAATGGCTTCTTTGAAATAGGGCCGGAAACTGTAATTCTTATTCACGAAACTTTTGGGAGAATTCCAGTTGGATGAGGCAAGGGTAATGCCCCGGCGGTCCATGAGGTAGCAGACGTTCGCGTCAAAGGTTTTTCGGAAAAACTCCAACACCCGGTTGGCCCTCTTAAGGGACTGGGAATCCGGATTGCGGATGGCCCTCAGAATGGACTCATTGGCGGCCAGCAGGCGAACCACCCGCTGATGCTCCGTGATCCCTCCCGAAATATTTTCCGCAACCATATCAGTGATCCGCTGTGCATCCTTGTGGGCTGTTTTAAGGGCATAATCTTTCATGGTGAAGTACAGAATTGACCCGGCCAGCAGGACACACACAAACAAGCTGAGGATAAAGAGGTGAAACAGGAGCCGTCTTTTCATCTTCGTTTTCCTGGTATAAATAGCGAGGGCGTATTCACTTTCAGGATATCAAAGCAGTTCTGATGGTTCTGGTAAAACGGAGGAAGTCCTCCGTCTCTTTCCTTATACCCGGATGCCGGGTCGGGGTAAACATTCTTTTTCTCAATCCCGTTGTAATTTCCAGTTGTACGCCGTTGCCCGTTCGGCATCTGTTGCACAGGTTCAAGGGACTTTCGCCCTTTAAACCGGCCTTCCGGCTGATCCGGGCATTAAAACCGGCATTCAGAAGCGCACGGCGCAACAGGGCTTTAAGCGGCATGTCTCTTCCACCCACATAAACCAGCGGCTTATCCCCGTGGCAGCCGTGCAGGGTGATGACCGTTTGAGCAGCATAGGCGATCTCAAGCGCTTCCTGTGCATCGAAGCGGGCGCTGGTAATGTGCAGGTTTCTGTTTCCGGTTTTCTTGATGCCTTTAAAAGCCCAAAAAGTGTGGTCCGGATCGGCGATGGATTGCGCAATGGCGTCTGTACCAAATTCTATGCCACCGCCGTGAGGGGCCATAATGGCAATGGAAGAGGCTCCTTTTTTCAAGTCGATGCGGTAATCCTCGCCAAAGGTTTCATATTGCTGGAGTTCGGCAAAACAACGGTATCGATCCAATGCACGTGCCTTTCAGATGGGCTTTATGAGCGTTTATCCTAACCCACATACGCTTGACCCGCAAGGGCCATTGTTCTAAAATGGTTAAAGATCCATAACCCGTGAGCGGATAACAGAATGCCTTTACTCAAACAGAAACAGTTCTTGAAACGCATGGGCCTTTCAAGCGACCGAATGCCGATTCATTGCCGTCCGTCGGCCACGATTCTTTTTACAGTAAACGGGCGTGATGCCGGCTTTCAGGATATCCGCGAAATAAGCCTTCTGGAATTTCTCCGGCGGGATCTGGGACTTCACGGCAGCAAGTACGGGTGTGGGGTGGGGGTTTGCGGTGCCTGTACGGTCCTTATCAACAATTCGCCCATGCGGTCCTGTGTGGTGAACCCCCGGCATCTGGAGGGGATGAACGTCATCACCATCGAGGGAGTTGAGCGATCCGGGAAAGGTTCGGAAGCCATACAGCGGGTACAGAGAACCTTTTCTGAGCTGGGGGTGTTCCAATGCGGTTACTGCGCCCCCGGGTTTGTGTTGAGCGCCGGTTGCCTTCTGAGAGACAACCCGGATCCCACGGAAAAGGAGATTCGGAGGGGGCTTCATGGAAACCTCTGCCGCTGCACCGGATACCAGAAGATTATTGAATCGGTACGGGCCGCGGCGGACCCTCAATTCAAACGGCGCCTGCTGAAACAACCCAGCTACAGTTTTGCGGGCGTGAGCCAGGCATCAGAAAAGAAAGTAACAGGAGCGCTGCTTTACACCCGGGATCTTCATATGCCGGACCAACTGTGGGCCCAAGTGGTCTGGAGTCGTTTTCCGAGGGCCCGGATTCGGGCAATTGACAAGACCCCCGCTGAAAAAGTGACCGGAGTATCCCGTGTCATCACCCATGGGGATTTGCCCAGGGGGAAAACATTCGGTGTGATCTTTTCCGATCAGCCGGTGCTGGTGAAAACTGAAGTCCGTTCCGTGGCGGATGCCGTCGCGCTGGTGCTGGCGGAAACGCCGGAAGCCGCAGAGGAGGGAGCAAACCGCTTAAACGTTGAGTATGAACCCTTAAGCGGGGTGTTTGACCCCATGATATCCCTTGCACCCGATGCCCCTCGATTAACGGCCAAAGGCAATATGGCCCACCATTTGACCTGCCGGAAGGGGGATATTGAGAAGGGACGGGAAATGGCGGAAGTGGTGATCAAGGGACGGTACCGAACCCCCATGGTGGACCCGGCATTCATGGAACCGGAAGCCTGCCTCACCTATTTGGACCCGGATAAGACCCTGGTGGTGGTCACGGCCAGCCAGGCGCCCATCAGCTATCGGAACCAGATTGCCGCCATCTGTGATCTGAAAAGGGACCGGGTCCGGCTCAGGACGTTTCCAGCCGGCGGGGCTTTCGGCGGGCGTGGTGATCTAACCATCCAGCACCTTTGTGCTCTGGGAACCCGTTTGACGGGAAGACCCGTGCGTCTGGGGTTGACCCGAGAAGAATCCATGCGGGTTCACAGCCACCGGCACCCCTTTGTTCTGGACTATGAAACCGGTGCCGATGGGACGGGCAGGCTCACCCATTGTGTGGTACGCGGAACCGCGGATGCCGGCGCCTATCATTCGGCCACCCTGGCGGTGGTGGAAAACGCCGTTGTTTTTGCCACCGGACCCTATGAGGTAAACCATGTGGACACAAAGGTCACCGCTGCCTATACCAACAACCCCACATCGGGTGCCATGCGCGGTTTCGGGGTTCCACAGGTGTGCCTGGCCATGGAATGTCAGATGGACCGGCTGGCCCGCCGACTGGGATTGGATCCCATGGCCATGCGCATGAAAAATACCCTGGAAGCGGGGAAGGTGTCTCAGTGGGGACAGGTTATGGGACCTGACGTGGGGATCAAAGCCTGCCTGGAATCCCTTTTGCCGGTGATCAAAGCCATGAGAACCAACGTGCCGGTTTCAAGCGGGGAAAAGCTGGGGGTCGGTCTTTCAGCCGGGTATAAAAACAGCAGCACCCCCACCATGATTCCCGAGGGGAGCACGGATGTGACCCTTCGCCTGAGTGATGACGGGATGATTGAAGTGGTTACCGGGGGATGCGAACTGGGCCAGGGCCTGGAGGATGCCTTGAGCCGGATCACGGCCCAGGCGCTGGATTTTCCCCAGGCGCTGGATTTGCTGGTGCCCCGTATTCAGATTATCCCCGGATCCACGGATCATACCACGTCACGCATGCTCACCAGCGCCAGTCAGCAGGTATTTCTAACGGGCGGCGCCATCTTGCGGGCCGCGGTGAAGTTCAAGAAACAACTATTCCAATCGGCGGCCCGGGTTCTCCAAAAACCTTTGGGTGCTCTGGAATTAAAACCCGACGGGGTAGGGGAGAATAACGGGGTGTTCATTTCTCTTGAGAATCTGGCGCAAAAATGTGTGAGGTCGGGTCAGTTGCCCACCGTTCACGAGATCTATACGCCGCCGGTGAAAAACATGTTTCCCCCTGAAATCGTCACGAAAGTCGGGCCTGACCAGCGCATGGTGCCGTCACTGGGTTATGTGGCTGCGGCAGTGGCGGTGGCGGTCAACGAGAAAACCGGGCGTGTTCGCGTCTTAAAGGTGGCTTTGGCCCAGGACGTGGGCAGGGCCATCAACCCATCCGGGATCGTGGGGCAGGTGCAGGGAGGTGTGGCCATGGGTCTGGGCTGGTGTTTCAAGGAGCGGATCAACCTGGCGGAGGGTGTCATTCAAAATGATAACTTTGACCGCTATCACATGCCGCGCACCACGGATACGCCCCCCATTGAAACCATTATCGTGGAAGTGCCGGATCCTTTGGGACCCATGGGCGCCAAGGGAATCGGTGAATTGCCCGTTGTACCCATTGCACCGGCGGTGCTTAACGCCATCAGGGATGCGGTTGGGGTGGATCTTGAGGAAATACCCGTAAGGCCGGAGGATATTCGGAAGATGCTACCATGAAAAGCGAATGTCGAATGCTGAAGGGCGGTAGCGCTACAATTCAAACTCGGTTTTGTAATGAATCGGCTTTTTCTTTGGAGCGTCAAACGCTTCGATTTCCTCAAGAAAATCAATATAGGGTTCCAGATCTACAGGGTTTTCAACGGTACCAGGTTTTCCCGCGAGTGCCCCTTTTCTGAGATCATGTGGAAAATCCGTTTCAAGTTCAATCCGTTCCATTATTTCCTTTACCCTTGATGATTTCTTTGAAATCCCTCAACTGGTCAACTCGAATATTGATGGATTCTAATGCGTTTTTGAATCTCTTAACGGTAGCTAAAACTGTGTCTTGACCCATTTCAATACATCCTTACTTTTTTCGATCATTTCTTTCGTGATCTCTTCAGTGTAGGCCGATTGTATCTTCGCCAAATCCTTTTATAACTGGGCTGATGCATGTTGAGGGCTTGCCGGCTTTATTGCCTTAAGTGTTGTCTCTTGGGGTCGGACCAGGCTCACTATATGATATTATAACTTAAAGACTCCAAACAAGGTGATTTTTCGGCCTTAGATCCGCTTTTTTGAGGGTGAAAACACCGTTTTAAGAAATTTGAAGGTACCGCCTTAATTTTAAAAGCCTCTTTTTGGCCCCAAAAACATTACTCTAAGGAATTAAATAGGCCATTATTTGGACACATTAACAAATATTAAAGGTAGTTACTTTGGTCCGACCCCGATCCCCGGAACGAATCTCTCAATTTTAGGTTGCATCATATTATTTTCAATAGCCCATTTTTTTACTATTACAATTCTATCTAAAACCTTCTTTTTATCTTTTGGGGTATATTTTTCAATTAACTTAAGTTTCATAGCTTCCCACTCTATAAACCCATTACCATTTTCAATCATACTTTTATCAAATTCAATGATTTGAGTTTCTTTTTCTTCTTCTGTCATCTCAGGTAGTTCTGAAATATACCTAAAAAGATCTTGTGTTTCTTGGTCTTTCCCTGCGATAGACTTAATTTCTGATATGTAATTGTATGGTAGTAATTTAGTAATTTTTTCAATTTCAAATGACCCAAGAACCGGAAAGGGGTTATCAATGCCAACTTTCTTGCTCCAATTGTACTCAATGACTGAAATTGGGTATTTTAGCATATGTAATGTTATTATTATGACAATTATCTTTTGACTTTAGCCAATCCTGAACTGTTTTATGCCCATCATCGTTTATGTTGTAATAAACAGATAACATGCTTAATTCTAGACCACTTCGCAATGATACAAATGCTTGTTTGTACAACCCAAACAAAACAAGATTAAATGATATTTGAAGTTCATCCCATGATTCTGTATAGGGGAAAAAATGATCGGACCAAAAATTTTCCGTCGTATGGGGAATCATTTTTCCTACACTATGATAAGCCCAGCTTAGTGCTTCATATTTATCTTTGATTTTTGGGTTGTTTTTGAAAAAGACATTAGAATATTCCAACACCTCAGTGCTTCTCTCAGGAGTGTAGATTAATGGAGAATAATTATTCATTGATAAATGGGATATTGATTGAATTGGTTAATTTTTCACACATAACCAGTGATTGTGCGGTTTTTTTTGTCATCAAATATCCATTGCTGCATATTAGCCGACAAAACCATATTGAATTAAGGTGTCCTCGGAATACGGGCTCCAGACGATATTGGTCATGTTCTGAACATTTTAGCGAGCCCTCCGCAGCCTTCATCAGGCATAAATTTCCATGAATTCGAACCGGGTGCCATCAAACAACCCTCGGTCGCTCAACTTAATCTCCGGAATGACCAGAAGGGCCATGAAGGAAAGCGTCATGAAGGGCGCAAGCAATTTTGACCCCATCTCTTTTGCCAGGGTGTCAAGCCGGGTATATCTGCCGGCGACCGTCTCGAAATCTTCATCACTCATGAGTCCTGCAATGGGCAGGGGCAGGATTTCCCGAATGTTTTTCGTTTCACACACCGCACAGATGCCCCCCTTGTTGGCGATGATGAGGTTTACGGCGCTAGAAATCTCCTCATCGGTGGTTCCCACGGCGATAATGTTGTGGGAGTCATGGGCAATGGAACCGGCGATGGCGCCGTGTTTCAACCCGAAATTTCGGGCAAAACCGATGGCCGGCTTCCGGTCTTCATATCGATTGACCACGGCGATTTTGAGGATGTCTTTTTCGAGATTGCATGTAAGATAACCGTTTAAGGATGCCAATGTGTCAGAGGATTTTCGCGTGATCAGCTGGCTGTCGATCACATCCATGATGTGGACCGGCCGGTTCTTATGGGGCACGGAAAAGTCCTCCGGTTTTTTCGGGTTCGCGGCAAACCGCTTGATGATTCCGGCCGGTTTCCGGGGGAGTCGACTCCTGCAGTTCTCCGCGACAATTACTCCCTGAATCACCGTCTGGCGAATCTGCAACCGCTCAAAATCATCGATGATCAGAAAATCCGCGGGGTCTCCTTTTTTAAGGTATCCCACGTCCAGCCCGTAATGGGTTACGGGATTGATGCAGGCCATCCGGAGGACTTTCATTTTGTCCAGGCCCGTACCAAGGGCGCGTTTTACCAGGTCGTTGATATGCCCTTTCTGAAGATCATCCGGGTGTTTATCGTCTGAACAGAACATGCAGTTTTTGTAGTGCACATCCGCGATGGGGATCAGGTCGTCGAAGTTTTTCACGGCGGACCCTTCACGGATCAGAATTTTCATGCCCAGAGACAGTTTTTCCAGTGCCTCGTCCATTGTGAAGCACTCATGGTCCGTTGTAATCCCCGCGGCAATATATTTTTTGAGATCATCGCCACCCAGCCCCGGAGAATGCCCGTCAATGGCCTTACGGTGGGCTTTTGCCATCTCCAGTTTCTTCAAGACTTCCGGGTCGTCATAAAGGACGCCCGGGAAATTCATCATTTCTCCCAGGAATTTGATTTCGGGCATTTCCAGAAGGGTTTCCGTGTCTTCCAGGGTTAGCCGCGCCCCGCTGGTTTCAAAGGTGGTGGCCGGTACGCAGGAAGGGGCGGAAAAGTAGAATTTAAGGGGAGTCCCGGCAGCATTTTCCATCATGTATCGTACACCCTGGACCCCCAGAACGTTGGCGATTTCGTGGGGGTCGCATACGGCGGCAACCGTACCGTGAGCCACGGCGATGCGCGCAAGCTCAGAAGGTGGCATCATGGAACTTTCAATGTGGACGTGACTGTCAATGAATCCCGGCGTGATGAAGTGCTGATACGTCTGGTTATTGCGGCGGATATCATGGATTTTTCCATGCTTGACTTTAATGGTTCCCGGGAAAATCTCACCGTTCACCACGTCCACAATATTTCCGGAAAAGGTTTTCATATATGCCTCCAATCCGGCCGTCGTAGCCACTTTGGCGGAGTCGGCTGGACCATCACATGGGTACAAAATCATTGGCCGCCCAGTAGTCATCTTTCAGGATGTCCAGCTCATTTTCAAAAGCCTTGTAGTGGCCCTGTTCCCAGTCGGCAAGTTCATCGTAAAATTGTTTGGCTTCCGCTGAGTCCGCTTTTTCAGCGCAGGAACGGTAAAAGATCATGGCTTCCAACTCAAGTTTCATGCCGATGGTTAAAACACTAACTTCGTAGTGACTGTCCTTGATTCGATCTTTGATGGCGGCGCTGAAAATGGGGCTTTCACTTTCATCTTCGGTCTTTTTGATGAATGTTTTGGCGAAGTCATAGTTCCCCTTTTCCAACACCGATTTGTATTGATGCCGCAAATAGTTAAAGTGCCCCATTTCTTCCTGAGCCAGTTCAGACAGCGCCTCTTTTGCCTTGGGATCTGTTACATTCTCAGCTGACATTTTGTAGAAATTATACCCTGTCAGTTCCGCTTCCATGGCGATTTTCAGTCCATCCAGAATTTCCTGGTTATCTCCCATTTGATTTCTCCTTAAAAACCCATCAATTTGCATTTTGTCCTACCAGATCTTTACTCACTCATATTATGGCTTGGAGAATCCAATGTTGCAAGCTCTTTTCAGATCATCCCTCCCTGTTGCAACTCATACCCTGATTTGAGCGACAATCGAGCAGTTGTTCACAAAACAAAGAGAAAATGATAGAGTGATGAATATGGCATGATCTTTTTTATCGCGCCCGGGCTTTTTGAAATTGGATGGCCTGTGGAATTGATATTGACGCATTGATTTAGAAGCAGGGATTGTCAAGATGAAAGATTCTTCTTGGTTTCAGGCACTGAAGCAGGGTTGGCAAGGGTTTAGATTGATGTGGATGCCCATGGTTGGATACCTGCTCGCTGTTTCGTTGGTCAGTTGGGGGCTGTTGTCTCCGTTTGTCTCGTGGCTGCTCAGCCTGTTAACGGCTGGACCTGATAGCCAAATCATCGGCAATACAGAACTGATCGGCTGGTTTTTATCGCGCCCGGGTCTAATTTTTCTGACCTTTGCGGGCTCCCTGGCGCTCATGAGTCTGGTGATACAACTGGTTGGGCTCATATGGATAGCCCGTCAAAGGGAACAAGCGGGCATTCAAACTCTAAAAGAAGCTCTCGTTCGGCTCTTTTATGCATTTCCCAATCTTTTTCAGTTTTGTGTCAGTGTATTCGTGCTTTGTGTGGTGCTGCTGATACCGTTGGTTTTCGGCCTTGGGGCGGTCTACTATTTTTTCCTCACCGCCCATGACATCAACTTCTACTTGACGGCAAAACCGCCTGCCTGGACATGGGCGCTGCTCCTGGCCGGGCTCTGGACGGTCACGTGGGCCTGCGTGGCCGGCGGATTGCTCGTGCGATGGATTTACCTGCTACCCCTTTGGCTGGACCGCGTCCGGCCGTTCAGGAAAGCCCTGGGCAGCAGTTGGCGTATGACTAAGGGTTTATTCTGGCGGATTTCGGGCCTCATAGGCCTGTGCGTCCTGCTCTGGATGCTGGCCCAGGTGGTGGCAGCTCAGGGGGTTATCCTGGCCATGAGCCCCGGCATCACCCTTTTCAGTGAAAACCTGTGGGGGCTTTTTATTGTGATCTCTATTTACCTGGCCCTGACCACAATTTCCAGCCTTGTCATCCATTTTGTGGGGGCGGGCTGGATTGTATGTACACTGATGTCGTGCTACCGGGAGCATTCTTTATCGCTCTTTGACCGTACACCCCCGAAGGAATTGCCTGCACCGGTTAAAAAGCGTTCCGGCACGTCTCATCAAAAGCTGGCACGCTGGATCTTGTTGGCGAACCTCGTAACCGTGATGGCCATTTCCATTGGCTTCAGCGGGTGGTTAATTGAAGAGCGTAATCCCCCTTTAAAGCCCGTCCTGATCATCGCCCATCGGGCCGGCGCACAACACGGGCCGGAAAACTCCCTGGCCGCCCTGAAAACAGCCATTGAACAAAAGGCCGACTATGCCGAAATCGACGTGCAGAGAACCTCGGATGGCACGATCGTGGTGGTCCATGATCAGGACCTCATGAGACTGGCACGCGATCCCCGTCGCATTGGAGAAAACACCTTTCAGGATCTGTCTCAGGTAGATATCGGCAGCGGATTTCACAAGGACTTTTCGGATCAACGCCTTGCCACCCTTTCCGACTTTTTGTCAGCGGCTTCGGGTAAAATCAAGCTGCTCATCGAGCTTAAATATTACGGTGAAGATCCCTTGCTTGCCGGGGAAACGGTAAAAATGGTCCGTCAGGCACATGCGGAAAAAGAGGTGGCGTTCATGTCCCTCAACCTCGAGGCCGTGCGTCAGATAAAGCACCTGGCCCCCCGGGTTTCGGCCGGTTACCTTTTGGCCGCCGGACTGGGAGATATTGCGCGTTCCCATGTTGATTTTCTTGCCGTGCCGGTTGAACAGGCAACGGCCGGACGGATGAAAACCGCAGGGAAAAATAGTATGAAAGTGTATGCCTGGACCGTGAACGATATGGATGGCATACTCGGTCTGATGGAGGTGGGCATCGACGGGGTGATCACCGACGATCCGGCGATGGCAAGAAAAGCGGTGGAAGATATTGGCAAGCTTTCGGCCATGGAGCGCCTCCTGTTCAGGTTCAGGCATGTGTGGGATTGAAGCAGGCTGAGGAGAGTGTAAAGTACATAATGAAGACCAGTTATCGAAAGGAGATTGCCATGATAAACCATTCTTACAAAGCCTATGTGGTTGAAGAGGGCGAAGACGGCAGCTTTTCCGGAGGAATACGAGATAAAACCATCAATGAGCTACCGCCGGGGGACATAACGGTCCGGGTGGAATATTCCAGTTTAAACTATAAAGACGCCCTATCCGCCACCGGCAACCGTGCTGTCACCAAAACATACCCTCATACCCCCGGAATCGATGCGGCGGGCATCGTGGAGGAGAGTAACGCCCAAAACCTTCCCGAAGGGACGCCGGTCATTGTTACCAGTTATGATCTGGGCATGAACACGCCGGGCGGCTTCGGTCAATATATCCGGGTGCCGGCGGACTGGGTGGTGCCCCTGCCTCCCGGCTTGAGTCTCATAGAAAGCATGATTTTCGGAACAGCGGGTTTTACAGCAGGATTATCCGTTTTGAAATTGACCGCCTCGGTTAAACCGGAGCAAGGCCCCATCGTGGTTACAGGTGCCACCGGGGGGGTGGGCAGTGTGGCCGTGGCCGTATTGTCAAAACTGGGTTATACGGTTTCAGGAGTATCCGGAAAACCGAATGCAAAGGATTTTCTGGGTCCCCTGGGGGTCGATAAAATCATCGGAAGAGAGGCATTTCTGGAAAACACGGATCGTCCATTGCTGAAACCCCTTTGGGCGGGCGCCGTGGATACCGTGGGGGGCGATCCACTGGCCACCGCCATCAAATCCACTCATCCCCTGGGGGTGGTGACCTGCTGTGGTAACGCTGCATCCCCCCAGCTGCCCATAACGGTCTTTCCGTTTATTTTAAGGGGCGTGTCCCTCATGGGTGTTAACTCGCAAGGCTGCCCCATGAACATTCGAAAAACCGTGTGGGAAAAGCTTTCTCATGATTGGAAATTTTCTGGCCTTGAAAGGATCTGCCAAGAGATATCCCTGCAAGAATTGAGCGACAGGATTGAAACCATTCTTAAAGGTCGGTCGCTGGGTAGAACCGTAGTTCGGCTTGACCGGACGTCTGTTGCGGCCTGATGAAAAAGATCAAGAGTATTGCAAATGGTGTTGTGGAAAGGCCTGGTTTGTGTGATACTATCGGGAACTCGTGATCAGGCTTGAATTGTGTTAAATCATTTCATGAGAGGAGGAATAAATGATAAGAGGAAAATGGATGATTCTGGTGCTCGTTGCGCTTCTGTGCGCCCCGGGGTGGGCGGGTGCCGTGTCGGAGGATGATTTTGACCTGGACACCACGGCGGACCTGGTGGAATTGTGTACCGTACCCCGCAGCGATCCACTTCACCGGGAAGCCGTCAGTTTCTGCGTCGGCTTCCTGGTGGGGGCCTATCACTACCATGTGGCGGAAAATGCGGGTCCGGCAGGAACCCTTATGGTCTGCCCGCCCGATCCGCCGCCGAAGCGATCAGAGGTGGGGAAGATGTTTTTGGACTGGGTAAAAAAACATCCGCAATACATGAACGACGAACCCGTTGAGACGTGGTTTCGGTTCCTCATCGAGACGTATCCCTGTAAACCCTGAATCAACCCTTATGAGAAAGGAGATTAAAATGACGAAAACTGTAATTGCATTGATGATTGCCACCTGTCTCTTACTGGGTGGATGTGCGGGGATGAGTGACACCGAACAGAGGACGTTGAGTGGCGGTGCCATGGGTGCCGCCGGTGGTGCCATTATCGGCGCCATTGCCGGGAATGCCGCTCTGGGCGCTGCCATCGGTGGTGCGGCCGGAGCCGGCGGCGGGTATCTCTATGGTAAACATAAAGAATCTGAGAAGAGTGCGTATCAACAAGGGTATAACGCGGGAAAGCAGAGCCAATAGGTTTTCCTGATTTTTTGTAAACGATTTGAAAAAGGAGATGAACGTTATGAAGGAAAGTAGAAGCTCGAAAGTTATGTTTCGTCTGGTGATGAGTTTGTTTGTGGCCGCCATCTTTTTTATCACCGCTCTGCCGGTGATGGCTCAGGATGATTTGAAGCCGCAGATCCTGGTGGATCAGGCCCTTTTGACACTCAATAATTTTGTTGCGGAAAAAGACATGGAGTGGTTCAAAAACAACCTGAAAACCTCCAAGGGACTCCTGATTGTCCCTCAACTCGTGAAGGCGGGGTTCATTTTCGGTGGGTCCGGCGGCCGGGGTGTCGTGCTTATTCGCGATCCGAAAACGGGTCAGTGGAGCCAACCCGGTTTTTACAGCCTGGGTTCAGTGAGTTTTGGTCTGCAGATCGGTGCTGAATCGTCCTCAGTGATCATGCAGGTGAGAACCCAGCGAGGGCTGGAATCCCTCTATGGTACCTCCTTTAAATTTGGAGGCGATTGCTCTGTGGCCGCAGGGCCGGTTGGAGTGGGTGCAGCCGCAAAAGGGGTGACCGCGGATATGGTTTCTTTTTCCCGTGCCCAGGGAGCCTATGCGGGGATCTCTTTTGACGGAAGCATGGTCAAGGTGAATGAAGACTTTGATAAGGCCTACTACGGGAAATCAGTGAGGCCGGTGGACATTTTCGTTAAAAAAAGTGTAAGCAATCCGGGTTCCGCGAATCTGCGTAAAGCCCTCAAAAAGGCAGAAAAGGGGAAGTAGGGAAAATGGGGACAAACAACGTTTAATGCTAACAACAGTTTTTTCTTGGCTGTCCGGCTTTTCCCGGAGTACCATAGAAAAACGTCGTCTGTCCTCTATTGTGCGGAGCCTCCCGGATGGGTTCCCACGCGGAGCATGGGAACCAGGGGAAAGAAGGGTTTGAGCTCATTTAAGTTAATAAGTTAAGGACGTTGGTCTTCACTAAGTTTTCGCTAAGAACTCTGGTATCACCGAAGGCCGAATGACGTGCAGGTGAACCCTGTCGTCCAGATCAGTGAGGCCCTTGAACTGCTCCTCGATCGCCGGGGCAATGCTGCCCGCTTCATCCGAAGTGACGACGAGTCGAAACCTGTTGAATCCGGCCCTATCACGTAATTGTTTTCCAGCGGCAAGGGATTTCTTAATGCCCTCACCCATTCCGCTATCCAAGCTTTCCGACAGGCAAATGCCTACCAATAGACGGTCTCCGATTGTGACGAGATAGTCGATTGGCAGGCCACGGAACACATCGGGTTTTTTCTTTATCTGGACAACTGAAAACACCTCGTCCGGACATCCACAGCCAAGTCCTTCCTGAACAAAGGATACAAGCTCCTGCTTTTCTTCTGGTCTTAATTCAATTGCTTTCTGTATGCGACCCACGAAAAAAATAACCTCCACTCACCTAAGGGCTCACTCAAGAATAATTACAAAAGGGGCGAGACCCCGTTTTTTTTTGCTGTCAAAAATAAACGTGGCCTGTCCCCAATTACAAACTTAACCCTTGGACATTATTTATTCCACGGATTTCCACGCATTGGTTCAAAGAAGGGAGATTGTTTTGGCCCTTTTTCTAATTTTTCCATAGCCTCTTTAATTAAGCGTTCTATTGTTTTCTGTGATTCAGGGGTAGTTTGAAAAGGACTCAATTTAGCGGTGTTGCATATCATGTCGGATGCATGATCGATGGATATTTTTTCTATATTGATGACCAGATCATAAAGCCTTGAATCCCACGTGTCGAGATCATACAGTTTCTGGCTCCATTTCCGTCTCTCTTCGTCAACATCTTTTACCATTTGTTCAGCTTTCTTCTCTGAAACCGCCTCCCTCTGCATCATGCATTCAATACGATATTTCATATTGGCAATAATCCGAACTTTCAGGACATGCGGAGCATCCTTTAGAAAATACTGGCCTGCAAAGCCATGATAGACGACATTGTCCTTGATGATTTGCGTTAAAAATGCTGCACGGATAAAGTTAATGTATTTTTCTCTTGCAAAAGTGTAACGTTCGGAAATTGATGGAGCATCACGAATAGAGCGTAAAAGCTTTACTTCCGGGATGTTGTATTCATCGGCAACTTTTAGAAGGATTTCGCGAGAGATACACGTGTAGCCAAGCTTTTTTGCCACTTTCTCGGCCACTAAACTACCATGGGTGTAAGAACCCCTTGAAATAGTGATAACAGACATTGCCCGCCTCCTCATAACCATGAAAATTTTATCAGCAAACCATCCCGTTTGTTCTAAAGTGTATAATACCGGTAAATAGTCAAGGTTTTTTTCATAGTAATCTCCTATACAACCAGTGTCAATCCCAATGTTCATCAAGGAGCAATTCTCATTTTGAAATTATGCTCTCCCAACCCTGATTCCCACACAAGATTCGTATAGATTTTGATAGAAGGCTGCCCAATTGCAGGGAAAGAGTCAAAAGCCTTTGAGTAACCTATAACCTGACGAACGTCCCCAATTTTTACCCATATCCGAAAGGGGTAACGCTTGCGAATCATTTCAAACGGTGGTACTTTCGCGTAAAAGCAATACAGAAAATTGTAAGGGCGTCCCCGGGTCTAGTTATTAACCTCATTTGGAGTTTTTATCCGTGTCTATAAAATATTTGTTCTTTGCGGTATTCATAATCGTGGTGATTTTCTTTTTGATAGATTTTTTCAATAAATATCGTGCATATAAAAATAACAAAAAAGATGGAAGTAAAACGAGGTGATATGGATGGTTGCAATTTCTATTTTGTTTCCATGCCTTCCGTTGTTGCATTTTCCCTTTGATAATATTGCTTCTGAATGATCGGAGGATAGTGAGCGATGCATATTCCATATATCGGGGAAATCTTAGGCGCTCTGGTATCATTTGCGATAATTTTTCTTGTCATTCGATGGTTTCATAAAGCATACCAAAACCGTGAGAAAAATGACAACGTAGTAAGAAAACAAATATCAGATAAAGAATGGATAGGGGAAACAGATGAAGGCTGGGGTGAATCAAATGCAATAAAAGGAAATAGAAAGATATCAACAAAAATACCGTCTCGCGTCAAAAAGCACGTTTTGAAAAGAGACAAAGGCAGATGTTCGCATTGTGGAAGCAAAAAGAATATTGAATATGAACACATCATCCCCCTTTCAGAGGGCGGAAGAAATACCGTAGGCAATGTTAAACTATTGTGTCAAGAGTGCAATAGAAGGAAATAGTAAGGGAACTGGAAGAAAATAATATACGCATATCGTGCAGAGCTTTTGTTCGTCATCAAGGCGTGATGGCAGGTGCATAGTGAGCTATGTGCCTGTTATCACAACGTAGAAGACGGGCAAAAGAGCAAACAGGATGCGTAGATTATTTTTTGGAAGTTCCCTAAGAGAAAATAGGGACGGGTGTTTGTGCCTATGCCGATTGATGACAACGGGCCTTTTCTTAAACAAACCCGCGTCTCCTGCGCCATTATCCGGCAGGGTGATTTTACGCTTGCCGTTCAACGAAAC
>Ga0233431_1000661_pt1 | contig 72241 bp, 76 predicted proteins | sample SI_118_April2016_FD_179867 | JGI IMG/M metagenome (GOLD analysis project Ga0233431, IMG submission 179867) | Seawater microbial communities from Saanich Inlet, British Columbia, Canada - SI_118_April2016_200_MG | ecosystem: Environmental > Aquatic > Marine > Inlet | place: Canada: British... | reverse complement strand
AGTCCTGTCCGGCCTACTAAATTAAAGCTCTTCGAGGTGTGCGGGAGATTGGGAGTTACTGGTAACAACTTCAAGATATTTTTCGGTGGTGGAGAGTCTTTTGTGGCCAACTAGCTGAGAAATTAAGGTGAGGGGAGTGCCGGCTTGAAGCTGGTGGGCGATAAAGGTGTGCCTGAGATCGTTGACCTTAGCTTCTTTGATATCAGCTAACTTAAAGTATCGGTCGATAGCGGTACGAATATTTCTAATCAAAAAGGCCTTACCGGTTTTAGTAACGAAGATAGTTTTGGATTTGGTTTTAGGTCTGATTTTCAAGTACTCGGTTAAAGCTGAGGAAGCGGCTTTGTTTAAGGGAACTTGGCGTTCACCATGGGATTCGAAAGCTTTGATGTGAAGAGAACTATCTTGAACATGATCAAGTTCAAGGTTGGCTAGCTCACCGATACGAATACCGGTTTGGAGTAGAATTTCGACAATGGCATAAACACGCAAGTCGTCGCGACAAACATCTCTTAAGGAACGATACTCCATTTTAGATAGAATTCGTGGAGCTTTGATTTCGTATTTAGGGTGTGAAACTGAAGTGGCTGGGTTTTCGGTAATGAGATTGTTTTTAATCAAAAAGCGACAAAAGGTTTTAATGGAGTTAAGTTTTCTAGAAATTGATTTGGCGGTGTATTTTTCTTGAGCGAGAAATTCTTTGAAGGCTTCGATAGAATCGGTGGTCAGTTCGGTGGTTTTAGTGAGATTTTTCTTGGCTACAAACTCGATTAGTTGGTCGACATCTTTGTTGTATGCTAGGATGGTGGCAGAAGATCGACCTAAGTCTTTTAGATCGCTGATAAAGTTTTGTTTTGCGGTTTGTAAGTCTGTTTGGTCAGTGTTCATAAAGTATCTTATAATAGCAATGAGAGGGATAGATGTCAACGGGTAAAAAACGAGTTATAGCATACTTCATCATGATATTAAGTATAATCATTTCGGTGAGATTGGTAAAGGATATCGTAAGACTTTGGAATGCTGATGATCGGATAGAAAAAGCGGAGGAAGAGCTAATGGCCACTAAGCTTAAGCAAGAGGAGTTGAAAAAAGAGTTGATAGAGGTCGAGGGAAGTGAGTGGTGGGAAGAGCAAGTTCGAGATGTTTTAAAGATGGCCAAACCTAACGAGCAAGTAATTATTGTGCCTGATAAGATAACCAAAGATAACGAAAGAGTTGATGAGATTAGAGTTAAAGAGGAAGAAGATAAGAGTAATGTCGAGAAATGGCAGGAGGTATTTGGTATAATAAATAAGCCGAGAATTAGTTGAAAGGAGAAAGCTTATGGGGTTACTGGATGACTTGGTTTCAAAACACGTAAAGAGACGCGAGTTGTTGCATCAGGAGAAGCCGGGATTGGGAGTGAGAAAGATGCAGGTTAGGCCTTTTATTACTGTTTCACGAGAAGCTGGTAGTGGAGGAAAACTGATTGCAGAAATGGTGTCGAAAAAACTGGGTTTCAAGCTTTATCATAAAGAGATAATTGAGATGACGGCTAAGAAAGCTAAGAAAAGGAAGGCGTTGATTGAGTCTTTGGATGAAAAAGAGAGAGGTTTTATGGATGATTTGGTTCATTCACTATTGAACCCTGAATATGTTTCGGAGCAGACATTTATTAAGAGTTTGTGTGAAGTGGTTCTATCAGTAGCCCGGAAAGGTAATTGTGTTATCTTGGGTCGAGGTGGAGCTCATATCGCTGGTCAATATGGGGGATTACATATAAGAATAATTGCGCCTTTTTTGGTCAGAGCCGGTTTTACAGCTCAATATGAGGGCTATACACTTTATGAGGCAAGAGAGAGGGTGAAGAAGTGGGACAAGAATAGAAAACAGTTTATTCGTCAGTATTTTGGAGCGTCTAGTTCAAGTGCCAATAACTATGATTTGGTGATTAATACTACCTATTTATCGATCGAACAAGCGGTAGATATTATTGTTTTGGCGTTTAAGAAAAAATATCCAGATTGGAAGAAGTATAAGGCATAACTAAGATAGTGGGCTTAATAACTTTGAGTTTTAGTGTTAAAATAGGCTTTGCTCTTTAAAACATGGTTCGACAAGCTCACCACAAGTAGCTGACTGAACTAACTATATAGCGGGTGGGAGGTAAGTATCTCGTGAGGCTCAAGTGTGGGCCCAACAGCGAGCGATTGCTGTTTGCAAACTCGGCTCATAACGGAGAAAGTCCTGATTGGATTAGGATCAACCCCGTGGGAAGTCTTCGTGACCCCGTAACGACTGATGCGTAAGCAGAGATGGTGTTCGATACTTCGACCCATCATACGCCGAGCCCTCTGACATCACGTCGGAGGTGATGGTATAGTCTAACTTTAGAAATAAAGGCATAATCTCACTTAACCTAGGAGCGTTACCTAGGACCCGCTACAATAAAATTTCCCTCGAGTAATAGTTCGATTAACTCACTATAAATCGGGGGATTTTTGTTATTGACATGTTCGGTATAAATTCGTATACTGAAATTAAGAATATATGGCTAAATCTGCCCAAAGAATTGAAGCTAGACGATTGAGGAAAGAAATTGGAATGGCGATTGGGAAAATTGCGAATAAACTTGAAGTTAGCAAGAGCTCGGTGAGTGTGTGGTGTAGAAATATTAGATTAACGGAAGAACAAATAGTTGAATTAGCCAAAAGCGAAAAGGACGGGAGTGTAAGGGGAAGCCTAAAAGCTGCAAAAATAAAAAGAGATGAACAAATTAATCGAAAGAGTAGATTTATGAGTTATGGAGCCAGGAGGGTAGGGAATTTATCAAAAAGAGAGTTGTTTGTATTGGGCTCTGGATTATACTGGGCAGAAGGTTGTAAGAAGAATAGAGCAACAGCATTTGTTAATTCTGACCCTGGGATGATCAATATTTTTATCAGATGGTTAAAGGAATGTTTAAAAATTGATGAAGATAGAATTTATTGCTTTGTGAGTATTAATCAAGATCATAAATGCAGGATTGATGAAGTAGAGAGATATTGGTCTAGAGTTACTGGCATTCCAAGGAGTGTTTTTACGGGAGTTAGCTATAAAAGAGTTAAGAATAAAAAGTTCTATGCTAATTTTAATAATCATTATGGAACTTTATTTGTAAGAGTGAGAAGAGGAACTAATTTAAACTATGAAATATTGGGTTATATAGAAGGATTAAAGAAAAACATTGGTTGATCTGGTAAAATACAGAATATAAGGCGGCGTAGCTCAGTTGGTTAGAGCAGTGTCTTCATAAGGCAAAGGTTCGATGGTTCGAGTCCATCCGCCGCTACTTTTTTATGGGAGCTGGTTTCGAAGCGAACAGGATTAGAAGTTTTTGATTGTCGTTTAAGGAAGCTTTGTTTTTGATGGTTTTTTGGCATTTGAGACATTGGTAAGTGAGGGTAAATTGATCATTTTTCAGAGTAGAGGCGATGGGTTTCATTAAGCCATGACAGGGACCGTCCCTGTCACCGGGAACGAGATTGTCAACGTGTTTGGAGTAGAGGCATTGAGGGCAATGGTTGGTGAAGCCGGTACCAGTGACTTGATGATGACAGTGGTCACAGGTAAAGTTTTCTTTTACTTTGATAAAGTGTTTTGGCATAGTTCGACAAGCTCACTATAAATAGTTTGACAAATAATGGTTTGGTGATAGAATACTTGAAGTTAACATTTAAATCAAAAGCGTTAAGGGGAATCGGTTGGGACTCCCTGAGCCCCGACGTGAAGTCGGGACAAGCTGACAAGGCTAGTAAATCATGTCTTGTTCACAAGCCAAGTGTAAATAGGCAGTCTGAAATCGCTCGAAGGGGATAGAGTCAGATAATAAGGTTTAGATCGTAAGATTTAGATAAAAACAAGGTGGCAACGTCTTTTTGAGGGCCCTTGTAAGATCACTAATTATTAGTAGTGGTTTTGCAAGGGCTTTTTTGTTAGCCTTATATAAAGGAGATCCGCCATTGGCGAGATAAAAAATATGAAAGATAAATACTCAATCTTAACTGGAATTACCCCGTCAGGAACGGGAGAGATTCATATTGCTAACTACTTTGGGGCAGTGGTGCCGTTTTTGGAGCTTCAGAAAAAAGCAGACAAGGTTTTCTTTTTCATGGCGGATTTACATGCTTTAACAACGGTGCAAGATAAAAAACAAATGCAGAGTAATGTTGAAAATCAAATTCTGTCATATTTGGCCTGTGGTCTTGATCCTGAAAAAGTAGTTTTTTACAGACAATCAGATGTGCCACAACACACTGAGTTACAAAGTATTTTAAATAATGTGACACCACTAGGACTAGTAAAGAGATGTCATGCTTATAAAGATAAACTTCAGAAGAGCTTTGATGAGGAAAAGATAAATATGGGCTTGTTTAGTTATCCGGTTTTGATGGCAGCGGATATTTTGATGTATGACCCTGACTATGTGCCAGTAGGTGATGATCAAAAACAGCACATTGAAGTGACGCGAGACATTGCAGAGAGATTTAATAAGGTTTATGGAGAGACGTTTAAACTACCCGATATATATAACGTGAAAGAGTCAGCCAGAATTGTGGGAACTGATGGACAAAGGAAGATGAGTAAGAGTTTGGGAAACTATATTTCAATTCTAGAAGATGAGGTAATAATTAAGAAACAGATAATGGGTTGTTTTACTGATCCCAATAGAAAGAAAGCAACGGATCCTGGGAAAGTGGAAGGAAACCCGGTATTTGCTTATCATGATTTGATTAATGAAGACAAAAAAGAAGTGGAAGGATTGAAGAAAAGATACCGAGCTGGAACAGTGGGGGACGTCGAAGTAAAAGAGAAGTTAATTAAAGCGTTTTTGGAGAGATTTAAGGAGGAGAGGGAGAGATACTTGGAGCTTAAGAAAAATCCGGAGAGGATCAAGAAGATCCTTGAAGAGGGGTCAGCCAAGGTGAGGAAGTTAGCGATTGAGAAGATGATGGATGTGAGAGAGAAGATTGGGGTGACTAATAAATATAGTTTTTATAAATATGAATAGAATGGATAAGATTACTAATCTTCTAGTAAATTCAAGGTTCGTAACCTCGAATATTTGGTGGAGTGGGAGGTATTTGTGGCGGGGAGCTAATAGCTAGTAGTGAAAAGAAAGTATTTAGCAAACCCGCCGAGAGGCGGTTTTTTTAATAACAAATATTTAAGGTTACGAACCTTAAATATGTGAAAGGAAAATATGAATTATTTACCAAAACATTTTTTAAATATTAATTATTATTTCAATAAATATATGGGGGAGATGCCACCTCCACCCTTACATCCGGCGACTAAAAAACCGGTTGGGCCAGAGGATTTAGCACCTTTGTTTCCAATGGAGTTGATCCGTCAGGAAGTAAGCCTTGAAGAGTTTATTGAAATTCCGGATGAGGTTAGGGAGGTGTATAAGCTTTTCAGAGCCACACCATTGATTCGAGCCAAAAGATTGGAGAGAAGACTAAAGACTCCGGCTCGAATTTATTACAAACATGAAGGCATGACTTTAACCCAGTCTCATAAGATCAATACGGCCATTGCTCAAGCCTATTACAACGCCAAAGAAGGTGTCAAAAGACTGGTGACAGAAACGGGAGCAGGTCAGTGGGGCTCGGCTCTGGCCATGGCTTGCAAGTTTTTTGAGCTTGAGTGTCTGGTCTATATGGTTAGGATCAGTTTTGATCAAAAACCGTATCGCAAAACTCTAATGAAACTGTTTGGTGCTGAGGTAATCTCCAGCCCATCTAAGACTACCAAGATGGGTAAACAGTTTCTGAAAGAAGTACCCAAGACTCATGGAAGCTTGGGAATGGCCATCGCTGAAGCGATCGAGGTGGCTTCCCATGATGAGTCAACCAAGTACTCTTTAGGGAGTGTGCTAAACCACGTGGTGCTACACCAAACTGTGATTGGCCAAGAGGTTAAGGAACAACTAAAGGCTTTGGGAGAAAAACCAAAGGTAATGATTGGTTGTTGTGGGGGTGGAAGCAATTTTGCTGGTTTTATTTTTCCAATGCTGGCAGAAAAATTTAAGGTTACGAACCTTAAAGATTGTCGGTTTGTGGGGGTGGAACCACAGAGTTGTGCCTCGATGGGAAAGGGTAAGTATAGGTATGACTTTGGTGATACAGGTAAACAGACACCATTGCTGATGATGGATAGTTTGGGATCTGATTTTGTACCCCCACCACTTCATGCTGGGGGATTACGTTATCATGGCATTGCCCCGAGTTTGGCTTTTGCTCACCGGAAAGGCTTGATTGAAACCAAGGCTTTTGATCAAGTGTCGATATTTAAGGCGGCTCAAGTATTTGCAGAAGCCGAAGGAGTAGTGGTAGCCCCTGAGACAGCTCATGCAGTTAAGGCGGTGATTGATGAAGCGAAGCGCTGTAAGAGTCAGAGGAAAGAAGAGACAATAGTCTTTAACCTGTCTGGTCAAGGTCTTTTGGACTTGAAAGGTTATGAAGACTTTCTGGAGGGAAAGTTGAGCTAGGGAGTATCAAAGAAGGGGATAGTGATTAAGTTTGCTATCCCCTTTGGGTTTTGTAGGGTTGGTGTGTTAAAATCGGAAGATGGTAAAACAATCCCACGCCGCTAAAGCTATGCGGGACAAGGCAGCACCTCGGCCAAAGGCCGATCAGCCTATGGCTGAAGATAATAATAAAAACCAGAAACCAGTCAGTGAGATGGATAAGCTTAAAAAGACCATTGAGAAACAAACTGGTGGGAAAGTAAAGATAAAACAAGTTAAGTTTAATCCAAAGAGAATGGTGATATGGTTGGTAATTCTCTTCTTTGTAGCCCCTTTCTTTATCTCGATACTTTCAGGTCCGCTACCAGTCGATAAGGTGGGAATGAGTCAGTTAATTCAAGATATTAAAGCGGATAAAGTGGAGAAGATTGAAGTCGAGGAAGAGAGAATTTTGGTGGAGTATAAAAACAGGGAGGGTTTAATAGAGTCGAGGAAACAAGCTGGTGAGAGTTTTGTGGAGATTTTAGATAGAGCTCAAGTTGATGTCAGTACAGTGAACTTTGAGACTAAAGATACTTCGGCTCAAAGAGCCTGGCGGGGAGTGTTGGAGATATTGTTGCCAGTAGTTTTGACCGGAGCTATTTTTCTTTTCCTGTTTAGGCAAGTTCGAGGCCAACAAGACGGTATTTTCAGCTTTGGTAAGAACAAAGCTAAGTTGTTTATGAAAGGAAAGCAAGATGTTAGTTTTAAAGATGTAGCTGGAGTAAAGGAAGCTAAACGCGAGCTTGAAGAAGTGGTCGATTTCTTGAAGCATCCTAAGAAGTATAAGAAAGTGGGAGCCAGAACACCAAAAGGAGTCATTTTGGTTGGTCCAAGTGGAGTCGGGAAAACACTACTAGCCAAGGCCATTGCTGGTGAAGCTGGGGTGACTTTTTTCTCGATGGCAGGATCTGAGTTTATGGAGATGCTGGTCGGAGTTGGAGCTAGTAGAGTGAGAGATTTGTTTGCTACGGCTAAGAAGAAAGCTCCAGCAATAATCTTCATTGACGAGATTGATGCTATTGGTAGACAAAGATCAAGAGCTTTAACTGGTGGACATGATGAGAGAGAGCAGACTTTAAACCAGATCTTAGTAGAGATGGATGGATTTACAGCTAATGAGCAGGTGATTGTGATTGCAGCAACCAATAGAGGTGATTTACTGGATCCAGCTTTGGTTAGACCGGGGCGGTTTGATCGAAGAGTCATTTTGGATATGCCTGATATTGAAGACAGGGAAGCAATTATCAAGATACATGCTAAAGGCAAGCCTTTAACTAAGCCGGTGAAATGGCAAAAGTTAGCTAAGAGAACAGTTGGTTTTAGTGGAGCGGATATTGAGAATATGTTAAATGAGGCGGCTATCTTGGCGGCTAGAGTCGGCAAGGTAACGATTGGTATGACTGAGCTTGAAGAGGCAGCTTTGAAGGTGAAGTTGGGGCCGGAGAAAAAAATGAAACAAACAGAAGATGACTTGAAGATGACAGCTTATCATGAGGCTGGACATGCGGTGGTGACTCATATGCTCCCTAAGATGGATCCGGTTCATCGAATTAGCATTGTGGCTAGAGGATCGAGTTTGGGGCATACTTTAATTCCACCAAAGACCGATCGCTATACTTACACTCGAAGTTTTTTAGTTAATCAAATTACTTCGTTACTGGGAGGCAGAGCGGCCGAGATGCTAATCTTTAATGAACTAACTGGTGGAGCGGCCAATGATATTGCTAGAGTAAATGAGGTGGCTCGAAATATGGTCTTAAAGATGGGGATGAGTAGCTTGGGGCCGATTAATTTGGGTGGAGGAATGGATATTGGGGCACTAGGAACCGAGTGGTATGAACCGGTTAAGGTGTCTGAGAACTTGCAAAGTAAGGCAGATGCGGAGATCAAGAAGATTGTCGGGGAGTGTGAGGTTAAGGCAATGGAGATATTACAGAAAAACAAAGTGAAGCTGGATAAAGTGGCTAAGGCCTTACTTGAAAAAGAAACTTTGGAGAGTGAAGACTTTGAGAAGTTGATGACTGTGAAGAATAAATAAGTATTGACAGTTCAGTTAATTGAAGTGTAAGTTGGATATAGATAACCTGCCAAATAGGCGGGTTTTTGGCTAAAAGATGGCAGTTGAAAAAAGTGGACAAGCAGAAGCTATTCTAGCTCAGTTAACTGGAATAGACCGTGGACAAGTAGATCCGAGTGAGGCATTGGATTTCTGGACGATGGGAAATGAGAGGGTAGCGGATTCTCCAATTACTGTTTTTTTAAGTCCAGCTAGCATAGAAGAGTTTAAAATAAATGGCGCCAAGATAGGCGAGGGAGATTTAGCTCAATTTGGTTGGTTTGGAGAAGATATGGCAGTAGTTCCAAGAGTAGTTTATCAAGATGGGGCAACAGTGGCGAAGCTTGAAATAGAAGGATTAACGGAAAAGCTTCAAGGTAGAGGAGTAAATTTAATTGTCAGTATTGACGATGAAAATGTACTTGGGGCTGTATTAGGGGCAGCGAGATGGATGAAGGAAGTTAATCGAGCTAGCTCTGTGACGGTGATAGCGAGTCGTTTGTGTGGACTGAGACAAGATGGAATTTTTGAGTCAAATGATAAAATAGTCCCAGAGCCACCAACAGCTTATGAAGTAATTGACAGGATTGCAAGCACTGAACTCAAGGGTGGAGGGGATGTGATAGATAAATTGATTGTAGGTGAAGCTCATTCCGGAGAAGCATTTGAGTATGCAAATTGGTTAGGTTTGCAAATGATCGGATTGACGGGCTATAAATGGGCAGCAGATCAATTGGGATACAAAGAGTTTAAGGAATTACCCGAAGAGATAAGAAAAAGGTTTCGAGTTGCAGCCCCTGATAAGAATCGACATCAAACAGCTAATAGTTTTGCAGATGAATTGGGCCTAGAAGTAATCCAATGTAAAAAGTGTAGGGATAAATTCACAGGTGAGTTAAGCGTAGAGAATGGTGAACAAATGGAAAAAGAACTTGAAGGAGTTGAAGAAATTTTTATGTTTGATGACGAGATTCAAACTGGATCAACGTCCAAATTAATTCTGGATTTATCATTAAAACTTGGGATAAAGGTGACAGTCATAGCTATGCATGCAAATTTTGTCGGTAATTCATTAGAAAATTTGAACCACCCAGCATTAAAAGAATTAGTAGTGACTGATGCAATGATGCCGCCCCAATTAATAAGGTTTTTAGATCAAGCTCAAAATATAAATGTACGAATTTTACAAACTGGAGATAGTTTGGCAAGAGTGGGAGATTATTTATGGAAAGGTGATGTGAGAGGTGAATTGCCTGATGGATGGAAGTTAGACCCGTGGTTTAGAGTTTGAAGCATGTTAAAATAACTCAATGAAGAAGAGATTAGTGTTAATAGATGGTCATGCGGTGGTGTTTAGAGCTTTTTATGCTTTTCCAACCAGTTTAGTGGCTAGAGATGGAGAGCTGGCTAACGCGGTGTTTGGGTTCTCATCCATTCTGTTATCGGTAATCAAAGAACTGAGACCGACTCATATAGCGGTAGCTTTTGATTTAGATAAGCCAACCTTTAGACATAAAGAATTTGTGGAGTATAAAGCTCAGAGACCAAAGACAGATGAAGATTTAAAGAACCAACTAGGAAGAGTGAAAGAAGTAGTCAAGATCTTGAATATACCAATTTTTGAGATGGAGGGATTTGAGGCTGATGATGTAATCGGCACTTTATGTAAACAAGTAGTGGATAAAAAGACACAGGCGGTGGTGGTAACCGGAGACCAGGATGCGATGCAGTTAGTTAACGGTAATGTCAAGGTGTTTGTACCGGGGAGAGGACAGAAGCCGGCGATGATGTATGGCGAGAAGGAAGTCAAAGAGAGATATGGGTTTAAGCCAATTCAGATGATAGATTACAAAGCTCTCTCTGGAGATTCATCTGATAATATTCCGGGAATTAGAGGGATTGGTCCGAAGACGGCTTTGGACTTAATCACTAGATTTGGTTCGGTTGAGGCCCTGTATTCACAGGGTAAAGATGGTAAAGGTTGGGATGGTCTATCGATTGGTTTGCAAAAAAAATTAATTGACGGTAAGGAAGATGCGATAAAGAGCAAGATGTTGGCGACAATTGTTTTGGATGTGCCGATAAAGTTAAAACTAAAGAAGTGTGAAGTGCATGATTATGATAAGAATAAAGCAGTGGAGTTTTTTATGGATTTAGGCTTTAAGTCGATTGCTAATAGGTTACCGGGAGACGCTTTCGAAGAAGATGTTGAAGAGATGTTTGTGGAGCAAAAAAAAGCTAAGGAAGCTGAGAAAGGAGAACAGGTAAGTCTGTTTTAAGATGAAAGTAGCTTTGGTTCATGACTATCTAAATGAGTTTGGAGGAGCGGAAAGAGTTTTAAAGGCTTTGTCAGAAATATTTCCTAAAGCTCCTATTTATACAGCTTTTGTAAAGAAAAATTCTGAAGGCTATAAGCGATTTAAAGATAAAAAAATCATCACTTCCTGGGTTCAAGGAATACCTTTTTTTGCTGGTAAGCTACACTCACCGTTTAGGTTTCTAGCCCCTTGGATTTGGGGGAGTATGACTGAAAAATTGAAAGACTATGATGTGGTGATTAGTTCTTCGAGTTGGTATGTGGCCAAGGGTTTTGGAGAGAAGGGTAAGAAACCGATTGAGTTTTGTTATTGCCATACACCACCTAGGTGGCTTTATGGGTATAAGACGAGTATGGAGTGGCAGAAATTTTGGCCGGTTCGAGTTTATGGCACGATAATCGGACATTTCATGAGACAGTATGATTTTCGTCAAGCTCAAAAAGTGGATTATTTTATTGCTAATAGCAAGGAAGTGAAGAAGAGAATTGAGAAGTTTTATAGAAGAGAAGCGAGGGTGATATATCCGCCTGCAACGCTGACGCTTACAAAGCAGGCAGGCCCGTCAGTAAAAAAACAAGATTACTATTTAGTCATATCTAGGATTGTCGGAGGCAAAGGATTAGAGTTGGCGATTAAGGCGTCAAATAAGATGGGCTTTAAACTAAAGATAGCTGGAGAAGGCTCAGGATGGGGTAGTCAGTTTAATCAATTAAAGCAGATGGCTCAAGATTCAGTTGAGTTTGTAGGTAAAGTGAGTGATGAGGAGTTGGTAAAACTATACTTAGAAGCCAAAGGATTTTTGGCAATGGCAGAAAATGAGGATTTTGGAATTACACCGGTCGAAGCAATGAGCTTAGGCACTCCGGTCATAGCTTTTAGAGGTGGAGGCTATCTGGAGACAGTGGTGGAGTCCCCCACTTCGCCAAGGCTTCGCGGGGCAAGCAAGCCTACGGGAGTGTTTTTTGAGAAACAGACAGTGGAGTCATTAATTAGTGCGATAAAGAAGTTTGAGAAGATGAGGTTTGATCCTCAAGCTTGTACCAAGAGAGCTTCAGGTTTTAGTAAAGAGCGGTTTATAAGGGAGATGAAGAAGCATATTTTGGCCCCACTTCGCCAAGGCTTCGCGGGGTAAATCTGGTTAAATAGTCAATTATTGATAGTAATCTTCGGTCTAAGTTAGTGATTGATTTAATACGTGGTAGAATAGGTCATGCCGGAGTTACCAGAAGTAGAGACAATTAAGAGACAGTTAGAGAAGGTGATTAGAAATCAGAAGATAGAGTCAGTGAGGATTCTGAGGAAAAAAAGCTTTGTGGGAGCGAGAAAAGAGTTGATTGGAAAGAAGATTAAAAAAATTGATCGGCGAGGAAAGTTGTTGATTTTGGAACTTGCCCCGCTACGGGGTAAAGTCGGGACAGAAAAGCGGTGCCTAGTAATTCATTTGAAAATGACCGGACAGTTGGTGTATGTATCCGGGAGCAAGCGAATAGTGGGAGGCCATCCAACTTCTGATTGGATGAAAAAACTACCAAGCAAGCATACGAGAGTGGTGATTAAATTAACTAAAGGCACGTTGTTTTTCAATGATCTGAGAGTGTTTGGGTGGATGAAGTTATTGGATCCAGATCAAGTAAATCACTTACTAGGTCAGCTTGGTCCGGATGTAACCAGTAAGCATTTTGATAAGAATTATCTTCGAGATGTTTTGGAAGTTTCAGGAAGAAAAGTGAAGTTGGTTTTGTTGGATCAAAACAAGATGGCGGGGCTTGGCAATATTTATGTTAATGATGGTCTTTATTACGCTAAGGTGAATCCAGGCATGAGAGGCAATAAGTTGGCTTTGGATGAAGAAAAAGTTCATGAGTTATATATTGGAATAAAGAGGGTGATAGGGAGAGGGATACAGTACAAGGGGGCTAGTGAGACGAACTATGTTCACGTAGATGGTATGGGAGGGACTTACCAAGAGCATTACTTGGTTTACAAAAAAAATGGTCAACCGTGCGAGAGATGTCAGACAAAAATTAAGAAAATAATGTTAGGGGGTAGGGGGACATACTATTGCCCTAAGTGTCAGCGAGTATGAAGCTTAAAAGCTTAAGTTTAAACAATTTTAGAAATTATGCTAAGAAAAGTTTAGAGTTCCCCACTTCGCCAAGGCTTCGCGGGGCAAGCACCACCGTGCCAAGGCTTCGCGGGGCAAGCACCACCGTGCCAAGGCTTCGCGGGGCAAGCACCACCGTGCCAAGGCTTCGCGGGGCAAGTATAATTTTGGTTTTGGGGAAAAACGGAGTAGGGAAGACGAATTTATTGGAAGCGATGACGATTTTAGCTATTGGTAAGAGTTTTAAAGCTAAGAGATCAGAGGAGATGATTTTGTATGGTCAGGAGTTATCAAGAATTAGTGGAGTGATAAATGACGATAGCTTGGAGGTGGTGTTGACGGTTGGGAAAGTTCAAGGTGAGAAAGTGCCAAAGAAAAGATACTTGGTAAACGGAGTGGCTAAAAGGAAGATGGATTTTGTGGGTAAACTTAAAGTGGTTTTGTTTAGGCCGGAAGATATCGATTTGGCCTTAGGTTCACCGAGCGTGAGGCGTGAGTATTTGGACTCGGTTTTGGAACAGGTAGATAGAGAGTATCGGCGTTCAAATTTGTCTTATCAAAAAGGAGTGAGGCAGAGAAATAGGCTTTTGTACAAGATTAGGGAGGGAGAGGCTTCTAGGCAACAGTTGTTGTTTTGGAATAAGTTGTTGATTAAAAATGGAGAGGTAATTAGTCGGAAGCGAAAAGAGTTTTTGGAGTTTGTTAATACTGGCTTGAAGAAAAAAGATAGTGATTTGAGTTTGCAGTATGACAAAAGTATTATCTCCGAGAAGAGATTAAGTCAGTATGCTCGATCGGAAGTAGCGGCGGGTAAGACTCTAGTAGGTCCGCACCGGGATGATTTTATGTTTATCGCTCAACGTAAGGGTAAGATAAAGAAAGATTTGTCGATTTATGGGTCGAGAGGAGAACAAAGAATGGCGGTGTTTCAAGTGAAGTTAAATGAACTTGAGTATATGGATCAAGCGGTTGAGGGTGAAGAAGATCGACCGGTACTGCTTTTGGATGATGTTTTTTCGGAGCTGGATAAGGAGCATCGGGAAGAGGTGTTTAAGCTGTTAAACAGGCAACAGACAGTGGTGACGACTAGCACTGAGAGATTAATTCCGTTGAGATATAAAAGGAAGTTGGAGATAGTGAGGTTATGACCCCACTCCGCCAAGGCTTCGCGGGGCAAGCCCTAAATTATAGTGTAAAATTGGTCTATGAAAGTGATTGATCAAGAGATTTTAGAGAAACTGCATCGATATGAACCTGAGTCGCATAAGGGTCAGAATGGTAAGTTGTTGGTGATTGGGGGATCTGAACTTTTTCATGCGGCTAGTTTGTGGGCTTTAGAGGTGGCTAGTCGGATTGTGGATATGGTCTTTTATTCGTCAGTGCCGGTCAATGAGGAGATAGTTAGGAAACAAAAAGATAGATTTCATGAGGGAATTGTGGTGCCTGAAGGGAAGCTTGAGGATTATCTTGAAGAAGCTGACTGTGTTTTGATTGGGCCGGGAATGGCCCGGCATACGCCGGGTAAAACCTGCAAAGATTCAGAAGATTTGGGGGTATTCACCCCCAAGAAATGGATAGAAGAGGGTAAGACTGAATTGTTGGTTAATTCTTTGGTGAAAAAGTATCCAGAGAAAAAATGGGTGATTGATGGTGGAGCGTTACAGATGATGAACAAGAAACTATTAACTAAGACAATGATTATTACGCCGCACAAAAAAGAGTTTGAGAGAGTGTTTTCCCACTTCGCCAAGGCTTCGCGGGACAGGGAGTTGGTGCAACGAATGGCAAAGAAATATAAATGCACGATTGTGCTGAAGGGTAAAGAAGATGTGGTTTGTGATGATAAGGTGTGTTTGATAAATAGGACTGGTAATAGAGGGATGACCAAAGGGGGAACGGGAGATGTGTTGGCTGGTTTGATTGCGGGCCTTTATTGCACTAATGAAGCCATAGTGGCGGCGGCGAGCGGTGTTTATATTAACGGCTTGGCTGGAGATAGATTGCACGCAATAGTCGGACCGTATTTTAATGCTAGTGATTTAATGCGAGAGATACCAAAAGTAATGGGGGAGGTATTGTGAAGAAAGTAACAATAATAAAAGATGTGGACAAGTCAATCGAGGTGATGCACAACGTTGGTTTGTGGATGAAGAGGAGTGGATTGAATCCGTCTGAGTGGTGGGCGCCAGAGAACATGAATAAAAAGTTTTTATTAAAACACACTGAACTGGATGAGTATTATGTGGCAATAATAGAGGGTAAGCCGGCTGCGTCGATGGTGCTACAAGAAACAGAACGAAATCAAAGCTGGAAAAGTGTTGATGGAGAGAAATCTCAAAAAGCCTTATATCTTCATTGGTTGAGCGTTCATAGAGATTTTGCTGGACAAGGTTTGTCTAAAACAATGGTAGAAAAGGCTAAAGATGAAGCTGTAAAAAGAGGCTTTTCTTTGTTGAGACTTGATACCGATGCAGATGAGGTTAAGTTATGTTCGCTATATGAAGGCTTAGGTTTTAAGCTAATGGGAACTGAAGACGAAAGAAAACACAGAACGGCTTTTTATCAGATGAAGATAGCTGATTAGCGTGAGATATTATTACGACGGTTTTGTAGCTCAATTAAGCTTGGTAAAGTGGCGGCGAGAATAATTAAAGCACCACCTACTAGAGTAGAGGAAGTTAAAACCTCTGAAAAGAGAACTAAACCAAAAATAATGCCAAATAGTATTTCGGTCATACCAATAAGACTGCCAATACTACCCTCAAGATATTTGAAGCCCTCGATAACGGTAAAGTTGGCTATGAAGAGACTGATAGCATAGGCAAGTTGAGCGAGCCAGGCAGTAGTATCTGAAAATGCCGGTAGAGTTTCTTTAAGGATGATTGCCAGAGGAAGGTTAAAAACTACTTGCATGACAAAGTAACCGATCATTATTTGAAGTTCATGAAAATTAGTTGAGAGTTTCTTGGTTAAGACGACTGTTGAGGCGCCGAGAAAACCAGCAATACAAGTGAATACGGCGGGTATGATTTGACTGGGAGATAGAGTAAAACGATAGATTAAACTCATTCCGACTATGGCTATAAATAAGCTGATTAATTTAGTTCCAGATATTTTTTCTTTTAAGGCAAATTTGCTTTGAACGTAACCGCCGATAACAAGAGAAGCATAAAAGAGTAAAGTGGCGGTGCCGATTTCAAGATGTTGAAAGCCAAAGTAGTAGGGGGCTTGGTTAATACCTCCGGCAAATGCGATGGCCAGAAACCAAGGCCAATCGGTTTTCTTAAAGGGTTTGTAAACTTTAAATTTTTGATTGGCTAAAAGAACAATAATCAGTAAAAACAGGCCTCTGGTCCAAGCTTGAGTAAACTCGCCAAAACTATGCCCCATGATTTTTGACCAGATGCCATAGGTGGCATAGAAAACAGCTGAGACTAAAATAAATATAGTGCCTTTAGTGGTTGATTTCATAATAGCTTGCACTTTACACTAAGTTAAGTGTATAATCAATCTGATGTCCGAACAAACAGACAAGCTAAGTAAATTATTAGAGCCTTTTGGAGTTTCTCAAGATGAAGCTCGAATATATCTGTTATTGACGGAAAAAGGAATGAAGTCGGCTCTTGGGTTGAGTCGGGAATTAAAGATTGCACGGACAAGAGTGTATCGATTGTTGGACAAATTGATTGAAAAAGGACTGGTGAGTCAGCAGTTAGATGAGATGGGGAAAAAGTTCATTGCTAATTCACATACTCAACTTAAAATGTTGATTATAAAAAAGGAACATGAGGTAGAGGCTTTAAAAGAGTCATCAGAGGCTGTTTTTGAGCAGTTAGAAAGCATTTCAGCTAAAGCAAGAAAAGGATCTAAGGTGTTGTATTATCAAGGCCAAAAAGGGTTAGAGCAGATGACTTGGAATTCGGTTAAGGCTAAAGGAGAGTTATTGCTTTATGAACTTGAAAGCATGTCTGAGTTTTTGGATTATGGTTTTGCTGAAAAAGTCAGGGAAGAATTTGTAAAAAGAAAAGTAATTGTTAGAGAGATTAGTAACTCAAGACATTTGTCGGCTTGGACGAAAGTGGTGGAATTTGCTCGAGATTATTGGCAGATTAGGCAAATTGACAAAAAAGACTTTGATATGCAGGTGGAATTTTTGATTTATAACGATGTGTATGCTTTTTATTCCTATAAGAATGATGATGTTTTTGGAGTAGAAGTGTATAACGAAGACTTGGCTTTTATGCAAAGACAGATGTTTAATTTTATTTGGAAGAGAAGCAATAAGATGAAGTTAATCGGCGATGAGGGCGAGGCGAAGTTAGTGAAGTGACAAGGCCCGGCCCCTCCAGAGGCGGGCAGGCTTGTATGGAGGGAGTTGACAAAAGTGGTGTATGGTGTAGGTATATGGCTAATTTAGTAAGAACACAGGTAATGCTCGAGCCGGATTTACTGGCAGAGTTGAGGCAGTTGGCTGAGGAAAAAGGCTTGAGTGTGAGTGAGGTGGTGAGAAGGGCCAGTAGGAGCTTGGTGGCTAAGTTAAAACCAAAGAAAATGACCGGAGTGGAGTTTTTAAGGAAGCTGGCTGACAATCCTTTTAAAGGTGATGCTCCAAGTGACTTGGGTAGTAATGATGAGCATCTATATGGCAAATTAGCACCTGATTATAAGGGGAAGAAATGATACTTATTGATTCAGATGCATTTACTGGATTGAGCTATATAAAAGATGCACACAATAAGAGAGCAAATAGAATCATGAAGAGCCTGGAAGGGGAAGAATTGCTGACAAGTTGGCAGGTGGTTGATGAAGTAGCCACAAAATTATCATATTTTACAACTAAGAAGTTAGCGATAAATTTTTTAAAGTGGTTGAGTAAATCTGATATTGAGATAGTGTATGTAGACAGCAAGTTGGCTAAAATAGTAGTGAAAAAATTTAAGGCGCAAAAATCAAAGCGGGTCAGTTTAACTGACTGCACTAATATGGTGATCGCCAAGGAAATGGGAGTAAAAAAGATCTTTTCATTTGATAAAGTTTATGAGAAAAATGGATTTAAGCTATTGAGTTAAAGTAGCGTACAGGATTGACAGAGTGTACATATAATGATATTATAGAGACATGAGTTTAGTTTTAAATGCCACCAATGCCAGAGCCAATTTTTTTGATATTTTAAATCGAGTTATTTATGGCGGAGAGACTATCTATGTGACAAAGGCTGGGACGGATGAGATGGTTAAGTTGGAAACTGTTTCAAATAGTAAAAAAGCATTGGGGGAGTTGGCTGGCAGTTGGAGTAAAAAAGAGGCTGATGGGATGATGAAAGCAGTAGAGACGACTAGAAGTTACCCAAAAAGAAAAGTATTAAGTTTTGATTAAGATGAAATATTTGGTGGATACCAATATTGTGATTAGATTTTTTAGGGGAGAGGAAAAAGTTGTTTCCAGAATTAATCAGTTAATTGATAAAGGAATAGGGATTAGCAGTGTTAGTTTGGCTGAGCTTTATCATGGGGCGGAGAAGTCAATGAAAACAAAACAAGGAATAAGAGATATTAAAAGGTTATTGGATGTTCCTGATATTCAGGCTTTAAATTTCAAGGATAAAGAAGCAAGGGAATTTGGAAAACTAATGAATAAATTAGAAAAAGCGGGGTTGAAAATATCGCCGGTTGATTTATTGATTGCGGTAACGGCTAAGGTAAATAAGTTAATTATATTGACTGGTGATAAAAAGCATTTTTCGAGACTGAATAGATTTGGTATTAAGGTTGAAGCCTTATGAAGTACTTATTTCTTTTAGCTCATCCGGATGATGAAGTGGTGGCCAGCGGGGGAACGATTAGGCGGTTAGTCAATCAAGGAGATGAAGTCAGGGTAGTGATGGCTACTAAGGGTGACGCAGGGGGCATTCGCCCCCTAAAGTCGGTTAAAGGATCAGCTGACTCAGGGGTATTCACCCCTGAGAAATTGGTAAGAGTCAGGAGACAAGAACTTGAGCGATCGTGTCAGATACTAGGAATAAATAGTTTTAAGTTTTTAGATTACGAAGATGGAGAGATAAATAATAACTTGGTGTGGGGGAAATTGGAGCTTGATTTAATTGACGAGATTGAGAAATATAAGCCAGAGGTAGTGGTGACCTTTGACCATTCGGGATGGTATTTTCATCTTGATCATGTGGGAGTGAGTCTGGCTAGTTTGCGAGCAGTACAAAGAAGTAAACATAAAGTGGAGGCGATGTTTTTTAGTTTGTTTCGACCGCCAGGAATAAAGATCCGTTGGCAGTATGTTTATCAGAAAAAAATGCCAGTGACACATGAAGTTTTAATCAAATCGGTGTTGAAAGAGAAAGCTCGAGCCGTGGCGGCTCATAAATCACAAAAGCTTAGTTTTTTGCCTTTGCTGAAACTGGGGCGGATGAATAAAGAGTTTTTTCAGCTGGTGTTGGCCAGTAGAAAAGGCAAGAAAATATTTGGCAAACATGATATCTTAAGGAAAATATGAATATTGAAAAACCATCTTGGGATAAGTTAGCAAAGGAGGCAAGTAGAGATACTGATGAAGGTTGGGATCAAGTAAATAATTGGCTAGAGATGAAAGCGGTGGTTGACGATCCTAGGATTATTCTGGAGGCTTATGAGGGATTGGAGAGTGACAATGAACATATTCAAGATTTAGCTGCAAGTGTGTTTCAGTATCAAGAAACAGAAGTGTTTAAAAATTGTTTAAGTGAAAATCCTGAGTTAACAAGTCGATTACGAAAGACGATGGATGAGGGCAGGGGTCCATATGCTCAGTTTCGAGCAGCGTTTGCTTTATATAAGCATGGTTTTAGAGATGATGAGATAACTGATAAAGTGAGGGAGGCGATAATAGATCCGGATGTTGGAGAGATTGCACAAGAAATGCTAGGAGTTGGGGAATAAAGGGATGATTGCTGTGATATAATACGTCCTATAACTGCCAAATAGGCAGTTTTTTATTAAAAAGGAGTCGTTTATGATCGAACAAAATGATCTTCCAATCTATCATGTGACTGAAGAAAATGGATATTGGACTGGCACAGAATTCATGGGAGCGAGAGAGATTAAACTAAATGGTGAGAACAGAGATTTTTCTGGTACGGTAACTCCGCTAGGGATTGAAGAGAGAGAAGAATCTCTAGCTATGAAGTTGTCAACTTTTGAGGGTGAAGTATTTGTACCAATTGATGATTTTCCAGGATTAACAGTGGTTAGGGGTGATTCAATAAATCATCCTCATGAGACTGATGGTGAGTTATTAATTGAGATTAATTATTTTCGTCCGGATGGAAAGGATGAAGAACCAAGAAGAATTAGACCAACGGGGATAATGTTTGGAATAATGGGGGATACTGATCCAAATATATCCGGGAGTGAGCATAGATGGAGAGGAGAGAGTGCCGATTTTTATTTAGAGGGTCATGATACTCAGTACGACCCCGGGAACGATGGAAATAGTGACTTAAGATCATTTCCATTTTGGAGACTAGGGATTTATGGGAGTTCGGCTGAGATGGCACAAGCTTTTTTACCTGAAGCGCCGCAAGAACAATAAATCAATTGATTGTGATAATTTTTACTCATGATGAAACCAGAATCGCATAGAGGTAATATCTTATTGGGACTGGAGGGAGCTGTTGATGAGGTGTTTCTTTTGGGAGATGTAAAGAGAGGTAAAGGTTGGGAACAGTGTATCGATGCTGTAAATAGAGAGTTTCCTAACTGGGGTAAATTATTGAGAGGTGGTATGTCGATAACTCGAGATCAGCTACCAGAGAGGTTACTGTTAAAGTGGAGGGAGCAATTTTTTGATAATTTTCCACTTGATGTAAATAAAGAGGGAGGTAGTAGAGCATTGGAGGTATTGGGATCAGGCGGAGTGAGTGTGGTGTATTTATTCAGTGATGAGAATGAATGTAAGTATGCTGTTGGTGTAAGCAAAGAATCTTTTGATAAGGGAGAAGAAGCTAAAAAGAATGCTAAATATTTACAAGATGACTACAGAGTCGTGAAAGAGTTGTTTGGAGGAATTGAAGGTTTAATACCCAATGAAAGCCATCTCGTGTTCGCTGATAACAAGGGACGGTTAAGAGTGATGTTTATTAGAGAGTTTGTCTCTGGGCCTTTTCGGGATATTTTTCGGATAAGTGAGGATGAACTGAAAAAGTTGATAACCCTTAACCCCACGCTCTCTTCCCAATTGGAACAGTTTGTTCAGATTTTGGATGACAATAGTGAATTGGTGAAAGAGGTACCGCCACTTGACTTGTTGGGCAAAGACAATCTTTGTGTTAAGGGTGAAGGAAAGAGCGCTAGATTGGTTTTGTTAGATCCCCACAAAATGAAGATGAGGTTGAATTTCAATGTTGATGAGGTGACGAGAAAGATGAGGAGTAAAGTAGAATACTTGAAAGTAGCGTTGAAGAAATAGAGATAGGTTGATTAGCCCTGTGTTCACCCTCAAGCTATTGGTAAGAGTGATAGAACTTTGTATAATAAATTAGATATGAAAAAGAAGAGTTTTTCATGGAAGCAGATTGGGATGGTTTCGTTGGTGGTGAATATGATGTTGGGAATAGTAATTGGAGGAGGATTGTTGAAGAAGAACAAAGAGGCAAGTGTAAAAGTGGTCACTAGAGTAATTGATGGAGATACGGTAGTTTTTAGTGATGGAGGTCATGGTAGGTTGGTGGGGATTGATGCGCCAGAATATCGGAAAGCTTGTTTGTCAAAGCGATCTAAAGATAGACTTGAAGAGTTAGTGCTCGGTAAAGAGGTTGAGGTAGTAAACACAGGGAAAAGAAGTTTTGAGAGGGATTTGATTTGGGTAAGCGTAGATGGTGTGAGTGTAAATAAAGTAATGGTGGGAGAAGGATTGGCGATTAAGTTTGAGGATTATACCCCTGAAATTGAGATGGCTGAGGATGAGGCTAAAACTACTAAGAGGGGAATTTGGTCAAGTGAGTGTCTGCCGGAAAAAGAAGGATGCGTGATTAAGGGAAATTATCGCAAAGGGGTTGATAAAAAATATCACTTGCCGGAGTGCTATAACTATAAGAGTATTAATTTAAACCCAATTGAGCCGGATGAGTGGTTTTGTACGGAAAAACAGGCAGAAAAAGCGGGATTTGTAAAAGCTAATGATTGTCCTGGGATGAAGTAGGTTATTCTTCTTTTGAGTGGACCAGGACACCCAAGAAATCTAACCATCTACCAATGTTACGCTTAAAGTCACTACCCCAACCGCCGATCCAGTAATTACCAGGGATGCCGATAGGGACGATGATTTTAAAGGGAACGTTTTCTGGGGTAGAGAGGATAGTTTTTCGTTCTTGGGTTGGTGCGTCGGGTAGATCAAGTTTGTTAACTAGAGCCACGATGGTAATTTTACTAGCACCGTTTTTAACAGCGTTTTCAATAATAGCTTGAAGGCTTTGATTACTATCGAGCAGATCTTCGCAGATAATGACATGCTTACCTTGAATATCATAATGTTCAAAGCCGGAGATAATTTGAGCACCTTCATTTGAGAGAGTGGCATCATCGTTGGTTCTTTCAACTTTGACATAGCCTGAATTAAGAGGATGGTCTTTGGGGGGAGAAGTCGGACCTTGAGCTGAAGGAATTAAATTTGGAAGGCGTTTGTGGGTTAAGTTTTGTAAGCGCTCTCCACCCTCTGCAATATAGGCGACGAAAGTTTCTTCTTGAGGATCGATTATTGGTTTAAGAGTTTCGGCTATTTGATCAAGAGCTTTGGTAAAGTTAGCCTCATTAGCGAGAATGGCAACCTCAACTTGTGGATCACTAGCCTCACGAGCTTCACGAAGGGCAATGAGAGAGGGATTGGTATTTTCAAGAAGCATGGGGGTTTCAGGTAGGGTAAGAAGTGTAAGGGGGAGAGGGGCAATATCAGGAGAGTAACCGATAACATTGGGATCAGTTAGATGATGGTTGACGGGATTTGTTTCTTTGAGAGCCATGGATAGTTGAGAAAATAATACTATCAAGGTTTGTAGTGATTGGCTATAGGGAAAAGTTTATACTTAGAGTCTTTGTAGGGAATAAGGATTGTCCTGGATCAAAGTAAAGAGTAAGATTAGAAAATGTGGTTATGGTTAGCCTTAGTTACAGCATTGTTTTGGGCGTTTGGTGGAGTGCTTCTAAAAAGGGGAGTAACTGACTTATCTCTACGGACTGTTTATATAGTCAATGGTTCGACATATATTGGTTTGTGGCTAATATATTTTTTGGTAGTAGGAGGGTTTAGTTTTAACTGGACAGCCTTATTGTTGGCCATGATACCGGGATTGGGATTTATGTATCAGTTAATGGCCTACCAAAAAGCCGAAGTTAGTTTAGTGTCAGCTATGGGATCTATTCATCCGGCAATAACGGCTATTTTGGCAGTCAATTTTATCGGTGAGAAGTTGAATACTTTGCAGGTTTGGATGATTGTTGGAGTGGTGCTAGGAGTAATAGTATTGTCTTGGCCGGAGAAGGTGAAGGTGAAAAGCTTGAACTGGGTCTGGTGGGGTTTGGGGTTTGGCTTGTTATCTGGACTGGTTAGTTTTTTCAGTAAGATTGGGGTGGATTTAGCCGGAGCAATGTCTTTTAGTTTAATGAATAGTTTTTGGATAGTGGTTTATAGTATTACTTGGTATTTGTTTAGAGGAAATAAGAAAAAGTTTAAGAGTGAGGTGAAGAGTGAGACGGGTAGGAAGTTGGCTATTGGGACGGTGGTTTACAACATTGGGGGAGTGGCGTTTTTCTTGGCGATTGGATTAGGTAAGGTGAGTTTGGTTATGCCGGTAGTAAACTTGTACGTGCCAGGATTGATAATATTGGCTAGCTGGTATCTTAAAGAGAAGATGAGTCTAAAACAGAAGATTGGAGCGGGGATAGTGATAGCTTGTGTGATAGTGCTATCGATGGTGAGCTAGGCTTAGAATTTTTGTTCGAGTTTAGTGAGTTGGAGAGTGACAATGACTGCTAGGACAGTGATGATAACAGCGTAGATAATTAGGGAAATTAGACCAGATCCACCACCGATGAGTGGTTTGATGTAGACTTCGACGGTTTCTTTGATAACGTTGTTCCAAGCTAGGGCGGCGACTAGACCAAAACCGGAGGTAGCCAGAGCGGTCATTTGTTTGATTACTGCCTTTGGAAGTTCTTTAGTTGATTTTGGTGGATTGATTTTAGCCATACCAATAGTATAACAGTTTTTTAGAAAAGCTTAATTTATTTGTTATTGTAATTTTCAGTTTTGGTGATTATAAAACCATCATATGTTATTCTAATCTCAATCTCACCGACTGGTGTTAATTGAGAGGAATTGAGAGCAATGTCTGGGATGGATATTCCTTTTAGTTTGGGGAGAAGAACTAAAATGTCCCTTGATGCCCCGTTTTGAGTTTTATCCGGAAGCATCACGAAACCACGATCATAGGTCTTATGGATATCGAGTGGTATTTTCCCCTTACGAAGGTAAACATGATAATTGGGAGGCTTTGCCTCAAAAGCAATAGACTCAGGCTCATCATTTCCTTGAATGGTAACTAGCCAGAAGGGTCTGGGGTCAGGAATTATCCTTACACTTTCTGGTAACTCGAAATTTTCTGGGCGCTTAGTGAATTTATCTGGGTCAATTATATTGAGATTAGAAAAATCAAGCTTATTGTTTTCAGGTGTCATTATAGGATGTATTATAGGTTAAATCAGCTTGGTTTACCAGTAGGTTGTTTTTTACCGTAATAGATGCAATAATTAGTGCGGAGATTAAGCCATTGGCTCACAAGTATGTATAAACCAAGATTTGAGATAACCAATTTAGTCTTAAAACACATCGGAGTGATTGAGGGAGCTAAAGAGGTAATTGATTACGCTGTAATGGTCCCAGCCTGGGAAGCTAAGTTTAAGGAAGAAGCTCAAGCTAGAACAGTCCATTTTGGCACTAAGATAGAAGGAAATGAGCTTAATTTTTCTCAAGCCCAGAGAGTCATTTTAGGCGAAGAAGTGTTAGCAAAAGAGAGGGATATTCAAGAGGTGATTAATTATAGAAACGTGATCCAGTATATTGATAAGTTGGGAGAGAGATACAACTATGAGGGAGCCGGCGGGGGAGCGGCCAGCTATTCAGAGGGTTGGTTTAAGCAGATCCACAAGTTATGTACCGAGAAGATTTTGGAGGGTAAGCAGTCAGGCGAGTATCGAGAAACGAGAGTGGTGATCAAGAACTCACAAACAGGCGAGGTCAGCTTTAGACCACCACTACCACTTGAGATTAAAGTTCAGTTGGATGAGTTTTTTGACTGGCTTAACAGTGATAAAGGCAAAGAAGTGCATCCGGTCATTCGAGCAGGGATTACTCATTATGAACTAGTTAGAATTCATCCGTTTGTTGATGGTAATGGCAGAGTGGCCAGAGCAATGGCTTTGTTAGTTTTACTTCGAGAAGGTTATGATGTGAAGCAGTTTTTTTCGATTGAGGAGTATTTTGACAAAAATGCTGAAGAGTATTATCAAGCGCTACAAAAAGTGCAGGCAAATAGAGGAAACTTAACTTCTTGGGTGGAGTTTTTTACTAAAGCTTTGGCGATGGAGTTAACTAAGATTAAGGAAAGAGTGAGGAGTATTTCGATTGATTTTAGGTGGAGAGATAGATTGGGGAGGCAGATTGCTTTGTCCGAGAGACAGATTAAGCTAATCGAGCTTTTAACCGAGAAAGAGCAGTTGTTTATGAAGGATGCCAAGGTGCATTTTCCAAAGATTTCGGATGATACGGTGTTGAGGGATATTAAGGATTTGATGGCTAAGGGAGTGGTGAAGAAGCGGGGGAAGACCAAGTCGGCTTATTACGTGATGAGAAAATAGGAATGTTATTGACTTTTTGATCATGGAACTGCAACGTGCTCAATCCTCTGCGTTTTATTAGATTTTAATTGTACTTGAGATCTTCCGCGCGATGTTTCCATCGATCTTCAAGTCATTTATTAATCGGATATAATAAAGATATGAAGTTTAAGACTTTAGCCGAGTATTTTGAGAAGATTGAGAAAGAGGCATCGAGGTTGTCGATGACCGAGACGTTGGCTTCTCTATTTAAGGAGGCAGGGGTTGAAGAAATTGATAAGGTGGTTTACTTAGCTCTAGGGAGATTAAGGCCTAAGTTTGAGGGGATTGAGTTTAGTATGGCGGAGACGATGATGTTGAGAGTGATTAGCGCTACTTATGGAGTTGAACTCAAGAAAATAACTGAAAAGTTTAAGAGAGTAGGAGATTTGGGTGGGGTGATTGAAGTAATTGGAAGTAAGGGGACTGATAAAGGTTTGTCGGTAGCTGAAGTGTATAAAAAGCTGATGGAGATAGCGGTGGATGAAGGTCAAGGCTCTCAGGATAGAAAAGTTCAAGGGATGGCTAGTTTGGTTAAAGAACTTGATAGTGTATCGGCAAAGTTTGTGGTCAGGATCCCGGTGAATAAACTACGACTAGGGTTTTCGGATTTGACAGTTTTGGATGCTTTATCTTGGATGGAGAAGGGTGATAAAAGTTTGAGACCTAAGCTTGAAAGAGCTTTTAATGTTAGTGCTGATATTGGTCAGATTTGTCGAGTATTTAAAGCTAATGGCTTAAAGGGAATCGAGGAAATTAAAGCTGAAGTGGGAGTGCCTATCCGAGCGGCACAAGCTGAGAGACTGCCGAATGCCGAGAAAATGGTGGAGAAGCTAAAAGTATTTGGAGTGGAAGGTAAGTGGGATGGCTTGAGAGTTCAGATCCATGTGGATAACACCAGAGAGGTTGATGAAGCTAAGCAAGAGGGTTTGTTTGGAGGAGGAGGAGGAAAAAAGTTTGCTAGAGTATTTTCTAGAAATTTAGATAATGTGACTAAGAGCTTTCCGGATATTATTCAAGCTTCATCAAAGCTACCGGTCAAGAGTGTGATCTTGGACGGTGAAGCGGTGGCTTATGACCCGAAAACAAATAAGCTATTAAACTTTCAGGCAACAGTAAAGAGAAAAAGAAAGCATGAAATTGGTTCGATGGCTCAGGAATTACCGATGAAGGTGTTTGTCTATGACCTTCTATATATTAATGGAAAGAACATGATTGAGGTGCCGTTTAAGGAGAGGAGAGAGGAGCTTGAAAAGATAATGCGCGATGAGAAAGGTGATTTGGTTTTGGCTGAACAAGAGGTTGTGCGTGACGTGAAGCATTTGAGGAGATTGGTGAAGAAATATCTAGGGATGGGGCTTGAGGGAGTGATGTGTAAGAAACTTGATACAGCTTATCAAGCCGGAAATCGTAACTTTAATTGGGTAAAGTTTAAAAAAACTACGGAAGGAGAGCTGGTCGATACGATTGATGCGGTGGTGATGGGCTATTACGCTGGAAAGGGAAGAAGGGGGAGTTTTGGGATTGGAGCTTTTTTAGTGGGAGTGGTTGATGAGAATAATAAGATTGGGTCGATTGCAAAGATCGGGACCGGAGTGACTGATGAGGAATGGGGTGAAATCCGCCAATGGGCGGACAAAATAGCTGTGAATAAAAAGCCAGAGGAATATCAGGTGGATAAGAACTTACATCCTGATGTTTGGGTGAAGCCGGAGATGGTGGTAGAGATAATGGCGGATGAGATTACCAAGAGTCCGATCCATGCTTTTAAACTTGCTTTAAGATTTCCGAGATTAGTTAGATTTAGAGATGACAAGAAAGTAGGGGAAGGAACGAGTAAGAAAGAGTTAGAGAGGTTTTTTAAGTTGCAGTAGGGATAAACTTTCGAGGGCCAGTATGTTAGCATGAATGTATGGCCACTCAGGGATTAACGGATAAAATAGCAAAAGAAAAATTAAAGAAGTTTGGGGAGAATAAACTAAAGGCAAAAAAGAAAATCAGTGCCTTGAAAGTGTTTTTGTCCCAGTTTAAGTCACCACTCATATATATCTTGGTAGCGGCTTCGGGAGTGACATTGGCTTTAGGAGATTTGGTAGATGCAGGAGTGATTGGAGCGGCGGTGGTATTAAATACCATTTTAGGATTTTATCAAGAGATTAAAGCAGAGAGAAGCCTTGAGGCTTTATCTTCGATGTTGACCCCTAAAGCCAAAGTAATTAGAGATAGTAAACGTCAGTTGATTGAAGCAAGTCTGGTAGTACCTGGAGATATCTGTGTACTGGAGATTGGTGAGCGAGTACCGGCTGATGGAAAAGTAATTGAGTCTGATAGTTTGAGTATAAACGAGGCCATGTTGACTGGAGAGAGTGTGGCGGTTGCTAAAAACGTTAAAGGTTCCGAACTCGCACGGAAAGTTCGGAACCTAAGTAACCGGGTTTACATGGGGACGATGGTGAGTGGGGGAATTGGTTTGATGAAAGTAGAAAAAACCGGACAGGAGACAGAGATAGGCAAGATTGCTGATAAGTTGACCGAGACTCAGGAAGAAAAAACACCTTTACAAAAACAAATAATGAGCCTATCAAAAAAACTAGCCATTATGGTCGGGATAATTTCTTTAATAATTTTAGCGGCAGGTTTGTTGGCTGGAGATCCGTTTATCGAGATATTTACGACGGCAGTGGCAGTGGCAGTATCGGCTATCCCTGAGGGTTTGGCGGTTAGTCTAACAGTGATTTTAGCCATTGGTATGCAGAGGATATTTAAGAAGAAGTCGATAGTGAGGAAACTAATGGCGGCCGAAACCTTGGGTTCGGTGACAGTGATTTGTGCTGATAAAACGGGCACTTTAACAGAAGGAAAGATGCAGGTGGTCGAGGCTTTGACACCGGACAGCGAAGGTTCCGAACTAAAACGTGAAGTTCGGAACCCTGAGACGTTGTTGGTTAAGGCGACGATGTTGTGTAATGATATGCGAGATCCGTTGGAGATTGGAATGATGGACTGGGCTAAAGGAAAAATGAAAGTGGAGATGTCGAAACTAGAAGAAGAATACCCTAGGCTGGATGAGATACCGTTTGACCCGAGATATAAATACATTGCAACATTACACCAGAGAGAGGGAAAGAATTTGCTTCTGGTAAGCGGGGCGCCGGAAGTGATCTTGAAAAAGAGTGATACTAGTGACGAGATGAGAAAAAAATGGGGAGAAAGTTTTGTGAGAGAAGGAAAAAAGGGAAGGCGTTTAGTAGGGTTTGCTTATAAAGAGATAAAGGCTAACAAGATTAGCGATAAAGATATTAAAGGCTTGAAATGGCTGGGAAGTTTACTTTATGAAGACCCGGTGAGAAAGGGAGTGGAGGAGGCCTTAAGGCAAACGAAAAAAGCGGGAATTAAAGTGAAGGTAATTACTGGAGATTATCGGTTTACGGCAGAGGCGGTAGTAAATGAACTTAAGCTTGAAGTTGGGGGACTTAAAGAGAACCAGATAATGGAAGGAGTGGAGTTAGCTAGGCTGAGCGATGAAGAGCTTGAGAAGAGAATGGATGAGGTAGTTTTGTTTGCAAGAACCAAGCCGGAGCAAAAATTGAGAATAGTGAAGGCACTTCAAGATAGTGGAGAAGTGGTGGCAATGACAGGAGATGGAGTCAATGATGCACCGGCGATTAAAAAGGCAGATATAGGCATAGTGGTTGAGGATGCTTCGGCGGTGGCTAAAGAGACGGCAGATATGATTTTAATGGACTCTAATTTTGAGACGATTGTGGCGGCGATTGAGGAGGGAAGGGGAATTTTTGTGAACTTAAAGAAGATTATTTTATATCTTTTATCTGATTCCTTTACTGAGGTGTTTTTGGTTCTGGGGAGTATATTTATTGGGTTGCCACTACCGATTACGGCGGCTCAGATTTTGTGGATAAATTTAGTTGACGATGGTTTGCCGGACTTTGCTTTAACCTTGGAACCAAAACCAAAGGATCTGATGAGTCAGAAACCTGAAGGACATGGGAGATCATTACTTGATAATGAAGTTAAGCTTTTAATTGGCTTGATATCGATAGTGACGGCTGGATTGGCTTTAGGAGTGTTTAGTTACTACTTAAAGACAACAGGCAACTTAGCTTTGGCTCGATCAGTGACATTTGCGATGTTGGGAGTGGACTCACTATTGTATGTGTTTAGCTGTAAGACCTTGAAAGAGCCAATATGGAGAGAGAAGTTGTTTGATAATGTTTGGTTGATAGGAGCGGTCTTGATCGGTCTTGCTTTCCAAGTGATGGCTCTGTACGTACCGGGATTGCAAGTGGTGTTAAAAACGGTCGCTTTGGGAGTAAATGATTGGCTGGTAATTTTGGGAGCCAGTGCGGTGGTAATGGGAATGATTGAGGGAGTTAAGTTTGTATATAATAAAAAGAAATGATAGCAATCTATTTAATTTTACTAGTCGGTTTTTGTGCCTTGTTGATTAAGGCGACTGATATTTTAACTGATAGTTTGACTGAACTATCAAAGATAACTAAGGTAGGAAAGTTTGCGATTACTTCATTATTGTTGGCTTTTGCCACATCTGTGCCTGAGCTGGTGGTAGGAATAACAGCGGCATTGGAAGGAAGACCAGGTTTAGCTTTAGGAGTAGTGCTTGGCTCTAATATTGCAGACATCTCTTTAGTGATTGGAGGAGCGGCAGTGATTAGTGGGTCGTTTGGGGTAGCGGGGGAGTTCTTGAAGATTGATATTTTTAGTGTCTTTTTAGCTGGAGTCTTACCATTGATGTTGTTGATGGACGGAGATCTTTCACGCGTTGATGGAATAATCTTACTGTTTGTATACGGAATGTATAACTTTGGTTTATTAAACAAGGGAGTTAAACGTAAAAGTCAACCGAGTCGAATTGTAAAGAAGTTTTTACAGAATGCGGTTGATAAACGAGTTAATCGATGGTTAGCTTGGTTGTTTTTGGGGGCGGCGATGTTGATGTTTTCGGCGGATATGATTGTCAAGACTGGAGCTGGTTTGGCTCAATTACTGGGTGTACCGGTGTTTTTAGTGGGATTGTTTTTGGTGGCGGTGGGAACTAGTTTGCCGGAGTTGTCGTTTGAGATTGGAGCGATTAAGCGAAAGCAGGTGGGGATGGCATTGGGAGATTTGTTTGGCTCGATTGTGGCTAACTCGACTTTGGTTTTGGGATTGGTGAGTGTGATTGCGCCAATCAAACTTCAGAACGGACTTGAGGAATATTTATTGGCCTCGGCAACTTTTGGAATGATTTTCCTATTGTTTTGGTATTTTGTCAGATCGAAAAAGAAACTGGAAAGGTGGGAGGGTTTTATACTATTAGTGGCTTATGCCTTGTTTGTGGCGGCAGAGTTTTGGGGAATGTAATAGATGAAGATAAGAATAGAAAAGAGTTGGAAAAAAGAATTAGCGGATGAGTTTAAGAAAGCGTATTTTGTAAAGCTTGCTAAAGAAGTTAGGGAAGAGTATTTAAGTGGGGGAGTTTATCCAAGCCCCAACAACGTGTTTCGAGCCTTTGAGATGACCCCTTTTGATAAAGTGAAGGTAGTTATTTTAGGGCAAGACCCTTATCATGGCCCTGATCAAGCTAACGGGCTTTGTTTTGCGGTGAGTAAGGGAGTGAGGCTACCGCCGTCACTCCAGAACATCTATAAAGAACTGAAGAATGACTTGAAGATTGAGCCTCGATTGGAAGGGGATTTGGAGAGTTGGGCTAAGCAGGGAGTCTTGCTGCTTAATGCCACCTTGACTGTTAAGGCTCGTCAAGCTGGTTCTCATCAAAATAAAGGTTGGGAAGAGTTTACTGACGCGGCGATTAAGGTTTTGTCTGAAAAGAGAGATAAGTTGGTGTTTATCCTCTGGGGAAACTATGCTCAAAAGAAGGGGGAAGTGATCAACATAGAGAAGCAACATTTGATCTTGAAGTCACCTCATCCATCACCATTTTCGGCTTACTCCGGCTTTTTTGGTTCAGCGCCATTTTCTAAAACTAATCAATTTTTGGTAAAAAATGGGAATAAAGAGATCAATTGGGCCCTGTATTCACAGGATAAAGTTGGTTAAAGAGTTTTAGGCGAATGATATTCATCATTCGTTTATTGGTAAGAAGCGAAAGACTTTGTGGTATTATGAATTTAGGAAAAGAGGTGATGAATAATGGCAACAAAAAAAGTATCAAGTAAAACAGCAGTGAGTGCAGTGGCTTTTGGCTTACCCGTTAATACAGCGGCAGCTCTTTGTTATGCATTAGGCTGGGTTTCCGGTTTAGTTTTTCTTTTAGCTGAGAAACAAAATGGCAAAGTTAGATTTCATGCAATGCAGTCTCTATTGATGTTCGGTGGTTTGACAGTGATTTCATTCGTACCAATCGTAGGCTGGCTACTAAGCCCGTTTGTGATGATTGTCGGTTTTATAGTTTGGCTAATGAGCATTTATAAGGCTTACAATGGCGAAGATTTCGAGTTACCGGTAGTGGGTAAACTAGCCCGTAAACAATTGAGCAAAATGAAGTAAGTTATGCCCCGCGGTCGCGGGGTAAAAATTTGCTATGAAACTTTATGAAACTAGTGGTTGGATTAGGTAATCCTGGAAATAGGTATGTTAATACCCGACATAACGTGGGGTTTTTGGTGGTGGATAAACTGAAGGAAAAGTATGGTGATAAAGTGGCAACGTTTCTTAAGCCTGATCAGTTTATGAACAAGTCTGGAGTGGTCTTGAAAAGAGTGGTTAGAAATTTTCCAGGAGCATTGGAGAGTGATTTGATAGTTATTCATGACGATCTGGATATTAAGATTGGGGAGTATAAAAGAGCTAACAAGGGACCGAAGGATCATAATGGCCTGAACAACATCTATGAGCAACTAGGAGTTAAAGATTTTGAACATATTAGAGTAGGGATAGATAACGGAGAGTTTAGAACGAGTGGAGAAGAGTATGTGCTGTCCAAATGGAAGCCCGAAGAGAGAGAAGCTATTGATAGGGTGGTGGATGAAATTGTGGAGGAGATGAAGAATGCACTCGCTTGATCGATTATCAAACTATTTCCATGTGCCTTGGGCCACTAAAAGGCCAACAGGTTTCCAGGCTTTGATGGCTAATTATGCAGTGTTTCAGTTGGCAGCGGGGATGCTGGCTAGCTTTGGAGTTTTGTATATATATTTGTTGGGTGACGACTTGATGAGTGGTTTGAAGTTGATGGCGGTGTTTTTTTTCTTGCAAAGATTAGTTACGGCTTTGGTAGTGCCGTTGGTAGGGAAGATGGTTTTTAAGCTTGGTTATCGGTGGATGGTGTTTATGAGTATACTTGCGATGATTGCAAAAACTTTTATCTTAATGAAAGTTAATCAAACGAATTTATGGCTTTTGGGGCCGGCCTTGATGCTGGGAGGATTATCGATTGCGGCTTACTACGTGAGTTACCATGGGATGTTTTTAACTGACAATGATGATAATAAGATTGGCCAACAGATGGGACTGGTAACCATGGTGGGAAGAATGGGGGTTATGATAGCACCTTTACTAGCAGGACTCTTAATTCAACAGTACTCGTATTCGGTCATGTTTATAGTGGCAATTGGTCTGTTGATGTTGTCGGCTTTGCCTTTGTTTACGTTGCCTCATCATGATCATAGCCGAGAGAAGTTTGAGATAAAGGACGCCTTTAAGTTATTAAAGAAAAGGGAAGGATTTTTGGATTCAACAACTTGGTGGTCTTTGGAAAATGGGTTGCAGGTTTTTTACTGGCCAATACTATTGTTTTTAATTGTTGGGTCGTTTGTTAAGTTTGGAGCGATTGGGAGTGGAGTAATGATCGCTAACGGTTTGGCGGTTTATCTTTCTGGTAAGTTATATGACAAAAGAAAACTTGTACGAGCTTATCCAATTTTTACCGGTTTAGTAGTAGTAAGTAATGTAATGAGATATTTTAGTAAGACCCTGGTAATGGGAGTGGCTAGCGATAGCTTGAATCGAGTGACTAGTCCTTTTTGGTGGATGAAGATTAGAAGAAACTCTATCCTTGATGGCGAAAAGTATGAGCCAATTGTGTTTGCGGTGGCCTGGGAGTGGGCGGTGTGTTTGGGATATCTGGTCAGTTTAGCTCTTGGATACTTGATTTTAAGTATGAGTCAGGGCCATTGGCCGTGGTTAATTGTGCCGGCAGTGATTGCTAATATTGTGGCGGCAGTAGGAGTGAGAAAAGATGAATAGAACGAAAAAGCCAAAGGCCTTAGGGGAACTATTAAAGAAGTTTGATCATGATAAGAATAAGTATATTAGTCGAGAGTTTCAGGATTATGGTTACAGGTTGGCCGAAGAGATGGATGATGTGAAGCAGGCTTCGCTTTATATAAAGCTGGCTAAAGATAAACCGAGGGCATGGCTTGATGAGGCAAAGCGGTTTGTGATGGGAGCTGAGAAAGTGCGAAGTAGGCCAAAGCTGTTTATGTGGAAGCTTAAACAGATAGCAGATGCCCCGCGGTCCCGCCAGAGGAACGGGCAGGAGCGCGGTGAATAAAAAGTTGATATACTGAAATAGTTATGTGGCTTGATATATTGTTGGCAGGAGTGGGGGGAGTGATAGGCTGGTCATTGCCATGGCTTGATAAGTTGGCTTATGTTTATATTCTTCATCCGGAGGTACAGGTGTCTCAGTACGTGAAGTTTAAGATTAAGCAAAAGCAGTATAAGTCGGCGTTTGAAACCCTAAATAGTCGGGGAGGAGAGTTTGATAAACTAACGACTCGAAGCTTTTTGTTTCAGGTGGCATGGATAGGATTGGCTATTTTTGCGATTAGTTCAGTGGGTAGTTTGTTTGGAAAAACCCTGGTAATGGCTTTGGGTTTGAGAATATTAGCTGAGAACTGGAAGTTGTATTTAACAGACGGACAGAGGCTTAAGTCTTCGTTGTTTTGGCAAGTGAAAAGGGAGATTAGTAATAAAGAGTTAAAGTGGTATATGTATGGGATGAGTGGTTTGTTTTTGGGACTGATATGGTGGTGGGTGTAAAATTGCATTTATGGTTACAATTGGCCCTCTAACATTTCACCTATATGGTTTATTAATTGGAGTAGGTATTTTGGTGGGGGCGTGGGTGAGTATAAGGATATCGAAAATTAAGGCTGATGAGGTGTGGGATAGTTTGCTGTGGGTAGTGGGTGGAGGCTTGCTGGGGGCCAGGCTTTATCATGTGATTGATTATTTTGAGTATTACTGGCTTCATCCTTGGGAGATAATTATGTTGAATAAAGGAGGTTTGGGGATTTTTGGCGGGATATTAGGAGGGATAATAGGTTTATGGTTTTACTCAAGAAAACGGAAAGAACGGTTCTTTCTGTTATTAGATGTGATGGCGATTGGACTACCGATTGGTCAGATGATTGGTAGGTGGGGAAACTTTTTTAATCAAGAACTTTATGGACTCCCGAGTAACTTGCCTTGGTCGATATATATTAAGCCTGAGAATAGATTGATTGAAGTGATGAATTTTGAGAGATTTCAACCGCTGTTTTTGTATGAGTCCTTGTGGAGTTTGGTGGGCTTTTTGGGCTTGTGGTGGTTGATTTGGAGGGAGAAGCTTGAAGTGGGTAAAGGGGGAGTGTTGATGGCGTACTTGGGTTGGTATGGATTAGGGAGGTTTTGGCTGGAGTTTTTAAGGCTTGATGCTTGGCAAATTTCGGGAGTCAACGTGGCTCAGGTGATTAGTCTTTCACTAGTAGGGTTGACAGTCTGGTGGTTTAACAAGCATAATACCTCCTAATGATTAGAAAGGTATCCAATACGTTTGTGTTGTCTCTAGGTGGCTCTGTATTTGCTCCCAATGGTAAGCATAATGGTATTAATGTTGAGTACCTTAAAGCTTTTGAAAAGTTTATAAGAAAACAAATCGCCGAAAAAAACCGGCGATTTTTTATTATCACTGGTGGAGGATTTACGGCTCGACTGTATCGAGATGCGGCCAAGGAAGCAGCTGGATCGGATATTGATAATGAGGACTTGGATTGGCTGGGGACTCATGCCACAAGGTTGAATGCTCATTTGGTTAGAACTATTTTTAGAGACATTGCTTATCCTTGGATCTTGAAACACTATGATGTGGTGGATAAAAAAGCGATTAATTATGATCTGGTGGTGGGTGGAGGCTGGAAACCGGGATGGTCATCTGACTACTGTGCGGTGATGGCGGCGATTGATTATCATTCTGAGGTTTTGATTAATTTATCTAACATAGATCAGGTCTATGATAAGGATCCAAATGAGCACAAGGATGCGAAAGCAATTGAGTCGATGAAGTGGGATGAGTTGATTGGAATTGTCGGATCTGAGTGGAGCCCGGGATTGAATATGCCGTTTGACCCGATTGCTTCCAAGATTGCCAAGGAAGAGCATTTGAAGGTGGTTATCTGTAACGGTCATAACCTTGATAATCTTGAGAAGATATTAGACGAGAAAGAGTTTTTGGGAACTGTGATTGAGTAGAAATCATAAGTTGATAAATGAATAAAAACTGATATGCTAGTAGAGTGTCGACCAAGGGGTTGATAAGCTAAAAAAATAAAAAAAAGGAGTTAATTATGGCAATGATGTTAACAGACAAAGATTTTGAAGCAAAGGTGTTAAAATCAGCTAAGCCGGTAATGGTGGATTTTTTTGCTGAGTGGTGTGGTCCTTGTAAGATGGCTGGACCGATTATTGAGGAGTTGTCTCAAGAGTATAAGGAAAAACTTGATATTGGTAAGGTGGATGTGGATGCAAACAAGGAGTATTCCGGGAAGTATGGAGTGATGAGTATACCGACGGTGATTATGTTTAAGGATGGAGAGGAAGTGGATAGGATGACTGGTTTTAAGGGTAAAGAAGGCTACGAAGAGATGATTAAAAAAGTTTTGGGCCCCGCAGTCGCGGGGTAAAATTTGCCAAGAGACTCGACAAATGGCATTCGCCATTTGGCTGTTGGTAGGAGGCGTGAGCCTTTGCATGTCTGCGTATAATTGAGATTATTGATATGACACATAAGTTAATTATTATCGGATCGGGACCGGCTGGATATACAGCGGCGTTGTATGCGGGGAGGGCTGAGTTGAAGCCAGTGATATTTACGGGAGAGAGTTCTGGAGGACAACTGATGAATACGACGGTGGTCGAGAACTGGCCGGGAGCTGACGAGGGCGTGATGGGTCCTGACTTGATGATAAAGATGCGAGGACAGGCAAAGAAATTTGGGGCAGAGATTATAGATAAGACAGTGACTAAGGTTGAGCTAACAGAGAAGATTAAGAAGATTTGGGTGGGCAACCCCGCGGTCGCGGGACAAGGAGTTTATGAGGCTGAAGCGGTAATTATTGCTACCGGAGCGGAGCCGATTATGCTTGGAGTTCCCGGCGAGAAGGATTTAATGGGAAAGGGAGTGGCGGTTTGTGCTGTTTGCGATGCACCCTTTTATAAAGACAAGACGACCATGGTAATTGGAGGAGGAGATGCGGCCATTGAAGATGCGATGGCATTAACTAAACATGCCAATAAAGTTTATATGGTGGTTAGGCGTGATGAGCTTAGAGCCTCAAAGATTATGAGCAAGAGAGCTATGAGTAATTCTAAGATTGAGATTTTGTGGAATACTGAGTTAAAGGAGGTAGTTGGGGTAAATAAAGTTGAGAAGGTGGTCCTGCATTCGCAGGATAAAACTGGCAAAGAAAATCAAAGTTTGAATGATATTCATCATTCAGGAATTGGTGGGGGTCGGATGATTACCGTGAAAGTCGATGGAGTGTTTATGGCGATTGGGCATAAGCCGGCTACTAAGTTGTTTAAGGATCAAGTGGAGTTGGATGAAAAGGGATATATAAAGACGACGATGGTATACCCTGATGTGACTCAAACAAATATTGAGGGTGTGTTTGCGGCGGGGGATGTGGTTGATTATCGTTATCAGCAAGCAGTGACGGCGGCTGGAATGGGTTGTCAGGCGGCACTAGACACAGAGAAATGGTTGGAGGGTAAACATGCCTAATCCTTTCATAAACGCTCAGAAACAGCTAAAAGAAGTGACTAAATATATTAAGGTAGATAAGAAGATTCTAGAACAATTAATGTCTCCAGATAAGGTTATTAAGGCTGATTTGAAGATAAAAATGGACCCCACTCCGCATGAAGCTTCGTCGGGGCAAGTGCGCTACAAAATCTTTAAGGCGTTTAGGTCACAGCATAACAATGCGCTAGGACCATATAAAGGAGGGATTAGATTTCACCAAGGAGTGACTGAAGATGAAGTTAAGGCATTATCGATGTGGATGACTTGGAAGTGTAGTGTGGTCGGAATTCCTTTTGGTGGTGGTAAAGGTGGAGTGGTGGTTGATCCGAAAAAATTAAGTAAAGGTGAGCTTGAAAGATTAAGTCGAGCTTATATAAAAGCGATATATAAATATATTGGAGCTCAAAAAGATGTGCCAGCACCGGATGTAAACACGACTCCAGAGATTATGGCTTGGATGCTTTCGGAGTATGAAAAACTAGTTGGTAAAAAAGAGCCGGGGATGATTACAGGTAAACCAATTGAGCTTGGCGGAAGTAAGGGTAGAGGGGTGGCGACTGGTTTGGGAGGATTTTACGTGACTGAAAGATTGGCAAAAGTAAGAAAACTTAACAAGGAAAAGATGACAGCGGCGATACAAGGATTTGGTAATGCTGCTTATTGGTATGCCTATAACATGCATCAAGCAGGCTACAGGATAGTAGCGGTGTCTGATAGTCAAGGCGGGATTTATGCACCTACGAGTGCACCTACAGGGATAAACCCTGAAGGTGTTTTAAAGCATAAACAGGAGACCGGGAGTGTGGTTGGGTTTAAGGGATCAAAAAAGATTAGTAACGAGGAGTTACTTGAGCTTGAGGTGGATATCTTGGCCCCGGCGGCTTTGGAAAACGTGATTACTAGAGAGAATGCAGGCAAGATTAAGGCGAAGTATATTGTTGAACTGGCTAATGGGCCGGTGACTCCAGAGGCAGATGAGATTTTGGCCAAGAGAGGAATAGTTGATTTGCCGGATGTGCTTTGTAATGCTGGTGGGGTGACTGTGAGCTATTTTGAGTGGGAGCAAAATAACAAAGGTCAAAGATGGAGTGAGAAAAAAGTTTATGACAAATTAAAGAAGATTATAGATAAGGCTTTTGATGAGATCTGGGGTGTGTATAAAGGGAAGGGTCCCACTTCGCCAAGGCTTCGCGGGATAAAAATAACACCTAGAATGGCTGCTTATATTAAATCAGTTTCTAGAGTAGTTGAGGTTGTCAGAAAAGGGGGAAAATGAAAAATGTTAAAGTAGACCCAGATAAGTGTATTGGTTGTGGTAGTTGCGAAGTGGTTTGTCCCAAGGTATTTGAGATGAAAGGAGTGAAGGCGGAAGTGATTGGAGAGCCTGAGGGGGAAGAAGATCAGGTGAAGATGGCTAAAGACACTTGTCCGACTGAGGCGATTAGCTTTGACGAGTAAATTTTGCTATAGTGGGGGGTTAGAAAATTAAATAACAAATAGATAAAAGGGGATTAAGATGGCTAAAGAAATACAAAAGAAATCAAGAGGTGGAGTGTTTCAGATAGTGATGATGGTGTTGTTAGTAGGAGCGGCGTTTGCGATTGGAAGTATGTGGACTCAGTTGAGAGTGTTGAAAGGTGGTCAAAATGCTCAGGTAAAAGACGGTCAGGTAGTCAAAACTGATTTAGTTGAGTTGATTAAAGGTTATGCGAAAGAGGTTAAGCTTGATGAAAAAGATTTTGTAGCTTGCCTGGATGAAGGTAAGTATGCTCAGGCGGTTCAAGATGATCTAGTTTTAGCTCAAAAGCTTGAAACCGGGGGAACACCAACTTTTTTTATCAACGGATACAAGGTAGTCGGAGCTAGAGAGTATGCAGTTTTTCAGAGTGTTTTTGAGGGGGCAACAGAAGTTGATGGTCAACCGATGGATAAACTTGATGAAGCTAGTTGGCAAGGACTGATTGCCGATCCAGCTATTGTAAAAGGGAGTGATGAAGCTCCAATAGTGTTGGTCGAGTTTACTGACTATGAATGCCCGTTTTGTGCTGAGTATGTGGGTGTTGATGCGATACCATCTAGACCAATTGACCAAGGGCAAACTTATAAACAGATCCTTGAGAACTATGTGAATACCGGTAAGGTGAAGTATATCTTGAAAGATTTAGCCCTTCATGGACCGACTGCTAGCACAGTGGCTCAATCTGCCAGATGTGCTGGAGATCAAGGTAAGTACTGGGAAATGCACGATAAGCTGTTTGAAAACCAAGTAGCTTGGAGTGAAGCCGAGCTAAATTAAGCTCGTAAGGTATAATAAAGAAATGAAAAAGACTCTTTATTTGGTGGGGGGACTGTTAGTGCTTTTTGGATTGGTAAGACCTGTACTGGCTATGGAGAAAAAGGTAGAGATCCTAGAGATGATGGGGATTACAGAGGAGGCCCCTCAACTTGATTCGGGACAAGCAACAGAGTCGGCTGAAGCAACTAGTGCGGGAACGATTAAGCTTGAGCAAGCCACCCAACAAGATATCACTCAACGAGAGTCGCCGATTAAGGGCAAGCTAGAAGGATATTTACTGGAAAAAGATCCTGGACCTTTATCTTATAGAAATTTTATTCAGTATGGCATTCGACAGGCTGTGGCTAAAGGAGTATCTCCCAACACAATAGTCTTGATTTTATTGTTTCCGTTGGTGGCCTCGATGATTGCGGCTTCAAGACATTTACTAGGTTTGACAGGCTTTGGTATTTTTGTACCAGTGATGTTGTCGGTGGCTTTGGTAGCGACTGGTGTTAAGGTAGGCTTGATCTTGTTTGTGATCATTTTAGCGGTAGCGACTGTGGCTCGAAGAGTGACGATGAAGTTGAAGATGCAGTATTTACCCAAAATGGCTTTGTTGATGTGGTTTGTGTCGGTGGCAGTTTTGGCAGTGCTTTTGGGAGCGGTGAATATCCAGTTTGGAGAGTTATCAGCAGTGTCGATTTTTCCGATCTTGATATTGATGCTTTTGGCAGAAAACTTTATTGAAGTGCAGGTAGGAAAATCAAGACGCGAGGCGACTGAAGTGACTATCCAAACACTGCTAATGGCAGTGGCGGCGGCTTTAGTGATGAGGATTGATTTAGTCCAAAAAGGAGTTTTACTTAACCCGGAACTGGCTTTGGTGTTGGTGATGATCTTTAATATATTTGTTGGGAAGTATGTTGGCTTGAGGCTGTTGGAGAGAGTTAAGTATAAAAGTTTGGTAAAGAAATAGGTATGGCTGGGGGATCAGAAATATTAGGGATGAATGCTCGGAATCATTTGTATCAGGCTAAGTATAATAAGCCGAAGGCAAAGAAGTTGGCTGGTTCAAAGATTAATACGAAGGCGATCTTAAAGAGAAATAAGTTGGGGATACCGAAGCTATATAAGATGTTTAAAAGTGAACAGGCAGTGGAGAAGTATGATTTTACTAAGTTGCCGGATAGTTTTGTGATTAAGCCAAGCCAAGGTTTAGGGGGAGAAGGTATTTTGGTGGTAGAGCAAGGAGGTAAGTTTGCCGGAGAGTGGGTGACGGTGGATCAAAGAATAGTGAAGGTTCAGGACCTGAAGATACATGTAAAGGATATTTTGGCGGGAAGATTTTCAAGATTTGATTTGCCGGATAATGCTTTTATTGAAGAAAGAGTAGAGGTTCATCCAAGATTTAAACCGGTTAGTTTTCAAGGTACTCCCGATGTAGGGGTATTGGTGTTTAACCGAGTGCCGGTGATGGCTTTTTTGAGATTGCCAACTAATGAGTCGCATGGAAAAGCGAATATGTTCCAGGGCGCGATAGCTTGTGGGATAGATATAGCTACCGGAGTGACGACTAAGGGAATTAAGTACACAAAGGAGATAAAGTTTTTTCCGGGGACGAGGAGAAGATTGAAGGGAATAAAGATACCTCGATGGGATAGGGTCTTAAAGCTGGCGGTGCAAGCAGCTGAGGTGGTGGGATTGGGATTTTGTAGAGTAGATGTGGTGTTGCAACCTAATAAGACGAAGTCTGGGAAGCTTAAGTCGAAACCGATGGTGTTGGAGATTAATTCACAACCGGGATTAAAGATACAGTTGGCTAATGAAGCTGGGTTGAGACGAAGGCTTGAAAGGGTGGAGGGTTTGAATGTGAGGACGGTTCGGCAAGGAATGGAGATTGGCAAGCAGTTGTTTGCGGTCAGGGACGAAGAGGAGTCGATTCAGGGCGGAGCGTTGTATGTGGGAGTGTTTGAGGAGGTCGAGGTCGAGAGTTTTTTGGGAGAAAGAGAGAAAGTAAAGGTTAAGGTTGATACCGGAGCTTTTAGAACTTCGATTGATGAAGGGGTAGCTAAAAAACTTGGTTTGCTGGATCCTGAGAATGTTTTGTGGAGTGTGGGATTTAGGTCGGCATTGGGGAGAGAGGACCGGAAAGTGGTGGGGATTACTTTTTGGTTGAAGGGAAAGAAGATTAAGACATCGGCTTCGGTGTCGAATAGATCGAGACTTAAAAGAGAGATGATTGTTGGTCGGCGAGATTTGTTGGGTTTTGCGGTGAGGGTGAGAGAAGGGGAAGCTGGGCAAGAGGCTTGACCTTGTATTCACAGGGTAAAGTCGGTTAAAGCCCTGCATTCGCAGGGTAAAGCTTGCAAAGAGTTTTAGACGAATGATATTCATCATTCGGTTATTGGTAGAAGACGTAAGACTGTATAGAATATGGATATGTACTTTGTTTATCTGTTACAGAGTTTGAAGGATAAGAAGTTATATATAGGGTTAACCGGAGATTTAAAGAAGAGAATTGATCAGCATCGAGATGGATTGGTAGAATCGACAAGATATAGGAGACCGTTGAGGTTGATAGGTTATGAGGCTTATTTGACCAAAGAAGAAGCGGCAGGTAGAGAAAAGTTTTTGAAAAAAGGTGATGGTAATAGAGAGTTAATAATTAGATTTAAAAAGAGTCTGTTACAATAAAGTGATGAAAGTACCTGCCAAGTTTGAGGATATTCAAGAAATTAAGGAGTTGTTTCCAAAGGACTATCCGGTGGTGGGAGTGGGAGTGACGGCTTTTCCGAGAACGGGATTGTCATATATATTACCTAACTACAAGATTTTAAGTTTGCTGGAGACGAGTGATTTGGAGGCGATTAGGAAGATGTGTCCGGTGGTAAGTGTGGAAAAAGACCTACAGGGAGTGATGCCGGAGAAGTTTAATACTTCTGGAATTATTAAAGGAAAACAGGCGGATAAGTGGCTCAAAGAAAATGCCCAGGGTTTGTTTGTGTATAAAGCCAGTACGGTGACGGATAAAATTGTTAAAGAAGGTGGATTTAGACTGTTGAGTGCACCGGGCCATGTTAGAAAAGTGTTTGAGAACAAGAAAGATTTTAGAGTGGAAGCCTTAAAGGCCGGTTTGAATATTCCTGGGGGTGAGACTGTTTGGATTGATGATTTGACTGAGGAAAAGTTTGATAAATTTAAGCAAAAACTTGGAGAGAGACTGGTGTTTCAACTGACTGATTATACAATTGGCGGGGGATTAGGCACTTTTTTTGTTGAGACTAAACAAGATCTTACTGAGTTTATGGAGTTTGTGGAGAGAAGGCGAGTGATAAGAGCTGAGGAAGGAAGGGTGATTGAGTGGGTGAATGTGACCGAGAGAGTTGAGGGGAGAGTGGGGAGTATTGCTGGTTGTGCGACTTATTATGGAACGATCAGCAATGTGCTTCAGAATCAGATTATGGATCAGCCGGAGTTGGCGGCGTTGAAAGGTAGAAGTGGAGTTTGGTTGGGGCAGGATTGGCAGGTTCGATTTAGTGAGAAAGCGCAGTTGTTGGCGGAGGAACAGGTCAAAAAATGGGGAGAGTATATTTACAAAAAAGGATATAAAGGGATTTTTGGCTTGGATGTGATGGTGACGGATGAGGATGAAGTGGTGGTGATTGAGTGTAACTCTAGGTATACGGGAGCGTTTCCGGTGCTGACGATGGCGCAGTTAAATAACAAAGAGATGCCTATTGATGTGTGGCATTTGTTGGAGTGGATGGGGGTGGAGTATGAGATGGATTTGGAGAAAGTTCAAGAGGTGTATCGGCAACCGAAGGAGGGAGCGTTTGTGATTTTGCACAATTTGGAGGGGAAGTTTGTGACGCCGACTAGACCAGTGAAGGCGGGGGTGTATGCCCTGCATTCGCAGGGTAAAGCTTGCAAAGAGTTTTCGACGAATGATATTCATCATTCGGTTATTGGTAGGGGTAGTGAGACTTTGGAAATTGAGTGGAGGAGACCAGGGTTTTCGTTAATGGACATTAAGAGTGATGATGAGTTTGTGTTGTGTGATCGAGTACCGACTGAGGAGATGGTGATTAAGCCGGCTGAGAGATTGGGGAGACTGGTGTTTAAGAGGCGGATAGTGACTGACGAGGGAGAGTTGTTACCGGAAACGCGAGAGGTTGTGAAGGCTATTTATGATGAATTTGAGTTGAGTTTGATAGAGAAGCCTGAGGGAATGTTGTGATATCATACAATGATGTTTATTAAATTAATTAGTAGAAAGAAGGAAGTATGACAGGTGATAGTGGTGAAATACCTGGAGTAGGAGCCTGGGCGGCGGCGGAGACTGGAACGATTGGTGCTCGAGGGCGTAAGTATGGAGTTCAGTTTAGTTATCCTGAGAGTGATATTAGATTGTCAAATGGAGAGCTAAGAGTGATAGATCCGAAACGTTTACCATCAATATCTTTTCCGATTGAGCAGAAAACAAGTGATGATGAAGGAGTATGGGAGAGAGTTGGTGATGTGGGTTTTGATAAACTGAGCAATCAACTTGGAAGTATGTCTGAGGGTAGTAGAGAGAAGGGAATATCTGTAATGTTTCAAACAACAGAAACAGAGAAGACATTAATTATTAGTTCTATTGTGAAAGTGAGAAGTGCGAGACCGGAAAAACCTAATTTAGAGAGAAACACTGATTGTGTGGAAGCGGCAAAGCTAATGGTAACAAAAGTTAATGAGGTTTTACCTGGAGTAGTGATTTCCCCTCAATCGGGAGTCCAAAGTCCAAAAGATTGAGGGTTATTGACAAAAGTTATAGGGTTGTTGTAGAATCTGGGGGTAAATATAAATTTAAGGAGGAAATATGGCAGGTAATGAAGCATCGAAAATGGTTGATATATTTTTGGGTGAAGCGAAAAAGGAAGATCAACTGCGTGAGCAATGGGAAAAGGCTAGGATTACGGACTTTTCTAAAATAAATGAATTTTTGTTTAAGATTGCACTTGAAAGCGGAGACGAATATGTTGGAAGAATAGGTGCAAATAAGCCTCAAGAGAACGTTCTAGTACGTATGTATATACCGCTTTCAAAGATTAAAGAAAACTATTTCGGGGGGGAGAAAATGAAGGAAAATGAAAAAATTGGTCCTTTGAAAAGAATTAATGCCTCACAACTAAGTGAAGCGTTTATTCAAAATTGCGATCAATATCCCGTGAAAGGAACAGCTAATCTTAAGGGTGATAATATGACGGAATATTTTGCGTCAATAATTTATCAAGGAAGTTTAAAGGCGAAGGATCCTATGGAGGGTATTATTGAGTTTACAGATCGTATTCAGATTGATTTTCCTTCTATGTCTTTTTTGCCCGAGCCTGTGACACCAAGAGTAGAAGCCTAAATGTTGAAGATAGATTGCAGGATAGCTTCGGCTACGTGTTGAGATTTGCCTTGGTTGGGCCAGTCGTGAAGGCGTAAACCGGGGTCGGAGTTTACCTCGATAACCCAGCATTCGCTGGGTAAATCCTGCAAAGAGTTTTTTGATTCAGGGGTATCCACCCCTGAGCTATTGGTAGAAGGCTTAATAATCATGTCGATACCACAGATATTAAGACCAATAGTTTTGGCGGTAGTTTCAGCTAGATTAACTATAGAAGGATGAATGGTCTTAGGATCGATGGCTTTAACCGAGCCACCGGTAGAAAAGTTTGGAATGGGATAGAGAGTTATGGTTTTGTTCTTGAGTAAGACAGCCTGCAAGGACAGACCTTGCAGGTTTAGATTAAAGTCGAGGCGGGTCCAGTTTCGCATACGGTTGAGCATTCGTCGACCAAGTTTTTTATTTTGATTGAAACGATGTTGATTTTCGGTTTCAATGAGTTGCTTGATAGTGTTTTGACCGTCACCGGTAATAGTTGGGGGTAGTCTTTGGGCTATACCGATTAGTTTGAAGTTTAGGCAGAGGAAACGATAGTCGTTACCTTGATGATAGGTTTCTATCTGAGCTTCAGGATAATGAGAAAGTATTTGTTCAACAGCTTCTTGACCTTGGATTATATTTTTAATATTTAGATAGACATGTTTGCCTTTCTCACCAGTAGAGGGTTTGATGACTTGAGGAAATGGGAAGTCGACATCTTGATAGTTTTGGGGTGAACTGACAGTGACGTGTCTTGGGGTAGGGAGATTATTTAAGGCTAAGGTTTGTAAGGCTAAGGCTTTGTCTTTGGAGATTTGCCTTGGTTGTTCTGAGTTAAGACCAAAACTTTTTTGAGAGATGAGATGAGTTTTGGATTTGGAAGAGTATTCGATTTTAACTGGATCGTGGGAGATGATTTTGGTTTTGAGACCAAGTTTTTTGGCGGCTTTAAGGAGGATAAGGTGATTGGTGTTTTTTATTATTTTCATATGGAATTAGTATACAATACGCCTATATGAAAATTGCGGTAGCTATGTCTGGGGGAGTGGATTCGTCGCTTGGTGCGGCAATGCTTAAGGAAGAAGGGCATGAGGTAACTGGAGTATATTTAGATTGTTGGGAGGAGCCGGGATGTAAGGTTGATCCAAATCGGAAGGATGCGATGAAGATTGGCTTGAAGCTTGGAATTCCGATGAAGGTTTTGGATTTTAAGAAGGAGTACAAAGAAAGGGTGATGGACTGGTTTTTTGCTGAAGTGAAGAAGGGGAGAACGCCAAATCCGGATGTTTGGTGTAATAAGGAGATTAAGTTTGGGATGTTTTTTGACTGGGCTTTAGAAAATGGTTTTGAGATAGTGGCAACAGGGCATTACGCCCGGCATTCGCCGGGTAAACTCGGCAAAGAGGTTTGGAGTAAGGGGTATTCACCCCTCACAGCTATGGATAGTTGCGGAAGACTTTATATGGCTAAAGATGAGAAGAAAGATCAAACTTATTTTTTGGCGATGCTTAAGAAACAGCAGTTGGATAAAGTAATGTTTCCGATTGGAAAAATGCTTAAAGATGAGGTGAGGTTGGAAGCGAAGAAAAGAGGGATCCATGTTTGGAACAAAAAGGGAACAAGTGGGATTTGTTTTATTGGGCATACGATTAGTTTTGAAGATTTATTGAAAACAAAAATTAAAGAGCATGAGGGTGAAGTGGTGGATATGAAGGGAAAGTTAGTAGGAAAGCATAAGGGTTATCAGTTTTATACTATTGGGCAAAGGCATGGATTTGAGGTGAAGGTTGAGTCGAATGAGAGCAAACCGTTTTTTGTGGTGAGTAAAGATAAGAATAAGAATAGATTGGTGGTGGGAGAGAAGAAGGAATTGTTAAGAGATAGTTTTGAAGTAGACGAGTGGAACTGGATCGGCGAGGAAAATGGACAGGGACCGTCCCTGTCAGTGCGAATACGACATGGAGGGAAGTTGGTGGAAGGGAGAGTTGAGGGGAATAAAGTGAGGCTTAAGGAAAAAGTATTTGGAGTGGCGCCGGGGCAGGTGGCGGTATTGTATAGGGGTGAAAAGTGCTTGGGTGGAGGGGTAATTAAGGGCTAGTCGTCTTTTCTCTTTTTCTTTTTATTCTCATTTTTTTCTCGCTCTTGCTCTTGTTCTTTGTTGTCATCTTCTTTGATTTTTTTCAGTTTTTCCTGATGTTCTTCCTTGATTTTCTTTAACTTTTTTTGATGTTCTTGGTTAAGATTTTGCTTTTGAAGTTTTTGTTCTGCTTTTATTACAATTTTACTGAGTTCTATCTGAGTTTTTGTAATGGAAGAAGTGGATTTTTGAGGAGTGATGGTGGGGGCTGAGGATGTGATTTTTGGAGTGGTGACAACTGGATCAATTATGGGTTCTGAAGGCTCTGAAGTTTCTACTGGAGCGGTGACTGTTGGTGTTGGGTCTAAGGACTCAGCTGGAGCAGGTTCTATTAGTGGTGGATTGGAGTTTGTTACTAGTGTTGGTTGAGTGGGGAGTGATTGTTCTATCTCAAGCACAGGCGAAGTTGGCGAAGAATAAGAAATGGTTTTTTTGGCTTGGTCAAGTTGTTCTGAAGCTTGGTTTACTTTTTGGATTAATTCTAAAGTGGCAATGGTTTGTTGTTCTGGTTCAAGACTGGTAGTAGTGATTTGGGCGGCAATAGCTTCGGTGAGGATGTCATCAAGCACTTGTTGATCATTTGGTTCTTGAATTAAAGCAATACCAGCTTCTTTGGCTCGGCGATCGAGAAAAGCAAAGTGAAGTTTGGCCTCAAGAAGAGAGTTTGGAGTTATGGCTAGAGCGGTTTTCTCAAGACTTCGCTTAACCGGATAAAGCATGTCTCCGGGCTGAGAGTTCCAAGAGGTTAAGATAGCTGAAGCGGGAAGAGCTAAGAGGAGGGTAATAACAGTGATGGTTATACTGACGACCTTTTTTGGTTTTAGGATCATTATGATTAGTTTGAATGCTTGAAGTTTATAAGTCAAGAGGTTATAATACGGGACTATGACATAAATTTACGACCAAGTTGGTGAGTATAACCTCGACTTTGGTCGAGGATTTTTGTTTATAGGCACCTTGAAAAGTGAAGATTAATTTTATTGTCAATTTAAGGAGTGGTAGAAAGTCAATTTTTTGAGCAATCAAATTTTTTTGAGAGTTTGATCCTGGCTCAGGATGAATGCTGGCGGCGTGCCTTAGGCATGCAAGTCGAACGTCCCGCGCAAGCGGGAAGTGGCGGACGGGTGAGTAATGCATAGGAATCTACCCCTTGATGGGGAATAACCCAGAGAAATTTGGGTTAATACCGCATAATCTCTACGGAGCAAAGGTCGTAACTGACCGTCGAGGGAGGAGCCTATGTCCTATCAGCTTGTTGGTGAGGTAAAAGCTTACCAAGGCTATGACGGGTAGGGGGTGTGAGAGCATGATCCCCCACAAGGACACTGATACACGGGTCCTACACCTACGGGTGGCAGCAACTAGGAATATTGCGCAATGGGCGAAAGCCTGACGCAGCGACGCCGCGTGCGGGATGAAGACCTTCGGGTTGTAAACCGCTGTGGAGGGGGAAGATAATGACGGTACCCCTCTAGAAAGCACCTGCTAACTACGTGCCAGAAGCCTCGGTGATACGTAGGGTGCAAGCATTATCCGGATTTACTGGGCGTAAAGAGTATCGTAGGCGGTTTTGTTAGTGATTGTTGAAATCCTTAGGCTCAACCTAAGAACTGGCAGTCATACTGCAAGACTAGAGTGATTTCGGGAAGGCTGGAATTTTCGGTGTAGGGGTGAAATCCGTTGATATCGAAAAGAACACCAAGGGCGAAGGCAGGCCTTTAGGAATCTACTGACGCTGATGAACGAAAGCTTGGGGAGCAAAAGGGATTAGAGACCCCTGTAGTCCAAGCCGTAAACGCTGCTCACTAGATGGTTTTAATTTATTAGAACTGTCGTAAGCTAACGCGTTAAGTGAGCCGCCTGGGGAGTACGACCGCAAGGTTAAAACTCAAAGGAATTGACGGGGAAATGCACAACCAGGGGAGCATGTGGTTTAATTCGATACAAAGCGTAGAACCTTACCTGGGTTTGACATCCTGGTGACCGGTTATAGAAATATAGCTTTTCTTTTAGACACCAGTGACAGCTGCTGCATGGCTGTCGTCAGCTCGTACCGTGAGGCGTCGGCTTAAGTGCCGCAACGAGCGCAACCCCCGCCGTATGTTGTATATCATACGGGACTGCCCGACTAAAAAGTCGGGAGGAAGGAGGGGATGACGTCAAGTCAGCACGGCGCTTACATCCAGGGCAACACACATCCTACAATGGTGAGGGACAATGGGCTGCGAAATCGCAAGGTGGAGCTAATCCTATAAACCCTCCCTCAGTTCAGATTGTGGGCTGAAATTCGCCCACATGAAGTCGGACTTGGTAGTAATCGCGGGTCAGCAGACCGCGGTGAATACGTTCTCATTTCTTGTACACACCGCCCGTCACATGAGGAAAGTCGGCAGTGCCCGAAGGGGCTTCGTGGAAGCAACTAAGGCAAGGTCGGCGATCAGCGTGAAGTCGTAACAAGGTATCCGTTCTGGAAGGAGCGGATGGATCACCTCCTTTCTAAGGAGCTATTTTAGCCTCCAAGTTTTTTTTGATATGTTTTTACTTGATAAAAAAAAGCAGTCCTTTCTGCCACCCCTTAAGTTTGACAATAAATTATCCCACTTCGCCAAGGCTTGGTGGGATTTTTTGTGGTAAAATACAAATTTGTATGGGCTTGTAGCTTCCGCCTACGGCGGACAGGCAGTTGGTTTTTTTACTTGAAAGTTAAATGGGATATTATGTCTACATAATAGTAAGTGAAGCAGTTGGTAAATATTATACTGGCTTGAGTGATTATAAATTAATTTTTTGTTCTTGGTTTGAGAGTAGGATAATAGCAAGAGAGATAGAAAAGTATTTAAAGTCAGGCTGTGGTAGAGAATTTAGAGATAATCTAGTAAAATAGGTGATTGTTCGAGGGCTTGTAGCTCAGTTGGTTAGAGCGCTGTCCTGATAAGACAGAGGTCCCAGATTCGAGTTCTGGCAAGCCCACAAATCTAGTGATAGAATAAGTTAATGAATGAAGTGACTGTTCTGGTTGAAGGTTATTTAAAGACCCGAGGTAGTTCTGGATATGAAGAGTGTTCTTCGGCGGTTTTAGTTGAGTCGGGCTATAAGAGAATTTTGTGTGATCCAGGAACTGACTATGATTTGTTGATGAAGGGATTAAAGAAAGCTGATAAAAATCCTGAAAAGATTGCTTATATTTTTTTAACTCATCATCATATCGATCATTGTTATCTTATGGCTCGTTTCCCCGATGCTCGGGTGATTGATTCAAAGCAGATGTATGATTATCGAATCGTATCTGAGCACAATGGCAAAATGCCTGGAGAAGACTTGGAGATAGTATTAACTCCTGGTCATACAAAAGATCATTCTTCGTTGATGGTTCCGACAAAAAAGGGAGTATATGCGATTGCCGGGGATGTGTTTTATTGGATTGCTGATGTGGATCAAAAAACAGATAGGCGATCACTTTTACAAAAAGAAGACTATGTGGCGGAAAATAAGAGAGAGTTGAGGAAAAGTAGGAAAAAATTGTTAAAAGTAGCTGATTTTATTATTCCAGGACATGGCAAGATGTTTGAGGTATGAGTAAGCGGAAAAAGGCTAAGAAGAAGATTCCGACAAAGCATAAGTTATTAAAGTTTGGGGTACCCGTAGCCTTGATACCAGGGATTATTGTGGCATCGATGTTGGGTTTTGATTATGAAAAACTGCTTAAAACGAGCCCGAAAAGTAATCCTGATATCTATGGAAATCACGTAAAATTGGTGGAAGCACAGGATGGAGATACAGTTCAACTAGAGAAGGGAATGCCAATCAGGTTAGTAGGAATAGATGCACCCGAGAAAGGAAAGCCTTTGTATAACGAGTCGAGGGCTTTGTTGAAAAAACTGGTTGACGATAAAATTATTGAAGTTGAGTATGTTCAAAAGCAAAATGATAATTACGGTCGCTTAAGAGGCTATTTGTTTGCCAAGTGTGATTATGTAAATCAAAAATATTGCGTGGATGGCAAGATGAATGTCAATGTAGTATTGGTGGGGAATGGGATGGCGGTGATGAAGATTATGGAATCGTGGACAAAACTTAGACCAGATTACACACAAGAACTTCAAAAAGCCGAAAATGAAGCAAGGGAGAAGAAGCTTGGGTTGTGGTCATTAGTTGACTTCAAGAAGGAGTGATGTTAAGATACTTTTTGCCTTGAAATAAGGAAAGATTAGGGAGAAAAATTAACTAAATGCTGACTTCAACAAAAAACAAACAACTTAACAAAGGGGTTTTATTGCGTTGATGTAACTAAAGCATTTAATTGTTCGTAAAACCTCCTTTTTCGGAGGTTTTTTTACATTAGGGCCTGTAGCTCACTCGGCTAGACCTGCCTGCCGGCAGGCAGGGCACTACAGTCTGGGCCCATGGCGCAGTTGGTAGCGCGTCTCGTTTGCAACGAGAAGGTCATCGGTTCGAACCCGATTGGGTCCACACTAGCCAAGGATTATTAGTTATTAATTTTTAAATAACTTTAGAAATTAATCACTAGCAATTAATAGCGATTAAAGGCTAGATTTAGCTCTTTGAAAAGTGAAGAGAAAAAAATAATCCAGCACTAACGTAGTGCTGGTAACGATCTTTATAGCCAAGTGCCTCTCCGACGTTAAGTCGGAGAAATAAGGTCTATTCGAATTAAAGCAATCGGTGGATGCCTAGGATGTACTAGCCGAAGAAGGACGTGCCAGGCCGCGAAAGGCGTCGGGGAGCTGTCAAGAAGCTATGATCCGGCGATGTCCGAATAGGGAAACCTCAATAACTGCAAGGTTATTGATCTCTGATTAATCAGAGGGGGTAAGCCGGGGAACTGAAATATCTAAGTACCCGGAGGAAAATAAATCAAATGAGATACCGTTAGTAGCGACGAGCGAAAACGGTTCAGTCCAAACCATGCATTTATGTGTGGGGTTGTAGGACTCCAATATGGGATTTTAAACGGTAGTTAAACAGTCTGGAAAGGCTGACCAAAGAAAGTGATAGTCTTGTAAACGAAACTTTTTAAAACCCTAGGAGATTCCTGAGTACCACGAGAGACGGCAAACTCTTGTGGGAAGCCGGGGTGACCACACTCCAAGACTAAATACTAGTACATACCGATAGTGAACAAGTACCGTGAGGGAAAGGTGAAAAGAAGGGTCGGTGACCCAGTGAAATAGTACCTGAAACCGTTTGCTAACAAACAGTGGGAGTCCCGTTTACGGGATGACCGCGTGCCTATTGAAGAATGAGCCAGCGAGTCTTTATTAATTGCAAGCTTAATTACTAATAGTAAAGAGGCGTAGCGAAAGCGAGTCTGAAGAGGGCGATTTAGTAGTTAATAAAGTACCCGAAGCCAAGCGATCTATCCATGAGCAGGGTGAAGTCAAGAGAAATCTTGTCGGAGGCCCGAACCCGTAAGAGCTGCAAATCTTTGGGATGACTTGTGGATAGTGGTAATATGCTAATCGAGCTTGGAGATAGCTGGTTCTCCCCGAAATATATTTTGGTATAGCCTCAAGTTTAACCTTGTGGGGGTAGAGCACTGTTTGGGATAAGAGAGCTTGTCTTTTTTATCTCATGCAAACTCCGAATACCACAAGACAAATACTTGGGAGTCAGCGCCTGGGGGCTAAGCTCCAGTGTGCTAGAGGGAAACAACCCAGATTTCCAGTTAAGGTCTCTAAATAATTACTTAGTTTGTAAGGAAGTCACAATCCTTAAACAGCCAGAAGGTCGGCTTAGAAGCAGCCATCCTTGAAAGAAAGCGTAACAGCTCACTGGTCGATGGAAGGTGGCGCCGAAAATTTATCGAGGATCAAGTAATTTACCGAAACTGAAATCCCACGTCGCTCGCAAGAGCTATGTGGGAGGTAGGGGAGCGTTCTAGGGTTAGTGAAGCTAGATTGTGAAGTCTGGTGGAGAGCCTAGAAGTGAGAATGCTGGCATGAGTAGCGAGAGACCCGTGAGAATCGGGTCGGCCGAATGTCCAAGGTTTCCTACGCAACGTTCGTCGGCGTAGGGTTAGTCGGTCCTAAGGCGAGCCCCGCATAAGCGGGGGTAGTCGATGGATAACAGGTTAATATTCCTGTACCTGTAGTTAAGCGTTTTAAGGTTGGGGTAGAACGGAATTTGATAACTCAAGCGTCTTATTGATTTGACGTCTAAAAGGTAAGTCAGTTTATGTTGGCAAATCCGCATGAACGACGGTGAACCTTGAATGAAATTTCGCCTTTGGGTGAGAAATTTGAGCGCGTTAAGTTTCCGAGAAACGCATCGCAATCAGTTTAATTACAGTCCGTACCGCAAACCGACACAGGTGGACAGGTCGAGTAGACTAAGGCTGGCGGAAGAACGATGGTTAAGGAACTCGGCAAACAAGCTGGGAGTAATTTCGAGAGATTCCCTGCCCCGCGTCCGCGGGGCCGCAGCAAACGAGTATCAAGCGACTGTTTATCAAAAACACAGGTCTATGCAAAAGCGTAAGCTTAAGTATATGGGCTGAAACCTGCCCAGTGCCGGAAGGTTAATTGAGAGGGTGACTCCTTAGGGATGAGCCTTTGATCGAAGCCCCGGTGAACGGCAGCAGTAACTATAACTGTTCTATGGTAGCGAAGTACCTTGTCGGGTAAGTTCCGACGCGCACGAAAGGTGTAACGACTTGATAACTGTCTTGACCATTGATCCGGCGAAATTGAAATGGCTGTGAAGATGCGGCCTGTTGACTGCAGGACAAAAAGACCCCGTGGAGCTTTACTACAACTTATCATTGATTTATTTTTTGTAATCGTCGAGGATAGGCAGGAGGTCCGACGTAAGTCGGACCGTTAGTGGAATACTGCTCGTTACATGAAGTAACTCTAACTAAAGATATCTGGAAACGATATCTGGGACAGTGATTGGGAGGTAGTTTCGCTGGGGAGGTGGTTTGCTAAAAAGTACCGCAAACGCGCAATGGTACCCTTAGTACGGATAGAAATCGTACTGGACGTGCAAAGGCATAAGGGTGCTTGACTGTGACACTTACAAGTGAAGCAGAAGCGAAAGCTGGCCTTAGTGATCCTCGAATGCATTGTGGAATGCATCGGGCCTATCGGATAAAAGCTACCCCGGGGATAACAGAGTAGTCGCACCCAAGCGTCCATAGCGACGGTGCGGTTCGCTACCTCAACATCGGGGACTCTCGACAGTAATGTCGAGATGCTGTGACACACAATAAAAGTGTCAAAAAACTAACTCATAACGGAGAAACCGTCCTTGCTATAATGAACCAGATGCAAAACGGCAATTCCGTGGGAAGTTTATCGGAAAAACAAAAGTCATTAATTGAAGGGTGTTTACTTGGAGATGGATACATGAGGTGTAAATCAAATGCACATCTTCAGATAACGCATAGCATTAATCAAAAAAAGTATGTTGATTTTAAATATCAACTACTGAAAGATTATGTTTTGACTCCACCAAAATCTTATAAAGGTAATGGTGGGAGAGTGGGCTATCGGTTTTTTACCAGAAGTCTGCCTCAATTAACTCGATTTTATAGGCGATATTATAAGGATAAGAAAAAAGTAATTCCTAGAGATTTACAATTAAATTCTTTTTCTTTAGCAGTATGGTTTATGGATGACGGTTCAAAATCAAGAAATAGCTGTTATTTAAATACTCAACAATTTAGTTTAAGTGATCAAAATTACTTAAAATTAGTATTGCAAAAGCAATTTGGAATTAAACCAAATCTTGATAAAGATAAAATTTATCTGAGATTAAGATTTTCGGTTATTGATACAAAAAAGTTGAAAAAGATTATTCAACCGTATGTAATTCCTGAAATGCAATATAAGTTTCCGATATAACCCCGTATCGACTGATGTCCAACACTTTGTTGGACTGAGATAGGTTGTTTTTTAGAAGAATCTAAAAATTTATAACACTTATCAGACGTTAGCGTCCTAATTTGACTTTAGGATGATGGTATAGTCAGGCTAAATAGAAATATTTAGGTAAGAGCGATGTCGGCTCAGGGTATCCTGGAGGTGAAGAAGCTTCCAAGGGTTGGTCTGTTCGCCCATTAAAACCCTACGTGAGCTGGGTTCAGAACGTCGCAAGACAGTTCGGTCTCTATCCGCAGTCAACGTTGGATTCTTGAGGGAATTTGTCGACAGTACGAGAGGACCTCGATGAGTCAGTCCCTAGTGTGTCTGTTGTAACATCAGTTGCATCGCAGAGTAGCTACACTGGTTCGGGATAACCGCTGAAAGCATCTAAGCGGGAAGCCCATCCCAAGATTAGGAATCCCCATCAAACCCCTGGGAGACTACCAGGTGATAGGCGGTCGGTGTAAGAGCAGTAATGCTTTAAGCCTAGCCGTACTAATCGGTTGATTGAAAATAGACCTTAACTTGGCTATAGGATCGTCAAATTTTTCTCTTCACATTCAAGGAGTTAATCCCGCAAAATGCTTTGCATTAGCGGGATAAAGTGTTAGAATACATTTTCCGGTCTTTGGAGCACTGTTGCACTACCTCTTCCCATACCGAACAGAGTCGTAAAAGGCAGTAGCGGGTACGATAGCTTCGGCGCAAGCTTAAGTGAAAATACCTCAAGGCCGGATTTTTTTTTGGTTTTATGATACAATCTGTCTATTCTTAAACGAAAGGAGAATTATGAAATGGTTGCAAAGGCAAAAAAATCCCTCGATAAAACTCGGGATAAAGAATTGAAGAAACCCAGTAAAACAAAGGGTAAGAAGGTAGTGGTTAAAGTAGCTAAGAAAGTATCCAACAAAAAACCCCACTTGGCTAAAGCTACGCGGGGCAAGCCTCAGACGATGGAGGAGTTGTTGAAGGTAACTGGATATGAATTGAAGGGTCTTAAGAAGGGTCAAAAAGTTGAAGGATTGATAACAGATGTAACCAAGAAGATGATATTGATTGATATTGGTGCTAAGACAGAGGGGGTAGTGATAGATAAGGAGTATGAGATTGCTAGGGAAATGATGCAGGATCTTAAGATTGGTGATACGGTTGAAGCCTTTGTGGGCTCACCGGAAAATGACAGAGGACAGATATTGTTATCTTTACGTCAAACAGCCATGAACAAGCGTTGGGAGATTTTTGATGAGTTATTGAAAACCGGTAAGTCAATTGACGTTCGAGGTTTAGAGGTAAACAAAGGTGGGATAATTGTTAAGATCCAAGGGGTGAGAGGCTTTGTGCCCAGCAGTCAATTTGGCCGAGAATATCTAGGGAGATTGAATGATCTTCAGAATAGAGATTTTTCGGTTAAGGTGATTGAAGTAGATCGAGAGAAGAATAGATTGATTTTTTCAGAGAAAGCAGTGAGTGAACAAGAATCTTTAGCGCAACAATCTGAGGCTTTAAAGCAAGTTAAGGTGGGTGATGAGCTTGAAGGAATGGTGTCTGGAATAATGCCTTTTGGGGTATTTATTCGAGCCAATGTTAAGCCTAAATCTGCAAAGAGCAAGAAAGATGAAGGTTTGTTCTTAGAGGGTTTGGTACATATTTCGGAAATTTCCTGGGAAAAGGTTGATAATCCAGGAGAGTATTTTAAGACAGGGGACAAGATAAAAGTGAAGGTAATTGGAGTGGATGAAAAAAGTTCGAGGCTTAATCTATCAGTCAAGCAGTTGCTGGATGATCCCTGGACAAAGATGGCTAAAGAGTATCCTGAGGGGAGCAAGGTAAAGGGTGAGATAACCAAGTTGGCCGCTTTTGGAGCTTTTGTGAACTTGGCTCCCGGAGTAGATGGTTTAATACATATTTCAAAGATCCCGACCGACAAAGAATTTAAGGCAGGCCAGAAGATCGAGTGTTTTGTGGAACAGGTTGATCTGGAGCATAGGCGAATGAGTCTATCTTTGGCCTTGATTAAAAAGCCAGTGGGGTATAAATAAATAAAAAGGAGAAAAGTATGGATAATACTAAAATGATAGTCAGAGATGATACTATATTAATTGATTACAAATTGGTATTTAAAGCGATTAGGGAAGAAAAAGGCAACTGGGAAAAAGTTGAAAAAGAGTTACGAGAATACCAAGAATCAGTTAGTAGTGACTAAAGGAGGAAATATGGTAGCTGAAAACAATGAGGTACCTTCACCGGAGAGGCGTGAATATCCAAAAATGGTAAGCTTGGTAGCTTGTATCGACGAAGATATAGATTATGGGGAAAATGTGGTTGCTTTTGGAATGGCAGGAACAGGTATTACTAAGTTGGGAGAGGGAAATCAAAAAGTTTACCCTGATGAAAAAAGAGAAGTTGTAGAAAAAGTCAGACCTTTTGCTTTTTCTGCTTTAAATGAAATAGCAGTTGGTATGGGAATGCCATTATTGGCAACCAGCCATGTTGGTTGTGGTGCAGCGGCGGCTCAGGAAGTCCCCGCTGATCAGATTGCTGCGGTGACAAAAAAAATGTGCACTGATTTAGAAATTGACTACTTGGGACATATTCCTCATGCGGATGAACCTGTAGAGGTTGGTAATAGTAATGTTGAAGCTCACATTGGAAGATCAGAAGAAGAACATCATCATGGCGCTCGAAGAATAGTTATTACAGTTGGTGGAGGAATTACAGAGGAAGAACTTCAAGCACTTGAGAGTGATGGTTATGGAGATGCCTTTATAGTTAGTGCTGATTGGCTATCAAGAGTAGTTGAGAGTGGAAGTGTTTCAAGGGAAGATGCCTTGACGTTTGTTGGTTTACAGGTAGATATAGCTGATGGCATAGCAGACGGTGTTTCTCATTTTGAATCGGTCAGAGTGTGGAACGCGGGGAGAATGGAATCTCAACAAATGCTTGAAAATATACAGTTGGTAAATGAGTTGATAAAGAATACTCGGAGTGCGTGATATACTGACTTCATGGCTAAGCAAGTTACGCGTTTTATTTGTCAAAAATGTGGGTTTGAGAGTTTAAAGTGGGCTGGGCAGTGCGAAGAGTGTAAAGAGTGGAATAGTTTAGTAGAAACGGTAGTTGGGGTTAAGAAGAGAAGAGACCCCACTTCGTCAAGACTTCGCGGGGCAGGGCCGATTAAGCTTTCTCAAGTTAAAAGCCAAGATGTAGATAGAGTTAAGACAGGCATAGGAGAGCTTGATCGAGTTTTGGGTAGTGGAATGGTGCCAGGCAGTGTGGTTTTGTTGGCTGGAGAGCCGGGGATAGGGAAAAGTACATTGCTGACGCAACTAGCGATGGCTATATCAAAAAGGTCCGGCCTTAAAGCTAAAGCTTCAAGAACGGACCTTGATAAAGCTACGCTTTATGTCTGCGGGGAGGAAAGTCCGGAGCAGATTAAGATTAGGATAGAGAGACTGGCAACGAAACGAGAAGGTTCCGAACTTGCACGGGGAGTTGCGGAACCTAAAGGAAACTCTTTGAGTTTCCTTTCAGAAACTGATGTGGACGAGGTAGTGGCTAGCGTAGAAGCAATGGCAAATAAACCTGGTTTGGTGATTGTGGACTCGGTTCAGACAATGAATACCAGTGATTTGACTGGTATGGCAGGAAGTGTTGGGCAAGTGAGAGAGTGTTCACATAGGTTACTCAAGATGGCTAAAGAGCTTAATATACCGGTATTTTTGGTTGGTCATGTTACCAAGCAAGGATCGATAGCCGGACCTAAAGTGCTGGAACACTTAGTAGATACAGTTTTGTACCTTGAAGGGGACAAAAAGCATACTTTTAGGATCCTTAGAGCCCAAAAGAATCGATTTGGGAGCGTGGATGAAGTTGGAGTCTTTTTGATGAGTGATAAAGGTTTAATTGAGATTGCCAATCCATCGGATGTATTTTTGGAAGAAAGACAAAAAGATGTGCCAGGAAGCGTGATCGTGGCTACTATGGAGGGGACGAGACCGGTATTGGTTGAGATCCAAGCTTTGGTTAATCCTTCTCAACTAGCCATTCCAAGGCGAGTAGGCACAGGGGTGGATCAGAAGCGATTGCAGTTATTGACAGCGGTGTTGTCGAAAAAATGTCGAATACCTCTAGGAGAGATGGATGTTTATGTCAATGTAGCCGGAGGCTTAAAACTTAACGAGCCGGCGGTTGATCTAGCGGTTTGTTTGGCCATGGCCTCGAGTTTTAAGAATAAAGCGGTTAACTCAAAGGCGGTGGTGATAGGTGAGGTAGGGCTCTTAGGAGAGGTAAGAAGAGTTAGTCATCTTGAAAAGAGAGTTAAAGAAGCCAAGAAGATGGGTTATAGCCAAGTAATTGGGCCGGAGCAGGTAAGAACAGTTTTAGAAGCGGTGAGAAAGTTATCCACATAATATTTTAGTTAGGGGATTGAGCTTGTTTTTCTTGAGGAGTGTTAATGATAAATATAGTTATGGGGCAATGGAATAAACGGAGAGGAAAAAGTTATAGGGTTGACAATTGAGTGGTTTTTTGCTAAATTTAGACTGTTAACAGAATAAAAAAGAACATTACTATCGCAGTGGGGTACTCGAATAGTAATGTCCTTTATAAACAATTTACATTGAATTAAGATTTTGTCAAGATAGCTATTTTTGACGACTGAGGTGGAGAGTGATAAGTTGGGCAGGCCTATCACTTTCCTCTTGAGTTAAGAGCATGAAATTGAGAAAAGGAGCAAGATGAAGGTTTCAAGTATTATAAAATTTGTTTGTTTATTTTCAGTGGCGGTGGCAATCACGATGTTAATCAAGAACCTTTCTGGTGTTCAAGCCTGGGATGGCTCGTATAATGGAAATCCAACATCAATTACCTTTCCTCAAGCTGGCAAGGTAGTTATGTTTACTCGAGCTTTAGGTAGAGGCTCGAAAGTGATTCTATCGGGTGGTGGGAAAACTCAAACAATTTATCCAGCTGGTGGTTTAAAAAAAACAGTTACTAACATTACCGTCACAGCTGGTCAGACAGTCAGTGCAGATCTTTATGATAATGCTGGGCAAAAAGCCTTAGGTTGGATTGCTCCGGCGGGTAATATTTGTGGTAGTGGAGCTCCTTTACCGCCAACTGATGGAGTTAGTCCAGGGAGTTATGCCAAGATAGATATCAGTGATTTGGTTAGTTTGGCGCAAAGTGGAGGTCAACCTCTTGTATCAACTCAATGCTGGGCAGATTCACCTGAGTGGAGTGGTGATAAGGATTTTAATGACTTCTTTATGGTTTACGGAGTAGAAGGGACAAATCCCAGCCCAACTCCCTCTATATCTCCGTCACCATCTCCAACAAGCCAGAAGGCTCAATGGGTGGTCAGAAAATTTCGAGACGGGAACAAGAATGGTGTATGGGATAGCGATGAAGCCCCAACAGGAGAAAAGTTTCAGTTTGACTGGAAAGAAAATGAAGGTAGTTGGTTTCGAATCGAGACCAGTGGAGAAACTGGAAGATCGGAAACCAAAGAAGTGTCTGTCGGAACAAGAATAGAGATAAAAGAACTGACTAAAGACGGTTGGAGTAGCACAACCGGAATGAGTAAGAGTATGAGTTTAACAGAGCCAAAGACTTACTATTTTGATTTTGGAAATGTCGAATCGACTAATTTTATCCCCACACCAGCGCCATCAATTATTCCAGAGACAGGCATATGTTTAAAGTGTTAGGCAAGGGAGTGGTATCAGGATTTATTATTGTGGCCTTGACGGTAATTTTGCTACCCTTTGTGTTAGATAAATCTTTAGTGAAGGCTGAGGGTGCAAAGGGTGATGAAAAAAAAGTGGGTTTTAAAGAGCTAGCTCAGATAGAGATGGGTGACCCTGGTTACTCTCTACAGATACCGAAGATCGCTGTTAATACTTCAGTGGTAGCTAATGTGGCGACCGACAATCAAGAAGTGTATACACAAGCTTTGAAAAATGGAGTGGCTCATGCCAAAGGTACTTATCTGCCCGGTATGGATGGTGGAGTAACAATGTTTGCCCATTCGATTGATGTACCTGAAATGGCCCAAGATTATGGAGCGGTTTTTTATCGACTGGATGAGCTAGCTAGAGGAGATAAAGTCATAATCTGGTTTGAGGGAGAAAAATTTGAGTATCAGGTTTATAGATCCTGGATTACCGACGGCTCGGATACAGGAGTATTCAAGAGAATTAAAAATGGAGAAAGATTGTTTTTGGTAACTTGCACGCCACCAGGGGGAATTGAAAAGCGACTGATAGTGGAAGCTTTAGCCTTGACAGAATAAGACGAGGCGGTTAAACTAAATTATTCCCCGGAAGAAGTACGTATTTTTCATGATTAGATAAAGAAAGGATGTCCTTATGACAGTAACAAAAACAGTTGACCCTTCAGTAGATGATTTTATTGGTGGTGGTTTAAATCCTCAGGCAACGAGAAGCGAGCCGATGATGACTAATCGTCCGGCTTATCGAAAGCCAGCACGACCAAGTGGTAGACAGGTAAGACCGATGCAGCCGCGCGGTGGAATGGTGCAGAGAAGAGTGGTGGCCAGGCCAGTTAATCAAGGTAATTTTAATGGCATGGTTGACAATCGAGTTATTCCAGATGCCAATATGCCGACCGAAGAGATGACCGGAATGTTGGATGTTAATCAAGATAACCATGGTGTTTTGAGACACGACTATTACCCAACCAACAAAGACATTTACATCTCCAGTTCACAGATTAAGAGGTTTAATTTGCGTCCGGGTGACACGGTGGTTGGTTTGGCTAGAAAACCAAAAGAAAACGAGAGATATTGGGGTTTACTTAAAGTGGAAAAAGTTAATGGGAAAAAGTTTGAGGAGGGAAAACTAAGACCTTGGTTTGATCGGTTAACGCCGATTTTTCCAAATGAAAAACTTAAACTGGAAACTGATCCAAAGAAGCTATCGACCAGAGTAATTGATCTAGTGGCCCCGATTGGTAAAGGACAAAGAGGCTTGGTGGTATCACCGCCTAAGGCCGGCAAGACTTCGATTCTCAAAGATATTGCTACAGCCATAGCTGAGAACTATCCCAAGGTTAGTTTGATGGCGGTCTTGGTAGGCGAGAGGCCTGAAGAGGTGACCGATATTAGAAAACACGTTAAGGGTGAAGTAGCAGCTTCAAACTTTGACGAACCAGCCGACAAACAGACAAAAGTAGCTGAACTAGCCCTTGAAAGAGCCAAGCGGATGGTTGAACAAGGTAAGGACGTAGTGGTTCTTTTGGACTCGATTACCAGACTGGCTCGAGCCTACAACTTGGCAATTCCAACTTCCGGGAGAACTTTATCCGGAGGTTTTGATCCGGTCGCTTTGTATCCGCCAAAAAGATTTTTCGGAGCAGCTCGTAACTTTGAACCCTTCAAGCTAGATGGCAAGACTGTGACAGGCTCACTGACCGTGATCGGGACAGCTCTGGTTGATACTGGCTCTCGCATGGATGAGCTGATCTATGAAGAGTTTAAGGGTACCGGCAATATGGAGCTTCATTTGTCTCGAAAACTAGCTGACAGAAGAGTCTATCCCTCGATTGATATTCAACGGTCTGGGACTAGACAAGAGCAGTTGCTATTTACTAAAGAAGAGTATGAAAAAGTGGTGACTATGCGTCGAATGATCGATGTCTTGGATAGCAATGAGACCACCGAAGTGATGCTTGAGAGATTGCGAAAAACTAAGTCGAATAAGGAGTTTTTGACTAAGTTGGGCAGATAAAGTAAGATGCTGACATATGGAACAAAAGCCTCAAGTAGCTGAGGGGCAGAGGATATCGGTTTTCAAACGGTTGAGAAGTAATTCTTTAGTAGTTTGGTGGTGGGATATTAGAGATTTTCTAAAGTTTTTGGTATCATATTTTACGGTCAGAGTGAAACAGTTTTTTGAAGGATTTGAGGCGGGTAAGGGAGTAGTAGTTGAAGGTTTGGTGGTGAAGAGAGGTAGATATACCCGACCATTCTTGCATACCGGCATGACTGGTTTGTTTTTGGTGGGTTTACTATTGGCTCCGGTGATTTCTAAAGCAGTCAGTAGTGAAGAGGAAGCTTCAACCGGCGGGACTATTCTTGGATTGAGACAAGACTATATGGAGACGACTACGGCAGTCTCGGTTAAGCCTCGAGACGGAGTAGTGACATATATCGTTCAACCAGGTGACACAGTTAGCTCGATTGCCAAAAAGTTTGATGTCTCGATTGATACCATTCGTTGGCAAAATGATCTAGCGAGTATTGATGCCATTAAGCCAAGTCAAAAAGTTGAAGTACCGCCGGTGACCGGGATGATGCACAAAGTTAAACGAGGGGAGACCATTTACTCAATTGCTAAAAAATATGATGTAGATGCCCAACAAATACTAAACTGGCCGTTTAATTCATATGCCGATGATGAGACTTTTGCTTTGGCGGTGGGGCAGAACTTGGTGGTGCCGGATGGAGTTAAACCAGCTGAACAACTGTGGGATCCAAAGAGATATATTGCTAGAACGACTCCGGATGCTGGAGTAGTCTCGGCCCTAGGATCGTTCGTTTGGCCGGCAGCCGGGAGAATTACTCAACGCTGGGTTTGGTACCATAAGGCAATCGATATTGCTAATAGGGCTTCTCCATCAATATTAGCGGCCGATTCAGGTAGAGTGGTGGTGGCTGGTTGGCCGGATGGTTTTGGTTATGGTAATCGAGTGATGATTGACCACGGTAATGGTTTCCAAACTTTATATGCTCATCTGTCGAGTATTAATGTCGGAGTCGGGCAGACGGTCAATCGAGGAGATGTAATTGGCAGAATGGGAAGCACTGGTAGATCTTCTGGAATTCATTTGCATTTTGAGATTAGGCAAGGTGGATCTATTCTCAACCCGCTTCAGTTCTTAAAGTAAAGGAAGTTTTAGTATGATTGATTATGCCAAGATAGCAGTAAGAGCCGGGGACGGGGGTAATGGTAAGGTGTCGTTTAGACGAGAGAAGCACGCTCCAAAAGGGGGTCCGGATGGCGGTGATGGTGGTCACGGTGGTTCGGTCTATTTAATGGTTGATAAGGATTTGAATACCTTGGTGCCGTTTCAGTTTGAGAAGAAGTTTGAGGCCGAAAGAGGTCAAGCTGGTGGTAAGGCTAAAAAGCATGGAAAAGATGGGCAGGACTTGGAATTGAGAGTGCCTTCAGGGACGCAAGTTAATGGACCTCGAGGCAGTTTTAACCTGATAAAACCAGGGGAAAAAGTGGTAGTAGCTCAAGGCGGTAAAGGTGGTAGGGGCAACTTCTATTTTAGAGCACCTGACAGAACTACACCTGAAATAGCTGAACCGGGAGTTAAAGGGGAGACGGTCGAGCTTGATTTGGAGCTTAAGTTACTAGCTGATGTTGGTTTGATTGGAATGCCAAATGCGGGTAAGTCAACTTTGTTGTCGGTCTTAACTAAGGCTCGACCTAAAGTAGCCTCTTATCCATTTACAACACTTGAGCCACACTTAGGAGTGATGGTAGTGGAGAAAGGTAAGGGTCTGGTTTTGGCTGACATACCGGGTTTGATTAGAGGAGCAAGCTCTGGCAAAGGCCTGGGGATAAAGTTTTTAAGACACGTAGAGAGGTGTCAAGTACTGGTGCATGTTCTGGATGGGGCAAAGCTTCTAGAGAAAGACTCGGATTTATTGAGGGACTATATGGATATCAGGGAAGAGTTGAAAAAACACTCAAAGAAATTAAGTGAAAAACCGGAGATAGTGGTTTTAAACAAGATTGATGTATTAGGTGAAAAAGAGATAAAAAAGGTTACGAACGTATTTGAAGTTCGTAACCTGAAGATAATTACTGTTAGTGCGGCTACTAAAGAGAACTTGGAAAAACTAGAGTACGAGATGATAAAATTGGCGAGATAGGGCCTGTAGCTCAACTGGTAGAGCGCTACATTCGCATTGTAGAGGTAAGGAGTTCGACCCTCCTCAGGTCCACCTAGTTTGTTATAGCTGAGTCGGTGGCTTCTTGAGCAACAGGTTCTTCGACCTCAATGAGCTCTAGATCAGCTGGAGCAACTGGCAAAGGTGAAGGGGTAACCAGTTGACTGGTCTCTACTTCCTCATCTGTTTCAGTCTGAGCGGCTGGTTTTGGCAACATAGCTTGTAGCTCGGTCATCTCCTCTTGTAGCTTGGAGGCATCCTCACTACCAGGCTCGATGATGGCAGCGACCTGTTGCAAGGCTTGATAGGCTTGAAGATATTTTTCTTGACTCTTGTAGCTTTGAGCTAAGTTGTAGTGAGCGTTAGCATAGTCAGGCTTTAGCTGAACTGCTTCGAGAAATCTATCTTCGGCTTCCTCAAACCTCTCAAGAGAGAAGAGTAAACCACCTAGATCTAAGCGTAGTCTAGGATTAGCCGGATCAAGTTGAATAGCTCGAGTATAGGAAGCAACGGCAAACTCATCTGAACCTTCGGCAAAATTCACCAGCTGGCGATAAATATTGGCTAGATTTTCCCAGTTAGAAGCTTTTAAGGGGTTAATTTGAGTAGCAATTCGAGCTTCTCTAACAGACTGTTGAATCAACTGAGTGATGGTTTGCTGATCTTGATCGGTCAAGTCTCCTTGTTGAGATAAGCTGTTTGCCAGAGCAAAGTTAGTATTGGAGTAAGCCACTCGATATCGGTCGATACCACCTTGAATGTTCAAGGTTTTGATCTGCTTGTTGTAGGTCTCACCGCCAAGATTTTGGTTGGCAGCTTCAAGGGATTGCCTAAAGACTACTTCAGAAGCATAGACTTTACTAATATTAAAACCAACCAGACCGATACCAATTAGAATTGGCACAGCGACTATCCAAGGTAAGATGCCTGGGAAGGTTTGAGTTGATTGAGGAGTATCGGCATCGGTTGAGTCAACTAGGGTAATAGCACTAATAGTTAGGATAACATCCTTAACTTTACTACTGTTGGACTTAACTTTAGATAAACCGACACTTAAGCTTAAGTAGCCGATCAAGGTTATCCAGAGTAGGGTAGTAAAGGGGATAAACAGACCTAAAACCAAGAGGACAAAGACGCTGGTTTTTAAGGCTAGTTGCAGGGCGGTGGTTCTGGTGCCTGGTTCATGTTTGGTGAGCTTAAAGAAGCCGGCCATGATGAGCCCGAAGCTGACTAGGCCACCAATTCCTAAGGTGGTTAGTAGTTGCAAGTACTCGTTAGCTGAGGTGGCAAAGTTAATAGCCCAGAGATTGCCCAGGTTCATGCTAATCGGTTTAAATTGAGTAAATTGATTGATAAAGTTACCCGGTCCAGCGCCAAAGAAGATCTTGGTTTTTAGAGTATCAATAGCAATTGACCATCCAGCTAGTTTGGGTAGTAAAGTGACGGCAAACTGTTGGTTGGGCAAGAGTTGAAAACCGATTAGGATAATTGCCGAGACTGATAAGCCAGCGGCTAAGAAGTATTGAAGCTTTTTTGAGCCGGCTTTGATTTTAAAAGCCAAGATAAGACTGATTGGTAGAGTAGTAATCAAGAAACCGACTAGGCTAAGAAGCGAACCGGTGGGAGAAAAGGTCTTAAGAGTCAGGTAAGCGGGTAATCCAAGTGACTCAAAAGTACCTAAGACTGAGAGAATACCCCAAAAAGCGACGACGGTAGTGACAATCAGAAACAGGTTAACGATTTTTTTAATAGTTTGAGGGGCTTTAAGGATTGAGGTGGTCAAAAGATAGTAGATGGCCAAGACAATATATAGAGTACCTCGCTCAAGCCAAGCGCTGGGAGAGTGGGGTTGATTGGAGATAAGAGAGGCAATGACAACCCCAATAAAAAGGATTAAAGGGATGAGTAGGGGGGAGATAGTAATACGAACAGACTTGTTGACAATGTTGTAGATAGACCAGGCTATTAAGGCAATGGCGGTAACCAGCAAGATAAAGATATGTTTTTGGAAAGAAAAGAAGTCGGTGGTGAGGGGAACAAAAAATATTGGGCTTAAGACAAAGCCGGCTGATAAGGCAGTTAAAGCCACTAGTTTTGAGTATTTGAGCCAAGTATCTTTCATAGTATATTCAGAGTACTTTAAATAAATACTAGTGTCAAGAGGTAGATTACTCAAGTGGAAAAGTTAAAAAATTAAGATTTGGAACTTTGAAGTGTTTATATTTTAACTATTTAGTCAGCGCAGACGGCGTAGGTGGGGGAGGCTAAAACACCGCCACCAACATCAGCACAGGGGCTGGAGCATTGATCGATCGAGGTTTGGATATCAGGATCTGAGGCATTTTCTAGACTGGTTTTAAGACAGAAAGTTTCACTATTGTCACTATAGTAGGCAATAGTGTTATTGCCAAAGCCATCGGGAAAGGAGACCATGTAAATGGTTTCACAGTCTGACCCGGAGGCAAAGTCGTTGTTGCTACCTGAACAAGGACAGTTTTCATCTCCATCAGCGCCACAACCTTTGATGTAGTTTAAGAGAGGCCAACTTGAGAAAGCAGCTGGGTAGACTTGAAAGTCGTTATAGTAGAGTCTTAAAGCCGTTTTCATTTGGTTTAGGTTTTGTTTTTTACGAGCATCTCTAGCTCTAGCTCTGGAGTCGTTAAGGTTATTGACGATCATTGCGGCTAGGACACCCAAGATTGAGATAACGACTAGTAGTTCGATTAAAGTAAATCCGCGTTTATTCATAATTTAATTATATATTATTCAGTGGCAAGAGTTCTATCTGTTTCTGGGGTCATGTTGGGGCTTGAAAGACCGTAGTTGCAGTTTGAGGCACCGCAAGAGATACCGTAGTTTTGGGGGTTATCGTCTTCATCTTTAGGGACATCGATATCATTGGCGTTCTCGAGTCTGGCATAGATTTGATACTTGGCTTGTTTGCCAACAACCGAAAAGGCTTCATAGTAGTAAGTCATGCCAACTGATGGATCAGCCGGCATCTGGATCATGTAGATAGTGTCAGGTTCGGAACTGGTGTTGGAAAAAACAGAAGCGCCATAAGTGCATTCTTCTTCAGCATCAGTGCCACAGCCCATGATATTACCGGATGAGTCGTTGGGGTATTCTTCATGATCGTTGTAGTAGGACTCAAAGGCATCTGTAAGTTGTTTTAGATGGGCTTTACGTTTGGCGTCACGGGATTTTTTTTGAGCTGAAGAGTAGGTATTCAGACCAATGGAGGCTAGGATACTGACGATAGTAATAGTGACTAGAAGTTCGACTAGGGTAAAGCCTCTTTTCATATTACCTTTCGCACCAGTTAGTTGATGAATCATTGCAGTAGGCTTGGCAGACGTCTCCGTCATAGAAAGTGATAGGGCAACCAGCTGATTCAGGGTCATCGTAAATATTGCAGACTCCGGAAGGATCACAGGCTAGACTGCCATCATAGCCGGGAGCAACACCGCCACCCCCAGATGGCAAGGGCGAAGAGCCACCCCCCCCATCTGGTTGGGCTGGTGGGGAGACTTCTGGATTTAAGATGGGGACATTACCAGAGCCGACGCCAAAGTTGAAGCTAGCGTCAGTGCCAGTTTCGGTTTCACAAACCGGGTCGTAGCCACAAGACTCATCTCCATGGCAAAAGAGTTTAGCGATAATAGGATCGCTGGAGTTGGCTAGAGGAGCTAAGACTTTAAATGATTGACCACAATCGAGATCATCTGGATCATGAACGTAACAATATGGAGTGTTATAAACAGGGTCGCAAGGGATGTTGTAGAGGTAGGGTTCTAGTTCTGGTCCGCCACAATTATTGATAATACCTGAGGAGGGATAGCACTGATTGTCGTTGTAGTAATCTTCAAAGGCGACCGAGAGACGCTCTAGGCTGGTTTTTCGTTGAGCGTCCCGGGCTTTGTTAAGTTGAGTTCTCCAAGCAAACCAACCCATAAGAATTAAGGCTATGAGGATAGCGACTACGATTAGTAGTTCGATGAGGGTAAAGCCCCTCGATGTGACTCGGGATAAACCATTACGTTCATTCATTTGATTTAAGTATAGGGTTAGTCAAGGTTAATGGTCAAGAGGTTTAGTTATAGAGAATAACGGACGATAACCACTCCGGAACCGCCACGACCACCGCCGTAGTAGACACCACCATAATAACCGCCACCACCGGCACCGCCCCCTAAGCCATTAGTTCCATTAGCACCTGCACTACCATAACCTCCAGCGCCGCCACCTCCTGATCCACCAGCTCCCGCAGAAACACTATGACCTTGACTACCACCACCACCACCACCACCACCATAAGTGACAGAAGACCCGGAAATTGAAGAGGTTATTCCGTTGCCACCGTTACCAGTTGTAGTGCCAGTTGTACCAGCTTGACCAGCTCCGCCACCACCACCGGCGCGACGTGAATGATCACTGCCACCACCGTTATATCCTTGCCCAGCAGTACCTGTACCACCAGTAAAAGCAGGTCCTTCGCCATCGCCTGAAGAGCCACTTCCAGAACCGCCATTATAGCCGTTACCCCAAGTTCTTCCAAGTGCACCACGCGTGGATGTAATTGAGCCAAAGACAGATGCCTCACCCCACTGACCCGGTCCAGTGTTGTAACCAACTGTAACTGTTTGGGGTGTAGATATATCATTGAGAGTTCCAGTACGAACTCCCCCCCCTCCTCCTCCTCCACCACCAACAGTGCTAGAGTTCGTTCCACCGCCACCGCCACTAGCAACGACAAGATATTCAACATCTAAAGATTGGCTTGGTGTAAAGGTACCACTTGATGTGAATGTATGAATACCATAACCACCTGATTCGGTATAGGTACCACCAGTGGCGTAAATACAGGAGTTATTTGCTGAATATAAACTATCATTACAGTCGGGGGTAGCTGTGCTGGTTAAGAGATTTCGACGGCGGTAGTTAGTCGGGGGAGCAAAGCCAATTTGGGGTGTAGTGGTAGTAGGATAGCCGTCATTGTCAACATCCGAGTAAAAGATAATACCTCCGGGAGTGATTTTACCGCCGGTAGCAATAGCGATTGAACCGCCGGTCATGTTGATTGATCCGGTGACAACGTGCTCGGCTGAGGTGACTGTCAAGGTGCCGGACTGAACTGTTAGAGCACTTGAGTTAGTGTTACTAGAGCCCGGGTCCATGCCATAAACGGTCTTACCTTCGTTATCGGTACCTCGGCTGTCTGAGAACGAGCAGTCACCAGTGATAAGGTGAGTAGTATCATTAACACCTGGCTGACAGGATGTTGCATTAGTAGTAGCAGTGTCAGTGGATGAGTAACTGCTACTACCACCTGCATTGTAAGCAACTACTTTACGGGTATATTCGGTATTGCCAGTTAAACCAGTCTCAGTGCATGAAGATAAATTGGCTGAGGCACAAGTGGCTTTAAGAACATTTGAATCGTCATAAACTTTAAAACCGGTTTCATCGGAAGCATTGTCGGTGAAGTTCCATTGAATTGAGGTATCTGAAACAACAGTAGCCGAGCCAATGGTTGGAGCGGTAGGGGGAGTAATAATAAGATAGCGGATGATAACAATTCCAGAACCTCCGGCACCACCAGCTTTCTCAGGGGAGTAACCACCGCCTCCACCTCCACCTCCGGTATTAACTGTACCGGCTACACCGTTTTGAGCACCTTTACCTCCTCTACCTCCGCCGCCAGTGCCTCCTAAACCATAATTACCAAAACCAACCCTAGCTCCACCGCCACCGCCTCCGGCGTAGTAGGTAGCTGCTCCGGATGTAGAGTACTGAAGACCGATACCGCCATTACCACCCCTAACACCGTTAACAGCGTTACCACCGACAGCTCCAGCTCCTCCTCCACCGCCACCATTGTTTGGATGGGCATTAGCTCCACCATCGTTACCTTGTCCAGCTGTATGAGGACCGCCAGCACCACCAGCAGCTCCATTACCTCCTCCACTACCTCCAGTAGTACCAGAGCCAGCATTGTGACCGCCACCAGCAGCTCCTCCCAGAGTGGATATGGTTGAGAAGATTGAAGGACCGCCTGGATTACCGGGTGGATAGCCTCCACCCCAGCCTCCAGCTCCGCCGTAACCTACAGTGATAGGGTATTCTTGAGCAGTAACAGCAAAAGAGCTGTCGTAAAGAAGGCCTCCACCTCCACCACCACCACCCATTGTTTCACCACCACCACCACCACCACCAACGACAAGGGCTTCGACGTTCATTGAAGTGTTTGAGGTAAAGGTACCACTTGATGTGAATTTATGAATACCGTAACCGTCAACTTCTGAATAGGTACCTCCGGTAGCTTGGACAGCTTGGACGGGTTTGGGATAGAGCAAAGGATAGGGAAGTAAGAGACTTAGAGATAGTAGGAGACGAAAGAGTTTTTTCATAGGCGTAAGGTTAAGCCACTATTGTAGTTACCGGTAGTGCTTTGGAGATCAAAGTAGACTTTGTAGGTATATTGGTAGGAACCTTTAAGACTAACTTCTACTTGCCAGGTACCGTTAGTCTTGTCACCTTCGATTAGTTTCATGGCTTGGTTTTGAGTATCGTTGTCGGTATGGATAACTGTATCAGCTTTAGTAATCGGGGAGTCGTTTTTAAGTACGAGGGTAATG
>Ga0233431_1000656_pt1 | contig 72574 bp, 67 predicted proteins | sample SI_118_April2016_FD_179867 | JGI IMG/M metagenome (GOLD analysis project Ga0233431, IMG submission 179867) | Seawater microbial communities from Saanich Inlet, British Columbia, Canada - SI_118_April2016_200_MG | ecosystem: Environmental > Aquatic > Marine > Inlet | place: Canada: British... | reverse complement strand
TGCCATTATTTTAGAGCTCCTTTCTTTCACCCATTGGGTGAAACATTTGAGATACAAAAATCTATTGTACTACATTGGTTTTATTAAGGTAACTGAGCTTTTTATTTTTTTTAATGAAATATCATGGTACATCTTGTATTAGTCATCATCCCTGGTGACTTTTAGTACAGACTTCCTTTTTTAGGAGGATGCTAAAGTGATCAACCTATTTTATAGCAATTCCTATATAACTATCTTCTCAAGAAATATTTAATTTTATTTGTTTATAGGTTAATTTTATGTTTATATAGACCGATAAAATAAATAAATCCAAATTATAAAATGTCGGTAATAGACCTTAAAAAAAACAAGTGCACCTCTGACACCTCTAATAAGATTGCTTTACTAGATGAGCTATTGCCTAATATCAAAAAATACGCCGGAGAAACATTTGTTATCTGCTATAATGGCCAGGCTCTGTATGACAAACAATTAGCGATGAAATTCGCACACGATATTGTGCTTATGAAACAGCTAGGTATTAACATAATTATAGTGCATGGGGGGGAACAAATTGTTGATGACGTCCATAAAAAATTAAATTTTGTTTCAACCTACGTTGATGACACCAGAGTTACTGATAGCGATTCTATTGAAATTGTCGAAATGGTTTTAAGCGGCTTAGTAAATAAGCGTATAGTAACCTATATAAATGATGCTGGAGGTAGCGCTATCGGTCTTTCAGGTAAAGATACAAATTTAATAGAGGCTAAGAAACATAGGAGATCTAAGGCTAAACCTAATAGTAATATTGAAAGCATTATTGATCTTGGTTTTGTTGGAGAGCCAACTATAATAAGCCCCGATATTTTACTAGCCTTTGAGGATACTGACTTTATCCCCGTCATCTCACCTATTGCAAGAGGTGAAAATGGAGAGACTTTCCACATAAATACACTTACTGCCGCTGCTGTTATATCTTCGTCCTTGATGGTAAGAAAATTTATAATTATCGATGATTACGCTGATACCATTGCAACTCTAGGAATTGCAAATTCTACACTTGATTATAAGGCGTTATATAATATCGCAAAGAAATTGCTTAGAGAGGGAGATAATGCCGCGAATTTATTAAATACTTGTGTTAGTGTGTTACAGAATAAAACAGAATCTATTAATGTTATTGATGGCAAGATAGGTCATTCATTATTACTTGATATATTCACCAATGAGAAATGTGGTGTTTTATTTAGAAATTCAGTGAATTATTAATTTAATTTTGTTGGTGGACATACTTGATAATGAATAAAGAACAAGAACCTGCAAACAACCAACAAGCTGCTGATATTAATCAGGAGCCATATCATGAGCATAACTCTAGCAAAATTATACCGTTTTTTCTTTTATTATTAGCAATATCAGCTATTGCTTATTATTTTGTATTTTACCACGAACAACAGGTAGGCTCAAAAGAAGCTTTTGTAGATAAGTCACAAAAAGTAAAAAATTATATTTCTGTTACTAAACGCAGAAACAATATTCCCAGAATAAAAGAAGCACTAGGTGAAGAATTACAAGGTTTGAATATTTCTAATGCTGATTTTAGTAATGTAGATTTTAGTAATGTGGACTTATCCCATTCAGAATTTAAAGAAATACAGTTTAACGGAGCTAATTTAGTCAATAGTAATTTAAGTGAAGTGAAATGCATAAAATGTGATTTTACTAATGCAAAAATGGATAGTGCTAAATTACAAAACGCCACTTTTACAGAAGCAATTATGCATAATACAGAGCTTATAAATACACATATGGAATTTAGTAATTTTTTCAATGCAGATTTTACTAGTGCGAACTTACAGAATAGCAGTCTACGAGAAGCAAATTTATCATCTGCTGTATTTAATAATGCTAACCTGGAGAAAGCAGATTTAACTGGAGCTCAACTTTCCAAGGCTAGCTTAGAGAAAGCCAATTTAAAGGAGGCAAGCTTGTACGCAGCAAATATTGTACATGGTAATTTAAAAGGTGCAAATTTAGATACTGCTTTTATGGAATCAGTAAATTTAAATTATGCTGATCTTTCTCATGCGATACTGAGCAAAGCTTCAATGAGCTATGCTAATTTCAGTAATGCTGTTTTTGATAAAGCTACATTAGAACAAACAAATTTAAGTTCAAGCTATGGTTATAAGGCAAGCTTTAAAAACACAAAGATTTCAAGAGCTTATATAACCGATGTTGATATAAAAGAAGCGAATTTTACTAATGCTAAAGCTGAGGGGGCAGATTTTTCTCGTTCCAATTTGAGCAGGTCTAATTTCACTAATGCTAATTTATATCATACAAGGCTAGTATCAACTAATTTTTCCTTTTCCATTTTAGATAATGCAAACTTATCTGGCTCCATCTTAATTAATGCTAATTTTAACGCTGCATCTACAAAAGCGACCAAAGGTATTAAAGAATCCACAAAAGCTTTAGAGCAAGAAAAACAAAATGAAGAAGAGAAGGTTGCAGAAGATACTGAGAGTAACAATTAAAGCCATTGCTATTTATGACTAAAATATTAGCTATTGAAACCAGTTGCGATGAAACTGCTGTGGCAGTTGTGACCAAGAATAAAGAAATATTGGTAAATGAGGTAATTTCGCAGGTTTCTGAACATAAAAAGTACGGTGGAGTAGTGCCAGAAATAGCATCACGCGCTCATCTTAATTATTTGGATTCATTGCTCGACAAAGTCAAAAATCACCACAAGATAAACTTTAATGATATAGATGCTATTGCAGTTACTGCAGGCCCTGGACTCATTGGCGGAGTAATGGTTGGGGTAATGTATGCAAAAGCAATATCTGCATCTTTAAATAAGCCCATCATCGCAATAAATCATTTAGAAGGCCATGCTTTAACAGTAAGATTAACTGATAACGTTGAATATCCTTTTTTACTTCTACTGGTTTCAGGTGGTCATACACAATTTCTAATTGTGAAAGAAGTTGGAGAATATATCAAATTAGGTACTACTCTAGACGATGCATTAGGAGAGGCATTTGACAAGGCAGCAAAGATGCTAGGACTTGGTTATCCAGGAGGAGCAATTATTGAGAAAAAAGCTAAAAAAGGCAACCCTGGTGCATTCAATTTCCCGAAACCCCTATGCAAAGTTAAAAATTGTAACTTTTCTTTTTCAGGACTAAAAACCGCAGTGAAAAGAGTAATTGATAATATTGGGATGGATAATTTAACAGAAAATATCATTTGCGATATTGCCGCCTCTTTTCAAAAAACTATTGCAACAGTATTAAAAAATAAATTGCTTAACGCTATAGAAAAATTTCAGCAAGAACTAAGTGACGCTCCTAGAGTGTTTGTACTTTCTGGGGGGGTAGCAGCAAATATCTATCTTCGTGAAGAGCTACAAAATATATGTAACAATAATGGATTTAAATTTTATGTTCCTCCGGTAAATTTATGTAGTGATAATGCAGCCATGATAGCATGGGCTGCTATTGAGAGATATCAGAAAGGTATGTTGAACGACCTTAGCTTCAAGCCATATTCCAAACAGCCCTATATTTAAGATTTTCCTTCTTTTTTGATAAATTTTCTATGTTTTTAGCCTTTCTTCACTGAGCCTCTATCTCTGATCTATCAAATGATTTATCTAGCTCAATCACTGTGTTATTCTTTATTATACATCCCTTGCTAGGCACTATATTGCCACATTGAAAAGAGTGCAAAACTCTATCATTAGGGATGTTATCAAATAAACTCATACCGCCAAATCCTTGTTGTTTATATATTGCTGGTAATACTATGTTGTACTTATATTCTTTATTAAAATAATCTATAATTGTCGGCAAAATATCAATTGTGGATGTAGGAGCATTGATAATATGCTTATCTTTCATATTAGGAAACTTCATATACAACATGCTACCAAGTTGGTATACGTTTAAAGCTTTTCCATGTAGAAAAGACCCTTTTTGCCCGTGTTCTTCTCCGTGATCACCATAAATTATTATTATGCTATTATCATACAAATCCTTTTTCTTAAGACTTTCTATTACTTTTTTAATGATAAATTGGTCAGCAAACTTACAAGCTTTATTATAGTTGTTTGCAAGAGACAATAGCACCTTTTTGCTTATTGGAACACCATCCTTGATTTGTTTATTTAATTTTCTTAAAAACTCTTTCTTCTTAGAACTATACCCCTGAGTATGAAGTGTGTTTTGCCATTCTAAATCATTCATATAACAATATGACTGTGGTTGAGTAGGCATTAAAAATAATAATAAAAGATTAGGGCGATTAGTTTCTTCTTCATCATGTCTTTTGTTGTAGAGTTTATCAAAATCTACTTGAGAGTTACAAGTATGCTTTTGAAAAGGGCTGTTAGTGTCTCTGTAAAAAAAAGAATTATTATCTTTTTTTGCATGGCTAAAAAGGTAAGGAAAGTATACTTTCATCCAATTACTAAGATGTTCTTTTGTTGTAAGCTTATCATCCATTACAGAAATATTATAATTCAAGGATTTAAAAACTTTTAATAGCTCAAGTTCTTGCAAACCTCCTAAATTACCATAAAATATTGGATATAAGGACGTAAATACTGAAGCCAATCCGAAATGCGTACAATTCGCAGCGCTCCAATTATTTGCCGCATGAATACCAGGCTGCTTATGCAAAAACGGCATAATCTCACTATTATCTCGGTCTCTCCTAAGTGAATCAATCATTATCATCACAACATTTGGTAAAGGTTTCTTGTTTTTTTGATTTTTAGGCTCAATAATTTGTTGTTTTAAATTATCAAAAAAACTTTGCCGCTCTTGATTAATATCACACCATATTTTTAGCTCTCTAAGTGGCTCAGGGTTTGCAACTCCCCTAAAAGATAAAGAGCTTATCTCCTGTGATTTTGTCTCAATGCTATCTTTTTTTACTAAAAAGAAGTATACAGGCGCTACATAAGAAATTGCTATCAAGACTAAACAGATCAATAATCTGGGATAATTTTTTTCATCAATCTCTTTTTGATCTAAAAATCGCTTTCTGGTAGCGTAATAAAACAATACCAAAAAAACTAAACATACACTTAGAGCTACGATAGTAGTAATTTGCGTACGTCTACATACTTCTGATAGTAATAAGATATATTTGAATTTTAGTTTGAACACATTATAGCAGAGTGCAATTAACATGCCTGCGCTAACCAGAATTTTTATTAAGTACTTTTTGTTAATAGGCAACAAATCCAATGCATAGTATACAAACAGAGAAAAGAAAAAACTTATAGTAGCAACAATCGCTATAATTAACGCAATTTCTTTGTAAAGAATATCTGCTGAAAATAGTATAATGGATAACAATATCGAAAATACAAACGATAGCAGCAAGTTGTAGTTTTTTATCACCATATATCAATATTGTATTAAATTTTTTTGTATGGCAATTTATTTTTGTAGTAGCAATCAGATATTCAAGAAATGTTTTTTAACGGAAGTTTTGAACAACTTCCTCAAGAACAAAATAACAATCAGCTAAACAACTGCTCCTTTGATCTGACTCAAACTATGTTCAATCCATTTAACAGTTATTTTTTCTAATAACGAATTTTGCGATAAGCGCGTGCGCAGATGGGGGAAATCCACAGTGTTCATATCTTGATCCTGATTTTTACAGCTATAAACATAACTCTCTACACCTGTCACTGGGTCTACATGTTTCTGCAAACATTGTGCGCAAATTTCCTTCATCATACATTGCATAGGTGAATTAATACTAGCAATCGCCTTGTGGTTCTTTGACAAACAATTCTTTAGTTGATGTTTTCTTGCTTCATTTATTGCGTTCATCATCCCATCTGATCCGATAGCAATGATTCTATTAATTTTTGAGAGATCGAATTGCTTTCCTCCTAGCTTACCTTTTGCATAAAGATCAATAGCTTCCACAATATTACTATGACTCGATATATCTTGTTGACGATTCGCAGATAACGTTCCCTCGTCACAACACCAAATCACTTGATCTGCAGCTTCTTCAATTTCTTCAATTTTACAACGATCAGCTTTCTTTTTATAACCAGAAAAATAAAGCACTTTACTGCCAGCCTCTCTAAATGCTTTGCCTATTGAGAACAATACCGCATTGCCAAGACCACCCCCAATTAGTATAACGTTCTCACCACTCTTAATCTCAGTCGGACTACCCGTTGGTCCCATCATAACCACGGGTTCATCCTTTTTTAGATAACGACAAAGAGAAGAACTCCCTCCCATTTCAAGCACAATAGTAGAAAGCAATCCTTTTTCTTTATCAACCCAGGCACCCGTGAGAGCAACACCTTCCATTGCTAAAGTAGTTTTATAATTCCCTACAGATGATTTCATGGCAAAGGCTTCGTAATTTTGCAATCTGAAAAATTGCCCCGGTCTAAATTCGCGCGCTGCTAGAGGAGCTTTTATTATCACTTCAATAATATTCGGTGTTAATTGCTTTACTTTATGTACTTTAGCAATCAATAAATCATTTAATTGCTTAAAAAACATATCCCTTGTTATCGTGGAATCAGATTTAGCTGATGACTGTAATGACGAGATAACATGATATCCATTTTTGGCACTGGCCATTGCTTTTACTACATTCCCAGCATATGTAGGATGTAAATCACCAAAGAAGCTTACCGCCTTTCCTTCATCATCAATAGAAATAAAAAACCCCTCTCCTTGACCTTCAACTGTTTTAAAATATTTTCCATGCAAATGAAAATGCTCAGAGTCTTCTTTGCTTAACACGGTATTAGGACTTGTACCAATCGCCATCAATGCAGTGCGTACCTGTATCTCATGCTTTTGTTCATCAATATCGCATTTGAGTGATTTTAAATACCCTGTATCGTCTAAGATTACCTCTTTCGGTATAGCATTTTCAATAAACTCTATTCCCTCTTGAAATGCCAAATCTACCTCTTCCGAATTAAGTCTATAGCTAGGCGCATCAGTTAGTTTTTTTCTATATAAAATTTTTACTCCGCCAAGCTTACGAAGAATTCGTACATAATTTGGGGAATTTTTCTCTGCTTTTGCTCTTTCTTTTTCATAAATAAATATTAAAGCGTGTTCAATAAACTCTTTTGCGATTTCTTTATCTAATTCATTCCAATTAGCCTCAATATTTTTTCGCCCATAAACTTCTACTAGCTTGTTGTATCTTTCATAGAATTTTGTCACTTGCCTTACATAATAGCTAATTGCCTCAGTCGCGGTATCTATCGCCGTTAAGCCTCCACCAATTATCACTATAGGTAACCTAATTTGTAAATTAGCAACCGACTCTTTTTTTGCCGCTCCAGTAAGCTGTAGTGCCATCAAAAAATCAGATGCTGTACGTATACCCAGTGCAAGCCGGTTAGGTATCTCAAGAATGTTTGGTTTGCCCGCTCCGATAGCGAGTGCAACATGATCAAAGCCAAGTTTAAAAGCACTATTATAATTAATTTGGCTACCAAATCTTATACCTCCATACATTTGAAAATTTTGCCTTCTCTCAAGTAGTAAGCGTATAATTTTGAGGAAATTCTTATCCCACCTAACGGTAATACCATACTCCGCAACCCCACCAAATCCGTAAGATGGTCGTTTATCTAAATCCTCAAATAATTCTTTAGCATCTTTTATAGGTTTGAATAACACCTTGGTACCATGCTCATCCACACCCGATATTTCTTTTGGTAAGGGCTCTATTTTCAGGCCATCAATACCAACTACAATGTGCCCCTCATTTAATAAATAATGCGCTAAAGTAAATCCTGCAGGACCAAGGCCAGCTACTAACACCTTATAGCCAGTATCTTTTTTCGGTAGAGGATTTTTTAAATTTAACGGATTCCATCTGGTCAATAAACTATATATCTCAAATCCCCAAGGTAGGTACAACACATCCTTTAATACTCGACTTTCTATTTGTGGAATATCTACGGAGCCTTGTTTTTGATAGATGCATGTCTTCATACAATCGTTACATATTCGATGACCCGTCGCTGCAACCATGGGGTTATCGATTATAGCTGTTGCAAGCGGAGTTATAATAAATCCTTGAGACTTTAATAAATTCATCTCAGAAATTTTTTCTTCTAGCGGACAACCTCTTAATTCGTCGCCAAAGGCATTTCGCCTGTATTTGATAGGCGCTTTATTATCGATGTTTTTTTCTTGTATGCCCTTTGAGCAAAAATCACGCCCTTGTTTATAACAAAAATTACAATAATTTATTTGGCCTAATGCATAAATTAAATCTTTACCCTTATCAGTTAAACTAAAACCTTCGCGTGATTTTATATTGTGATCTGCTGCCGAAATAATATTAATTCCATTGCTGCATTTAGTTTCTATATTCATCAAGTGGTTAAGAGTTTTTTTTGCTGTCTGTTTTTGTGTAAGAGAATTTTTGTACTTGTGTACTTCTGTCTCTATACAAAATAACTTAGCAATAAATTTCTCTACATAAGGAGATAATTCGATGATCAATTCTGAGTATTCGTAGTTTGAAAAATTAGGAGATTTACGAGCTGTAAGCAATTTATTGTAACTTTGTCTGTCGTTAGCTCTTAAAAAAGATAGAAATTCTTTATCAAGATCATGTAAACCTTCATTACTGTAAAGATCTTTGAATTTTAAGCCAAAATTTAACTTCAATTTTGCCATATTAAAATCCTATTTGATTTTGGTGCTATGGGAAGTGGTACCCGCGGCCGGACTTGAACCGGCAAGGGCTATAATGCCCCACGGATTTTAAGTCCGTTATGTCTACCATTCCATCACGCGGGCATATTTATGTTAAATTGCTATCTTCTAGCTCTTTGCCTTCAGCGATTTTTTCTTTATCTAATATTGCTTTTAATCTTTTGGGATCCACCTCTCTTGCCTTATCTGCAAGCAATATCGGAATTCCATCTATAATAGAAAAAGATAGTCCTGCTTTGAGGCTGATTAGTTCCTCTCTCTCTTTATCATAAAATAATTTTTGTTTTGTTACGGGACAAACTAAAATTTTTAATAATTCTGCTGATAATACCATACTCCCCGCGTATATTAGTTAATGTATTATTTATAATAAAATACATCGAGAATATTAGATGTAAAGTATTATTTCGATAATCCCTACTGCATACAACTAAAAATAACAACTTCATATGCTTATGCAAAGATAATTTGCATAAGCATATGAAGTTGTAGCTCCGATATTTGCGAAAAATTAAACTTTCCGAACGGGCTCTTATCATGAGGCCTCATAATATAATGCCACACATAAGACGCGAACAAAACAAAAAGCAGTAGTGACTCTTTGATTGAAATGTGATAGGATGTTTGTTTTTTAATTTAAAAAAGGTAATTTTATGGTAAGTTCTTTAATAGGCGGAGCAATTGGTGCGGGAGGCGGTCTTGCAGCAGGTGTTGTGATATCAGCTGCACTACCGTTTTGTGGTGGGGAATGTAGAAAGGGTATTGTAAAAGTAACAACTCCTGTAGGCGCGTTTTTAGGAACTGTTGCACCTTTAATATCTGCACCAGTTGCTTTAGGAATTGGTCTAGGATTAGGTGGTGCAGTCATTGGTGCTGGAGCTGGGACAGTGGGATCAATGTTTATTTGTACCTTGGTCGCTGGGGCATCCGCGCTCATCTGAAACAGGAGCAGTAGAAAAATGTTTCTCTTGGGGGATAGGGATCCCAGCTGCCTTAGGAGCGTCTTTAGGCTTACTACCTCTATTACCTAAAATAGTCCCGCCAGCATTAGAATTTGCTGAACATCACCCTAAACTTATTGCAACAGTAGCACTTTTAGCAATATTCAAAACTGCTTACGGCTATGATTTTACTAATGTAGAAAACGCACCTTCATCTTCTGAATTTCATCAAGATGTAGAACCACTAGAAGTTCATGGGGATACTGCCTCTTAGCAGTATTGCTTGAAATAAAAATTGTTAAAGAGGTTATGAGTTCTGCTACATAGCAAAACTCATAACCTCAAGACCTGTTAAATTCAACTTGATTATAGAAACTTCACGTACGCTTTATTCTATTTTTGTTTGTCAATTATCTCTTGTGCTTTTTCTAAAGTAATACTATCCAATTCTAGACCCTTTGGGATCTTTATATTTTTTTTGCCAAATTTTAAATATGGCCCAAATTTACCTTTGTGTGCTGTTACATCTTCTCCTTTATAACTACCCAACGATTTTCCCATCCCCGACTTATTAAGCAATTCCATAGCTTGATCCAGAGTTATATCAAATGTCGCTTGTATATCGGGCAAAGATACAAACTTTTTATTATGCACTATGTAAGGACCAAATCTGCCTATACCTGCTTTAATCATCTCGCCTGTTGCGGGATTTGTACCAATTTCACGGGGGAGACGAAGTAGTGACAATGCAAGATTTAAATCCACATCTTCATTTTTAATCGTTTTAGGCAAAGTAGCGCGCTTCATACCTTCGCTGTCATCTTGCCCTAGTTGCATATAAAATCCATATGGCCCCTTTTTTAAAAGCACTTCCAACCCAGTATTAGAATCTACTCCTAATGTAGTTTCATTGCCAGTAGATGCGATTTCTTCTTCAGCGGCCTCTAAATCTAATTTTCTAGTGTATTTACAAGTTGGGTACTCTGAGCAACCAACAAATGGACCAAATCTACTAATTTTCACTTCTAGAGTTCCTTTGCATGTAGGGCACAGGCGTGGGTTAGTGCCTTCTTCTGTTTTTGGAAAAACATAGTGCTCCATTAAAGGCGTCATTGCCTCAATTACTTCCTCTATTTTATATTTTTGTACTCCCTCGGTAGTTTTATAAAATTCTACCCAAAAATCTTTTAACAAATCTTTCCACTCTAATTTGCCATCTGATACTAAATCCAATTTATCTTCAAGCTGCGCAGTAAAATCATACTCTACATAACGTTTAAAAAAGCTCATCAAAAAGGCAGTAACAAGTCGCCCTCTATCCTCAGGAACAAATCTTTTCTTTTCAAACACTACATATTTTCTATCTTGTAATACAGAAATAATAGAAGTGTAAGTAGATGGTCTGCCTATCCCAAGTTCCTCCAGTTTTTTAACAAGACTTGCCTCATTATACCTAGGCAGAGGCTCGGTAAAATGTTGCTCTGGCATTACTTTAATTAAATCTAATTTATCCCCTTTATTTAAAGAGGGTAAAATAGATTCTTTGTCTTCCTCTGTTTCTTTATTTGCGCTTTCTTTGTAAACTTTATAAAATCCATCAAATGCTATTGTAGAACCAGTTGCTTTTAATTGAGCGAATTTATCTCCCGTTTCAATTATAGCTTGTACTCGATCTAGAACAGCATTGTTCATCTGACAAGCAATCATTCTTTTCCAAATAAGTTCGTAAAGCTTTTGCTGGTCTTTATCTAAAGATTTAGAAAGCTTCGCTGGAGTATAAAAAACATGCGTAGGTCTGATTGCTTCGTGAGCTTCCTGAGCATTTTTTACTTTGGTTTTATAAACTCTAGCGGCAGTGGGTAAATAATCGTTACCAAAGTTTTTGCTAATATATTCTCTAGCATCTGTGATAGAATCTTGAGACAACTGCACTCCGTCAGTCCTCATATATGTGATTAAACCCACAACTTCTCCATCAACTGACACCCCTTCATATAGTTTCTGAGCAATTTGCATTGTCTTTTTTGCGCTAAAGCCAAGCTTATACGACGCTTCTTGTTGCAGTGTAGAGGTGATAAAAGGAGGATATGGATTACGCTGCTGTTTCTTTTTCTCGACTGATATAACAAAATATTCTGATTTCTCAAGGCGATCAACAACGGGAGTAACTAATGACTCATTAGGTAAACTAAATTTATCAAGTTTTTTACCTTCCAATACAAATAACCTGGATGAAAAATCAGATTTCTTATTATTTAGCAAACAATCAATAGTCCAATACTCTTGGCTAATGAATTTATCTATCTCATCTTCGCGCTCACAAATTAACCGAAGTGCTACTGATTGCACCCTACCAGCAGATCGACTACCTGGTAGCTTGCGCCATAATACAGGGGATATACTAAACCCAACTAAATAATCTAATGCTCTCCTTGCCTGCTGAGCATTGACTAAATCCATGCTAATATCCCTTGGATGCTGAATAGCCTCCTGGATTGATTTTTTAGTAATTTGATGGAAAACAATCCTTTTAACCTCAGTGTCTTTTTTGAGAGCCTTTTTTTGCTTCATAATTTCAACGATATGCCAAGCAATAGCCTCTCCTTCTCTATCTGGATCGCTAGCAAGGTAAATCTTATTAGCTTTTTTTGCGGCATCAACAATGGCCTTAACATGTTTAAAAGCTTTCTTATTAACCTCATAATGCATGGCGAAATCTTTATCAGGCTCGACAGAATCCTTTTTTGAAGGTAAATCTCTCACATGCCCAAATGAAGAAATCACATGGTAATCCTTGCCAAGATATTTGTTGACTGTCTTAGCCTTTGCTGGTGATTCTACTATTACTAAATCCATACTATTCTTACTATTATGTTAATAAAACAACTTCATTATTTCTTGTTCTTTGCACCACACCTGCTAGTTCAAGCTCTATTATAGATAACATCACTATCCCTACAGGAACATTAAGCTTCCTGATTAAATCATCAATAGTTATTGGCGAGACGCTTAATATAGATAAAATCAAATTTCTTACTTTATCAAGATCTTTTTCAATAACTTTATCATTTAAATTAAAATCACCTTCCTGATAGTGCTTTTGTTGATTCGTAAATAAGCTCTTGTTTTGAGCTATTCGAGCATTGATAATATGCAATACATCCTCTACTGTTTCCAGTAAATATGCGCCTTGCTTAATCAATTTGTTAGTACCTGAATACCTTGTATCCATTGGAAATCCAGGGACAGCAAATACTTCTCTGTTTTGTTCCAGCGCAAAATTTGCTGTTATTAAAGAGCCGGACTTAATGCTTCCTTCAATTACAATAGTAGCTTTTGATAATCCAGAAATGAGTCTATTTCGTTGTGGAAAATTTTGTGCTTTCGGAATAGTACCAAAAGGGTTCTCTGCAATTACCAGCCCTTTATCAGCAATGCTTTGATATAGGTCTTTGTTTTCAGGGGGGTAAATATTGTCTATGCCTCCAGCAATTATAGCGATAGTACCGTGCTCCAAACTACCTCTGTGCACATAGCTATCTATTCCTCTAGCAAGACCAGAAACAATAACATAACCATGCTCTGCTATTTCATTAGCTATCTTATAAGCAAACCTTGTGCCGTTTAAAGAAGCATTACGAGATCCTACAATCGCAACCTTATCTTTATTAAGCAGTTCCCTATTTTTACCAAAAACAGTAATGATAGGGGGAAAGTCTGCGATTTCTTGTAGCAATTTGGGATAACTATCTTCTTGATAATGAATTATCTCAGCACCATAAGCATAGGCTTTCTCTATTTCTTCTATGGCATTTTCTTTTGAGTACAGCTTAATTGGTTTTGAACGACCACCTTTTATTGATAGTTCTTGTACCTTATTAATTGCTTTATTTGCGCTGCCAAAGAATTTTAATAGCGAAAAGAAAGTCTTAATACCAACATTTTCTGATCTGATTAATCGCAATGCTGATAATTTTTCATCACTAATCAAGTCAGATTCAATTGTTTTCATACAACCTTGCTATTTATCAATAGAGTAAGTCTCGTCATTTAAATAAAAATGTTAATTAAGGGAATATACATACTATATTAATCTTGGGAACACAACCCCCTTGCTTAACTACAGTATCAACAATAGTAATAATCGTATCACTACACCGATACCGACAGGTAAAACACAAAAACATAAAATTAATTAAATTTTTTTATTCAAGGGGGGTTCCATAGATTTTTTTTACCTGTTATCAATAGCTTCGTGGGACAAAATGGAGCTTCAAATTATACCACTGTGCTAGGGTTACCCGGATATCCCCCAAATATCTGGGTAATACCTAAAAATTCACTATAAAGATCCTTTATTATATAATCGTATATTCAAAAAAGTGTGGCACTATTTTTTTTGAGAGAGCTTTGCTTTGATATTTAGTTTCAATATTATTGAGGTACTTGGACTTAGTTACGTCAAATGTTGTGTTTTGTCTAAATCTTTTATCTAGGGAGAACTGCTCCTTTATCCATTCCGCGTAATCTTGATGATCCGTAGCTAAGTACACCTTACTATTTTTTTGCATTTTCTTTGTGATAAGGCTTAAAAATTCTTTATTGATTAAACGTCTTTTGTGATGCTTTACTTTTGGCCAAGGATCAGGAAATAAAATGAAGAGGTTCGAGATTAAATGATCAGGTAGTTTCTGTAATAAAACACGACCATCTTCGGGAAATATTTTTATATTATTGAGTTGATTGTTTATAATGTTATGCAGCAGTATTGCGACTCCATTCATATATAGTTCACAAGCTATAAATAATTCTTCAGGAATTATTTGTGCTACATTTGTAATAAATTCACCTTTTCCGCACCCTATCTCAAGATTAATTTTTGTATATCTCGCAAAGTCTACATTTTCCACGTCTATTTTGAATAAAGGTAATTGCTGTTCAAGCAATAATTTCTTAGTGGCGCTTAATTTTCTGCCTCTTTGCGTAGAAGAATTGAGAAAGTGATTTTCCATTGGCGTTATTAAATAGTGGCTTTTTTCGATGCACCCATATTTAACCAGAAAAATATCAATATTCTGGTCAGAGTAATCGCGGTAAACATTGAGGATAGTATACCAATTGTTAAAGTTACAGCGAATCCCTTAACAATACCAGAGCCGAAAGCGTATAAAAAGAATGCGGCGATCAAAGTGGTAAGATTAGAGTCAATAATAGTTGCAAATGCCTGTTTGAAACCGCGAGTAATTGCATATTCAGGACTTGATTTGAGTTTGAGTTCTTCCCTAATTCTTTCAAAAATCAAGACATTAGCATCTACTGCCATACCCATGGTAAGTACTATTCCGGCAATACCAGGCATAGTTAAAGTAGCCTGTAATAATGACATGATTGCGAGGATAAAGATTATGTTAAAGATTAGAGCAACACTAGCAAAAGCACCATATATTCCATAAGTAGCGATCATAAATACAATCACTACAATAAGGCTTATAAGAGCTGATTTCTTTCCTAATTCTATTGAGTCCTCTCCAAGGCTAGGGCCCACAGTTTTTTCTTCAGCAATAACCAAGGGGGCAGGAAGCGATCCTGCTCTGAGTAATAATGCTAGCTCATTTGCTGAGTTTACCGTAAAACTACCTGAAATTATACCACTACCAGTTACAATAGGTTCGTTGATTGACGGCGCACTGATTACCTTATCATCAAGTACTATTGCCATCCTTTTTCCGCGATTTTTTCTAGTAAGCTCAGCGAAGATTTTAGCTCCCATAGAGTTGAAGCTAATAGATACTACAGATTGTCCGTTACTATTTGAGAGCTGAGCATCAGTTAACATATTGCCACTTAGAGCTGCTTTTTTAGTTACTAAATACCAATTATCATCTTCGCTACCAGGCAATAATTTTAATCCAAGTGGTACTATGCCTTTTCTTGCTTGATCTATAGAATGTTGCTCATCTACCATATTGAATGTGAGCTGCGCAGTTTTGCCCAAGATTCTTTTTAATTGATCTGGATCATGTAGCCCCGGAACTTGCAATAAAATCCCTAGATCCCCATACCTAGTAATAGAAGGTTCCAGCGTTCCCGTTTCATCTATTCTGTGTCTTATTATTTCACGCGCTTGTTCGACGATTAATTCTTGCAATTTAGTTAGTCTTTCTGCTGAATAGCCTATGCTGACATAACCATCTTTTGAAATTTTGTTATCTAAGTCACGGCTAGTCTTTTTTATTGCTTTTAATGCTTTGTCTTTATCTTCTGGATTTTTCAAACGCAAAGTTATTTTATTATCTTCTACTTTAAGATTTAAATATAATACTCCTTCTTTTCTTAAAGATTTTCTTATTAAATCAGAGGTTATGTCCAGTTGATCTTTTACGTATGCTTTAAAATCAACCTTTAGCAATAGCTGTGATCCACCCTTTAAATCCAGACCGTAATTCACTTTTTTGCTTGGTAGGTATGACGATTTTATGCCAACAAAATTTGGTAATGCAACTACGGTAAGTACTGCACATGTTAAAAAAATTAGAATTAATTTCCATTTTGGAAACTGGTGCATATATTTAAGATTTTTTATCTTTCTTATTTTTTGTAGTATCGGATTTAGCTACAGTTCTATTTAAAATAGTACCAATAGTTGATTTCAAAACTTCAATATTGGAGTTCTTTGCTATTTCCACAACAATAACATCTGCATCTTTTTCTTTTATTATTGTACCTATGATTCCACCAGCAACTACAACCTTGTCCCCTCTTTTTGCAGAACTAATCAAGTCCTTTTGTTCTTTTTGTTTTTTCATTTGTGGTCTTATCATAAAGAAATAAAATATTCCAAATATTAAAAGTAATGGCACAAAACTCATAAAGGCATCTTTTGATTGTGTCTGTTGCGTAGCAGACCCGTCTGTTTCTTGATTCACTAAAATAATATCTTGTTGTTTCATGTAATCCTCTTTTTTTTTAATTTAAGTTATTCTATTCTTTTTTTATTTCTATTTCCACGGTTTAGTGAAAACAGATATATTTTGATCAATTTACTATTTTTTTGCTATATAGTCTGTGATATTCTCCCTTTTTCGCGACAAGCTCCGCATGCTTACCTGCTTCAACTATATTACCATCTTTCATAGCATATATCACATCTGCATCTTGAATAGTAGAAAGTCTATGAGTTACCATAATTATAGTTTTGTTAGATTTCAATGACATTAATGAATTTTTGACTATTTTTTCTGAAACTTGATCGAGAGCTGAGGTGGCTTCGTCAAATATAAGTATAGGGCTATCTTTTAACATTGCCCGTGCTATTGCGATTTTTTGTTTTTGTCCGCCTGAGAGCTGAATCCCAAATTGCCCAACAAAAGTATCGTAATTTTCTTCTAGCTCATCAATAAAACCACCAACTGAGGACATTGTTGCTACGTGCGTGATAGCTTTTTTTGAGGTGTTATTGCTGCCATAACTTATGTTGTCTTTTATAGATTTATCGAATAGCATTATATCTTGACTAACAAATGATATGTTATTCCTTATCGAAGTAGATGCGATATCTACTAAATTTTGATCATTTATATATATGCTCCCTGCGCTGGGTATATAGAACTTGAGCAGCAAATCGATTAAAGTTGATTTTCCACTACCAGATTCTCCTACTAAAGCAATGAATTGATTCGGATATATTCTAAGAGACACATTGTTTAAAGCATCTTTTCGTCCTTCATGCTTAAAAGATACATTTTTAAATTCAATAGATGGTGACTTTGTAATTTTTAATTGTTTAGTGTGACCTTGGTTTTCTATTTTTTGTTTTGTATCCAGCATTGTAAATATTCTGCGTGCTGAAATAAGGCCATTTTGTAAGACAACATTTAAATGAGCAAGACTCTTTACTGGCTTATAAGCCGCAATAAAGGCAACAACAAAAACAAAAAAGCTACCTGGGCTTGTTGCTCCTAGTAAGACTTGATTCCCTCCATATAAAATAATGCCTGCTACTGCGACTGATCCAAGCATCTCAGTTATTGGCGAGGCCATAGATTCTACTCGCATGGCTTTAGAGTAGCATGTTAATAGACTGTCTAAATGTTTTTTTGCGTTATTGATCTCGTGTTTTTCAGTGCAAAATGCTTTTATTACCTTAATATTACGGAAATTTTCATCAAGCTTTACTGTATAGTTGCATAATTCTTCTTGGGTTTTGTGAGCTACTTCTCGCATTTTCTTACCAATTTTTGATATTGGAATAACTGCAAGTGGAAAGACAACAAAAGCAACAAGCGATAGGGTGGTTTCGTTGTAAAACATGATTGCAATTAGTCCTATTACAGTTAATAATTCTTTTATTAGGTCCACTATAATTAGGGAAATTGCAGTCTTTAAATTTGAAATATCATTTGTGAATTTTGAGAGTAATTTACCGGAAGATTGTTTGTTTAGAAAGCTAAGGTCTGATCTTAACAGATGCACGTATAAATCTAGCTGTAAGTCATTAAGAATATTTTGGCCAACAAATTTAATAATATAACTTTGAAAATAATCAGCCAGAGCCTTGATCGGAGAAATTACTAATACTAATCCTGGAATTAGCCAAAGAAGTTTTATGTTTTTATCAACAAATACTCCATCTAAAGCTGGTTTTACTAGCCAAACTGTAGCAGCATTAGCAAAGGCAAATATTCCCATGAATAATATAGCAAGGTATATTTTGCCTAAATACTTAGATACATATTCTCTGAATATTCTTTTTATTACATAATAGGAGCTATAATGTTTTGCTTTATTTGGCGTAACCATTCGGTAACTGAATAATAAATTAACTTCCAGGGATCTCTAAGCAATAACCGGCAGCTCTAACTGTTTTGATTGCTGTGATGTGTTCATGGGGTTGTCTAAGTGCCGTTCTTAATCTGTTGATGTGTACATCTATTGTGCGCACTTCAACATTATCCTTAGATTGCCAAACATAATGCATTATATCTTCTCTAGAAAATATTTGCGTTGGATTTTCAACTAAACATTGTAATATTTTGAATTCTGTAGGACCAAGATGAATTTCTATTCCATTCTTACTTACTTTGTAAGAAGATAGATTCATTTGAATATTTTTAAAACTTAATAACTTTGATTTTAATTGTGGCCTTGCTTTGCTAAGCCAAGTTTTAACTTTAAGAACTAGGTCACTTTGTGCAAAAGGTTTAAGTAAATAGTCATCGAAGCTGTTCTCCAATCCTTTCGCTGACTGTATTGAGTCTTCTTCGTGGGCAGTCATAATTATTGGAATAGCTTTTAGATTTTGTTTAACCTTCAATATAGTGCAAAGCTCTATCCCTGAAAGACCTTCTAGCTTTGCTGATATAACAAAAATGTGAGGTTTCTTATATTCCGGAATATCCTTTAGTATCCTTAAAGCTTCATCGCTATTAGCGGCTGTAATTGTATTGAAACTACTTCGTTCTAAAGCATTTGATGCCGAAGTTCTTATAATAACATCGGGCTCGATCACCATGATTGTTGGGGCTAAATGTGCTAACATTCTAAACCTAGTTTTTTTGTTTAAAATAAAATTAACCAAAGAATAACATGTTTGTTTAGGATGTAAATCTTTTTTTAAAAAACACTCTTTGTTTTGTTATAATTTGTGAGTGTATCTAAAAAATAAGAAATTTTGTTCAGGTTGTTTAGTAGACCACCTACACAAGCAGGTGGTCTACGTTAGCATCAATAAATTAGCTACATTTTTCTTTGATGTTTTCATCAACCAAGTTCGAAAACTGTTTTAATTCACAAAGGTTACGGCCACATACTGGTATAACTCTATCATTAAGCAAAACTTTAACATAATAATTGCTATCATTACTGCCATAAAGCTCAAATCGTAAGTCAGAATTATATGGAGGAATGCTTTTTGGCAATTTATTTAACAAGCTTAGGGTTGATAAAATATGAGTATCATGGGCAAAATAAAATTCAATTTTATAGGGCACCTTATTTTGCGTTTTATCATTAAGCTCTTGCACAGCATGTACTAGCAAATTTTTACTTGCTTCACACATAAATTTATTTACAGAGTTTCTATAAAGATATAGGTATTCCCTCAGATTAAGTAATTGATTTACCTTTCTCTTTGGTAATTCACTCTCTGGGAAACTTTTATTATGTATCCTGTTCACAGAAAGCAAGTCACCAATAGCCATTATTTCTTCTATGGCCTTCATTTTTAAATTAAATTTATCATTTAGATACGTTATCATATCATCAAATTCTTTTTTCTTTTTGCTATCTAGGGTATCAAAAATCATAGTTGTCATCCCCTCTCTGGTTTTAGGAGTTTTTAGCAGTTCACTAGTAGCAGGAAGAACATCAACAGTAATGTTAGAAGCATTTTCCCCAAACATACCGCTCAGGGTATTATTGGCAGTGCTTATTGTTCTCTCCATTTCTGTCGAAGCAACATATATAGAGTCTGCGGAGGGATTACTATCGATAAAACCTAGTTTATCTATATAGTAACTCTTTAATCTACGCCCCACCTTTTGTGACCCCTCGGCACCTAGGGGAGTTAAGGTTCCGGTAGCACTAACATCCCAAGACTTTTCTGTCATATTTGGTATATTTTTTATAGGGGAACGATATCCATGTCGTATAACATCAAAAGCAAAAATAAGTTGTTTACCGTTTTTTTTATGTTGCTGTGAATAAGCAGAAGTAGAGATAGTTAATATAATTAAAAATGCTGCTAAATATCGTTTCATAAATTTCCTGATTAAATATTAATATAGTATAACCCATAGGATAAATAGTTAACAAAACCTATAGGACTAGTACGTATATAGTTATTATACAATTCGGTCAAGAAAAAAGTTCCGTTATATTTAAAAGTTCATTCTTTTCAGGCAAAGGGGAAAAAGGGAAGATTGTGCACCGACACTTCGCTTTATAACATACTGGTATTTTATAGCGATTTTGCTTAAAAAATCCTCATCATGAGAAATAACCATCATTGCACCTGGGTAGTCTCTCAAAACTTGAATGATGTGCTCGCAAGTTTCAATATCAAGATTGTTTGTTATTTCATCTAAAATGAGCAATTTAGGTATTTTGGCCGCGATCCCGGCAAGTGACAACCGTACTTTTTCGCCACCCGAGAGCTGGTATACAAAAGCATTTACCTCTTCATTTTTTCGAAAAAGGAAGTCATTAAGGTGCTGCCTAACCTTAGCGTGCGACCAAGACGGAATTAACTCCGAAATGGTTTCAAGAACTGATTTTTTAGAGGATAATGTGCCATAATGCTGATCAAGATATCCTATGTCCGAACTTTTTGGCATATGCCAATCGCCTGTTTTTATAATACTTGGATCATTTAAAATCGCTTTGATCAGCGTTGACTTGCCGCTACCGTTATCACCCATGATCGCAATACGCTCCTTTGAAGAAAGGGATATGTTTATTTTTTGTAGCAATGGTTCTTGCCCTTGATATGCTACAGTGCCTTCAGTAATTGATACCAGTGTGCGATCGCTAATCTCTTGAGCGGATAATGAAAACTTTGGGACAATAATCTCCGGTAGGCGCAAACTGGATAATTGATCACTTAATTCTTGTTTTTTATTGTCTATGGCCTTTAATTTTCCACCCTGAGATTTTTCAGCTTTCATAGCTTTTAAATCCCCAGTGGCTTTCATCCAGCGTTTATTCTCTATTTTTTTCTTACCTTTAGCTTTGCTTTTAGCAGTACGTTTTTGTTCTTTCATTAACGAGTTATGTATATTTTGTTTTTGGCGATCAAAGCAAGTAATTTCCCGTTCTATCGAGGCACGTTTAGCCTTAATTTCGCGGATATAATCATCATAGTTCCCTGTGAAAATACGAACCTTTGCTTCATCGATATGCCATAGAGTATCTACACAACAACGCAATAGCTCTATATCGTGAGAAACAATGATTAAAGTACCGGGATAGGATTTAAGCATTCGCATAAGTGATTTGCGATTATGACAATCTAGATGATTTGTTGGCTCATCAAGCAATAAAACATCTGGGTCAAGGCTTAATGCCTTAGTCATCGCTTCATTAAAGCGTTGTCCCCCGCTTAGAGAATCAAAATACTCGATAACTTGCGGAACATAACCAAAAACAGTACCTGAAGGAATCTCTGCATCACCAGAAGTAGGCTCAAATAGCCCCTGCAATATTTTAAGTAACGTTGATTTACCACAACCATTTTGGCCAATGATTACTATACGGCTACCAAAATAAACTTGGGTGGTAAAATCCTCGAAACAAATCTTGTGAGGAAAAGAAAGACTAAGATTTTTGATTTGAATTGGTTTATGCATCACTTATATTTCTTAAAATTTAGTCAAAGCTTAGTTAGCCTATTATACACAATAATCACTTTCATTACATAGCGTAAGTTTTGGAGGTTTTATGTTACTTGTTTTCCGAACAGACATCTTATTGCCTACAAAAAGAATTTTTAAGTTGCTTCTAGCGATACAATGATATAGATTTTCAACATATTCTGATTGTATATCAGGAGGGGTGGCCGAGTGGTTGAAGGCGCTTCCCTGCTAAGGAAGTATGCGGTTTCCGTATCGAGGGTTCGAATCCCTCTCCCTCCGCCAAATTATAGCTACAATGAGATTTCGGTATGCCTTATGTAGGTATTTAACTAGCTCCCACAGTTACACAAAAACCATTAATTCCATTTATCCTGATCAAAAAAGAAGTTTATCTCTCTTTTCGCTGATTCTGGACTATCAGAACCATGCACTGAATTACGATCTATAGATTCTCCATATTCAGCTCTAATTGTTCCTGGCTTTGCGTCCTTAGGATTAGTTGCACCCATGATTTCTCTATTTTTAGCAATTGCATTTTCTCCAGCTAACACCTGTACAAGGACTTCTTTAGAAGAGATGTACTCTACTAAATCATTAAAAAAAGGCCTGCCAATATGTTCCGCGTAAAAATTTTCTGCTTGTTCTTTTGATAAAGTTATTTTTTTTTGCGCAACAATTTCAAGATTGTTTTTTGTGAACAGCTCATTGATTTCATCTTCAATATTACGCTCCATAGCGTCTGGTTTTATTATCGATAAAGTATACTCTTTGCTCATTTGACTACCTGTATTAAAAAATTAAAAGGCTACCCGGAAACACCTGTCTCTTGATAAACAGCTCCTAGAAAAAGCCCTGCAAAATTACTATGTCGACACTATATTGAGAATACTTCAAACAATCAATATAAATTTATGCAGTGTGGCTATAAGGTTGATATACAGGGTGATTAGCCTTACAATATCTCTAGAGTATTAAAAAAATGTTAGGGGTTGGCTTTAGTTATGATTATGGATCTATTTAATTGGAAAGATGGAATTGGTGACACTCTTTCTATTCGAGTAACGCCAAAAGCAACGTCCAACAGGATTAAAGTTGAGCATCTACCCAATGGCTCAACACTTATTCGTGTTTATGTTACAGCAGTACCGGAAAACGGCAAAGCTAATAAAGCAGCCATTAATCTATTGTCTAAAGAGCTAGGGTTACCAAAAACATCTCTTACAATTATTAGTGGATTAACTAGCAAAGATAAGATAGTTCGTATACGCAGACCTCTTTAGTCATTTATTCCTTGATTTTGGGATAAACTTGACTCAACAACTTCGCGAGAATTTTTTGATAGAGATGGGGTTTTTTGAAGTTTTTTTAGAGACTCTTTCATAAGCTTACTACGTTTTGGCTCAAACCTTCTCCAATCAGAAAAACATCTAATAAATACTGCTGCAATTTTTGGATTGCTTTTATCTAATTCAAGAATTACATTCACCAATAGCTTATATCCTGTACCATCTTCTGCATGAAACTTAGTCCTATTTCCAACAAAACCACCAAACAATGCGAATACTTTATTTGGGTCAGAAATATCAAAAGACTCGTGCTTCATAAGCGCCTTTACCCTTTCAATTGAATCCTCTCTTTCTGATGAAGAAACCTGCGCATTTATCCATTTATACACAATCAAATTTTCATGTTTCCAGTCTTTATAAAAAACCTCTGTTGTATCTTGGCTAATGTTATTGTCTTTTGTCCCTATCAAAATATATAAAGGTAGGATTCTATCTGTTAAGTTGTTTGCATTTTTAAGTTGCTCCTTTGCGAGCATAATTCCAAGTTTTTCATCTCCTTGATAAAGGTATGCAAGGCATGTGTTTCTCAATTTTCTTGAAGCTATTGCGTCCTTAGATAAAGAATATTTTTTTCCTTTTAGCTTTTCGTTTAATTCGTTATATATCGCTAAAAACTCTTTCTTTAGTTTAGTTCCTACTGTTTTTAGCAAAAATTTTCTGGCTTTATGGATAAAGTCTGGATTAATTGCGTCCTTCTTCGCTACCTCCTCATATAAAGCAGACACAGAGGGTAAAGCAATGGATTCAGCAATAACAGCTTTGTCCAAAGCCTTGTTAAATAGGGTCATTTTTACAGATTCTATAAATTTTTCAGAAACAGAAAGCTCTTTTTTAGCCTTTATATCTTGTATCAATTGTAATAATAATTTTGTAGAAAAAGTTTGTCCCGCTCTCCACTTATTAAAGCCATTCTTGTCATGTGCAAACAAAAAGAGTAATTGCTCGTCAGAGTATGGATACTCCAGTTTAACAGGCGCAGAAAAATCTCTCAGCAATGACGGGATAGGCTTTGCTTTTACATTCTGAAATACAAATTTAGCACTACGATCTTTTACAATTAGGACATGCTCTTTATATTTTTTTCTTCCAATATCAAAGCTGAGTTCTTTTCCGGTAGCCATGTCGATAAGCCCAACTTTTAAAGGAATATAAAAAGGTTCGTTCTCTTCCTTCTTTCCTGTCGTCTTTTTAGAAAATTTTTGGTCTATAAATAGAGAATATTCATGGGTTCCATGATTATAGCTATCCCTAATTTCAAGAGTAGGAGTTCCTGATTGATCATACCATCTTTTGAATTGAGTGAGATCAATGCCACTTGCTTCCTCCATTACCTTAATAAAATCTTCGCAAGTAACAGCTTGTCCATCATAACGTTCAAAATACAGCTCCATTCCTTTAAAAAACATCTTCTTGCTTAAAATTGTTTGAACCATTCGAACAACCTCAGCTCCTTTTTCATATACAGTGCTTGTATAAAAATTATCCATCTCAACGTAAAAGTGTGGTTTTATGGGATGAGATAAAGGCCCTCTGTCTTCTTTAAATTGAGGTCCACTTATTCCTCTAAAATTTTCAATACGACCTACTGTAGAAGAGTAATGATCCGCTATAAATTCCTGGTCTCGAAAAACAGTGAGTCCCTCTTTTAAAGTTAGCTGAAACCAATCGCGTAAAGTAATTCTATTTCCTGTCCAATTATGAAAATATTCATGTGCTATCACTCTATCGATATTGCTATAATCTGAATCTGTTGCTGTCTCAGGAGTTGCTAAAATACAGACATTGTTAAAAATGTTAAGTCCTTTATTTTCCATCGCACCAGAATTAAATTTTGGAACACCCACAATCATGTATGTTTCTAAATCATATTCTCGACCATAGACTTGCTCATCCCAAGCCATTGCTCTTTTTAGGGCCTGCATCGCAAATTCCGTTTTGGGAAAATCATTTTCTAAAGTATAAATCTCAAGAGCAACTTTTTTCCCTGTGTTGGTAATAAATGTATCCTTTCGAACTTTCAAATCACCAACTACCATAGCAAATAAATAGCTCGGCTTTTTATTTTCATCTTGCCAAACAGCAAAGTGCCGGTTATCGGGAAGGGAGCCTTGGTCAATTTTATCTCCATTTGAAAGCAAAACAGGATATTTCTTATCCGCAATAATTTTAGTTGTAAATTTCGACATTACATCTGGACGGTCAAAAAAATATGTAATAGAACTAAATCCATTCGGTTCGCATTGGGTAGAATAAATCTCTTCTGCTTTGTATAGTCCCTTGAGAGAGGTGTTATTTTGTGGTTTTATTTCACTTACAACGGTGATGGTAAAATCATCTTCAGAAAGAAATTTATTTATATTTGGGACAATTAATTGTTCTTTTTTTAGATTATAGCTCTCTGGTTTTAAAGTTTTTCCATTAATTTTTATTTCTTTAAGTTTTTGCTTTTGACCACTGAGAATTAAGGGGGCGTTTTTTTTTGCCCATTCTGCACGAAAAGCCCTTGTAACATTAGTTACAATAGTTACGTCTTTTCTGATATCTACTTCAAGATTTATAGTATCTGCAAAAAAATCAGGCTTTGTATACTTTTTTAAGTGTTTTTTTTTAATTTTGGTATCAAGATTCTTTTTATCTATGCCTAATATTTGCTCAACTACAAACTTAGATTTTTTGAATTTAGTATTGAAAAAAAATATACACAACACTCCTATTATAAAAATATACAACAGTTTCATAATTTACCTCTTTTGTTTTTTATAATCAATTTCTTGCTTTTCTTTTTATAAGAGCTGATATTATATAAAAAAGCTTATGTACATTAGGCTTTAAATATTCTTTATCTTTTGGGGCGAGCGACCGGAATTGAACCGGCGACCCCCAGAATCACAACCTGGTGCTCTAACCAACTGAGCTACGCCCGCCATAAATTAATATTATCAGAAGTTAGTAGAAACAATAAGTCTAGTCAAGTTAATGTTTTTTATAGATAATAACATCATAGATATATAACTTCTACATAATATTAGATCAACTTGACACAGGCATAACATTCATTATAAAAAGAATGATTGCTGGTGACCATTTGTTAACCTTTTTTTGTTAAAATAATATTTTATACAAACTTATTGTATAATTATCAGTAACGCTATATTTTTATACAGGAGATTTTCTTATATGAGTTTTACAAATAAACCCAAGATAACATATATATATTGTGCGTTGTTATTGGGCATAGCGTTATTTATTGCTAATACTCTTTTTTATAAGCCACATACTCAGCCAAATCTTCCTAAAGAATATTACGTTGATGATATTATAGTAAATGAGGGGGATACACTATCTAAAATTCTTGCACCTTATAAAGTTTCAGCACAAGATATTCTTAAAATTACAGAAATAACTAAACCTAGATTAGATATTACAAGTTTACGAATAGGACAGGCTCTGCAAGTCAAATATAGAGAAACTGAGCACGCAGAAAAATTCATGGTTTCATTACAAGCAGATATAGATAACCGATATAAAATAAAAATATATAAAGATAATGATAACTATAAAATAAACGACATTATCATAAATTACAAAAGAGATATCATCAAAGTTGATGGACAAATTCAAGATAACATAATGGGTGCTGCGCTTAAAGCTGGGGTTCCTTTAAAAAACCTATTAGAAATAATAAACACCTATAGTTATCAAATTGATTTTCAAAGAGAGTTAAGAGAAGGGGATAAATTTACTGTCTTATTTGAAAAATTTATTTCGGAAGATAGTAAAACTGCATATTTTGGAAAAACTTTATTTAGTTCGTTAAATTTGCGCGGCAGTAAATATAATATGTACCGATTCAAGCTAACCGATGGTACTGAAGATTTTTTCGATGAAAATTATAGTTCTGTTAAACGTTCCCTGATTAAAACACCAGTCATGGCAGCCAGAATTACCTCAAAATTTGGGACCCGTAAGCATCCCATCTCCGGTTTTACAAAAATGCATCAAGGAGTAGATTTCGCGGCTCCTGCTGGAACACCAATTTACGCTGCTGGAAATGGTATTGTAGCTGAGATTGGTCGCAAGGGAGCTTATGGCAAATACATTAAAATCAGGCATGGCAACGATCTGCATACAGCTTACGGACATGCGCGATCCTTTGCAAAGGGATTAATCAAAGGAGCAAAAGTTAAACAAGGACAAATTATTGCTTATGTAGGAGCAACAGGACGCACAACTGGCCCCCACTTGCATTATGAAGTAATGGTAAAAGGAAAAAAAATAAATCCTCTAAGGTTAAAGCTCACTCCAATAATAAAATTATCTGGAGAAAATAAAGATAACTTTATAAAATATAAAGAAACTATAGATGTTGCTGCAAACACAAACCAACTACATGTCCTAGCTAGTCTACATAGCTACCGTTTTTAACCTTCTTGCAGCATAATTATGATTTGCTTAGTAATTGCAGAATTTTATCTAGCTCTTCAAGAGATTTATACTTTACAGAAATACTACCTGCATTTTCATCTTTAGCTTTAATGGCTACAGTGGTGTGTAATTTTTGCGAAAGTAGTTCCTCAATTAATTTGATATCGTTTTTTATATTGTCACTTGTTGCGAGGTTTAGTATCTGCGTTTTTGGCTTCCTTTTTCTGTTTACTAGAAATTCGGTTTGTCTTACACTTAAGCCCTGCTCTACTACTCTTTTGGCCATTGCTTCGGCATTGGGCATACCAATTAAAGCACGTGCATGTCCCATGGAAATTGCATCGTACATAAGTAATTCTAATACTTTTGGTGGTAAAGTAAGCAAACGTAAAATATTAGTAATGTGGCTCCTGCTTTTTCCAATAACCTCACTAATTTCATTTTGATTATATGAATGTTTTTCCATTAAGCTTTTGTAGGCATTTGCTTCTTCTATTACATTTAAATCTTGTCTTTGTAGATTTTCAATTAAAGCAATTTCAAAAGCTGCAGTTTCTTCGATATCTTTGATAATAACAGGTACTCGTTTTAAGTTAGCAAATCCTGCAGCCCTAAATCTTCTCTCTCCAGCAATAATTTCATATTTTCCATCTGAATTCTTTCTTACAATGATTGGTGAAATGACACCTTTTTGCTTGATTGAATCAGAAAGTTCTTTTAATGCTTCAGCATCAAAATTTTTCCTTGGCTGCTCTTTATTAGCAACCAAATCTTCTAATGCAACTTCTAACAACGCTTTTGTATTATCCCTCTGCATATTTTGGTCTATGCCTAAATCACCAATTAACGCTGATAAACCTCGACCTAATTTGTTTTTTTCACTTGTTTTCATAATGCCATCTCCGAAGCTTGTTCTCTTTGTAAAAATTCCTTTGCCATCTCAACATACGCTAGTGAACCTAAGCAATTCATATCATAAATCAGTGCTGGCTTCCCATGAGAAGAAGCTTCTGATAACCTTACATTACGTGGAATATTAGTGGTATACACTAAATTCCCTAAGCACTTACGCACATCTTGTTCAACCAGTTCTGTTAAGTTATTGCGACGGTCATACATAGTCAACACAATACCATTAATAACTAGTCCTTTATTTAAATTTTGCCTTACCATTTTAAAGATTTCAATTAAATGCTTCAATCCCTCAAGGGCAAAAAATTCACATTGTAATGGAATGATGATTCCAGACGAAGCCACTAAAGCATTTACAGTAAGTACACCCAGTGACGGGGGGCAGTCAATGATAATGTAATCATATTGATCTTGTATGCTAGTAATTTTATTTTCTAAAATAAATCTAAAATTTTCTACGTTAATTAATTCTACCTCTATTGCAGCAAGGGACATATCGGATGAAATCACATCAAGCTTTGGTACTTCTGTTTTTATGATTGCCTCTTCAATTGTTGAGTTTCCCAGTAGAACAGTATATAGGTTATGATCTATCGTTTCTTTAATAAGGCCAAAGCTTGTGCTTGCATTTCCCTGTGGGTCACTATCTATGATCAACACTCTCTTATCAATTGCAGCTAGTGCTGTTGCTAAATTGATAGTAGTTGTTGTTTTCCCCACCCCTCCTTTTTGATTAACTACTGCAATAATTTTCCCCATATTTTATCTACAATTAATATTGCCGACTCCTTATTTGTTTTACTTGGCTCTATTTTTAGATTAAATTGCCAATTTTGAGCTTTAGCTTCTATTATTTCATCTTTGTATCCAGTGCCTTTTAATAATACTAACTTTACTTTAAATCTTTCGGTCAGCTCTAGTATATTAGCTAAGGAAGTTAATGCCCTACATGTAATTATATCAATTCCTTTGATAGTTGTCTCTGTTATTGTTTCGTTTTTTATTTCAATATTAGCATTTGTTGTAGCTTTGATGCGATGCAGAAATGCACATTTTTTGCTATTTTTCTCTATTAAAACGACTTTATTCCCTTGTAAAAGCGATATTATTACCCCGGGAAATCCAGCTCCGCTGCCTATATCTAATACTGTAGCGGTTTTGGGTATAAATTTAATAAGCTGTGCAGAGTCTGCAATATGTCGCTGCCAAATATCCTGCTCTGTTGATTTGGCAATAAGATTTATTGCTTTATTCCATTTTAAAATGAGTTTTATATACAGCTCAAAAGCTTCCAATGTTTCACGTGAAACATTATGCAAAGTAATTAGTTGTTGAATGGCGCTTTCATTGCCTTTTGGTGATAAGATCATATCAGTTACTCTTTGTAAGATGTACCAATACAGCTGTTACTGCTGCCGGTGTTATACCTGAAATCCTAGATAATTCACCAATATTTTTTGGTTTATGGTAGACAACCTTTTCTTGCACTTCTAGCGATAAACTCCCTATTTTACTATAATCCAGCTGTAACGGAATCAGCTGAGTTTCATATTTTTTGAAAAGATTGATATCATTTTGTTGGCGTAACAGATATTTATGGTACTTAGATTCCGTATGCACATATTCAACTGTTAGAGGGGCAAAATCAGCAATTTCTGGTACTAGTTTTTGCATATGGTTCTTTGTAATATTTGGATAAGACATAATATCAAAGGCTGATCTTTGTTTTCCATCTTGTGTAATTTTAATATTTTTTGCTTGTAAAAAACTAGGTGAGTATTTTCTTTTTTGCAAAAGAGATAGTAGCTGATCTGTGGAAGCTACTCTTTCTTCTAATTTTTGCAATCTGCTTGGAGACACACTGCCAACTTCATGCCCTAACCTGGTTAGCCTTATGTCTGCATTATCCGATCTCAAAGATAATCTATATTCTGAGCGAGAAGTAAACATGCGATAAGGCTCTTGCGTTCCATGCATTACCAAATCATCTATCATAACACCTATATAAGCATCAGATCGATCCAGGGTGAATTCTTTTCCTTGTAGCGAAATAGCGGCATTAATCCCCGCTACCACACCTTGCCCCGCAGCTTCTTCATAGCCAGTTGTGCCATTAATCTGACCGGCACAATACAAGCCTTTGATTTTCTTTGTTTCTAAATTGTGATACAACTCTCTTGGATCAATAAAATCATACTCTATAGCGTATCCAGGTTGCGCTATTATAGCATTTTCTAAGCCTTTTATTGACCTCACTAAAGCTAATTGCACCTCTTCAGGGAAAGAAGTTGAGATACCATTAGGATAAACCAGATTACTATCTAAACCTTCAGGCTCTAAAAAGATTTGATGGTTTGTTTTGTTTGGAAAGCGATCAATTTTTGCCTCAATAGAGGGACAATATCTTGGCCCAAGAGATTTGATTTGTCCTGAATACATGGCAGATTTAACCATGTTATCCTGAATTATTTTATGAGTGACTTTATTTGTTCGCGTTATATAACATTTTATTTGTGGCACAACTATTTTATCAACCATATAAGAAAACGGCCTTGGAACCTTATCTCCCGGCTGCTCCTCAGTTACACTATAGTCTATCGAATCTTTATATATTCTTGGAGGTGTCCCTGTTTTTAGCCTATTCATTGAAAAACCTAAAGAAGCCAAAGATTTAGCTAAGTCAATTGATGGCCGCTCTCCTATTCTTCCTGCTCTGATTTGCTTTGCACCAATATGGATTCTGCCATTTAAAAAAGTTCCTGTAGTTAAAATAACTTTAGGCGCAATGATCTTACCTAATTTTTGCGTAACGACTCCTTCAACTGTATTATTTTTGATTACAAGCCCTTCAACTAAGTCTTCAATAATCGTTAAATTAACTTGCATAGACATCAAATGCTGTACAGCTTTTTTGTATAACTTACGATCAGCTTGCGCCCTTGGCCCCCAAACTGCTGGGCCCTTGCTAAAATTTAGCATCTTGTAATGGATACCCGCCTGGTCTATTGCCAATCCCATTATTCCGCCTAATGCATCGATTTCTTTCACTATAGTGCCCTTTGCAATCCCACCAATTGCTGGATTACAAGACATCTCGCCTAAATTATCATATTTTAAAGTAATTAGAGCTGTAGACGCACCAATCCTAGCAGCGACTGCAGCCGCTTCACACCCAGCATGTCCTCCGCCTACAACTATAACATCAAAAATGACACCCATAAATTAATGTGTATTAAGATTTTTTTATGTTATGGAATAATTTACCTAAGTTTTTTTGTAAATCAACATCTTTTATTATCTCCAGCTCCTCGCATTCACTAACTACATCAATAGAATTTTCAACAACATCTTCGCTTTTATCTTGAATACCTGAACTAAGTGGTTGTAACATAACTTTAAGATCATCTACAGCCTTAAAACCTAAAAAGAAAGTTATTTTATCGATTATATTTAGTTTCATATAGTATATTTCCACACCTATAGCGCTATTTGAAAGCATAATATATAGAATATTTTTATTGTTGAGAGGCTTTATCTTAGCAGGGATAGAGTGCCTTGCTATGCTTTCTCCTACTATTTCAGTCCAGTTAAATATCAACTTAGCAATATAAGCGTTTTTCTTATTTAAGACCGGTGCTAAAACTCGCTGAACAATAGAAGATACTGGTTTCATTATATTAATCCATGTTATATGACACTGTAAGCTCTATTTGAGTTAAAAGTCAACCTTCCAGAGGTAAAGTCCATGAGCGGGGGCTGTCGGCTTCCGAATACTGGTATCCTTAGCATCTAAATGCTTTTGCAAATCTGCGAGTGACCACTTGCCATTCCCAACCATACGAAGTACGCCAATAATATTGCGTACCATATTATGTAAGAAAGATTGCGCACGGATCTCAAATGTTATTTTGTCTTTTTTACAGGTAATTTTTATGTAATCTAATATCTTTATTGGAGATTTCGCTTGGCAGAGGGATGTACGAAAACTGGAGAAATCATGAGTACCTTCTAACATTTCGGCTGCTTTTTGCATTTGCTGAATATCAAGCCGTTCTATAATATGCCACGCTCTATTCAAATCAACGGTAAGCGGGGATAGGCGGTTGATAATATGATAGCAATAATAACGCTTCTTTGCTGAAAACCTAGCATGGAATTCCAAATTTACTTGCTCACAAGAAAGGATCGATATTGGCTGGGACTTTAAATAAAAATTCACAGCTTTGATTATAGTATCTTCTGAATATTCTTTAGGTAAATCAAAATGAGCAACCTGACCAAGGGCGTGAACCCCACTATCAGTTCTACCACTGCCATATATCTCTACCTTTTCTTGCAAAAATTCACTAAGCGCCCTTTCTATCTCTCCTTGAATAGAAGGTTGTTGCTTTTGTTTTTGCCACCCAGCATAGCTTGTGCCGTCATACTCTACAGTAATTTTGTACCTTGGCATATTACTCTAATATAGTCCCTATTTTAATTTGCATGCCATTGAGAAATTCTCGCGCCACTAAAACTTTTTTCCCAGGTCTTTGTAACTTAAGTGGCTTTAATAATCCTTTACCACAGCATATGGTGAAATCCTTATCCATAACCTGCCCCGATTTTCCATCTCCTGCACCTCCTTCAACCGAAGCCTCGAGTATTTTGATTTGTTCATCTTTATAATTGAAAAAGCAACCCGGCCATGGATTGAACGCCCTAATCATTTTATCGATTTCTGCCGCTGATTTATGCCAGTCAATAATTGCTTCTTCTTTTGTTAGTTTTGCAGCATAACTAACTTCTTCTGTAGATTGTTTTTGCGGAGTTGTGTTTGTAATATTATGCAACGTTTCCATTAGCATTTGCGCCCCTAATTCAGAAAGCTTCTTAGACAACGAGTCTGATGCTACTTTATCATCAAGAAATACTCTTTTCATTAGCAAGATATCTCCTGTATCTAACCCCTCATCCATTTGCATTATACAAACAGCAGTTTCCTTATCTCCCGCCAAAATAGTTCGCTCAATAGGTGCTGCTCCACGCCATCTTGGTAATAATGATGGATGAATATTCAAACAACCAAATTTAGGGATATCAAGCACTGCCTTAGGAAGTATATGACCATAGGCAGCAACAATTATAACATCTGGATTAAGATTTTTGATTTGCTCTGCTATTTCAGTTTTTTTTAGTGAGTTAGGAGTCAAAACGTTTAACCCTAACTTTTCAGCTTCAATATGTATAGGAGATTTTTGTATTTTATGACCTCGACCAGATTTGCTAGGCGCCTTAGTAAAAACTGAGGTTACAAAGTGATTAGAATCATAAAGCGCTTGTAAGGTAGGAACAGCAAATAACGAAGTCCCCATGAAGATAATATTCATTTTATATTATTTGATTTTTTATATTTATTGAGTTTTCGCATATATATATCCTTCTTTAGTTTTGATATTATATGATCAAACAACGTAATTCCATTTAAATGATCTAGTTCATGCTGTATTCCACGCGCGAACCAACCACTTGCTTGCAGCTCTACTTCTTTACCATCGTAGTCAATAAAGTTAACCTTAATATTTTCAGGCCTTTCTACCGGCACTCTACCAACAGGGAGCGACAAACACCCCTCTTCTGCTGCCCATTTATCATCAGAAAAATAAGTAATTTTTGGATTAATAAACACGTGCATCTTTGTATTCTCTGGCACATAGCTAGAAATATTCAAGATAAACGCTCTTTTTGGTATACCTATTTGAATAGCAGCAAGACCGGAACACTGTGTTGTTTTTTCTAATTGCAACATAGCATCAATTATTCGCTTCCCTTCTTCTATTGAACTGATAGGTTCTGAAACCTGATTAAGCCTTGGATCTGGAGCGATTATTATAGGTGATGTAGCCATTATTATACCGTTTAACTTAGTTCATTAAGTTGATCTATTGGCGCATAATCCATTATAACCCTTCCTAAAAGATGATCATATTCATGCCCAAAAACTCTAGCAAAACCATAGGGGTTTTCTTCTAAATCTTCAAGCTGGATTCTAGTAGTATTGCCGTCAGCAGTGCGGTATTTTATTTTATAGGCAGATGCCCTAGTAACACTTATTGAACTATCTGGAACAGAAAGACACCCTTCTGTAAGGCTGATGTTATGTGAAGACTCCTCTATAACCGGATTTATCATAACGAGAGGCGCACATTTTCCGCTACTACCCCAGTACGGATCAATAACCAGTACCTGCACATTTTTTCCCACTTGTACAGCGGCAAGCCCTATTCCTCCTGCATCATACATGGTTTCTAGCATGTCTTCTATAAAAGAACGTAATTCATCATCAAATTTTTCAACAAGCCGCGAAGGCTGATGTAATCTTGCGTCTGGGAATGTAACTATATCTAATACTGCCACGTCTTATCCTTATTAAAAAAGCATAATATAACTAAAAATCTTAAATTCTACAAGCCCTTTCTACTACCGTTGTATAGCATACCTCATTCTCAAAAGAGACTTCGCCTTGCCAAGAATAGGCATTATTTCAAAAATTCCAGGTGCATTTGTGGTTCCTGTTAAAGCAGCTCTAATACCCGGAGCTATCTGGCCTAACTTAAGATTGCGCTCTTTTGCAAGTGCTTTTAATGCACTTTTTAACGTTTCTTCATCCCAATTATCGACTTTGTCCAGCACACTAAATACCTCTTGGAATAATTTTTTATCAACTTGAGTAAGTAAATTTGCTGCATCCTCATTTAAGGAAAGCGGTTCATCGCTTATATAGAAAGCAGCTTGTTCTGCAAGCTCTAGAATTGTTTTTGCTCTGATTTTTAGCCCGTTCAAACCTTTGCTCAAAGTCGCAAGTTGTTCCTTGTTTAATTCCGTTTTCAGCAAAGGCTTCATTAACTCAATTAAATAATCGTTATCAGCGTGCATTATGTAATGTGCATTAATATGCAACATTTTGTTATAATCTATTCGTGCAGCAGCTTTGTTTACATCTTTTAGATCAAACCATTTAATAGCATCCTCTCTTGAAATTATCTCATCGTCGCCATGGCTCCAACCGAGTCTAAGTAAATAGTTACTAAGTGCTTCTGGTAAATATCCTAACTCACGATATTGCTCTACACCCACTGCTCCATGTCTTTTTGAGAGCCTTGCTCCATCTTCGCCATGAATTAGAGGTATATGCGCATATTGAGGAACCTTCCAGTCTAAGGCTTTATAAATTTGTATTTGTCTAAAGGCGTTATTTAAATGATCATCTCCTCTAATTACGTGTGTTACACCCATGTCATAGTCATCAACCACTACCGCCAACATATAGATAGGCGTTCCATCTGAGCGCAACAACACCATGTCATCCAGCTGATTATTTTCAACGGTTACTTCTCCTTGTACTAAGTCAGCTATGGTAGTGCTGTCTTCTTTAGGGGCCTTTAGTCTTATCACAGCTTTGTTATTTGTGGGCAATTCGTCCTTTTGAAGATTTTTATCACGCCACTCGCTTTGAAATACGTATACCTTTCCTTCTTTTTGAGCTTTTTCTCGCTTTTGCTGTATGTCCTCTAAAGGAGTTAAACAATAATAAGCTTTTCCGATTTTTACTAATTCTTCAGCAACTTCTTGGTGCCTCTTTATGTTATTGCTTTGAAAGATAACTTCTCCATCGCAATTAATATTTAGCCATTCTAGCCCTTCTAATAGAGCATTTGTTAATTCCTCAGTTGACCTTGCTTTGTCAGTGTCTTCTATGCGCAAAAGCACCTTCCCTTTATTATGGCGCGCATATAGGAAATTAAATAAGGCTGTTCTGGCACTGCCAACATGCAAATAACCGGTGGGTGAGGGGGCAAATCTTGTTACTATGGTCATATCTTTTCTTCCTATTTATCAAAAAACAAAGGGAGCCGGGGGATTTTTAAATAAAAATCAGGATCAATATACCCCTTGTGCACAAAATAAAAAAGTACCAATACAAATAATAAAGATATTAAAGTAGTTGCGGTAATTTTTAATAATAAGTGAGCTTTGACTGACATACCTGTAAGTTTTTTTATCCCGCTCTGACGCTTAATAATACCTATGGGAAGAAATATAAAAAACAAGATCCACCATAAAAAACAAAAAAGAAGGAAATATTTCATAAACCTATTTGTGTGATTTTATATTTAAGCTATAATAAACACTAAATTAGATAAAGTAAATTTTTAGATTTTTATAAAGTGTTTGGTTTAATTAGATTTTTCTCGTCTGATATGGCTGTAGATTTAGGTACAGCTAATACAATAGTTTACGTAAAGGGTAAGGGTGTTGTATTAAATGAACCTTCAGTAGTAGCACTTATGAACAAGGGTGGAGTAATAAAACCATATGCTTTTGGCCACGATGCCAAAGTCATGCTTGGAAGAACTCCAATAGATATTGAAGCAATACGCCCACTTAAAGATGGAGTTATAGCAGATTTCAAAAGTGCGGAAGAAATGATTAAGCATTTCATTCACACTGTGCATAATAGACGTACTTTTGTAGGGCCAATGATTATTATTTGCGTTCCTTCTAGCTCTACTCCTGTTGAGCGCAAGGCTATTCAAGAAGCAGCCGAAAGTGCCGGAGCACGTGCTGTATATTTAATTGAAGAGCCAATGGCGGCAGCCATCGGAGCTAATATGCCAGTAACAGAACCAATTGGTTCTATGGTAGTTGATATTGGGGGTGGCACAACGGAGGTTGGTATCTTATCTTTAGGAGGCATTGTTAATGCTAGATCTGTGCGAGTTGGTGGCGATAGCATGGATGAAGCTATCATAAACTATATACGTAGACAACATAATCTCCTAATCGGAGAAACAACTGCCGAAAAAATAAAAAAAGAGATTGGTAGTGCTTCATACCCTAAAGATAATAAGGGAAAAACCATGAAAATCAGAGGTAGAGACTTTGTAAATGGTTTGCCTAAGAAAGTGACATTAAATGAATATCAAATCGCCGAAAGCCTAGCAGATCCTATCTCGCAAATCATAGAAGCAATTAGAGTAACTCTAGAAGCTACCGCTCCAGAACTTGCATCGGATATTGCAGATAGAGGGATAGTGCTGACAGGTGGTGGTGCACTACTTGAAAATCTTGATAAAGTGATACGGGAAGCAACGGAACTACCAGTAATAACCGCTGAAGATCCACTGTTTTGTGTTGCACACGGTTGTGGTGTAGTACTAGAAAATATGTCAAGATTTAAGCATGTCTTATTTAGATTATAGATATAGTGTAAAACATTGATGCCTTATTCCAACGATCCAATACGCTATAAAATTTCTGCAAAACTAAAGCTAAAAAGTTCTTGGCAAAAACTATATAAGAATATAAAAATTATAGCATTTTTGATTGCAGCTCTTGCACTTTTTTATTTCAGTCCAAACCTTAAAATGCCTAAGAAATTAATTGACCTATATGAGCAAGTGTCAATTCGCATCTATGATGTTAGCAATAGCATTGCAAATAAACTACACTCAAAAAAACAAGACGTTACAGGCTATATTCATTTGAAGAAAAAATATGATGAATTAAAAGAGGAAAATGATCAACTAAATATCAAGCTGTTTTCTTATACAACTCTTTTAGCAGAGAATATGGAGTTGCGTAAGTTGAGCAAATTTTCTCTCCCAAAAGGCAAACTCATTAAATCTACTAGAATTGCGATGCAATCCTTTGATAACTATATTAAGTTGGCGCAAATTCCAATCGGCTACGATTCAGGAATCAAAGAGGGGCATATTGTAGTTAACGACAAGGGGGTGGTAGGTCGTGTTATATCAACAGGACCAAATTCTGCAAAGGTGCTTTTAATTACTAGCCCGGACTCACAAATACCTGTAATTTTTGCTAACTCCAGGAGTAGAGCTATTTTAGGTGGTGAATATAGCGGGAAACTGGAATTGACTATTATGCACGGAGAGTCTTTGCCTGAAATTGACGAGCTAGTACTTACCTCAGGAGATGGAGGATATTTCCCACCCACTTTGATCGTTGGCAAGGTAACGAAAGTAGGAGAAGATTTCGTAGAAGTAACTCCTGTATTTGATATCAACGACACAACCGTGGTTTCTATAATAGAGAACTAGACAGCCTAAAAGAGGGGCCGTTGATTTTCATCACACTTCTCGCATTGGTACTGAAGTTTTTTTGAAGAGTTTTTTTATTATATACATTAAGCTAGGCTTAACTTTATTCATATCAAAAAAATATGGTTTTTTAGCAACGTTTTCATAAGTTTTAATGCATCCGGGAATGACTGTTCCATAATATAAACGATAAAGATCTCGCATAAAAACTTTTGTAGGGATACGCCCCCATTTATTTACTTGCTGCGGAACTCTAGCTAGGGCCTCAATGCAGGCTATCGCATCCTCTTCATCGCTATCTTCGCTTTTATAAACATCTGCTTGCGGAGCAAGATTGAACAACATATCTGCGACCATTGCTCTTATAATGGTAGCAGGTCTTTTTTCATATTTGCTTTTATCTATAAAATCAAGACCTTGCTTTTTTAGCTTGTGCACAAAAAGAAATTTGTTAATTATAAGCTTTATCCATTCTTTTAGAAAAACAAATCCGTATACCTTATTATCTTGATAAAATTTGAAGTTTTTTTCAATATTAGCCAATTTTTCAAGACCACTGTCATTTAATATCTTCAATACTTGATTTGAGTACTTTATATCGTTTAATCTACCTATTCTTGCTACTTCTTTTGCTTTTGTTCCACTAAAATTCGCCGAATATCGAGATATTTGCTTACCATTTTCGTCTCGCATTATATCTGAATAGTGCCCCAATTCTTGACCTGCAATAATAAATAGCCTAGCAACAGCAGGCCATCCATCACCATATATTGAATTTTTATCTTCGTTCTCTTTAAGCGGATCACCTCCACAGGATACGAACACTGCAACATCACGACCATCAGTGCTTTGCATTCCACTGTTTTTACCCGATGTGTGCCAGTTTACTACATCTAGCATATCGCCTATATTATATGAATGTGACAAAAATATCTCGGCGTTATCGAGAAGCACCAGCATTGTTACCACTGGATGAGCTGCCTGCACCAGTAACCTTGCAAGCTTCATTTCTTCTTCCTCGGTTGGTTGACTGTATTTGCGCAGCTCGGCTTTCAGTATATCCATAAACTCGTCTATTTTGAGTTCAAGTGGTCTCCCACTATAATTCCTGGATACTTGTGATGCTATAATCTTTCTGGTTCGTGGAATTAAACTAGCGTCGTATACTTCACGATAGCTAAACATCATGCTAATATCTAAATTCGGAATATAGAGCCTAGCAAAATTGATTGTATCTCCCGCATCTATCCTTAGCCGCCCAGATTTGACCACATTTTGCGCTAATTCTTCATGGCCAACTAGCATCTCTTCTGGCTCAAAGCCAGGTATAAAATCAACTATGTGGTATATATTGCTCATAACAACTAATATTGTAATAGAAAAGTCTATACATATTGTTAACAAAAATAATTAATTTTCTATAAATTCAGCGCTACAACCAAAAGCATCAATAAACAATAACTGTGAGAAAACAATTGAAAAACTGCTGTGTTACATGCAGCTTTACACACGCTCGTTTCCATTCTTTATTATTTTTGTAAATATGTTATTTCTTTGCTTTACTCTTGTTGGGTTTTTTAGAGCTTTTTTTGTTTGTAGGGGATATTTTTTTTCGTGGCAGGTGTATCATTTGACGCGCCTTATTCAACTTATCAACAGCTATTAATGGCCCCACTATAGGCACTATCCCTGTAAGAAGTCCTATTTTTAATCTATCACTAATGATAGAAATAGCGCTTTTACCACCAGCCATTTTTGCACGCTCTATATCTAGAACATCTAAAATGCCCCCAGCTAAAGCTTTAGTAATGCCTATGGTTATACCCATTCCAATCACAGGCATTGTCCCTGATATCATGCCAACAGTTATGCCTAATAACGTGCCCAATAACGATTTGAGGGTAATAGGTTTCTTTTTCAGCTCTTCTGGCGATTCGATTGTACTAAAAAGTCCAAATATTCCACCAATTAGAACCGCCATTATATTTTCGTAAAGAGGCAAAATTGCGTATACCCCCAGTAATATTAATACCACACCTTGTAATATAGGCATTGATTTATCACTAGCAGTTTTTTTTGCATTATACTCGTTTTTTAGAGATTGAAGGGCTTCTTCTATGGCTATCTTTATTTCAAGACCTACCTTTGTTAGTAGGTCAGTAAAAAAATACTTACGTTGAGGGGATGATTCTTTTTTCATAGTTTTTCTTTTAATGATACACGAAGTATGCTTTGGTGCTCAATAAATATTCTATTATTTCTCCTAAAATGATTTGTCCTATCTCAAAAGCAAATGTTTGTTTTTTTATTTGCTATACTGAAAAACAACCTAATGTCTTAGTACTTTATCAAGAAAAATCTGTGCTCTTTTAGTCTCAGGTTTTTTAAAGAATTTTTTTGGAATTGAGTTTTCTAAAATTTTACCATGGTCAAAGAAAATGATACGATCTGCAACTTCTTTAGCAAAGCCCATTTCATGTGTGGCAATAATCATAGTAATACCTGTGTGAGCTAAAGACCTTATAACTTCTAACACTTCCTGTACCATTTCTGGATCAAGTGATGAGGTGGGTTCATCAAAGAGTAAAATTGAAGGATGCATGGCAAGTGCCCGTGCAATAGCTAGTCTTTGTTTCTGTCCGCCAGACAGCTCTCCGGGATAACGATCTTCAAATCCATTCAAGTGGACTTTTGCAATTAGTTTTTTTGCTTCTGCTATTGCCTTTTCTTTATTGAGCCTTAAAACTTTAGTAGGGGCATAGGTTATATTGTCTATTGCTTTCATATGAGGGAATAGATTAAAATCCTGAAATACCATCCCTATATTCTTTCTCACAGTTTGTATATTTTTTTTTGTTACTAAATTGCCCTCAACTTCTATGCTGCCATGATCAGGTTGTTCAATAAAATTAATACACCTTAAAAAAGTAGATTTACCACTGCCAGAAGGGCCAATAATTGTTATAATCTCTCCTTTGCTGATTTTTAAAGTTACATTATCTAGCACTGTTTTATTCGCAAATCGTTTTGATATATTATTGATTACTATCATGTGAGTTTCATCCGGTATTCTATATATTTTGCTATAGAACCAAAAATTACTACTAAAATATAATAACAAACTGCCGCAGTGATGAGTGGTGTAAAATAAATATATTGTTCTGCAGTAACTTCTTGTGCTCTTTTTATAATATCTGCTCCACCTATAACTGAAATAATTGCTGTTTCCTTCAAAAGATTTACTACTTCATTTACCAATGCAGGCAATATATTTCTGAAGGCTTGCGGGAGGACGATATCTTTCATCATTAGGTAATAAGGTATAGATAACGCTTTTGCGCTTTCAAATTGTCCTTTATCAACTGAATTAATCCCGGACCTGATGATTTCAGCGACATAAGCAGAAGAATTCAGGGAAAACGCAATCACACCAGCTTCAAATACTGATATATTATAGCCAAGAGCAGGCGGGGTAATAAAATATACTATACTTAATTGTACTAATAAGGGGGTGCCTCTAAATATGGATATGTATACCAATACCAAATAACGTATTATTCTTATCTTGCTAATTCGGCATAAAGAAATCAAAAGTCCTAGAAGAAACCCACAAATAACAGAAGTAATAGTATAGTTCAGTGTGACCCATATACCTTCAGCGATATATAAGGTTGAATCATTTATTATGTTGTCCATATGTGTTTGCTATTATGGCCATTATTAGATAGCCCTTTAGAAGAACCACTTATTCTTTAATTCATCCAGCTCCCCCGAATCTCGGAGCTTGACTATAACATCATTAAATTGCTCTGTGAGGACGGATCCTTTGGGAAAAGCAACAGAATATCCTTCGCCGGTATTGGTAAATAATGCATACTCAAGCTCTTTATGCTTATTAGCAAAAACCCGTGCTTGTGCACCCTCTACCAGCACACCATCGAATCTTTTTAGCTTTAGTTCCTGGATCATTGCAGGGATGCGAGTAAGAGATATTATTTTCAAACTTTCAGTGCTTTTTTCCTTTTCTTTCAAAAATACTTCCATAGTGGTACCAAGCTGCGTAGCTATGGTTTTATTTTTTAAACTTTCTACTGTAGTTATGGGATTATCCTTATTATATACCATTGCAAAAGTTGGTATATAATAAGGGGCTGAAAAATCTATTTGTTTTTCTCTTTTTGGAGTCCTGGTAAATCCCGACATAGCAAAATCTATCCTTTGGGTTTGCAAAGCAGGGATCAAGCTATCAAAATTCATGTCTTTAATATATATTGAATAGCCAAGCTTCTTTGCAATTGCATATGCTAAATCTATGTCAAACCCTCTAATCTTTTTATCTTTTATGAACTCAAAAGGGGGATAATCGGCTGTAGTGCCCATGACTAGAGTCTTCTTTTTTTGCTCAATAACATTACCGCTATTATCACAACTTGTAATAACAAAAGAAGAAAGTAAGCATATAAATAGAAATATTTTGTGAAATTTTTGCATATTAAACATTGACTTACGCTTATAATACCATGAGAAATTTATACCATAACATCTCAGACAAGTAAACAACATTAATTTCTATTACGCGCAAAAAAATCTGCAATAAGAAAAATAGAACCTGTAACTATAATACGGATTTTATCCGACTTTTGCTCAAGATGCAGTATATGCAGCAATGCATCTTCTACTTTCTCCCACGCAAAACTAATTGCTTTTAGCTTTTTGTCGTGAATCAACTCTATCATTTCATGCGCTTGATAATTCATCGGTTCATGGTCTATTGAGACACAGATCACTTTACTCACAAGAGGCTGAAATTGTTTTAAAAATTTCTCTGGATCTCGATTCTGAGTCATACCAACGATTAAACATGTTTTCATTTTTTTCTGATCTTTAAGCCATGCCGCACAGCTCTGTGCTCCAGCTTCATTATGCGCAGCATCTACAAACAATTCCCAGTTTACAGGCAAAAGTTTATGCAGCCTTCCGCAGGTAATTTTTTGTAGTCGTCCCTTCCACGTTGCGCTGGTAATTCCTTTCGCTATATGTTGTGGTGTAATTTTAATTTCTTTAATATGACTCACTGTGGCTATTGCAGCTGCAGCATTAATATATTGATGATAGCCAAGTAACGACGGAGGATTAGTTTTTATATTTAAATTTTCTGCTTTGTAACTCAACAACCCCTTCTCTATAGACACTCCAAAATCATACTCATATCTTATTAAAGGAGAGTTTTGTTTATCAGCATAATTCTCGATAACTTTATGTACTTCAGGTCTTTGTAAGCTTACAACACAAGGAATTTTAGGCTTGATTATACAAGCTTTTTCTGCTGCAATTTTTTTTAAACTATTACCTAAGATATTTGTGTGATCATATGATATAGGTGTAATTACCGATATCAGGGGATTTTCAATAACATTAGTTGCGTCTAATCTCCCCCCCAGTCCTACCTCAAGGATTACTATGTCGGCAGAATGCCTAGAAAAGGCCAAAAAAGCCGCTGCTGTAGTTCCTTCGAAAAAGGATGCTTCAATATTGTGCTTTTCTGCAGCTATACGGCATTCTTCTAAAATTGCATATAAATAGTCATCAGCAATTTCGGATCCTGCCAATGATATTCTTTCATTAAATCTTTCAATGTGAGGAGAGGTGAATACATGGACCGTTAATCCTGCTTTTTCTAATATAGATCGTATGAAGGCAACAGTTGAACCTTTGCCATTGGTGCCAGCAACGTGAATCACTGGCAGCTTCTTGTGTGGGTCACCAAGAACACGTAGTAAAGATTTTATACGATGTAAATTCAGCTTCATTGAGCTGCGTTCTTTTGCAATAGGCCAATGCGGAAGAAAAACCATAACTACCTATGCATACAGAGTTTGTGCTAATTTTATTACTCTTTTAGCTGCCTCAAAATCGTGCACCCTTACATAATCAACTTTTTGTCCAGCTAAATATAAAGTTGTCGCGTGAGTTTCAGGGTCTCTTTTTTGAGGATTTGCTTCTCCAAATTTTGCTAAAAATGACTTTCTTGAATGACCAATCATTATCTTTACAGCTCCTAAATCAAAATCTTTGATACCTTTAATAATATTGATAGATTGTTCCTCATCCAATCCAAAGCCTATGCCAGGATCAAATATTAACTGTTCTCTTTTAAGAGACTTTTGCTCGAGTTTTTGTATTTTTGCATTAAACCATTTTTGTAAATGCTGCACAATATCCACATCCTTAGAAACAGTCTCTGATTTTTTAACTGGCACCGACAAACTATGCATAAAAACTGCCTTTTTATCATGTACTGCTGCTAATTCTTGTACTCTTTCGTCTTCAAGCCCTGTTACATCATTTATTATATCAATATAATCTATGAAAAACTTAAGCGCTTCATAATTACGACTATCTAGGCTTAATTCTATATTAGTGCCGCTAATTAAAGAGTGTAGCCTAGGAATAATTTTGGAAAGCCTGCGAATTTCTTCATTAATAGAAACTGGAATAGCACCAGGCCTAGTAGATTCGGCTCCAATGTCAATTATATCAACCCCAACATCAATCATATCTTGAGCAATAGCAACAGCCTGTTCATATTCATAAAATCTATCTCCGTCTGAGAAAGAATCAGGGGTTACATTAAGAATAGCAACAATTTTAGGAATATTCATACTTGTATAACTCTTCTTCTATGCAACATAAGGGCTTTTGAAAAAACTTCCCTTTTGCAGGGTATGTCCAATTTGGCTCAACGCCTGTTAATAAACATAGAGCAAATTTACGATGAAGCAATCCTGGATGAGGGATGATAAGGTCTTTAGTTTTAAGACAGATATCCCCATATAATAAAATATCTATATCAATCTCCCTCGGTGCCCATGTTTTTGTATCTATCCTTCCTAAATCTTTTTCAATTGCCTTTAGTTCTTTGAGTAATTTTATTGGCGGCAATGTAGTATGCCCCACAATAACGCAATTTAAGAACTCCTTATCCCACTTCTTTGGTGCGTCTTTAGTTAACACAGCCTTGTTGTTTAGCAATTCAGACAAAACAACATCAGCCAACAACTTATTTTCAGCAATTTTACGTATTGCTGTAAGTATATAATTATTTCTGTCACCTATATTAGAACCTAAACCTAGTGCTACTTTTGTCATGTTACTTTTTTGCCAAACAATCTAAAAAAATTCTGAGTTGTAGTTTCAGCAATTTTTTCTGGCGTTTCCCCTAATAAATTTGCTAGATACTTTACTATATACAACGCAAATGATGGCTCATTTTTTTTACCGCGCATTGGCTCCGGAGCAAGATAAGGAGAGTCTGTTTCTACTAACAACCTATCCAAAGGTATGTTTTTCACTATATTTCTTAGTTTCCTTGCGTTTTTAAAGGTTACAATTCCTGACATCGAAATATATAGCCCCAAATCTAGAGCAGCTTTTGCCAACTCTTCAGTTGAACTAAAGCAATGAAGTACCCCCTTAAATTCTCCAGCTTTCATCTCTGTCCTTAAAATATCTATCATATCTTTATCAGAATTTCGATTGTGTATTATAAGAGGCAACAATGTTTCACGTGAAACATTGACGTGAGTTATAAATGAAGTTTTTTGAAATTTACGATCAGAGTGTTCGTAATAATAATCTAGACCCGTTTCACCAATTCCAATAACTTTTGGGTGATTACTTAAGGACGCTAGGTCTTTTACTTCAATTGCCCCCTCTTTCTCAGCTTCATGCGGGTGTACTCCAACTGAACAAAATACATTGTCATGCCTTTCAGCTATTAACCTAATTTCTTCAAATTCAGAAATTTTTGTACAAATATTTTGCATTAACTTAACCTCAGCAGCGGCTGCTCGTTCTAAAACTTTATCTAAGTCAGAGAACAAGGGTTTGAAATTCAAATGGCAATGAGAATCTACAATAAACATCTTATTCAATCCTTGGGAAGACGCTGATAGGCTTGGTGATTTTTCCTTTATATTTAAGTGCAAAGTTTCTATTTAAACAATTAAAACTTCTGTGTGCAGACACTATCTTCAGTTGCTCTAAAAGTTGATGCGCAGAATCCGGGACGAAAGGGATCAATATAATTAAAACATGTCTAGTAGCTTCAAGCACCGCATACAGTACGTCTTGCATTTTACCAGGATTGCTTTTGCTTAGCTCCCATGGAGCTTGTTCATTAATATACGCATTAATAGAATCAACAAATTCAAAAACACACTCCAATACCTTGTTAAATTCATATTGATCAAAGTATTTTTTTATTTTGCAGAACAAATGACTAGCTTCTTCTAGTATTTGTATCTCATTATATAAAACTTTAATTTTTTCATTCGAAAAAGCTGGGATTTGTTGATCGCAACTTTTGTAGATCATTGATAAGCTACGCTGCACCAAATTACCAAGTTTGTTAGATAGTTCACTGTTTACACGATTAATAAAAGACTCATTAGTAAAGTTTCCATCGTTACCAAAAGAGATTTCTCGCATCAAATAGTATCTCACTTGGTCTAATCCATATTGATTAATTAAATCAACAGGATCAATGACATTGCCCAGAGATTTTGAAATTTTCTCTCCCTCATTTAACCACCAACCATGACTGACAATCTGCTTCGGTAATTCAATATCCGCAGCCATTAAAAACGCTGGCCAATATATGGCATGAAATCTTGTGATATCCTTTCCTACCATGTGTATGTCTGCTGGCCAAAATTTATTAAAATCCTTGCTATTACTATTAGGATATCCCAAAGCGGCAATATAGTTAGAGAGCGCATCCAACCACACATACATTACGTGATTTTCATCTCCCGGGATAGGAACTCCCCATTTAAAGCTAGTGCGAGAAATAGACAAATCGCGCAGGCCCGCTTTTACAAAGCTTTTTATTTCGTTGAATCTCCATTTCGGCTCTACAAAATTTGGATTTTTTTCATAAAATTCTAAAAGCTTACCTTGCCATTTAGATAAATCAAAAAAGTAGCTTTCTTCAGAAATCCACTCAACTTCTGCCCCTGTTGGAGCTTTTCCATCAACAAGCTCACCTTCAGCATAAAAAGCTTCGTCTCGGATAGCATACCAACCCGAATATTTATCTAAATAAATATGGCCATTTTCTTTCAATTTATTCCAAAGAGCTACCGCTCCTCTTTTATGGCGCTCTTCAGTTGTGCGAATAAAGTCATCATTACTGATCTTCATTTGTTTGAATAGCGCTTTAAATTTTGTCGCGATTGTATCAGCAAACTCTTGAGGAGATAAATCAAATTTATCAGCTGTTTTTTCAATTTTCTGACCATGCTCGTCAGTCCCCGTTAAAAATTTCACCTCATATCCCTCTAATCTCTTAAATCTAGCAATAACATCACAAACTAAAGTAGTGTACGCAGTGCCAATATGCGGTGCAGCATTTACATAATAAATAGGAGTGGTAATATACAGAGATTTTTTATCCATACTTAAAGGCAATTTTATAAAAAATTAATAAAATTATATTAGAAACACCTAAATTAGAAGAGTCTGCGTGGTAAAGCAACTTATTAATTTCGCTATATAGCAACAACCAGTCATCAATCGGTCTAATAGAATAGAGTTGTTTTATAATTGTTTGTTCGTACTCGATTGGGGGAAAGTTGCTGTTAGCTTTATATATCCCGCCTGTAGACACTAACTCTTTTAATAAATGCCTTATTAAAAATTTAAAAATTTTCCATTTGGGCTTCAATGTTTCTTTTGTAAAATTATGATCTATAAAATCATATAAAACTTCCGCCTTATTATTGAACACCTCAACTGATTGCAAAATTTGTGTATAAAAAATTAGACCCCTGTTCTCTATAAGATCAACAACAATACCCGGTATATCATGTGCAAGATAACTATATTGCATAACATCTCTTTCATTTAGCTCGGGAAACTTTTGTTGAATTATGTTAATTGCAGTATTGTGATCTGGGTGTGTAAATCGCACGTTAAGACACCTTGATCTAATGGTTTTTAGCACTGTAGCGATATTATGCGAAATCAAGATAAAGTAGCACCGCTCTGTAGGCTCTTCCAAGAGCTTAAGTAAGGCATTAGCTGCAAAAAGATTAAGATCATCTATTGAGTCTATAACTATTATTTTAGGAGATAAGCTATAAGAAGTTTTCCCTACGAAATCATGAATATTTCTTATGTTTTCAACAGAAAATTTATCTTGTTGCGTATCAATCCATAGTAAATTAGCACTATAGTCTGCTGTAGAGCTTAGCAATGACTTTGCTAACTCCTTTGTTACCATAGCTTTTCCTACTCCTTTTGCTCCAGAGAATATAAAAGAATTAGACGCAGTTGTTTTTATCAAAATATTACTTATATCTTGCACTGTTTTAGTTGTATTATAAGCCGTGTAAAGCATATGGATTCCTTTTGTCGTTAAAAAACACTAAACCGAATTCTTTTCAGTAATAGTATATGGATAAAAAAACAATTGATCAAATGTTTCAAAGATTTGCAAATGCGAATGCAAAACCTAAAACAGAATTAAACTATACGAACAACTATACGATGTTACTTGCAGTAATGCTTTCTGCGCAATCAACTGATGTTGGGGTAAACAAAGCGACTGAAAAATTATTCAAAATAGTAAGCACACCTGAAGATATCTTAAAGCTAGGGGAAACAAAATTAAAAACATATATAAAAACCATTGGCCTATACAACTCTAAGGCTCGCAATATAATGGCTACAAGTAAGATTTTGATAGAGAAACATCTCTCCCAGATACCCGAATCGTTAGAAGCTCTTATCAGGTTACCAGGAATAGGTGAGAAAACAGCTAAGGTAATGCTAAACTCTATTTTCAAAAAGCCCGTAATTGCAGTCGACACACATGTATTTCGCACCGCAATTCGCTTAGGATTAAGTCATAAAAAAACACGAGAGAAGGTTGGGCAAGATTTAGAGCAGACTATACCTGACAAATGGAAACAAAATGCACATCATTGGTTGGTGCTTCATGGAAGATATGTTTGCAAATCTAGGAAACCCTTGTGTGAACAATGCTCGATTTCAGATTTATGCGAATATTTTGCAAAAATATTTCTAGAGGACGGTTAAGACAGCATCAAAGCCATATATTACGCTCTCTGCTCGGATAGAGCCTCACAGCCCTATACTTTTGCAAAGAAATTAATTTCTGCTATAGTGACTACCTTACATAAATAATATGCGATTTATGGAACAATTATTTGTTAACAAAATCATTCAGTTTGGGCAAAATGCTGGTGGAGAAGTGCTGTCTGGTATTTTGCTGGTAATACTTTATATAATCATATTGTTTTTGTGGAAATATTATTCGAAGGAAGGATTGTACCTTTATAACATTCTAGCAATAATAGTGGCTAATATTCAGGTATTAAAAGTTACTCCTTTTTGGCTAAGTCCAGAACCCGTTGCGCTTGGTACATTGTTATTTGCTACAACATTTTTGGTCAGCGATATTCTAACTGAGCATTATGGAATTGAGGTTGCACATCAAGGAATAAAACTTAGTTTTATGGCTCAAATAATTATGACAATTTTAATGTTGATTACAGCTGCCTACCCATCTCCTGGGGGAATAACAGGCATTGCTGCGGATAAAACAATGATAGATTCGGTTCAAGCGGGACTTTATACTCTTTTTGCACCATCTATCAGAATACTAGCTGCAAGCTTAATCGCTTATTATATTTCACAATGGGTTGATATTAAAATCTTTAAGTATTTAAAGAATTATACTAATAAAAAACTATTGTGGCTTAGAGTTAATGTCTCAACTTTACTTTCGGGATTATTAGACAACATACTATTCAGCCTGTTTGCTTGGGTTATTTTTAGCCCCGCTCCAGTTTCAGTACAGAGTTTAATTTTTACCTATATATTGGGTACTTATGTTGCAAGAGTGGTGGTAAGCATCACCTCAACACCGATAATTTATTTAAGTTATAAATTTTTTCCTCGAGAAATAAAATGTCATTCTCCTTTGAATTCATAAAACCTCTACAAAACTCAAGAGCAAGGCTTGGGAAAATCACCACTCCGCATGGTGTGATTGAAACCCCTGCATTTATTTTCTGCGCAACAAAAGCTGCAATAAAGGGGCTAACCCCTCTGCAAATGAAAGAAGCTGGAACTCAGGTAATTTTATCGAACACATACCATCTAATGTTACAACCAGGTTCAGGGCTAATTCAAGAAATGGGAGGATTACATAAATTTATGAACTGGGATGGTCCTACTTTAACTGACTCTGGCGGTTTTCAAATTTTTAGCCTAGGTCATGGCTCCGTTGCGCAAGAAATAAAAGGCAACCGCCAAACTGCCAATAATAAAAATAAAAACCTACTTAAAATCACTGAAGAAGGAGCGCTGTTTAAATCCTATTTAGATGGATCCACACATTTGCTTACTCCGGAAAAGTCCATTCAGGTTCAAAAAGAATTAGGAGCAGATTTAATAGTTGTGCTTGACGAATGCACCCCTTTCCACGTTGACAAGGATTACACTAGAAGTTCAATGGAAATGAGTCATCGCTGGGCTGCGCGTTCTTATGCGGAATTTAAACGTCACGATAACAATACACAATCCTTATATGGCATAATTCAAGGTGGTGTTTATGAGGATTTGCGCAAAGAAAGCTGTGATTTTGTGAATTCCCAACCATTTTTTGGCCATGCCATTGGGGGGTCATTAGGTGCAAACAAAGAACAAATGGCAGAAGTTATAACTATGACCGCAAGGAGGCTGGATGAAAAACGTCCTGTACATCTACTTGGTATTGGTGGCATAAAGGATATTATAAAAGGCGTTGAAAATGGCATAGATACGTTTGATTGCGTTCATCCAACTAGAATCGCACGTCATGGCGGGGCTTTAGTTAAAGGTGGCGATGAAAATGGTAGAGACCATATCAATTTGCATAATAGCAAGTATAAGACTGACAAAAAACCGATCGAAAACGATTGCAACTGCTATACTTGCAGTAACTTTTCTAGAGCCTATTTAAAGCATCTTCTCAAATCACAAGAATTACTAGGATTACAACTTATTACAATTCATAATGTGCACTTTATGAATAGATTAATGGCTGAAATACGGGAGAACTTGAAAGCTAAACTAGGGGTTGCGGTCTAAGTTTAGTAACTCTTTTAGTTTGTTTGATCATTTTATTAAAGCAATTAGCCTTATTGGCGCTTCTGTCCCACCTACCGTTTTGATAGGAAGTGCTAGGCTGTAACTACCTACTGGTGGAAGCAGGTGACAATTTGCTATATTTTCAACAATGTATTTTCCCTTACCCAAAATCGCTTTGTGCATAGGAAACCCTTCACTTGGCCTATCTGGGCTCAAGGTATCAATGCCAATTCCCGCAATATCACGCTCGAGCAAGACAGCCGAACAACCTGCGTCAATGGTTGGGAATTTATAATTATTATGATATTTATCAGGCTCATTCCAATAGCGATCCCAACCTGTATAGAAGATCACGAAGCTATTTTGGCTAATTTCCCCGTATCGCTTCTCAAATTCAATGATCTCACTAACTTCAACTTTAAAATCACTATGAGCCTTGCTTGATACATCGATGACAATACAAGGCACTACTAAATTTTCCATTGGCAGTTCTTCAACAGTCTCTCCAGCGGGATTGCAGTGTGCTGGTGCATCGATATGTGTCCCAATGCCAGCATCCATTTTGATTCGTTGCACTCGAAATTTCACACCTGTTTTGCAGTTGTGATAATCAAGTTCTATTTCATGCGTAAAACCACACCCTCCCCCCCAAGATGGGCTATTCTTCGATAAAGGATGTGTAAGATCAATGACTTTAAAGGGGAATTTAATATTTTTTTTTATAACCATTGTAAATCCGCTACTTGTTAAATATTATTTATGCTAGTATATATAGTAATGCAAGTTTTAATATGTTTAAAAGTAGTAGCTTAAGTGGCAAATAATAAATATAAATCTCCTTGGGGAGGTAATGGCGACTTTAAAGATAATATAGAGAATTTCATAAAGAAGCCTTCTGGCGATTTTAATAAATTCCTCAATCCTCAATCCTTTAGTAAGAATACAATATTGGTATTGCTAGTTATAGGATTGTTTATTTGGATTGCTTCAGGTTTTTACATCGTGCAAGAAGGAGAACAAGCGGCAGTTACAAGATTCGGTAAATTTGTGCGCATATCTAGCGCAGGAGCTAATTATCATATACCGTTCCCTATAGAAGATATTACCAAAATACGGGTAGATCATATCCAAAAAGAAGAAATAGGTTTTCGCTCTTCATCCAGTGGACAAGTAGTAAGCTTTAGCAAAAGTAATACCAAGATTCTACCAGAAGAAAGTTTGATGCTAACAGGGGATGAGAATATAGCTGATATTAACTTCTTCATTCAGTGGCGTATATCAGACATTGAGGGTTATTTATATAACGTCACAAACGTTAAGGATACAGTAAAAAGTGCCGCAGAAAGCGCAATGAGAGAAACTATCGGACACTCTACAATAGCAGAAGCTCAAACTGAAGGCAGAGCAAAGGTAGAGACAGACACAAAACATTTGCTACAAAAAACCTTAGACGAATATAAATCAGGAGTCATAATCGAGAACCTGCAATTACTAAAAGTAGATCCACCTTCTGAAGTTATTGATGCTTTTCGTGATGTTCAAACTGCACGCGCAGATAAAGAGAATAAAATAAATCAAGCAGAGGCTTTCAGAAAAGATATACTACCTAAGGCTCGGGGTGAAGCTGCTAAAATTGTTCAAGAAGCAGAAGGATATAAAAATAAGATTGTGGAGGAAGCTCGAGGGGAAGCTAATAAATTCAAAACAATTTACACGCAATATGCACAAGCTAAGGACATAACCAAAAAGAGAATGTATCTAGAAACCATGGAAAAAATATTAAGAGATAAGAGTAAGGTCATTATTAGTGATAAAATTAGTAAATCAGCAGTTCCATATTTGCCTTTAAATGAATTAAACAAAAACAAATGATAGAAAAACACATTAAACACATAGTTATTTTTGTTATTGCGATGGTTGTTTTCTTAAATTCTGTTTTTACAGTGCAACAATCAGAACAAGCAATTGTATTGCAATTTGGCGAGTTAGTAAAAGTAATTAAGGATCCTGGATTGCATTTTAAATTACCATTCATACAAAACGTCACCTATTTTGATAAAAGATTACTCAATGTAATGGACGAAGGAAAAGAGCTGATTGCTAAAGATCAAAAAAGGGTGATTATTAGCGCTTATGCAAAATATAGAATACTAGACCCATTGAAATTTTATCAAACCGTAAGAAGTCAATCAGGTTTACAATCGAGACTTAATAACATCCTTAATTCTTCTCTTAGACAGGTCATAGGCGATGAACCCTTAGCTGCTCTATTAACAGATAGGAGAAGCGTTATAATGAATGAAATACAAAAGCGCGTAAATTTAGGAACAAAAAAATTTGGAATAGATGTTGTTGATGTAAGAATACTCCGAGCAGACTTACCAGTAGAAAACAGCGCTGCTATATATAAAAGAATGCAATCAGAGCGCGAGAAAGAAGCTAAAGAATTCCGAGCACAAGGTGAAGAAGAAGCACAAATCATTATTGCTACATCAAACAAAGAAAAGACTATACTATTAGCAGAAGCAACTAAAAAATCTTCTATTCTTAGGGGGCATGGAGATGCAGAAGCAACAAAAGTATATGCTGATGCATTCAAAGTAGACCCTCAATTTTACAGCTTTTATCGCTCTTTAGAGGCGTATAGAAAGTCGTTTCAAGAAAAAGATACCGCAATATATCTATCTTCTGACGATGGATTTTTACAACTATTTAATAAGAGAATTGAGTGATGGTTAATTTAAGAAAATTTATATACACAACTCTAATTGGAGCCTTGTTCACATTACCATTTAATAATGCATTGTGCAACACAACTGAAGGTTTTGCAGATCTCGTAGCTCCATTAATGCCAGCAGTGGTTAATATTTCTACTACTCAAAAAACAAAGAGAATGTCTCATAATCGCACATTCCCTGATGGATTCTCTCTTGAAGACTTCAATCAGCTTTTTGAAAAATTTATGGGACCTATGGATAATGAGCCTATGGATCACAAAAAATTAGTTTCATTAGGGTCTGGTTTTATTATAGATAGCAGTGGACACATTGTAACTAATTACCATGTTATAGCAGAGGCAGATGAAATCTCGGTGAAATTAAGCGGAGGGAAAGAATTAATAGCAAAAGTCATAGGAACAGATAAAAAAACAGATACGGCCCTATTAAAAGTTAAGCATAACAAATCTCTACCTTTTGTAAAATTTGGGGATTCTGATTTATCTAGGGTAGGAGATTGGATACTTGCAATAGGTAATCCTTTTGGATTAGGTAGTACAGTAACTTCTGGCATAGTATCAGCTAATGGTAGGGAAATCCAATCTGAAGGAATAGTGGATAATTTCATTCAAACTGATGCCGCTATTAATAGGGGTAATTCTGGTGGCCCTATGTTCAATACTAAAGGAGAAGTAATCGGGATTAATACGATCATATTATCTCCTTCAGGAGGCAATATTGGTATTGGCTTTGCAACACCATCTTCTATTGTCGAGCCAATTATTGAGCAACTGAAAAAAACTGGGAAAGTCAAGCGCGGTATGTTGGGAGTTAGGATGCAACCAATAACAGACGATGTAGCCGAATCATTGGGGCTAGATTCTACAAATGGTGCATTGGTAGTGGATGTAACTAAAAAAAGCGCCGCAACAAAAGCAGGGCTAGAAGTAGGAGATATCATTATTGAATTTAATAAACAACCGATTAAAACCATAAAACAATTAGTAAAAATAGTTAGCACCTCACCTTTAGATCAAAAACTACCTATAGTAGTTATGAGAAATGGAAAGAAAAAAACATTAACTGCAACTTTGATTGAAGACCAAGAAATTGATTTAGATGAACCTGCGCAAGATAAAGATTTTGAAAAAGAAAGAGAAAAGAAATACTCTCAGTTTTCCGCTAAAGAAGTAAAAGGTGCGTATGTTGCAAAACTTACTCCGACTTTAAGAGAAAAATTTAACATAGATAGATCCATAAATGGACTTGTAGTACTAAGCTATAAAAGAAGATCTGTATGGCATATAAAGGGGTTCAAACCAGGTGATGTTTTAGTATCTGTAAATCAGGTTGACCTGACGTCTATTGAGCAATTAGAATCTGCCTTTAAATCTGCTAAATCTTCTAAGAAAAAAGTCATCTTGTTATTGCAAAGTAGAGGTGATACTCAGGTATTTACATCTTTACCTGTAGAGTAAAGAAGAAGTGTAGTTTTAACTGGATATCTCAGCTCCCTTTAATCCAACTACCGATAATATATGTCCATCTAATTTCTCGTCCCTTAATGTGCATCTGCGGTAACTAAAAAAAAATTTTTCATTTTTGAATGTATTCATATTAATATCAAAAATATTATTGAAACTATACGAGCACAGTTTGTCTTTTACATATGTTGGTAAATCAAACATATAATGATTTTGACGGGTTGATGATTTAAAGTAACTACTGTTATTATGCGACTCTTGAATAAATTTATTAAAAAAAATACTATCTACTTCATATGATTCTTGATGTATACACGGCCCTATCACAACATCAATATTGGTCTCTTTTGAGCCAAGCTTCTTCATTGCGCTTACAGTAGAAAATATTATACCAGACAAGGCACCTTTCCAGCCACTATGTGCCGCTCCTACTATGTTATTTTTTAAATCTATGAATAAAATTGGTATACAATCTGCGGTTAGCAATGCTAAAACGACGCCCTTCTTATTAGTTACTTGCCCATCTGCTTGTATATCTTTATCCGATGAAGGTAGTTTTTTTATTGTAATACACTTATTACTATGCACCTGATGCAGTGTTGACAGGGCTTCTTTTTTAACTCCAAGCAGCAAAGCCACCTTTTTTCTATTTTCTTGTGTTTTCCTATCTTTTCCTCTATATTTATGCTTACTTAATTTGAATTTTTTGCCAATAAATCCATAGGTTATTTGTTGTGGATTATATCCAGGATAAGTAATTATTGGACTATCCATATTAGGTTTCTAGTTAAATTAGAATGAAAAGTATAAAGAAAAGAAGAAATAAAGCAACTATTGCAGCGATGATAGGAACAGCGCTTGAATACTATGACATGTCTTTATACGGTTTTATGGCGCCTTTATTAGTATCCATATTTTTGCCCACTTTTGATACACTAAATGCATTACTCATAACCTTCATCTTCACCCCTATTAGTATTATTGTGAGACCCCTAGGCGCACTTGTTATCGGCAAGATCGGTGATAAATATGGTCGTAGAAAAGGCTTAGCCATCTCTATTGGCGGGATGGCACTAGCAACTGGCCTGATAGGTTTATTACCCACCTATCAACAAATAGGATTCTTAGCACCAGTTTTATTTATAATATTAAGAAGCTTACAGGGATTTTTTGTTGCAGGGGAATATAACGGTGGTGCTATATTTGTTCTAGAGCACACCGAAGGCAATAAGGGTTTATTGAGCGGCATTTATTGCATGTATACGGTAGTAGGGATATTAGCGGCTGCAGCAACTGCAACTTTTGTATCATACTTACCAAATGCTTATTGGCGTTTGCCTTATCTAATTGGATTTATAACTGGAATAGTAGGCTTATATATTAGGAAACATATTAAAGAAAGCCCTAAATTTTTAAAATATAAGCATGTTGATAACATTTCTCTAAAAGACATAGCAAAGAAATATAAGCTAATTCTTATTTTAATAGGAGTCTCAAGCTTTTTCAGTGCCTTATATGTATTACCTACGATACTTATGAATTCGTTGCTCCCTCTTGCAACTCCTTATAAATTACCCACCATAATGTCAGTGAATGCCGCAGCTACCGTTGTATATATGTTAACTCTACCTATTTTTGGCCATGTTGCAGATAAACTCTCTTTTAACAAATCCATGAGCATTGCTGGGGGTATTCTTTTTATTGCCTCTTATCCTTTAATATCATTAATTTCTTACCAAAAATTGGAATATATTATACTTATGAAGATGTGTTTTGCAGTTATTACCGCATGGTTTGTATCTCCTTTTCATGCTTGGGCTCAATCTTTATTTCATACTAAAGAGAGATATACAGCGATTTCTTTTAGCTACTCAATTGGTTCGCAATTGGGAGGATTCATGGTACCCTTGAGTTTGTGGGCATGGAAGCAGACACATTCTTTGTCTGCTATATATTATATATTGATGTTTTGGGCAATAATTGCTTTAATAGCATTATATTTTGAACGTCGGGCTGAGAAACATGACTGATTATGGACACGTCGAAATAGAAGGTATAGATTTTGTCAAAAAGATACAGGGATATACCGAGAAATTTGCCAATGAGTTTGGATTACACCCAGTGATTGGTTGTGAACTTGAGTTTTATGCCAGTGACTGCAAAATAATAGATGCTATTAAGGAAGAACTAAAGCTAGAATTAATTCTTACTCAATTGACTTCAGAGCAGGGTGATAAGCAATTCGAGCTAAAATTTTTGCCTTCCAGAAATATTCAAGAACTTTTAAAAACCGTAGAAGATATAAAACAAAAAATAACCAAGGTTGCCACTAAAAATAATGCAAAAATTTATTTTGATGCTAGGCCATTTAAAGACCAGCCGGGTAGTGCTCTACACATCCACCTGAACTTTTTAGATAAATATAATAAAAATGCTTTTGCAAAACAAAAAGACCAGGAATCAGTACATCTCTTATATACTGTTGGAGGTTTGTTACGCGTTATTAGAGAATCAATGTTGTTTTTTGCTCCTAGCAAGGAGTCTTATAAGAGATATGTGGTTTCTATGGAAACTCCAGTTACTATCTCTTGGGGAGGTAATAATAGAACTACCGCTCTTAGAATCCCTCCAGGCAACAAAGGATTCAGAAGAATAGAGCATAGAGTGCCATCTGCAGATGCTAATATAGCTGCTGTTATTGCAGTAATTTTATCTGGAGCATATGTAGGAATGAAAAAAAAGATTATGCCACCTGAAAAAATATACGGCAATTCCTTTGATGAGCAATATAATTTAAAAAGATTGCCAAACAATATCACAAAAGCAAAAAAAGTATTTAAAACTAGTAAGTGGTTTGCAGCAGAATTTATATGATATAGTTCTTGTTTTTTAGATATAAATACCTATCTTACTGTTTAAGACAACAAAAAAAATCTGTTAACATTTGTTTAATGAATAAGCTGTATAATTAAACAATAAATATGACTTTTGTATTATGAAAACTAGCTTAGTAAAGACACCGCTCTACGTTAATCCCCTAGTAAAGGCACTAGAAGATTGCAAATCAGCTTTTATTATAACGTTTATATTTTCTTTCGGCGTTAATTTATTAAATTTAATTACACCTCTTTTTGCGTTACAAGTACTTGATAGGGTTCTATCTAGCGGAAATAAAAACACCCTACTTATGCTCTCTTTAATCTTCTTTTTTGTATATTTAGCACACACACTATTACAAGTTGCACGTTCTTTTACTCTGATAAAAGTAGGGGAGTGGCTTGACAAAAGAATATCTCCAATTTTATTTTCTCATGCTGTTTCTACTGCAGCAATTAGGCCGTCTCTTGGCGCGAGCCAAAGCATCAGAGAATTTGCTACAATCAAATCTTTCTTAACTAGTATAGGAATAAATAGCTTATTTGATGCTCCGTGGTCTTTTATTTATATAACAGTTGTTTTCTTAATCCATCCTTTCCTAGGATGGCTCACTATATTTGGCGCATTATTAATGTTATTCATGGCGTTTTTAAATGCTTATGCCATTAACTCCTCCCTTTCTGATTCAAATGAATGTAACTTAAAGGGACATCATATGGCCGAACTTGCTACTAGAAACGCAGAAACAGTACAAGCCATGGGAATGATGAAAAAGGTACAACGAAGATGGCTAGCTCTTAATGAAAAAGCATTAGGATTACAATCTGTTGCTAGTTATAGAAACGGGATTATTGCTAATTCTACAAGATTTTTCCGTGCCATAATTCAAATGGCAGTAACTGGTATAGGTGCATATATAGTGGTCACCTCAAATGGACAGGACATGACGGCTGGTAACATGATTGCAAGCTCTATAATAGTAGGCAGGGCTCTCGCACCGTTTGATCAGGCGATTGAAGTATGGAAACAGGTAACCTCTGCATCAAAATCATATAAAAAGATCAAATCTTCATTTGATCGTGAAGGACTAAAAACTGAAGGAATGTCTATTCCTAATCCTCATGGACAAATGACAGGAGAAAATATATTTTTCGCACCACCTCCATCAATGCCTGGAGAACAGCCCAAATATACTCTAAGAGGGCTAAACTTTACTTTAGAAGCGGGGAAATCTCTTGCGATAATAGGTCCAAGCGCAGCTGGTAAATCAACCTTAGCAAGATTACTTGTTGGTGTATGGAAGCCAACTTCGGGACATGTACGCCTAGATGGAATGGATGTGTTTTCTTGGAATAGAGAAGATTTTGGTAAGCATGTTGGATATTTACCACAAGGAATAGAATTATTTAGCGGCACAATTAAAGACAATATCTCGCGTATGTGTACAGACCCAGATACAGAATCTATTATAGAAGCTTCTAAACTTTCCGGAGCCCATGACATGGTATCTCGACTACCAAATGGTTATGAAACAGATATAGGTATTGCTGGTTCTTTTCTTTCTGGTGGGCAAAGACAAAGGGTTGGTTTAGCAAGAGCTTTTTATGGAAAACCTAAAATAGTTGTTCTTGACGAACCGAATGCTAACCTTGATGAAAAGGGTGAACAAGGGTTGGTGGACGCACTAGCTAACGCTAAGAAGAAAAACATTACAACCATATTGATATCACACAGACCATCAATTCTTGCTTTTGTGGACATGATAATGATTTTGCAGGACGGGATGATTGCTGCCTACGGACCAAAAGATGAAATTATGGCTCGCTTTACACAAGCAGCAAAAGAACAAAAAGCTGATTCTGATAAACCCGAGAAAAAAGAAGAAGAAAAAAAATAATAACAAAACATTATGACTGATAAGAAAGATACTACAAAAGAAAAAAAAGAAGCTAAGAAGCAAGAAAGTTATAAATATTCGGTCAAACTTTCTTCTGGGGATGCAAGTAAATCCCCCATCAATACGAAAGCTAAAATAATTGATGTGGCTGACGAAAATATTGCACCACCACCAAAAACTACCGCTACTCCGCCTACAGGATCTGTCCCGACTCCAAATACATCACAACAACTACAGCAGTCCTTGGAGGCACTGAAGCAAAATCCTGAAGCTATGAAAGCATTTCAACAATTAATAAAATCTGAACAGCCACAAAAAGAATCTACAACTGTTACCCAAAAGCTAGTCACCGTAGCAAGTAAATTTACCGCATCTAATATTCAAAAATCAGCTTCAACTTCATTAAAGTTAATAGACTCATTCGTAAGGTTTATTGTCAAAAAAGAAGGAGAAGAAGGAGAAGAAGGAGAAGGTAGAAATGAAGTGGTACAAAAAGCTCGGTCCCCTATTTTATTTGGTATGTGGGTAGCAATAGTCGTATTTTTCATTGGTGGATTATGGTCAGGCCTAGCACCGCTTGATAAAGCGTCTCATGCTCAAGGTTTTGTAGTACCGGATTCAAAAAAACAAATCCTACAGCATAGAGAAGGGGGAATATTAGAAGAGCTATATGTAAAAGAAGGGGAAGAAGTTGAAGCCGGACAATTGTTAGCTAAACTGAGCGATAAAGCAATAAAAGCTAGTTTAGAGGGATTACGAGCACAAAAAAATTCCTCTGAAAAACTATTAGAGATTAATAGAGAACAATTATCAGCATTAGAAGAACTATATCAAAAAGGTTTTGCGTCAAAAGTGCCTCTAATAGAAACTCAATCTAAAGAAGCTCAAAATATTGCTCATATAAGCGATATTGAAGCCAGAATTCTTGAGCAAGAAGAAAGACTTGAACGCTTGTCTATAGTTTCTCCTCTCACTGGCGTGGTTAACCAGATACAAATACACACTAAGGGAGGAACGGTTCAGCAGGGTGCTACATTGATGACAGTTACTCCGGCAGATGACACCTTAGTTATTGAAGCTTTTGTAAGCCCTGACGATATAGACTCTGTTCATATAGGTCTAAAATCTAAGGTGAGAATATCTGCCTTTAGACATAGAAGTACAGGATATCTTGATGGAACAGTATCTTTCGTATCATCAGATATATACGAACTACCTCAAGGTAACCCTCAAGAAGCAACAGCCATGCAACGAGACCCAAAAGGCCTAAAATATAAGGTAAGGGTCGAAATTGACAAGGAGCAACTGAAAAAAATATCTAAATACCGCAGCTATGAGCTATATCCAGGCATGACAGCTGATGTTACAATAGTGACAGGTGAAAGAACTCTATTGCAGTATTTATTAGATCCTGTAACCTCTACCTTCTGGCATGCATTTAAAGAAACATAAAGTAGAGACTTTGCAACGGAAGTATAGAAGAAAAAATCTCAGACTTTTCCCTTTTATCGTTATAAGCTTTTTATAGAGGGCACCCCTAAGTAATTTAAGGCAAATTGAGTAAGCACTCGCCCGCGAGAAGTACGCTGGAGGAAACCTTGCTGGATTAAATATGGCTCTATTGTTTCTTCTATCGAATCTTTATGTTCGGAAAGCCCTGCAGCAATAGTTTCAACGCCAACAGGCCCACCTTCGTATTTATCAGCAATAAATCTCAGATATCTATAATCATTGCTGTCTAAGCCGTACCTATCAACCTCTAGGCGTTCTAACGCATACTCTGCAATTTTTTTATCAATCAACACATTACTGTCGCAATGAGCAAAATCAGCTACCCTTTTCAACAGCCTAAGTGCGATGCGTGGTGTGCCGCGTGATCTTGCCGCTATTTCCTGAGCCCCATCATTATCAATATTTATCCCAAGCTTTTGCGATCCTTTGGAAAGAATTATTTTTAAATCATCTATTTTATAAAAATTGAGCCTTAAAGGAATACCAAAACGCTCTCTAAGTGGCTTGGTAAGCAAGCCTATCCTTGTAGTTGCGCCAATTAAGGTAAATTTTGCAATATCAATAGTGACACTTCTTGCGCTAGGACCTTCGCCAATTATCAAATCAAGCTTATAATCTTCCATCACAGGATATAAAACCTCCTCAATCGCTGCATTGAGACGGTGAATTTCATCAATAAATAATACATCTCCTTCTTGCAAATTCGTCACTATAGAAGCTAAGTCTGCAGCTTTTGAAAGTAAAGGACCAGAGGTTGACTTAAAATTCACCCCCATTTCGCGAGCAATTATTTGTGCAAGAGAGGTTTTGCCAAGCCCTGGCGGGCCATATAATAATACATGATCCAATGCTGCTTGTCGTTTTTTAGCAGCTTTTATGAATATTTTTAAATTATCTTTGACCTTATTTTGTCCAATAAAATTATCTAGATCTAGAGGACGCAATCCCCCTTCAATTATTTCATCTGACTTTGTTTGTTCCTTATTGTTAACTAAATTATCCTTCATCTCATGTTCCTATCTTTGAAAGAGAATTAAGAGAGAGCTTAATTACATTATTGAGATCAATATCTTTTTGCTCTGCAAGAATTGTTGATACTGTTACATAGGCATCTGTTTTATTAATACCCAAATTCACTAAAGCAGAAATAGCATCGTTCTTTAATGACTGTACTTGAGTAGTTGTATTTTGCAAAGCAGTATCATGGGTATGCAAAGCAAATTCAGCAAAATCCTTCTCTTTCAATTCAGCAAATATTCTATTAACCAATTTCGGCCCCACACCACTAATATTAGAGAATACCACACTATCTTTTGTGGTAATAGCAATGAATATTTGATCAGCTGTTAAGTAGCTAAGTATTTGCAGCGCAAGCCTTGGGCCAACTCCTTTGACGGTAACAAGCTTCAAAAAGCATTGCTTTTCTTGCTTACTCATAAAGCCATAAAGGGTAATCTGATCTTCCCGCACATATGTTTCAACAAATAACTCAACATTATCACCAATGTTCATATTAGATAAAGCCCTGCCTGAACAACGCAGAAGATACCCCACTCCAGCTATGTCTACTATAACTGAATCTAATTCTATGGTATCTACTATTCCCTTAATTTTACCAATCATAAACAACTCTCCGCATTATGAAATACGAATTCATTGTATCTTATTTTTTCTATCATTATTAGAAGTTTTTTACTCAAATAAACAGATGATGGTACTTATTTATTCATGCAACAACGTGTATAGGAGCAGGGAACTTTTCAACTTCCCCTATAGGACTTGGTGGCGGATAAAGTGTTGTATCAAAAATTGTGGGGTCGTCATCACTGTTCGTATCTTCTTCTTTTTCATTATTTTCTTTCCCTAACAAATCAGGTGCCGTTACTGTTTGCCACCTTTCTAGCTCTTTTTGCACTTCTTCTCTTTCTTTTTTTCCTGGAGAATCTTCAATAACATCATCACTTGGATTATATGATAAAGGAATAGTGTCAAGTAGGTTTGGTTCTTCTCCTTGCAGCTGATCAAGGATTGTTTGAGTAGAGTTGCTTTTAGTTTGCGTTTCTTTATCTTCGTTGACATTAGAGTTATTAGCATTATCAGAAGGTTGTTTTTCATCGTCGTCTGCTGATTGCTCTGATTTATTATCTTCATCAGAATTAGAGCTTTCTTCTTCCGAGGTATCTTGTTCACTATCGCTACTAGATGCATTTGTTGATGTGTGCTGGTTCTCTTTTTCCCACCCATCTATCTTTTCCTCCAAGAGTCTCTGTCTAAGGAGCATATATTCAAGGGACTGACATTCGGTATAGAATAGAATATTGTTTGGATCCAATTCAAGCGCTCTATCTAAGTGCTTCTTTGCTTCTTCAGGTCTTCCTCTATCCCCCAAAAGGATTCCTAAATCAAAATGTGTGTCAGAGTTATTTGTATCTACTTCAAGTGCCCTTCTTAAATGAGCTTCTGCTTCACAAAACTCTTCTCTATATCTCAAAAGGCTTGCCAATTTAGCATGGGCATCAACAAGCTCTGGGTTCAACTCAAGTGAGGCTTTTAAGTGGCTCTCTGAATTCTCAAGTTTCTTTCTATTCTCCGCAAAACTTAAGAAGTCAACATAGGTAGCATAGTATTTTGTAGCAGTAGCTAATCTTCTAACAATTGCTACTGGGTTTAAGAATCTAAACATAGCTTATCTCCTTTGCATGGAATTGGCTTTAAATGATGTTATCATGCTATATATGATAATAAAGAGGCCGGCTGTACCAAAACAAAAATTAGAAATAGCTAATCTTCTGTAAAATTAAATAAATTAAGAGACTGGAATGCAACAGCAGAACAAAGTGCATTGAAAAATCGCTTCAATTTCTGTTTCTAACTACAGAAGTCTAAACTTGATCTCTTTTCGGAGTTTCAAAATTCCAGCGATATTTAGAAGTACTAACATACCAGCGCAGATACTCATTATCATAATGAGATTGGCTTGATCAATGAATTTTGTGCTGATTAATGCTATTACAGCATAGGTTATATATATTGCTTTTCCCCATTTAGCGCTGATATAGCTTGCGCTTTTCATTCCCACACCGAAATATGCAAGAATTGTTGTATAACCAGCAAGGAAAAAGAGTACTGTCATAAAAATGTCAATATATGGAAAATATAATGATAATGCTTTCATTATAACTTCTGAGGGGTTTTTTAAACTTGGATCATACCATACCCCAGTGACAAGTATGATTAATAGGCTAAAAGTACAAATGGTTACATCTGTTAATTGACCAAACACAGCAAGCTTTGCTTGGAGTTCAGGGAATTTACTTCTGGTTTCGCTTTGTACAACTGAGTCGTACCCAATCGCAATGTCACCAGAATATACCGCTCTGGCAATTCCATAATGCATAGTTACTAGGATAGAGCTACCAACGAAACCTCCAATAGGTGCATGAGAATAAAATGCATATTTTGCTATATCTAATAATAGTTGAGGAATCACCTGATAATTAACAACTATAATCCATAAGCACATGACAATATATAATATCATAAAGGGCGGCATCAACACTGAGCAAATATTGGCTACTCTTTTGATCCCTCCTAATCCTGTATAGATGGTTAGTGCTAGCATAGCTACTAATACAAGGTTGCTATCTATTTTAAAATTTTGTGAAATAGTATCGTTGATGACTTTAAATTGAAATACTTCTACTCCATAAATACATAACATTATACATGCCATTATAGGTATCACTTTGTTGCCAAATGCATGTCTTAGATAAAACATAGATCCACCATCGTACCCATGTTTTTTATTTTTGACGCGATGTGTAATACCTAAATAAACCTCGGAATATTTGATTAACATGCCCGCTATAGCCGCTATCCATAGCCAAACCAATGCTCCCGGCCCACCAATGGTAACTGCCGTAACTACGGCCACCATGTTTCCAAGTCCAATCATTCCTCCAACTGAGGCAAAATAAAGTTTAAATGGACTAATTCCAGGCTCGTCTTTTTGTTTCCCTATTTTATGTAATTTAGAAAAAACATTTTTATAATTGCGAATTACTCTAAACTGAAAACCTTTGGTTTTTATGGTGAAATATACTCCAGGAAGCAATATAAGATACACTCCTATATAGTCCCAAAAAAAAGTATCTACCTTAATTAAGGTATTAATTATATTATTTAACATTGTTAGTCTATTTTGCGTTTAATTTTAAATATTATCACCAATCCCATTTAAATCAAACAGTAAAGGCTTCTTTGAACCTATCTATTGCGCGCTCAAAACCTTCTTGTCCAATGGCATGTGCTAAATCTCGATAAGAACGCGCTTCTACTTCAACATTATGAGAGCGCAATACTTCTTCGGCTTGATGCATTAAACCTATAGGAAGTATATTATCGTCTTCTCCATGTGACAAAAGTACAGGGGGTTTAGATTTTAGTTCTGTTTCTAGCAAATTAGGAGCAATTAAAGCGCCAGAAAATCCAGCAATTAAAGCCACTGGCTTTGGTCTACGTAAGAAGCAATGTAGAGCAACCATAGTCCCTTGGGAGAAACCGAGTACTGCTACATCTTCTTCTCTAAGATTAAATCTCTGTAGTTGGGAATCAATAAATTCATTCACTATAGGCTCTACTTGTTGCAGCCCTTCCATGATTGCTTGTTCAGATCTATCTTGCCTGCTAAACCACTGATATTCGTTTCCCCTATCCATATCATAAGGAAAGGGAGCATTAGGAGCAATAAAATGCGTATCAGGTATAAAGCGATTTAGTACTCCAGCGATATCTATTAAATTTTGACCATTTACGCCTATGCCATGAAATAAGATAACGAGCCTTTTTGGCGGATTGCCACTACGCGGTTTGATTTCAGGACCTGTAAGCATGTCTTTTTCCTATGTGTAATTAAAATTTTTTTGATTATAGCTTATTGGAATAGGATTAAGAACAAGTTCTTTGCCTAATCGCAACAAAATTCGATATTGCTAGTTTATATCGCTTACCCTATAAAAAATAGGCAAAAGCAGTTAATGTTATTCCCAAGATAGAAATAATGATTAGGCGAATTGCCAACAATACTTTGCTTTTTTGAAAATGTTGTAGCATTTTAACTGTTGTTGTAGGAAAGACTATAAACAAAATACCTTTGATTAGTCCGAGCCAACCCAAAATGGTTATTGCTACAGTCCAGTTAGCTTCCCAAATATTATGTAATAACACTACAACAATACTAGTAACAAAAGAACACATTCCTATAAAAAGAACTAACCCGTTGTTCTTGCAGCAGTCTTGTAGCACCTTCCGAAAGAAATTGCGGTTAAATATTATTCCTATAGCAATAGCAAGAAAGAGCGGCCCAATAATTTTAGCAATGAATATTGAAGTTTTCATATATACTCCTTTTTTATATATATTATGATATTATATCATAAAAAAGGTTCATTAAGAAAAAAGCAGCCTTTTGATTTTCAAAGTATGATACTATTTTTTTATAATGCAGTAATTAGGATAGCGACTATTGCAGAAACGGCACATCTTGGTCAGAACTTACCAATAACTTGAAATGCCCTCTAAAAACAACAGCTTTTGCTAAAAAATCAAAAAACAAACCGTAAAAGCAAATGCTTTATGCTGCTTTACAGTAATTTAAGATCTGCTGCAGATTTTTTGTTATTGTTGGTTTGAATTTCATATTGGATTTTTTGGCCTTCTTGTAATTCTATTCCAGCCTTTTGTCCTTCAGAGATATGAACAAACACGTCTTGTGATTGATCGTCTGGTGTGACGAATCCATACCCTTTACCATGATTAAACCATTTAACTGTACCCTGTGGCATTATACTCCTGTACTTATATTTTTATAATGAATTTAACTATAATCAAAAATTTGTGTTTGTAAACCCCCCCCCTTTATTATAATTGTACTAGTCACTATATATTGCGGCACACGCTTTGAGAGGGTTGATTTACCACATTGTCTTGGTCCTAAAGCGGCACACACAGACTGTTAACAGAGTTAGTCGTTTTTTGTATAAGACAAGTTCATAACATGTGAAGTTTTTTTAACCGCTATTCCTTCTCCTCATCTGCTTTTTTAGTTTGCATCGATTTTTCAATTTCTTTTGCTCTGTTGCGTAATATTGCTTTCCGCCTCTCAGCTTTTTCTTCTATCGTCTCCACGCGCTCCTCTATTTCGTCAGTAGCATCAGTTATTTCGTCAACTACATCAAAAATCTCAAGCTGATTATCTTTTAATAATTTTTGAGTAGACTCTAATTTTTGTAATCTACCCAACACTCCCTTATTTTCCTCATCCATTCCAACTTGAGTGGCTATAACTTTTTCATTTTTGGGTACAAACGGCTCTATATTTGCTTTTCGTTGCTTTACAATAGGAGATGGTCTTTCCTTAACTACCTCTGGTTCAACCGTCTCTTTTTCTACTGATTTTATAACCTTAGGGGTTTCAACTATTTTTTGCTCTACTACATTGCTTCCAATATCAAATTCCTTATTAATCTCCTGGACATCCTTATTCTCTGTTTTTGCGATCTGCTGCACTAAATAATTTATAGTACGCTGTGATGCTCTTTCTTTTATACTGTCTTCCAACTGTTGTCTTAATCCTTGAGCTGCTGTTGTTTCTGGTTTTGGCTGCTGTGAAGTTGGTTTTTCTGTTGGAGACGAAGGCAACGTTACCTCTGCTTCAGTCTTTATTTTGGGTGTTTCTGAAAAATCTTTTGGAGATTCAGTGGCAGAAATTTTTGGTGCGGCTGGTGCGGCTAGTGCTTGCTCTTTTGTCGTTTCTTTCTCTTTTTGTATTGGAGGAGAAATTGGCATTTTCTCTGCTGTTTGTTTGCTTTCTTCTTGTTCCACCTCTCGTGGCTTTCCAATTTTAGCTGGATCTGGAATAGCTAAGGTTATTTCTGCTCTGTCTGCTGCCCTCTTTACTGCTTCAATATTTTCAATCGCTAGATTTCCTTTTGAAGAATGCGCGTAAAACACAGTTTGCCCGTCTTGAAATTCAATAATATCATAAGCACCGTCTACAATTCTTCCGCTATCAGTGCGTCTCTTAAGTATTACAGATACTCTGCCAGGTATGCTGCCCACCACTTCTACGTGATGCTGCTTCTTATCAGCATCATATCTTATATCTATGCGTCCAGCAGAAAAAAAATAATGTTTTACTAATTTATTTTGTGGGCTTAGGACAGCTTCAACTTTAGGATATTGGTCTGTAGTAGAAGCAGATGCAATTTGCCCCACAAATATATTTTGATCTAAAATTGCCTCACTATCCTTAAAAAAATCAACAAATTCTTTTTGTTTAACCAAATTTCTTCTAGCGTCATATTGCTGTTCAGCACTCATAGCCTTTAGATCTGCTTCAGAATATTCGGGAATAGCATTGGTACGTGGCATATATTTACTTGTTTTTCTTTATATATCTTTTTCGTAAAATCTCTATAGCCGGAGATCCAACAACTACACTAACATCATCTTTATTCTCTAATTCTTTTTTATCCGGTAATACAAACCAGCTTTTTGCTGCTTCAGATGACGGTTCCGTAGTTGGCTTTGATGACGAAGATTCTAATACAATCTTCTTGCCCCTCTTAGGATTAGAGCGTCTTCCCTTCTCCTTTAGTAATATATTTAGCTCTTTAGCAAGTTCTGCATTTGGTGCTTTGCCTTTAGAAACTATATTATTTTGTTCCGTTCTAATTCGATTAATTGTGCTGGCTAATTGATCGTCAGTAAGAGCCTGAATGTCTTTAAGCTCTACTCGTGTAGATGCCTTGGACTTTAAGCTAACAACACCGTCTTTTATTACGTGATCAAGAGCTTTTTTTAATAGAGGCAAGCTATTGCTATATTTATCGTAAACTTCCGCAATATTTTGTATGATAGCGCCGGTAATAGGGGGAGATAACTTTTGTAAAGTCTCCTCGACTTCATCCCGTATTATATCGCTAGTACCTTGTTTATCAACAATAATGGAAGAAGCATCAGCAAACTTTTCAGCCTTTATGCAAGCGATTACTCGATCAATCTGTTCATCACTAGGGGCCATACAAACAATAACTTAATTATATATTTAGTATAATATCTCTTAAAAACACAAACTAGCAAATCATGCAAGAGGTGATTATTAATATAGCATATTAATAACATTGCGGCATTTGCAGCACCCTAATAACCACGAGCCTTGAAACAACAAGGCAATCTCATACAATTTGAGTGTAAAGAATATTTTAACCTATCTTTTCAACTTACACAAAGTATATGACAAACTCGATTAATCAAAGAATTCTACCATCTTTCTTTACCAAAGGTTGTTGGTCCCTTCCTTGGTGTGGCGGATGGTTTTATTGCTCCCTGTGTAGGTTCCTCGCTCTCAACTGTAAAGCCTCTTGCTTTTAGTCCTTGTCCAGATTCCGCTGCTTCATCAAACTGGTTTACTTTTGCTAGCAGTTTTTGTCCAACTTCTATTGTGTCTGCAAGGTCTTGGTTTTTTTCAGCAAGCTCCTCCTCTTTTTGAGTAAGTTCCCCCTCTTTTTCAGCAAGCCTCTTTCTTGTTCGATCAAGCTCTTGCCACAAATCTTCTGTCGTTCCTCGTTCGGAGTCTAGACCGAATTGAAGTTGCTCTTTTTCTTGATCCCTTTGTCTAAGAACTACTAGTGCTCGCTTTAAGTCATCTTTGGCTATACCTAGATTTCTATTTTCTCCTTCTTGATCCGTTAATTGCCCCACTAATAAGGATTTTTCTTCCTTTAATTTTTGATGCTCTTCTTCGTGTTTTGCGATGGTAGCATAATGGCTTCTACGTCCATCCTCAATCTGCCTTTGCAACTCGTCTATTTCCTGCTTTTGCTCAGCTCGGAGTAAACTAAAGTACTCTGCTGCTTTCGTTAATTCCTTTTCTTGTTCCTCTATTTTAGCCTGATAAGCGGGAAATTCTTTCCGCGCTTCCGCCAATTCTATTTTAAGTTCTTGTTTTTCATCTCCAAGCCTTCGTATGTTCCCTAAGCGATCATCATGTTGACTTTGCACCCTGTCTTTGCTCGCTTGCAGTTCCTTTTGCTCCTGGCGAAGACTTATTAACTCGCCCTCAATGGATTCTTTTTCTTGTTCAAGCCCAAACACCCTTTGTTCGGCAATATCTTGTTCTGAAATAGCCTTTCTAACTACTTCTTTTTGACTCTTAATTTTTTCTTGTTTACTAGCATTATCCTCAATTATTTGTTCTGTTTTTGCTTTGAAATATTGCTTTGAATCTATCGCCTCTGCTTCAGCTGCTTTTTGTGCATCTGTAGCTTTAGATACTTGCTCCTCCAGCTCTGTAACTCGACCCGCTGTAGCTTGTTGTTCACTCTGAATTTGTGTGAGAGCCGCTTGAGCCGCTGCTTCTGCTGCCTCATGTGCCTTTTTATCTGTAACCGTTTGTCTCTCTAATGCTGCAATCCTCTTTTGCGCTGCTTTTTCTTGCTGGAGTAAACTTGCTTGCTGTTTTTCAGCTTTCTCTAATCGAGCTTGTTTGCTCCGCGAATCGTTCTCTGCTTCAGCTGCTCTTCTTGTGGTCTCTAGTAACTCTGCCTTTTCTTTAGCTAGCAAGCTTGCGTTTTGAGTCGCAGCTTCTTTGGCAGCGGCTTCTGACGCTGCAAGCTGCGCTTGTAACTCTAAAACACTTGCTTCTACTGCCTTTTTATCTGCTTGCGCTGTATCTAAGCTTTTTTGAATAACTGCAGCCCTACCGTTTGCCGCTGTCGTAGCTTTTTTAGCTTGTGCAATCTCTGTTTGAGCTGCTGATAACTTTGCTTCTTGTTCTTTAATAAGCTTGCCTTGCTTCTCTTGCTCTGTCTGTAACTCTTTTATAGTTGCTTGTGCTGCTGCTACCTCTTTAGCTGCTGCAGCTTTTTGACTTTGTACCTCCGCTAATGCTAGCCTTTCTTCCTCCACCTCTGCTCTAGCAGCAGTCAGTTCCTGCTCTTTACCTTGAAGCTCACCAGACATTTGTGCTCTTTCTGTGTCAAGTCGAGTTGCTAATTCTGCCACCTTCGCTTCAGCTACTTGTTGTGCTGCTGTGGCTTTAGATACTTGTTCCCCC
>Ga0233431_1000652_pt1 | contig 72729 bp, 72 predicted proteins | sample SI_118_April2016_FD_179867 | JGI IMG/M metagenome (GOLD analysis project Ga0233431, IMG submission 179867) | Seawater microbial communities from Saanich Inlet, British Columbia, Canada - SI_118_April2016_200_MG | ecosystem: Environmental > Aquatic > Marine > Inlet | place: Canada: British... | reverse complement strand
ATGATTGGGACAGACAAATTACTTTGATTTATTCCAATAGATCACAAAGCTCTGCAGCCTATCTATCTGAATTACAAGCTATCAACAATCCAAATTTTAAATTAATCTTGAACATGACCAACGATAAAAAGTGGGAAGGTTATAATGGATTGATTGATCAAGCTATGCTTGAAAAAGAAATTTCAAATTTAACAGAACCAATTTATTACACTGCTGGTCCACCAGTAATGGTAGAAGCTATGATCAAACTATTACAAAACCTAAACATTGAAAAAGAAAAAATTAAATACGAAGAGTTCTTCGGTTACTAATTATTAAATACAAATATTATGGTTAAAGAAAAAAACGAAATCTACAAATGTGAAATTTGTGGCAATATGGTTGAAAGTATTCATGCCGGAGGTGGCACTCTTATTTGCTGCGGCAAAGATATGAATCTTCTTGAGGCAAAATCAGCAGATGATGGAATGGAAAAACACGTTCCAGTAGTTGAAAAAACTGAAACAGGTTTCAAGGTAAAAGTCGGTGACGTCGCTCATCCAATGGAAAATGATCATTTCATTGAATGGATTGAACTTGTTGCTGACGGAAAAAGTTATAGAAAATATTTAAAACCAGGAGAGACCCCAGAAGCAGAGTTCCTTGTACAAGCCAATGAATATACAGTTCGAGAATATTGCAACCTACACGGTCTTTGGCAAACAAAATAACTTAAATAAAAAAGCAGTCGTCTATGAGAAGATGACTGTTTTTTGTTGGTCCAACTTTCCAAGTTGCTACCAAGTTGTGGGGACAAATTGCCCCGAACACGTTAACGCCAACGCGACTGGCCACCCTGAGGGATGGTTATCAGCCGACGGTCGAACCGCTTCTGGCGAGGATCCACGGTCTCCCGCTTCTCGCCGTTCACAGTGAAACCGTGCTCCCGAAGGAACTTGTCAGCCGCCTCACGCACCACTTTCTGACCCTTCCGACTCTGACTCATGTGGACCTCCATTCATTTCATTCAAGTTAACAACTGAACATAATAGCAGACTTTTACATTATTGTCAAGTGTACACTATAATAATTCCTGGATATTTACTTAAATTAGACAATTTAATCACAAAATCAAATGACAAATTCTGTATTTCACTTTTAATTTAATTCATAAATGTAGTCATATATTGACTTTATATCTGTTTTATTCAATAATATTAAACACATATTTACTTTAATTCTAATTTACTTATATTTACCAAAAACCCTTGTATTTACAGGAGAAATACAGTACAATACATGAGTAATAATCAATTATATGAAAAAGAAAGACCTAAACGAAATAAAACAACAACTTCTTGATGAAAAGACTAATCTTGAAACAGAATTAGCCAAATTTGCCAAACAAAACCCAAAGAACCCTGAAGACTATCAAGCTCAGTTTGAGGACATTGGCGATGATGAAACTGAAAACACTTCTGAAGTTGCCAAGTATGGATTAAATCTTACATTAGAAAAAACTTTAGAAAAATCACTTAGAGATGTAAACAAAACCTTGGACAGAATCGAAAAAGATGATTATGGTAAATGTAAATACTGTGAACAAGATATTAACGTCAAGAGATTAAAAGCAAGACCAACTTCAGGTGCTTGTATTCATTGCAAAACAAAACTTAAGTCATTGTAATGTTCAAAAATCCGAAAATACTTCTTTTCGACTTGGCAGTTTTGGTTGTTCTTATTGATCAATTTATTAAATATTTCGTTATTGAAAAAATCCCAACTACTGGGATTTTTCTTGTTAATCAAACATGGTTACAGTTAAAAATTGAACTTTTATACAATCCATACATTGCATTCGGAATTAAATTAAACTTGTGGCTAGTCTACATATTTATTATAATCTTATTATCCGTTCTAATGATTTTATTTTTTCAGGCCATAAAAAAAAATCTCCTCCTGCAAGCTATTCCATTACTGGTAATTACTTCTGCAGCATTCTCAAATTTGATTGATAGAGTGGTACATGGTGGAGTAGTCGACTATTTGTCAATTTCCGTTCTGAATTACAACTGGCCTTTGTTTAATCTTGCCGATACATTAATTGTACTCGGAGCTATAGCCTTAATTATTAATGAAACACGAAAACCAATATGCGAAAACTAATATATTTATTTATATTTTTTCTTCTATTATTCCCACTTATGGGAGTCCAGGCTGAAGAACAAAAACCAATCAAACTTTATGCCTTTACTCAACAGGGCTGTCCTTATTGTGCTCAATTAATGAGCTTTTTGGAAACTCAGAAAGATGGTGACTACCCACAAATTCAAGTTGAAGAATTTGACCTAAAAAACAATCCTGGGTTCATCCCAAAATTCAATGAATTCGCTCGTGCCTTTGGTACCGACACAAACTCTATTCCAAAAACTTTTATCGGAGACAAAATCATTGACGGTTTCAAAGAAACTGAACTGCGAAGTCGATTGGAATACTGTAGCTTGCCAGTGAATGATTGTGGCGACGCTGAAAAAATAGTAAAAGAAAAACTAGCAAACCTCGATGATTCCAAAACACAATCAAACTCTAGTGAAGAAACTCTTGGCTGGGTTGTTATGGGTGTTATTGTAGTAGCAGCTGGAGGATTCCTCTTCTATAAAATATTCTAAATCAAAATATTATAAAACGACCTTTAGTTGATAAAGGTCGTTTTTTTTTAATCACCAGTCACACGATTGAAATCGCCTGGTGTATTTACCCACTCTGGCAAGAAAATCCAGAGCAGTAGATAAGGCAGTAATCCAACGCCATAGAAGATGCTACAGAGCACCCAAGCCAGGCGTACTGTCCAAACGGGAATTCCCAGTTTGTAAGCAACACCAGCACAGACACCAGCAATCCACTCTTCATCAGTGACACGACGAAGCTTGCGCCGACGCATCTGCTGAGACCATCGGGCGACAAGATTTTGAATCGCCTGCCAAACAGTTTTGTTCTTCCCACGTGACTTTCTTCGTGACATGAGTTCCTCCTTCCTCTCAAATGAACGGACATATCAATTTAATCAAATTCTTTGACTTTGTCAACCGTACCCATTAAAATTATATAATATGTTTGCACGTATAAATTCATGTGCCACTATTGGCCTATCCAGTGAACTGGTCCAAATTGAAACTGATATCAACAAAACTGATCAAACAGCCTTTGTAATTGTTGGTTTGCCCGATGCAGCGATCCAGGAAGCCAAAGAAAGGGTCAAACTGGCAATCAAAAATAGTGGTTTCAAGTTCCCTAGATACAAAACCATTGTGAATCTTTCACCTGCCGATTTACGCAAAGAAGGTCCAGGTTATGATTTGGCTATAGCTATATCAATTCTCAAATCAAGCGAACAAATAAATGCTAACCTGGAAAAAAATTTATTCATTGGCGAACTTGGACTTAATGGTGAAATAAAAAAAACCAATGGTATTTTGCCAATAGCTCTTTATGCAAGCCAAAACGGTTACAACAATCTTTTCATTCCATATGAAAATGCTGATGAAGCAACCTTAATCAAAAACATCAAAATCTTTCCAGTCAAAACGTTAGCTGAAGTAATATCACACCTACAAAATATCAGTTTACTAAGTCCAATAAAAAACAAACAAAACACTGTCGTTAACAAAAAATCTTTTGAAGTCGACATGGCTGATATACAAGGCCAAGAACAAGTCAAAAGAGCTCTTGAAATAGCTGCCGCCGGTGCACACAACGTACTAATGAGCGGGCCTCCTGGTTCCGGCAAAACATTACTTGCCAAAACACTTCCGACAATTCTTCCACTACTCACTGATGAAGAAATTCTTGAAGTCACAAAAATTTATTCAGTTGCCGGGTTACTAAAGAAAGAAAATCCAATCATTCATACACGCCCTTTCAGAAGTCCTCACCACACAGGTTCTGGAACCGCCATTGTTGGTGGTGGAAAAATCCCCAAACCAGGTGAGATAAGTTTAGCCCATAGAGGCATTTTATTTCTAGATGAATTACCAGAGTTTCCCCGTCATGTTTTGGAAAGTCTTCGACAACCACTTGAGGACGGTATTGTTTCAATCTCTAGAGTCCATGGCACACTGAGTTTCCCTGCACGTTTTACTTTAATTGCCAGCCAAAACCCATGTCCCTGTGGTTACTATTCGGATCCAGATAAAAATTGCACCTGCTCTTCTAGTCAAATTATTCGTTACCAGAAAAAAATATCCGGCCCAATTCTTGATCGTATAGACATTCACATTGAAGTACCTCGTTTATCTTTTGAAAAAATACAAAACAAACAAAAAAACGAAAGTTCAGAACAGATTCGACAAAGAGTCGAACAAACCACAAAGACACAACTAAATAGATTCAAAAACAGCTCAACAAAATACAACGCTGAGATGACTCCTCAGCAAATTACTGAATACTGCCAAATAGATTCCACCTCATCTAAATTACTTCAATCAGCCGTTTCCCAGTTTCATCTTTCCGCTCGCGCTTTTCATAGAATCCTAAAAATTTCACGTACTATTGCAGATTTGGACAATTGTGCTACTATACAAAGTTCTCATATAGCTGAGGCATTACAATATCGTTCACAAGCAACCTGAACAAGGAGAGTTGCATGACTGTCACGATGTCTGATTTCACCGTTGGACAACAAGTCCTTTTCACTGGACACTACAAGGATCCCTTGTGGCCAGTTACCGCAATGCCAGACGACTCAATCTCCGCCGATGTTCCCTCCGGAACCAAAGGAGTCGTGGGCGACAAAACACCTATCAAGGTGACCATTGAAACTATCTACGGCGAAGTCTTCCTTCGCCGCGAAGAAGAAAACTCGTGGGAAAATGTAGTCTCACCTGAATAGAAAAAAAAAGAACAAGCTTCACCGCTTGTTCTTTTCAAATATTCAAAGGTTTATTTTATATATGACAATGGATTTTTCTTGTCTCCTCCAATAATTATCTCAAAATGTAAATGAGGACCTGTTGACCAACCGGTTGATCCCATAGACATAATTGTTTGACCCTTGGCAACCTTTTCACCAACTGAAACATGCAGCTTACTCGCATGGGCATATCTGGTCTTGACTCCATTACCATGATCAATCAAAATATTATATCCATAACCATTACTCCAACCAGAATAAGTTACAGTACCACCATCAGTTGCATAAATAGCTGTTCCTGTTGGACCAGCAAGGTCCAAACCACGATGCCTCCAACTATAATATTGAGAAATTCTTCTCACTCCAGCCGGCCACAAATAACCAGTTCCTGCTGTTGCAGATTGAGAAGGGGGAACAAACAACTTGCTGATTGGTGAAACCTTTGGAACATTACTTGCATACGTTGGTTTAGCAACATAAGGGGATGTTTTTACTCCACCAGGAATCAAAAGTTGTTGCCCTATCTTTATATCATTTACATCAAATAAATTATTGGCTGTAACAATTTCTTCAACTTCAACATCATACTTATTCGCAATTGCTCCAAGATTCTGACCACTTGTAACTTTGTGTGCCAATCCTGATTCTGGCAAAATTTCCAAGACATCTCCTTCGTGAATTAATGATCTCTCTCCCAAACTGTTTTGCCACAAAATAGTTTGCGATGTGATACCAAACTTCTTGGCAATCTCACTGATAGTTTCTCCAGCTTGAACTGTGTACTTGGTAATACCAGAACGTATTTGTGTGTTTTGCTGAGCGGGTAAATCAGAAACCTTTATAGGCTCAATAATATTTGGTTTGATCAAAGCAGAACCTCCCTCTATAACTGTTGAAACTTCACCAATCAAAGATTCTTCAACCTTTTCAGCCGTTTCCATTGAACCAAGAGTTGTTTCAACTACAGCAGTTTTATCCAAGTAACTAATAATTTGATCTCCCGAACTCACAACAGAAGTCTCTTCAGTCAAAACCTCCGTCGGATCCTTTGTCATTACTGAATAAATAATCGTTTGCTCACCAAAGTTTTCTTCTCTTAACTCTTTAGCACTAATACTATTAAAAACTACGGAGATTCCAAGTATCACAACAATCGCATGAATGAAATAATTTCTATTCAAGATTGAATAAACTTTTCTTTTGGCTGGTGAATAAACATTAAATAGTTTAGCCCTTACCAAATGAACACCTCGATAAACAGGGAATATCAAGAAATCAAAAGTTAACTTTCCAATTAGTTTGAAAAATCTAGTAAGTACATTTGATTTTCTGTATATCAGCTTTCCAACTTTTGAGAAATTTCTCAAAAAAGAAGCCAATACGCGGACAACTATTCGTTTAAATTGCATATAATTGCCTTTATAAAATAGCAAATTTACAAGATTCGGTCAATTATTTTAAATCGGTAAATGCTTATCTTTTGTCTAAAATTAAAAGAATTTTTGAACACTAGGGTTGCAATCTTTGAACAAATAGGGTAGTATAAGGTATGATAATAGTAGAACATCAAAACTAAATACAAAAATAATTGATCTTTAATTGATCTTTGTACTATTTATATGTCTAACAGACACTTGGCAAGAACAATTGCCTTACAAACGCTCTTTGAATGGGACTTCAAGGGAAAAGATCCAAAACAACTGGATGAAATCATTCAGTACAATTACAAATCTTTTGCACCTGAATTCAGTGACCACTCCTTTACCAACAAAATTATCAAAGGAGTTATCGACAACATCAAGAAAATCGACAAAACAATTATCAAGTATGCGCCTGAATGGCCCCTTGATCAAATTACTAATGTCGACCGAAACATCTTGAGAGTTGGTGTATATGAGTTATTACTTGACCCAGACATTCCAGCCAAAGTTTCTATCAATGAAGCTATTGAAATCGCAAAAACTTTTGGTGGTGAATCCTCTGGAAAATTTGTTAATGGAGTTCTAGGCTCAATCTACAAAGATTCTGGCCCAATGGATAAGACCGAAGACAAAGAAGGCAAAGAACCAGAACCAACAGAAACCCCAAAAGAAAAAGAAGAGTCAACTGAATCTGAAAAATAGTTTTTATAAAATATTCAGAAGGCAGTAATTAGTAAATATTTAACTGTTTGCTAATTACTGTTTTCTGTTCTCTTCAATATGAAAAAAGATCTAAGCAAGATCGAAAAGAAAATTGGAATTACTTTCAAAAACAAAGATCTTCTTACACAAGCATTTGTTCATCGATCATATCTGAATGAACATCACAACTTTAAACTAGACCACAATGAACGTTTAGAGTTTCTAGGTGATGCAGTATTAGAATTGGTTGTAACAGAACACTTATATGTAAAATTTCCAAATCCAGAAGGGGAATTGACCAACTGGAGAGCCAGTCTTGTTAACAGTAAAATGCTAGCCAAGATTGGTGCTGAAATTGATTTTGAAGACAATCTTTACTTGAGTAGAGGAGAACAAAAAGATACAGGCAAAGCTAGACAATATATTTTGGCCAATGCAATGGAAGCTATAATTGGTGCTATTTATCTCGATCAAGGTTGGGACGAATCAAAAAAGTTTATTGACCAATTTATTCTTTCACAATTACAAGAAGTTTTTGACAAGAAATTATACCTTGATCCAAAAAGTCATTACCAGGAAATTGCCCAGGAAAGAGTTGGCGTAACTCCAACATACAAAGTTTTGAAAGAATCTGGTCCAGACCACAACAAAATATTTGAGGTGGGTATTTACTTGAAAAGCGATCTAGTTTCCAAAGGAAAAGGTTCTAGCAAACAAGAAGCTCAGGAAGATGCTGCCAAGAACGCTCTTGATGAACAAGGTTGGAAGTAAAACAGGTTTCAAATTTAGATATCATTTTAGCAGTCGTAGCTCAATTGGATAGAGCACTTGGCTTCGGACCAAGGGGTTGCAGGTTCGAGTCCCGCCGGCTGCACCATTGTAATTTTCTTTACAAAATTAAAGTTTTTCGGTATTATTTTTTTGTTAACCTAATTTGGGGCACATAGCTCAGCTGGTAGAGCAGTTGGCTCTTAACCAATTGGTCGGAGGTTCGAGTCCTCCTGTGCCCACCATAACAATCAAATCTTTAGATAAAAACCCCTGAATTTCTTCTGGGGTTTTTTGTTGACAAAAAAAAACTATATTGATAACGTTGAATTGATATTAGGTATACTCCTTTTATCACAACTTCAAATAATGCAACAAAGGAGGAAAAAGTTGCAAGAAGTATTCTTTACAAGCGATACGCATTTTTCTCATGGAAACATTATTAGGTTTTGCAAAAGACCTTTTAATAGCTCTGATGAAATGAATGAGTGTCTAATCGACAACTGGAATGCTAGAGTAAAATCCACTGACATTGTCTACCATCTTGGAGACTTTGCCTGGTGGCGTCTACCTCAATTGAAAATCCAACAAATTTTCGATCAGCTCAATGGACAAAAGTTTCTTGTCCTCGGTAACCATGACCGTTTCGATCAAGTTTCCAAGCTGGGCTGGCAATGGATCAGACAACAATCTGGCATTCAAGTTCAAGGTGAGTTCATTTGGCTTAACCATTTCTCTATGAGAGTATGGAACAAAAGTCATCATGGCTCTTGGCACCTATTTGGTCACTCCCACGCCAAGCTTGGCCCTAACGGCAAGTCTTGTGACGTAGGAGTTGATGCCTGGGACTACAGTCCTGTGCATTTCGACGAGATCAAAGAAGTAATGAAAAAGGTTGAGACTCCCATCAATTACAAGTCTCCCGAAAACCGATTTTCTTGGCATGGGCCAAGTCAACGGTAAAGTTAAGGCGCGTATGAACAATGATTCATACGTGTTTGCGGTTTAAATAGCCAAATTTATTGAAATATTTATAAAAATTGTTATAATGTTACCACTTTTGGGCCCGTAGCTTAGTTGGTAGAGCGCCACGCTGGCAGCGTGGAGGTCAGGAGTTCAAGTCTCCTCGGGTCCACCAACAGAACATCACATTGTGGTGTTTTTTGTTTAATTTAAGAGAAGAAACAGTCACCATTATTGACTTTTTGCTAATTTTATGATATAATGTTTAGTTAACAGTTCATTAACTACAACAAGAGGTAAGAAATTGAAAGAACTCAAGTTCTTCATTGCTGACAAGGTCACGCGTCTAGACTTGATCGTCTGGTCGCTCGTTCTCTTCTTCTTCTGTGGTGCTGCCCTTATCATGGGTGGAGACCTACAGAAGTCCTTCCTGGGTGCTTCCGGCATTATCGTCGTCATGTTCCTCATCGGCTCCTCAATCGAGATGATCATCGAGAGCATGAAGAACGTACGTGGACTCGGAACCCTGGTTGGATTCATCACCAACGGGCCAGAACTGCTCTGCCTGCTGGTAGGACTGTTCATCACGAAGGATGTGCTCTTTGCAGCTTCAACGCCGCTTGGGTCCAACTTCATGAACCCAGTTCTGCTGGTCATCGCAGCGCTACTGTCACGCAGCGCACTTACCATCCTCAAGACCAATCCTGTCTACACGCTGATCACCATCATCGTGACTGCCTCCATGGCCGTCACCTTCTACTTCCTTCCCGAATCCGCTTACTGGCCCTGGGTCGTCACTAGTGTTCTGCTCAGTTCTTTGCTCTTCGTTCTTCGACCAAAAGAAGAACACGACGAAAACAAAGAGATCGAAACCGTCGCCTTTGCGCGAATCTGGCTCATCCCCGCCGTACTGATGCTCTTGATGGCTGGGTACTTTCTCGATCCGACGGTTCAGTTCACAGCGGAATATTCCAAAGCACCTGCCGGAGTGATCGGATTCCTGGTCCTCTCAACATTGACCAGCTGGCCCGAGTTCAAGTCATCCCTGGCGCTACTCCGGCGTGGAATGGTCCTGTCCGCGATCCTCAACATCGTTGTCAGCAACATCACCAACATCTGGTTGGCAGTTGCTGGCGTCATCTACTACCTCTTCTAAACCCTTCAAACAAAAGGGGGAACTTCTCACGGTTCCCTCTTTTCATTTTCCAAAAATTTTATAAATGCTAAAATATAGACAGGTAATATATGAAAAAGTTTATAGCAATCACAGGCAATATTGGTGCTGGCAAAACTTCAATAGCAACCAGACTCGCTAATGAACTTGGTTTTAAGTTGTTTGAAGAACCCTATGCTGACAATCCATACCTTGAAAACTATTACGAAGACAAAACTACTTGGGCTTTTCAAAACGAAATGTTCTTTCTTGGCAAAAGACTAGAAAATCATCTAGAAATCATCAACCACCCAGAATCCATTATTCAAGATCGTTGTATTTACGAAGGCGCAGAAGTATTTGTCAAAAATCTTTTTCTCAACAAACATCTTGATGACCAAGACTGGGAAAATTATTTAACTCTTTACCAGTCAATAAAAAAACACATTCAACCACCAGACATAATTGTTTATGTTAAATCCTCAACTGAACGTTGCATGAGAAATATAAGCAAACGTAATAGACACTTAGAAAACAAAATTGAAGAACAATACATTGCCGATCTCAATAATCTTTATCAAACATGGACTGAAAATTGGAAACTTTGTCCCGTTGTAACCGCCGAAGCTGATCAGTATGAATTCAAATATCAACCAGAACACTTACAAATTTTAATTAAACAAATACAACCTTACTTATAAAACACGGAAATAACTTAAATTTAATACCATTTCCGTGTTTTTTTATTATTGACAAAACATTCATTTTATGTAAAAATACACAGTTCTCCGTAAATAGTGGAGACGTTCCTTTTTAACTCATGGCATGGAGGGAAAATGCCAAATCAAGAAGCAGTTGACAAACTAGGGCTGCCCATGAGGCAACTACCTCTCGATTACATCGAGATCGAAAGCCGAGTTATCGGCCTTCAAGCAGAGGTGGCCATTCATCAACTTTTTGGAAACACGCTCGATCAGCCTCTTGAGGTGGTCTATGTGTTCCCGCTCGTAGATGAAGCCAGTGTTCTCGAAGTCGAGATGCAAATTGGTCATCGGACCATCAAGTCCGAGCTCAAGGATCAAGGCCGCGCTCGCACTGAGTACGAAGATGCTCGTGATGCTGGTCATCACGCAGTTCTGCTCGAACAGAACCGTCCCAACATCTTCACAATGAACCTGGCCGGCATCGAACCAGGTGAAGAAATTCGAGTAACCACTCGATACATGGCTCCAGTTCCCTGGAATGGAACCAGTGCACGCCTGCGCTTCCCCATGGTCGTAGCCCCTCGGTTCATTCCGGGTACTCCGATCGATGGACCCTCTCAAGCGGATGGTCATTCTCCTGATACCGATCTAGTACCGGATGCTAGCAAGATTACTCCACCTCTGGCTGAGGATGTGAGTTATCGTGTTGACCTGAACCTGCGCCTCGAGCCTGGTTTCGAAGCGATGATTGAATCACCTTCCCACCCAGAAGAGATTCACAATATCGAACTGGCCAAAGATGGTACCTCGCGCATCGTGCTGGAAAATCTGACCCCAGACCGAGACATCACCATCATTTACGAAACCATGGAGTCAACTCCTGGTGTGGGGGTATATCACAACACCTTTTCCGCAAATGATGAAACCGAGCATTTCATGCTCGTTCAAGTGACACCCGGAAATCACAATCGTCCAACCAATCCACTCGATGTGGTTCTGGTCCTGGATGATTCGGCCAGTATGCGCGGAGCCAAGGTCGAAGGTCTGAAAAGAATCGCTGAAAAACTGATCGATAGAGTGGGGGAGTTTACTCGCCCTGTTCGTATCGGAGTGGTTCGTTTCGGTGAAAGCGGTTGGGAAGCAATTCTCTGCCCGATTTCTCCAGTCGGAACTGCTCAAATGGATGCCATCCGATCCATTACTGGCAACAGTGGTGGCACCATGCTCGGCCGAGGGATTTCCTTGGCCATGACCATGTTCGGCAACGTAGAAATCGAACCCGGTGTCGAATATGAACGTTGCGTTGTTGCTCTTTCCGACGGACAGAGTCATGACAGGAGATTCAAATCTCGAGATGGTGTACGTCTGCACACCGTTGGCATTGACGCTGCCACCAACGATTCCACTCTCAAGGAATTCGCCAAGCAAACCGGCGGCCAGTGCGAAATTGTCTACCCGGGTGAAGATTATACTCGAGTAGCCAATCTCATGTCCGGATTGATCTCCGGACCGGTTGTTCGAAACGTCAGTTTCAAAGGACTTCCGGCTGATGCCGTCATCACCAAGGTTGGTGACGTTTTCGCCTATCGTCCAATGGTCGTCGCCATACGCTCATCCGAGCCCTTTGGTGATTTCACCATCATGGGTCGCGGCACTGACGGATCACTCATCAAGTGGGATGTTCCCGCACAGAACATTCAGGCAGAAAGGGGAGAAACCTCTCTGGCCACCTGGATCTGGGCCAAGGAACAGATCAGCGGTACCGAAAACAAGAGTACCCAAACAAAACTGTCTCTTCGCTATGGGATCATCGGACCAACCACGTCATTCGTGGCCGTCTCCGAAAAACGAATTCCTGGCGAAGAACCTGAAAAGATCACCATTCCGGTCATGCTTCCAGACACCTGGCAGTACGATGGAATTGGAGACATCATGGCCAAGTCGACCTTGCTCGGAGCAACCAGACGTTTCGCTGGTCCACCCAGAAGCTATGGCTTGCTTGGCGGGTCTTCTCGAGACCTTGGTTTCCGCAGTTTTTCAGGTGGTGGTGGTTATGATGACGGCATACGTCATCTGTCAGCCCCCGCACGTCGTGGTGGTAGTCTCGAAAGCTTCGGTCTCATGGACGATGATTCTGATGATGACATGTTGTTCGGAACCAACCTCAGCGACCCCGTGGAGGACTACCCAGACCTGCTGGAAGAACTCCAGACTCTGCTGACCAATATTCAGGAAACTGTTGGTTGGAGCGGCGGTACCGAAACCTTTTCTGCCACCTTCCGGGAAAACCTGGAAAAAGAAAACTTCAACGGATGGAGTGAACTCAACCTGGCCTCATTCTTTGAGAGCCTGCTCGAGCTCAACAAACAACTGGCAACGCCGGTTGCCATTCCTGACGCAATCAAGCGCAAACCCAAAGACGTTGACGCATTCAACGCCTGGCAACGCGCCATGACCGCACTCGGTGAATCCACCGACTAAAAAATACAAGAGTGTAATCTCATCGCAGATTGCACTCTTTTTATTTCGAACAAAGCGTAGAAATATATTATTAAGATTACCACAACAACAAAAACCTCGTCTCACAATGATTAACCACATTGACAAACAGCTCGATCTTTGCTATAATACTAATGTTGAGATGTAAACAGAGTGTTTTTCCTTTGGGAAAGGCGCTTTTTTTTATGAACAACTTTCCAAAGGCAATAAACTTAGGCAAATCAAATTAAATAATCAAAAAACAAACTAACTAATCATTTACAATATGTCACCAACAACAAAACAGCCAAAGAGACAAAAATGCGAGATCTATTCTCGAGTTGTCGGGTACCTAAGTCCAGTCCACCGCTGGAACAAAGGTAAAAAATCAGAATTTATTGATCGCAAGGCATTTAATATCTTAACCAAATAAAAAGGGAAAGAAAGTTATTAACTTTTATGAACGCTAATCCGAAATACTTGTCTTACTTTTGGAATGCAGACAAAACTAAGTCAAGAATTAAACAAAGTAAAATGTACCAAAAGGCCAATGATGAAAAATCAGGTCTTCATGTCTTTGGGCACATTTTGTTCTGCTTAATAATAATTGTAACCATCTCCTCTTCTCTCAGATTTTTAGAATCAAGTTTCATCTCAAGTAATTCAAGCAAATACAAATTACTTGGAGCAGAGGTTGCCATGGCCGCCGTTCAACCAGACAAAACGGAATTAGTTTTCCAATCACACACCTCGGTAAACATTAAACCAGAACAAGGATTCACTTTTAATCTAAGTTACAAAAACAGTAGTGCTAATACTTGGACAAAAGAGAACGTTTACTTGAAATCTTCTACTACCGCCCTGAAATTCAGACATTCTTTCTGGCCAGACGCTTTTCTACCAGCCCAACTTCAAGAAACTGAAGTTAAACCTGGAGAAACCGGCACTTTCAAATTTGCTCTTCAAGCACCAACAAATTTGGGTAATTATTCAGGTGATTTTATCCTAGTAGACAATAATGTCCTTATCAAAGGAGGAAACGTAAAAGTTGTGATGAACGTTGTTGAAGATCCTTCAACTTATACTTCAACAAACACAGCTATCAACAATACAAAGTCCACAAATTCAAATACAACCGTTGCCAAAACAACAACTAGTACAACCACAACCAAAAAAAGTGTTTGTACGCTAAACTTACACATCGCAGGAGTTAGCGACTCCATAAACAATGAAACCTGCGTAAAACAATTTGCTTTATCAGAGGAAGGGCCTAACGTCAGGGTGGGAATCCTTCACACAGAAGATGCAGTCAGTGTAACAAACAACAAAGCCTGGCAAGTATATGACGAAAACGACATTCTTTTGGCTTCTGTACCCGCCAATCAAGAAATGAGATTTAATTATTTACCAACAACCAAACAGTACGTCTTCGATTTTATCGACAGAACCGTTAGAACCACAACCAATTTATTTTTGCGAAATGCCAATAACGGAATCTTTACCGTCACCAGTCATCAAGATGTTCCCAGTTGGAACAAATCAATTAACTACAACGAGTTTAAAGGCGACCTAGAAGTCTCATATTACGCGCCTAAGGCGAGAACCTGGGTTATTAATAAAGTACCCCTCGAGACGTACCTGAAGGGCTTAAAAGAAAGCTCAGAGGTTAATCCGATTGAATATCAAAAGTCCTTAATTGTAGCCGCTCGTACCTACGCACTTTATCATGTTAACAAGTTCAAAGTTGAAGATAGTTTCTTTGACTTATATCCAGATGAAAGAGATCAAGTTTACAAAGGTTATGTCGCAGAAAAATTAATGAAAACCCAATCAAGGGTTGTTGAAGAAACTTCAGGAATAGTTCTTACACACAACAGTGAAATCATAATTGCTTATTATTCAGCTCGAAGTGGAGGACAAACAATTACTGCAGGTCTGCCCTATTTAGCTTCTGTAAAAACACCTTATTCTGCGGCTATTGGAGGCTTGTATGGTCATGGCAAAGGCATTGATCAAGTAGACGCAATTCACCGTGCTAGCAAGGATGATTGGACCTATGACCAGATCTTGAATTACTACTACAGAAATATCGACATCGAAAAGATTTACTAAGTCTGAACTGACCATTAAATTTACCAATTACTTTTTAAGTAATATATCCCTAAACGGGAAAAAACAATCTAAAACAAAAAAACTCGCTTGAAAAACAGCGATTCAAACTGACAAAAGTTCGCAAAACTTTTGGACAAAACAAAAAAAACGCTCCACTGGTCTTTTCAAAAAAGAAAAACAAAAATCTCCACAGCTCTGAACCTTTCATTTGTTTAGAATTGGTTCAGGGGACAACAAAAAATAGGGCTTTTACCCTATTTTTTGTTTATATAATATATTTTATCCAACTCTATCAAGTGGCGTTGTCTTATTCATTTTTTCATATTCCGCCACCAAATTACTAATCCTTCTAGCAACTTCGTCAGCAAAAGGAACTTGTTTGAAAACAAATCTTTCCTTTTCTCCAGCCGTTTGAATATGAACATCTCCATAGTTCAACAATGTTGGCAAAAAACCATCTATAGTTGAAGTAATGTCTTGCATTCTTCCCAGATCTTTTTCTGACATTATACGCGCAAAAAGACCCTTTTGCTCAATATTAATTATACGCATATTTGTAACGATCCATACGTCCAAATAATAATCAACAAAATTAGTAAATGCATACAAGACAACAAACAAATAATATGCACTAAACAACAAAGTTATAAGAGCAGTCAAAGTTTCTGACTCAAAATACTCTGTGTAATTCAAAAACAAAATAAACAGCATAACCGGAACGGATGTCAGTACAATTATAGTTCCTATTATTTTCAAAACCTCAACCCAATGTCGTCTCAAGAACATCAAAACGTGTTCATTTGGCTTTTGGTTTGGAAAATGTCTTCGACTATACATATTTTAGTAAAAAAAGTTTGAAGTTGATGCAGATGTATCAAGTATATCGACTGTATGACTCCAGTCTATTTGCGCAATATAATAATAAGAAATAAACAAAGCCAATAATGACACAATAATATATCCAACAGTAATTACATAAGCCCAAAAACTAACAAAACCATATTTAAGCATATGGTAAAGATTGAAAAAACTGAAAAACAAAAAAACTAAAATGTAAATCAAGTAAATAAAAAGAAAAATTGATAATTGTAATTCCATACTACACAACTTTATCGTCTTTTTTTAGTCCCAAATGTTCGTAAGCTTTGTCTGTCACTATTCTACCACGATTAGTCCGATTAATAAAACCTAGCTGCAATAAATACGGTTCATAAACATCTTCAATTGCATCCATTTCTTCTGACGTTGCTGCGGAAATTGTATTTAGACCAACAGGTCCTCCGGCAAACTTTTCAATAATCGTTATCAAAATTTTTCTATCCATACTATCCAATCCAAAATGATCTACATCCAACATTTCCAAAGCACTACTGACAACTTCAGTGTTTATATGCCCATCATTTTTTACTTCAGCATAATCTCTAACCCTTTTCAGTAATCGGTTAGCAATACGTGGTGTTTGTCTTGATCTTTTTGCAATACTACTTGAACAATCTTCCACAAAACTTACGTTCAAAATGCCTGCAGACCTCTTGATAATGGCATCAATATTATTTTCGGAATAAAATTCCAAATTATAAATATTTCCAAAACGATCACGAAGAGGGGACGACAACTTGGACAATTTTGTAGTTGCCCCAATCAGGGAAAATTTTGGAATATCCAATCTCAAGGTTTTCGCAGACGGACCTTTACCAATCACTATATCCAAAACAAAATCCTCCATTGCAGAATACAAAACTTCCTCAACCGTTCGATTCAATCTATGGATTTCATCAATAAACAAAACATCACCTTCTTCCAAATTTGTAAGTATTGCTGCCAAGTCTCCTGCCTTTTCTATTGCTGGCCCAGTCGTTACTCTCAAATTTGATCCCATTTCATTTGCAATAATATGTGCCAATGTTGTCTTTCCCAATCCTGGAGGACCAAAAAGCAAAACATGTTCAATCGGTTCACTCCTACGTTTAGCTGCTTCCATAAAAATATACAAATTTTCTTTTATTTTCTCTTGTCCAATAAAATTTTCTAGATCTCGAGGACGCAAAGTCTGATCAAATTCTTTTTCATTTGCTTTTACACTACTAGAAATCAATCTGTCACTCTCACTTTCAATCATATTTTTTTCAAAATTTTTGTTCCGTTTTTACTCAAACAATATATAAATATTACTCGGGGTCTGGGGTGAAGATTGCCATTACATTTCCCACACCAATTAATCAATACTCGCATTTCGAAACCCCAGCATTTTTTGGTTACTTTTTGGTGACAAAAAGTGACTTGCTCCTGCAAAGCAGGTGCTATATTCATACAACATAGAACACTTGTACAAATTTACAGTATTCGCTATGTTAACTATAGTATTTTATAATTACATTTTACCAGAAATAACATGAAAAAACCACGTATCATAGTAATCGCCCATAGAATTCGCAGTTTATACAATGTTGGATCATTTTTTCGTACTTGCGATGCAATTGGAGCCGAAAAAATTTATTTATCTGGTTACACCGCTAGTCCAAAGGACCAACCCATTCGATTAGCCAAAACAGCCTTAGGAGCAGAACAAACTGTTGACTGGGAAAAAGTAAAAACCCTGCCTCCACTAATCAAAAAACTTAAAACTAAGGGCTATGAAATAATTGCCCTCGAAGAAACAAAAGGCCAAAGCATTGATTACCGAAAATGGAGTCCTTCAGACAAAGTTGCAATCATTCTTGGCAATGAAGTCAAAGGAATTTCCAAGGTTATTAGAGACAAATGTAACAAAGTTATTGAACTTCCAATGCTGGGAAAAAAGAAAAGCCTAAATGTCTCAGTATCTCTTGGAGCAATCGGCTTCTATATTTTAGGCAAATAACCTAATTTTAGATAAAAGACCACTATTTTAATGGTCTTTTTTAGTACACAAAGATTGACAAAACTAATAATTTATGATATAATTAAAATTGTGTAGTAATCAGTTTTTGTTCATTTTTAGACAACTTTGCCTACTGGAAGGAATCCAGAAGGAGATTAGCACATGACGAGTGAAAGAGCTTTCAACATTCTGGAGACATGTTGCTTCCCCAAGGGTTGCTTCATCGACGAAGAAACTCAACCCTACTTGGCAACTGTACTCATTCCCAAGCTGGAAGCTCTCGGAATGACCACTGCCGAGTGGACTCGCGGTGCCCTCATGCTCGAGGAACCACACTTGGCACAAGTCCGCAGCGTAGTTTGCAGACAGTGCAATCACCAGGAATGCCCCTACAGCTCTCCCTCACTCAAGACAACCGGCCTCAACGACCTGAAAATCGGTCAGTGGAAAGATCGTCTAGACAAGGGAAAAGCTCTTCTCGAACAGCTCCTTCCCGATGACAGGAAAGCATCATTAAAGAACATGGGCATTCGCGTTCATGTCTTTCAAACCCCTTCCCGCAAAAATCCCCACATCTATTTCACATTCCACAAGGACGGTCAAACTACTCAAAGAGTGTTCTGTGAAATCGGCAAAAAGTTACTCATCACCAACCACGGTGAAGAGCACTTGACGGGTATTCACCAAGTCCAACAAAAAATCGAAGAGGCCATCCAGGTCCTCTCCTAGCTCAACGAAGCTCGACCCCAGCTACAGCATTTAATGCTAACGCTGGGGTCTTTTCTTTTTAAAATAAAAAAGACCAAGTTAAACCTGATCTTTTTTATTTGGTGCCGCGAGCCGGAATCGAACCGGCACGGTTTATACAACCACTGGATTTTAAGTCCAGCGCGTCTACCAGTTCCGCCATCGCGGCACAATCAACTGGATTTCTAAAAAATGGAGCGGGAGACGAGACTCGAACTCGCGACCTCAACCTTGGCAAGGTTGCGCTCTACCAACTAAGCTACTCCCGCAAAAGTAAATATATTATAACAAAATATATTATAATGTCAATATGAAATTTAGGCAAGTTTACAACAAAAAAAGAGCCACAGACTCTTAAAAAAAATCAAATTGTACAACCACTCAACATTCTTTTCAAATTCCCACTCTTCACTTCAAAATTACTTTCACACTTATTCAATATTTCCAACTTTTGGCAAGTTCCTATTTTTTTACCAGAACAATCAAACTCTCCATATCCAACTTCACCAAAACATCCCTCAATCTCAGTTTTTAATGTTTCTTTTCTCCCAGTTCTTTTGAATTCACCTGTATCCCTCATTTCATTTTCATTTTTCAAACAAAGCCCCTTACAGTCACTAGAGTCTGAGCAACTTTCACCTCCATCAGAAAAGACTTTACTACAACGACTAGAACATCCAGCAATACCACATCCAATTGAAACCATTTCACCACCTATAAATTTGCACTTTAATTCCTCTCTTTTCTCAATGTTAGTAAAAACATTATCCTCACCTTTGAATTTATTAAAAACAAAAAGAAAAAGCAATCCAAAAACAATTACTAAAATCAATATTACGTAAAAAAAAGTTCTAGTTTTTGATTTTTCCATTTCCATAAATTTACTATATCAAAAAAGCACTTTTATAGAAAGTGCTTTTTCTTTTATCTTTATTCTATTGTTTTATCGGCATTACAATATACAAGTAATCATCATTTCCCTTTGGCCTTATCAAACAAGGCAAATTATTATCTACCAAACTTATCTCAACTTCACTTGCATCCAAATTACTCAAACCATCAAGTAAATATCGATAGTTCAAAGTTGTATCATTTGTCTCTCCAGTGAAATCAACATCCACATCAGTCTTACTTTCACCAAGTTGTGAATTTGTTGCTTGGACAGTCAAACCTTTTTGAGCTTCAAATACCAAATTAATATCAAATATTCCCGTTTTGGAAAACAATGAAACTTTTTTGATAGCCTTTGTTAATTCACTAGTTGAAGCTATCACTTTTGTCTTTGTCTCAGTTGGAATAATTTGCTTGTAATCAGGATATTGACCTTCAAGTAATCTAGAAATCAATTCTATCCCATTTACGGTAAACAAAATTTGATTTTCGGAAATAAAAATATCCAAATTCTCAGGTGAATTTTCACCATCTTTCAAATTATTCAAAATTCTCAATAGTTCTTGGAATGATTTCAATGGCACAATAACTTCTTTCTCATCTTGATTCTCTTCCACAGATACAGTTTTCTCTGCCAATCGATAACTATCAGTTCCAACCATATTCAACTTTCCTTTTTCAACTTTGTTAATACTCATGAAGACTCCACTAATCTCTGGGCGAGTTTCAGAAGCAGCTACAGAAAAAATAACTTGAGAAATTGCTTTCTTGAAATCAGCAATCTTCACCACAAATGGCTTCTCCTTTTCAATCTGAGGTATCACTGGGAAATCATCTGCTGCAATTCCTTTCATCTTTGTTTCAGAATTAAGACATGCAATATTCAAAAAATCATCTGCTAGTAACTCAACATTAACCTGGTCATTGGAAAGCAAATTAATATACTCTGATAGAAGTCTAGCTTCTACAGTAAAAGATCCTTCTTTTTCTACCTTACATCGAACGACTGCACTAATTCCTATTTCCAAGTTTGTACTTGATAATTTCAATGTTCCATCTTTTGCTTCAAGAAGAACATTGTTCAATATAGGCAAGTTTATGTTTTTATTTACTAGGTGTCCTGTTGTTTGTAAACCGAAGTTTAGGTTTTCTTGGAGACAAGTTATTTTCATACTCTTTGTTTTTAAAGATATATATATTTAAAATTAATAATAATAATAAGGCTGTGGATTGCGGTGGATAACCAAGTATTTAGTTTATTCTTAGGCAATAACCCCTGGTGATAAAAGGTGCGTGTCTATGTTCATGCACAAGGGATAACTTTGGACCTTTTGACTGTTTGCCCCTTTTTTAGGCTTATCAACAGATTTAAAGGTTATTAATTAACACCCTTGTTCACACATTTCGTTTTCAATATACACACCTTATCAACTAAATTCTGTGGATTACTTGTGTATATGCTGAGGATTAATATTAAGCGTAAAGTTTTTGCTTTAAAATATTAATTTCTTGACGTGTTTTTTCATCTCCTTCAATCAACCGAGATATCTTTTCATATGCATGCATTGCAGTTGTATGATCACGTCCACCAAGTTCCTGTCCAATCATTGGATAAGAGCACTGTAACTCTTCTCTCAACAAGTACATTATAATTTGACGAGGAAAGGCCAATCGTTTTTCACGACTCTTTCCCATTATCTCATCCATATTCAACTCATAGAACTCTCCAATCAACTCAATTAGTTGTCTTGGTGAGATTGCTCCAGACTTTTTACTGGATTCAGATATAGAGAATAATATTTTCTTTACATTTTCTAGAGTAGGTTTTGCTTTGTTCAATTGGTGATAAGCAATAATCTTATTCAAGGCACCTTCTAGCTCTCTAATGTTGTTTTGAATGTTTAATGTAACGTACTGAATAATTTCCCGTTCTAATTGGAACTCTTTTTCAGCACATTTAGCTTCCAAAATAGCAATTCTTGTTTCTAGGTCTGGTTGAGAAATATCAGCAATCATTCCCCATTCAAATCGAGACAATAGTCTATCTTCGAGAGTTGATATAGCTTTTGGAGGTCTATCAGAAGTAAGTACTATTTGTTTATCTCTCTGGTGAAGATCATTAAATGTGTGGAAAAAAGCCTCCTGAGTTCCCTCTTTACCGGTCAAGAATTGGATATCATCAATTAATAGGACATCCGCAGTTCTATAGGTGTTATTAAATCTGTCAGCTTTACCAGCAGAGATTGAAGAAATGAAGTCATTTGTGAACTGTTCACAAGTAACATACAAAACCTTCTTGCCTGGGCATTTTTGTAAAATTGAATTTCCAATAGATTGAACCAAGTGAGTTTTTCCCAATCCTACACCTCCATAAATAAAAAGAGGATTATAGGTTAATCCTGGCTTTTCCGATACAGCCAAAGCTGCAGCATGAGCAAGCTCATTTGCTTTACCCACAACATATGATTCAAACAAGTACTTTGGGTTGATTCCCTGTCTTTGTGCTAGCGCTATATTAATAGTAGGCCTTGCTTCTTGTGTTTCTTCTTGTTTTTTGGTTTCTTCCTTTACAGCCTTCTTTAGGGTCTCAACTTCATGGTGAAAAGCCTTCAAACTTTGCACTTTATAAGTGATTTCTTTGATTCTTTCCTTAGTTTTGGCTTGTATAATGTTGTAAATTTGTTGATGATACTTCTGTTTTAACCAAGCTTGAGAAAAAGTATTAGGCACACCCACTATAATTCGGCCCTCTTCATTTTCAATAATAAAAGTATTCTTTAGCCAAGTTGTAAAACTGGCTTTGCTAAGTGATAGCTCAAGTTCTCCTAAAACAGCTTGCCATAGCTGTTGTTTTTTTTCTTCCATAGAGAATTTTTATTTTTATTTAAATGAATTATAGTTATCCACCAATTTCTGTGTTGTTATTTTAGCATTGAGCTAACATGTGGACAAGTTGTCGATAAGTGTAGAAACTGTTTATAAACAGTGGATAAGTCCCGTGTTGTTTGATTTTATAGCAGGCTGCAAAATATTGCAAGACAAATTTTTACCAGTCTAGTTATTCATTTAATTTAGATGAAAAGGGGTGTTGACAATAATTAAAAAAAAAGGTATACTTCTCCTGAGTTAGCAATAAATGAAATTTATCATATGCCAAAGAGAACTTTCCAACCAAATACTAGAAAAAAGCTGAAAAAGCATGGATTTAGAAAAAGAATGCAAACTAAAGATGGTCAAGCTATTTTGAAAAATAGACGTCAAAAAAGTAGAACAAGCTTAAGTACTTCAGATAGATAAACCTAGGAAATTTGGGAAAAAGAGGCTACACTATAAGAGGCTTCTTTTTTATTTCTGAAGATTTTTAAGTTATGTTCAAGAAAACCTGGTTGCAGTGTTTACTCCTTTTTATAATTATATTCTCTGTTTTTTTGATTATCCACATAGTCAATCCCGGCTTTTATGGAACGGACCCATATTATCACTCAAGACATAGTCAGCTGATGTTGGAAAACAAGGATATCTTTTATCTTGAAGCGTGGGTACCCACTCATTTCCTAAATTATGCTCCAGTTGATTTATGGTGGCTTCATCACATCATTAATGCAGGTTTCATCTTTTTATTTGGAACACTTTTGGGAACCAAAATACTTGCCGCAGTTTCTGCAGCCCTCATAGGCGCCTTTTTTTATTTTGTTTTAAAAGATCAAAAAATAAAAAAACCATTATTTTGGACTACTCTTTTCATTCTTGGATCGAGAATGTTTTTTCTCCGACTATTTCTTGAAAGAGCCTATCTGTTATCTATTTTTTTCAGTTTACTGATTTATTATTTAATTAAACACAAAAAATATTGGTTCATCTTTTTTTCAATGATTATATATACCTTGATATATGAGATGTCCTTTTTTGTCTTGGTTTTAGTTTTATCGTTTATTGCAGCTGATCTGTTATTAAAGAAAAAAATTGACTTTCGTCTTGTCATAGCATCCTTTGGTGGACTTTTGAGTGGAATATTAGTGCATCCTAATACATTGAATTTTATTTATGGTATTTATTTTCATGGTGTTAAACTTTTTTGGATAAACTATGTTGTTGGAGCAGAGCTGAATGCGGGAGTGGAAATACAAATAAACGTAGCTAAAAACTTTCTTGTTTATAACCTTTTACCTATTACGCTATTTTCGATAGCCATTGCCATTTTCTTTGTTTTGGACAAAAAGACAAGAACTTCAATTGCTTTATTATTCTATTCAGGATTTTGGTTTATTGTTAGTTGTGTTTTTAGTCGGGGGGTTGAATATTGGATCCCAATTGGTATGATTTTTGTCTTAATTAATTTTTATGACTTTCAGCGCTCAAAAGAATTTGAAATCGCAAAAAAGTTTATAATGAAAAATATTGGCAAAATCTATTTCAAGGCAATGGCGATAACTTTTATTGTTTTTATTTTGTTAATAAATACATTAACATCCGTGTTTGTTTTATTTGATACAGTAAAGGAAAATAGAAATTTTGATCCTAAGATAAAACAAGCCAATGAGTGGTTGATTCAAAACACACAAAAAGGGGAGAGGGTTTTTTACACTTCATGGTCCAATTTTCCTAGGATGTTTTTTAATAACCAACATACTAAATATTTAACCGCTTTTGACCCAGCTTTTTTTTATGAATATGATCCCGCGACATACTACACTTGGGCCAACATTGCTTATCATGCCCGTTTTTGGCCAGAAGCCTGGCCAGAGGACGATTCTCTGATTGAACAAAACCCAAAGCAAATAATGAATGCTTTGAATAATCATCTAAAAACAAAGATTATTATGGTTGCTGACAACAAAGAAGATGGTTTATATAAACTCTTTAGTGGAGAATTAGCTGAATTTTATGATTTAAGCTATAGTGATGGGGAAATTGCTCTGTTCGTGTATAATAGAAGAGACGATTAGTATGTTATAGTTAATACGTATCGGCTAAAAAAATATTCTAAATAAAACAAGCAGAGTATGATTCTTTCCGTGGTTATACCATGTTACAACGAAGAGAAGACAATAGAGCAAATTGTGAAAAACCTTGAACAACTTGATTTGGGAAGAATTGAGAAGCAGCTTATTATTGTTGATGATGGATCAGGCGAACAAACAATAAGTTTATTGAAGAAGATTGAGCAAAGGCATCTAGTTGTCTACTTGAAGGAAAACAAGGGCAAGGGGTTTGCTCTTCGTAAGGGGTTCAAACACGTATCAGGAGATATTGTAATCATTCAAGATGCTGACTTGGAATATGACGTTAATGATTATACAAGTTTAATTAAGCCAATAGTTGAAGGAAGAGCAGATGTTGTTTATGGTTCTCGGTTTTTAACGAATAACAAGGAAAATGAATTTTCAAAAGGTGTTAAGCTTCTAACAAAGATAACCAACTTGTTGTATGGAACGAAGCTAACAGATGAGGCAACATGTTACAAAGTTTTTAGGTCAGATATACTTAAAGATTTAGATTTAAGATGTGAAAGATTTGAGTTTTGTCCGGAGGTTACTGCAAAAATCAGCAAAAAAAATATTCAAATAAAAGAAATACCAATTAACTATAATCCAAGAACAAGGGATGAGGGAAAAAAAATAAAATTCAAGGACGGGATTGAGGCTCTTTGGACACTAGTTAAATATAGGTTTTTATAAAGTTAAATTATGTTTAGTAGCATTATTTTTTTTAGCACTGTAGTTTTGGGCTTGGGATATTCCTTGATAGAAGTATTAAAGATCAAGAAACAAAATAATTTGGAAAGAGGGTTTCTGTACCTTGCCGCTGGACTTGGGGCGTTACCTATTTTAATCATTTTTTTGAATCTAATCAGAATTCCTCTTCGGTGGGAAATTTTTTTGTTTATAGGCTTAGTCGTGCCAATAATAAACCTGATTAGCAGAAAAAAAACAAAGAAGTTGTTTAGTTATTCTCTTGAAAAAAACAAATACTTTTGGGCAATAATCATTTTGACGATCTTCATGTTTTCCATGTATGTCTATGGTTCTTTTATATATCCTTACCTCGAAGACTATGATCCTTATGTCCATGCAGTTGGAGTTGAATATGTATCTCAGAATCATACGTTTTCTCTAAGTTTTGACCCAACGACCTTTCGAAGAACCTATTTAGAACCATACCCACCAGCATATGACGCATTATTGGGGGTTGCTCATCAACTGAACAATTCAATGACCTGGACACTGAAGTTTTTTAATTCTTTAATTATTACCCTGACGGTTCCGCTCTTTTATCTTTTCTCTTTATCAATTTTCAAAAAAAAGAAAAAAGCCGTCGCAGGCACTGCGATCATTTTTGCCATGCCATTTATGGGTCATTTTATATGGGCCCAATCATTAGTCATCCCTTTGTTTTTTTGTTGTTTTTATTTTTTGATGAGTGCAAAAGAAAATAAAAACTTTTTGTATTTATCAATTGTTTCACTTGCAAGTATTTATGTCACACAGCCATCAGCCGCTTTTATTTTTACAATAATGTTACTTTTGTATTGGACAGTTAGTTTATTTTATCGGCAAAATACCAGTTTTTTGAAAAAAGGAGACAATGATTTAATTATTACCGGTCTTGGTGGTGGGCTCTTGGCACTAGCCTTTTATTGGCTACCTATATATTTTAAATATGGTTATATTTATTTGTTCAAAGGTATCGGAATGTTTCATGGTTTGTTTGCAGTAAATGCAGAAACATTACTAACCGACGCGTCAAGTGGTGATAAGTATGATCTGCTGGATTATTTCTTTTCTGTTTCACAGATGGGTATTTTGCAGGCACCAGGTTGGGGCCCAGTTGTTTTCTTGTTAGTTGTAGTTTTTATAGTGATAACTAGTATTCGTCCCAAGAAATTAAATAAAAACTATTTATTGATTGTTATGCTTGTTTGGTTGATCTTTGGGATTTTGGGGACACTGGGTAATTCATTACCAATACGGTTATTTCCAAATAGATTTTGGGTTTTTCTTGCTATTCCAACAGCAATACTAGCAACAGAAGGTTTATTTCTGCTACTTGGTTGTTTGAAAAACAAAAAAGACCTAAAATTTCATCTTGTAACGTTTGTGGCTCTTGGTGTTTTCTGTACATCGTTTCTTCCCTTTCTTAATGTTCAAACTTTGTGGTGGCCAGGGGGGATAATTTGGGACGATTGGAAAGATTTGCGTAGTCATCTTTGGATAAAAGATAACATTCCACAAGATTCAAGGGTTTTTAATGTTTGCTCTACTCAGCGAAAGGTTGTGGCTTACAATATGGAATCAGAGGTATTGAATAATGAGATAATTACTTTTCAACAAGAAATGCAGAGCAAAGAAAAAAAGGTTGTTGTAGGGGAGTTGAGGTTTTTGATTGACAAATACAAATATGACTATATTCTGCTAGACAAGACTGCACAGCATAGAGAAAATGGCGTTTTTGTTCCCAATAAAATGATCAACTATTGTACTAATCCCGATACAATGGTTTACAATGATATATATGAAAGTATAATACACAATGAAGCTTTTTCCTTAGAGAGAAACTTTAATGATCGTATTTACCTATTTAAATATGTTGGACAAGAAAAATAGAATTACAAAACAAAAAGAGTTTGACCAGTTTTTCGGCAAAGAGTTCAAACAAAAAAAAGGCCAAAACGTGGCCGGTAAATTTGTTATTTTAAAATGTTTTGACAACGAAACCGAGGACACACGCTTTGCTTTTGTTGTTTCCAACAAAGTGGACAAAAGAGCAACACACAGAAATAAAATAAGAAGACAACTACGTTCTATTATTAGAGACAATGCAAGTTGCTTAAAGAAAGGCAAAGACTGTTTGATCATAATTAAACCAAGTATCAAAGATAAAGAGTTTATTGATGTTGAAAAAGAGTTCACACTACTACTCAAAAAAGTAAAACTTATATGAAGTCAAAATTATTAAAATATTATCCTAGGTTCGTTGCCCTAAAAGCAATTCGCTTATACCAAAAGACCCTGTCGTTTGATCATGGACCACTAAAGGAAATGTTTCCTGGCGGTTTTTGTAGATACAATCCCACGTGCTCTATGTATGGTTATCAAGCAATTGAAAAACATGGAATTATCAAGGGAGGATTCTTGGCAGCCTGGAGAATAATTCGTTGTAATCCATGGTCCAAGGGAGGAAATGATCCGGTAAAATAGATTTAAAATAATAAAGTCGACGTTCAGAGGAGCGTCGACTTTTGTTTATATTAGCAAGAGTGCCAAACCGAAACCAAAGACGAAAGAACCTACAGAAGATGCTAGAAAGACTAGTGTCCGTAGATTTCGTGACCGTTTCCTGAAAAGTGAGTTTACACTCACCATGAGCAACAGGTTTGAAATTACGAACATGGTCAGTGGGATCAGTAGGCAGAGTGAACACTGGGGAACTAGGTATTCCAAAGCAGACATAGCAAGTTACTTTCTGAAGATCTTATGGTACAGGTAGACGCAGAGCACTACCAATGCCATTAGACCGAGAATTTTGAAGATGTGGCTAAAGAACCACATGAAAATCATCAAGACAATATTGATGATCAGCACTACCAGTGCAGCAACGAGCAACGAGACAGCCACTTTGTAGAACATTGGCCAGTTAGGAATGTCGAAACGCTTGATCTTGCCACTCATGATGATGAGCCAAAAGATCAGCGCTAGGACAAGTTCCAAGATGAGAATGTTCTGCCAGTTCAAATGTTCCATTTATTACCTACTACAATTCAGAGCATCAACTCTGGGTACGTAGCAACCCTATTTAGAACATAATAATTTATCATCAAAAGACATTTTTGTCAATACAAAAAGTCTGAAGATTAGAGAATCTTCAGACTTGTATTTGACTCAGTTGAGCGACTTGAATTTGTTCCAGAGGAACAGAGCAGCCGCAACCAAAACAATGAGACCGATGAACCACATCAAGCTCTTGAGAAGATAGACCAGTAGGAACCAGCCGACCGCCATCAGCGCAGTGAGGACAAGGGCTGGCTTCCAGGCCACTTCCTTGTGCCGCACGAACTTGTAGAAGGCCCACGCACCCGCGTAGACCAAGAGGAGTAAAGTCAGAGTTCCAGGCATAAGTACCTCCTTGGTTGCCCATTGCTTCAGAACAGTATACTTTAACTTGTTTTAGTAACTTTGTCAAGGGGGATAAAAGGTATGTTTATAATAAAAAGAGTGCAATCTGTGATAAGATTGCACTCATATTTTCTAATTAGCTAGTCAGTTGACTAGCGACCGACTACTCGGAGTCGGGAGCGGACGCGCTGGGCGCCGCGGGAGCGGTGGCCGGAGCCGCCGTCTCTTCCGCGATACCGAGCACCTTCTGAGCCGCTTCGACACCCACATTCTTGATGAGGTCGGTGACGAACGCCTTGGCGTTGTCAGCGGTCATGCCCTGATCCTTCTCCAGACGCGAGGCGCCGGCGTTGATCAGGTGCAGGATAGCTTCCACTCCGCCCTTGACGGCGGTCTCGGCCAGGTCACCGGGGACCAGACCGTCAGTGAAGCCGTCGATCGACTTCGCGAAGCCCATGGCGGTCGCGTACTTCTCGGTCATCGCCGCCAGGGTGGTGGGATCACCGAAGACCGTCATGTCGGCACCATTGATCATGGTACCCAGAGCCGTCGCCTGTGCGATCCGGATATCCTTGTCGGCCTCGATACGAGCCAGGGCGATCTGCAGCTTGATACCCGCCTCGCCGAACTCCTGGGTCTGCTCGAGAGCCGCACGGTCAACCAGGACCTGTGCCTTGTTGACGGCGACCTGCTTCTCGGCCACCTCGACCGCGATCATCTCGCTGGCCTTGGTAACCGCGACCTGCTTCTCGGCCACCTGGACCGGAACCATGTCAACGGCCTTCTGACCTTCGGCCTTCTTGGTGAGACCGACCTGCTCTGCCTCGGCCGCCTTGACCTTGGCATCGTAGTCCGCCTCGGACGCAGCCTTCTGGCCGTCGGCGATCGCCGTGAGGCGGTAAGCCTCAGCATCGGCATCACGCTTCTCGGTCACGTACTTGGTCTCCGCGGCAGCGGAGGCTTCGATGACCTGCGTCTCCTTCACACGTTCGGCAGACTTGACCGCTTCCACGGTCTTGACCTGCTGATCGGCTTCCTCGCGCTTGGCTTCGGCCTGCAGCCTCTTCTCTTCGGCCGCAGCACGCTTTTCTTCTTCGTCCGCGATGGCGATCTGCTGGTTACGCAGAGCGATCTCGGCAGCCTGGTCACGACCGACCTCGGCCAGTCGAACGGCCTTCTCGCGATCTTTGTCGGCGACCTCACGAGCCTGTTCGGCTGCGATGATCTCCTGATCCTTCTTGCGATTGGCGATCTCGACCAGCTGCTCCTTGTTGACGTTTTCGAGATCGACCTGACGGTCCTTGGCGATCTCGCGCTTGGCGACTTCCTCTTCCTGCGCCAGCTCGAACTCCTTGGCCTCTCGATCTGCCTTGGAGCTCGCCAGACGCTTGTCCTTCTCCAGGATGGACTTGGCCTGCGCGCGCTCGAGTTCCTGACCGTAGAGAGCCTTGTCGGTCTCCACGTTCTTCTGCTCGATTGCGAGCTCGGACTGACGATTGATCTCGTTGGTCTCGACCAGGTTCTTCTGGATGATCTCCGCCGCACGGCGCAGACCAGGGGCGTTGAACACGTTGTTCTTGTCCAAGCCTTCCATGTTGGTCTGGTCCAGCTGGGAGATCGTTACCGACTCCAGCGTCAGACCGTTGTGGGCCAGGTCCGTCGCGACCGCTTCCTTCACCTGACCGGCGAAGGCATCACGATCAGCGTGGAGCTGATGGAGTTCCGACTTGGCAGCCACGTCACGCAGGGCGTTGACGAGCTTCTCCATGACCAGGTCTTTGATCTTCTCGGCATCAGTCGCTCGATCACCGAGCGAACGCGATGCGTTGGTCACCTGCTCCTTGTCGGCTTCCACCTTGATGTAGAACTCGGCCGACAGATTGGCACGCAGGTTGTCTTTGCAGATCAGCGCGTCATGTTCCTTGCGGACCACGTCGAGACGCATCGACTGCAGACTGACTTCGATCACCTGGTGAATGACCGGGATAACGAGGCAACCTCCATCGAGGACCACCTTCATCCCGCCCATACCAGTACGGACCAGGGCCTGGTTGGCCTTGGTTTTGCGGTAGAGCTTCGTGATGACGACGACTGCACTCAGCCCGACCAGAGAGATAATACCGATCACCAGCATGATGATCTGACTACCACCTCCCATCTCGAATCCTGGGATGAGTGCCGGCCCGAGGAACGGGAACAGCACCAGTACGAACGACACCAGAGCCCAAATTGCGATCAGTCCCATGAAAACCTCCTTGGTTTGTTGTTTGGGGGACTACTAACTACTAACAGCTTCTCGAACAGCACTATGGAAATTAGAGATCCAACAGTAGTTCGGCCGGCGCTTTACGGACCTGGAGCTTTTGCTCCTCCTTGCGCCAACCATGTATCAGTACTTTGTCATGCTTCTTGAGAGGCTGACTTGTATCAGTGTTGTGAGCGCGTTGCTCGATCAGCGAGCCGTTGCCATCATACACCTGAATGAATCCGGTCTGCTTCGCAGTATCGAAGTCATACAGAACTGTACCGATTTTGCCGGCTAGTTCGCGTTTGCTCTTGATCGAACTCTCATAACTTGGCAGCAGTCGCCCGATCAGGCGAGCAAACGACCCAGTCATGAAAAAGGCTCCGAAGAAAGCCAATCCATAGGAAACCAGACCATAGATGGCCGCGACTCCCAGGATGGGCTTGGTGATGATCAGTGCGATTACACCAATCACCGAAAATGTGAACAGGAATGTCATGATGACGATGGACATCGGACACCGTCCGATTCCCAGGAGCGATAGAATGCTCTGGAAAAAGTGGTGTTCGTGTTCCATTTCGTGACCAACATCGTGGTCGTGTTCGAAGTCGTGATCGATATCATGATCGATATCGAAATCGTGGTCGATGTCATGGTCAACCGCCGCTTCGTGCTCTCCGAGCCCGAGCAATGCGATAACCAGGAACATCACGCCGAGGATAAAAGTACAGAAGTACCCTACCCCGTACCACAAGAAAAACTCCGAACCCACGATGCTGGCGATGGGAAGGCTGAAAGCCAAGTTTGCCAGCATTTTTATCACCTCCTAGTGAATTGTTTTTTACTCGCTGGAACCATCTTCGAGCCGCTTGGGCTCTTCGACGGGTTTGGCAGGAACCGGAGCTCTCTCCTCGGGGGAGAAAGAACGGGATCCGAGCGTCTCGAACGTGGGAGCAGACAGCAGAGCCTTCGCTCGGCTGGACCCTTCCACGCCACTGCTCTCGCCACTCGGCAGAGCGGCCTGCGCTTTCAGTCCGGTCAGAACAGCTTGTACACTGCCCTCATCGAGCTGATCACGGATCGTGAGATCCATCTGCATGCCGTCCAGATCATCGATCAGGTCCTTGGCATCCAGCGCATGGGTAGCACCCTGGATCTGTCGAACCGTCGCATCGAACTGCGCCTTGGGGCTGTCCAGGTCGAAGCTGTCAAAGGACTTCTGAGCCGTTTCTCTCAACGCGTTGATGCGCTGAAGCTCCTTGAGGTCCTCGACGTGATTGAGTCTGGCCTTGACTTCTTCCGCATTGGTGCGGAATCGCAGGATGTTGCCGTTGGCGGCCTGCTTGAGAGACTCGAACTGAGTAGCCAGTCCCTCGAGGCGACTTTCTGCCGTCACGATCTGCTGAGCCACACGATAGGCTTCCGCGTCCTTCTTCTGGGACTGGAGAGCACCGGCGGTTGCCCGCAGCCTTTCGAGCTGCAGAATCGCCTGTTCCAGTTCCTGACGCTTCTGTGCGGCCAGAGCCATGCTCTGTGCCACGCCATCACGCTGGGCTTCGAGACCCTTTGCCATGTTGCGAGCACTGTCATCCAGGTTCGCCTCATTCTGTGTATCCTCTCCGAGGATCCATGTCATGAGCCTTTTAAAGAGAGTCCTTCGCACACCTTTCGAACTCGCCATGATACACCTCCTGTGTTTTGGCTTGTTAAAGTACCACCTTACATCATCTGTATAAGGATTATAAGGAACTGCTTATTTCACACATTTGAAAAAGTTTGTCAAGGTTGAATGGCATATTTAACTTAAATTTAGACAAAAAGCGAGCACTGGTACTTTGGTCTAGTTTTGCATTAATAGCACAAGGTGATAAAATTGAATTATAAACTAAATTTTCACAATTATTTATGATTCTGGGTAGACAGGTCGCACACAACACAATAATTCACCTTACTGGTAAACTGGTAAGTTTAGTTTTGGGTCTTGTTTCCATTGGTATTATGACTAGGTATTTAGGCCAAGAAGGTTTTGGCTTCTATATTACTGTTACAGCCTTTTTACAATTTTTTGGCATACTTGTTGATTTTGGTTTAAGTCTTACTACCATTCAGATGATCTCCAAACCTGGAGTCAAGTTGAGCAAACTAATGAATTCGATCATGTCACTTCGAGTGATTTCATCTTTTGCATTTCTTGCCTTGGCCCCAATTGTTATTTGGTTCTTCCCTTACAACAACTATATTAAATGGGGAGTTTTGGTAATGGTGTTTTCATTTTTTTGCATTAGTTTGATCCAAACACTTACCGGAGTTTTTCAACAAAAATTAAAAATGCTTGAGGTAACCTTGGCTGAAGTTGTTGGCCGAGTTTTATTGGTTGTACTTGTGGCTCTCGGAGCAATGTGGGGCAAAGATATTTATTGGATTTTCGCAGCCATTACAGTCGGTAGTGTTTTGAACTTGCTGATAGTCTTGCTCTGTTCCAGAAAATATATCAAGTGGCGTTTTGAAATTGATTTACAAATCTGGAAAGAAGTTTTGACCCGCACCTGGCCTATCGCTTTGTCTATTTCTTTCAATCTTATTTACTTGAAAATGGACATTCTGATTTTGTCTCTCACAAGAACACAAGCCGAAGTTGGTTTATATGGTGCTACATATAGAGTGATCGATATCCTGACAATGTTGCCCGCAGTTTTTATGGGAATTGTCTTGCCAATTGCTACTAAACTTTTTCTAGAAAAAAACAACAAAGACCTAAAACAGTTATTACAAAAATCTTTTGATACACTGATGATCTTCGCAGTTCCAATTGTTCTAGGTACAATGATAATTGCTAGTAAGGTTATGACTTTGGTTGCCGGAAACGACTTTGCTCAGTCAGGGCCGATTCTAAAAGTGTTGATTTTGGCGTCAGGTGCAATTTTTGCAACAACTCTATTTGGCTATGGCGTCGTTGCGGTTAACAAACAAAAATCAATGATGTGGGGCTACTTGACTACGGCCGTTTTGACCATGATTGGTTATTTGATTTTTATCCCAAGCCATGGTTATTGGGGAGCTGCCTGGATGACCGTGTTTAGTGAAGTGATGGTGCTGCTTTGGACAGCTTATGTAGTTTACAAGACAGTGAAATTCTTCCCTTCGTTTACAGTTTTGATGAAAGCTCTTGTTTCTGCTTTAGTTATGACTGCCGTCTTGTTTTACCTTCCGGAAATACACGTTCTGTTTATGTTAATTATTGCCGTTGTTATATATTTCCCAGCCCTATATCTGTTGGGTGGGATCAAAAAACAAACAGTTAGTGATTTAATAAAACTCAAGTAAAAAAATAAGTTAAATTTTATGTTTAGAGAACCAATCCAGGAAACAACTACGGAGATGCCAATTGTTCCAAATAGTCCAATGTATCAAGAACTCAAAACCAAGAGTGCTGATGAACTAAAACAACTTCGACCCGAGGATCTTGCTGCTTTGGCAGAGGATTTAACAGAAGTGATGCAAGCAACAAATGACAGAGAGGGAATTCATGGTGGTAGCATGGACGGAACTCGTCATATGAAATATGAGGACAAAGAGGGAAACACTTGGATGGCCAAGGGTTATCCAGCAGAAAGACTTCATAGAGCGCTAGCTGACGAATTTGTTTCGGGCATGGCAGGCAAGTTGGGTCTTTCAACAAGAATGGAAGCCAAGACTGGCGTTATTGATGGAGAGTTTCGAGTGTTGGTTAAATGGGCAGAAACCACCGGTTCACTTTGGGACGAATTGGATGGTAACTGGGACAACCCAACTTCTTTTGTTGAAAAATTAACAGAAACTGAAATATTACAAATCGCCCAAGAACAAGTTTTGGACTGGTTAACTTCAAATCACGACCCACATTTGGGACATTTCTTGCGAAGAGAAGAGGGTGGTTTCGTCTGTATCGACAAAGCTCAGGCATTTAAATATATTGGAGACAGAGACGAAGAACTTTCAACTGAATATAATCCAAATGGACCAATCAATGGTTTTCACAACCTCAACTATAAACCAGCTTATAATGTTGTCTTACCGAGAGTAGCAAACGGCAAGTGCGCAGTATCTATTGATCAATGCTGGGAAGCTGTCCAAAAAGTTATAGACAAAGTAGAAGCAGTTGATGACAATGAATACGCTGAGTCAATTGAACCATATGCAGCTTTTCGATTTGATGTTATTGATAGCCGAGAAGACGAGAGACGTGGAGTAGACAGAAAAAAGTTTATGAAGTTGGCAGTTGATCGCAAAAAAAACATTCGAGCAGCTTTTGAAAATATGTATCAAGAATTGATGCAAGGGAAAGAGAAGAAAGAGGCTGCTGCGTAAATCAAAATATGTTATTAACAACTTTAATCTTTATCCAGGTATTCTTAGTTGGTGTTTTGGCATGGAAAAATATCAACTGGGCAATAACCTTGGTGATCACCTTTGTTCCGGTCTATTTGATCAGATTAAATTTTTGGTTTTTGCCAGTGACCGTTCTCGAACTATGGATTGGGGTGATTTTTCTAGTTTGGTTGCTCAAGGTGTTTAGGGAAAAGCAGAAGATAACATTCTCCAATTACAAATGGTTAGCCTTTTTCTTTCTGGCCTTGGCGACCGTAGCTATCTATTTTTCCGCTGACAAGGTTGCAGCCCTTGGTTTATGGAAGGCTTACTTCATTGAACCATTTTTGTTCTTTATAGTTGTTATCAATTCAGTCAAAACCAAAAAAGATTGGCAAATGTTAATCAAGGCCATAGGATTATCAGTTTTTGTTGTTGCAATTCCAGCTATTATTCAAAAGTTTTATCCAGTTGGTATTAATAATGAGTTCTGGGCAGCCGAAGAAACCCGTCGTGTTGTGTCTTGGTATGGTTTTCCAAATGCAATTGGTCTATACCTGGCACCAATAGCCGTTTTCTTCTGGGGTTACTTTATAAAAGATAAACAAAAACACTGGGATAGATTGTTTGCGCTTGCAGTTGTTAGTTCCTCTGTTGCAGCAATTGTTTTTGCCAAGTCAGAAGGTGCCTTGGTCGGCCTAGTTGTTGGAATTGTCTTTGTAACCTTCTTTTCTGGGCACAAAAACTTACAAGCATTGACTGCTGTAGGTGTACTAGTTGGAATCTTTATAGTTTTGTTCACCCCCGCTTTGTCAGACTTTGCCAAAACAAAAGTTTTGCTTCGCGATCACTCAGGTCAGATTCGGCAGCAGCAATGGAAAGAAACGTGGACCATGCTGGGAAGCGACAAAATTGTTACAGGTTCTGGTTTGTCGGGATATCAAGCAGCAATTGAACCATATCATCAAGAAGGCATTTGGCTGCGGGACTATGACGATCCCAGGTGGCTAGACAAAGTTCTGTTTGACGAGACAGTTCGCTCGCAATATTGGCAACCAACAGAGGTTTACATGTATCCGCACAATATTGTTCTCAACTTTTGGACAGAGTTAGGATTGTTCGGATTGATTTTGTTCAGTTTGCTTACAATTAAATATTTTTACAACATTCTTCGAATTAATTACGACGAAAATAAATACTTTTACATACTTATATCTGGATCAATGATAGCCATACTTATTCACGGATTAGTTGATGTGCCATACTTCAAAAATGATTTAAGTTTATTTTGGTGGTTACTGTTGGCGATGAGTTGGATCTTGGTTAAAAATAAAAAAATACATAAAACACACTAACTTTATTTATATGGATAGACGAGGATTTTTCAAAAAAATGGCTGGAGCCGGTAGACCGCAACCAGCCGAAGAGATTGAATTGCCACAGAAAAAAGGAAAAGAACTTGGTGGTGAAAAACACGAGGGTGACAAGGGTGACAAGGAGCAGTATGCGAGCAGGGAGGTCGAGTATGAAGAAGAGTTGGACGACTTTCAAAGACTTTTGCAAAAAAAAGTTAATCGTAGAAATTTTTTAGCTAGACTTTTTGCTGCTGGTACAGTTATTACTGGAAGTGGTGTTCTTTGGTCATTTGCAAAAAACAAAATGGAAAAAGGACAAGCAGAACAAGAAAATTTGAAAGTAGAAAAAGAGTTATTAGGATTTGTGGACGAATTAAATGCCTATGTTCAAAAAGAGTTATTGAAAAAACACGGCAACAGAAGATTTCGACGATCAATTGAAGACACTGACAAGATGAGAGCAGAGTTTATGCAAAACTATTCCGAACGTGTACTTGAGAAACTCAAACAAGCACAACAACTCGATGGATTTGTGGCTCGAAAAAAACATGTAATCATCAAAGATATTTTTCAAGCTCTAGACAAAACGGATAGCTTGGCCGTTTATTATAAAAGCCTTGCCGATAATCCCAAAAAAGGAGCAGAGATTACCAAGAACGCTGGTATTGAATTCAAGTGGAGAATGGTTCGTCAAAGAACAATTGCTAGTGACTATTTACCCACCTCAAAAGAAATCGAGGACATGGATATCGATCCTAGGGATCTCCAAACAAAGTATGCTCAAGAGTTTTCAGCATCCTCGGCAAGAAATAGTGCGAAGAGGAAACCTGCCTGGTTATCCATGGGAAAACAAAAAGCCTTTAGACGATTACTTGACGATGAAGAGGTGCGTCAGCTTTTGTCAGACCCAGAGCAGAAACTAACGTTGGCCGAAGCATATTCAGCGATAAAAGCTGCTATAAAAAGAGTGGACAGCGACAAGGATATTGAAAAGCAGAAACTAGCCGTTAGAGATGCATTGAAGTTTAGACAGGCCTTTATGAAGAAAGAATTAGTTGGGGAGAAAACTCAAACTTTCATTTCTTTTACTCACCAAGGAGATAAAGAGCTTCGATTCAGCACCTCAGGACAAGAGGTCTTGCTTGCAACAACTGGAATAGAGGGCAGGCCACAAGCAAAACTAAAAGAAGATGGTACTGGTGTAGTCGGATTAACTGGTAGTGATGTGCCTGAGGCTGCAATTAGCGCCAGAAAAAAAATACAAGAAGCTATTGAGTGCAGCGATGGTCAGACGGCTGTGTATTTTAATACGCATGGATCAGAACAAGGATTACTTTTTAGTTCCAACCAACCAACTCATCCCGAGAAAGTTAGATTGAGCAATGAGGAACTAGCCAAATCATTGGTCAAACGAGCAATAGAAAAAGGCAAGGACAGTTTAGGAGACATGATTATGTTTATAGACTCTTGTTACAGTTATGATTATTCCCAAATTCTTGCAGAGGCAATTAAAAAAGTTTACGAATCAGAAACTGGGCAGTCATTTGTTGGAGTGAAGTTACCAACAATTGTAGCTTCAACTCAAGAAGGGAGTGCTTCATACGGCGAAGTTTTGGCTCGCCCACTTGCCTGGAATGAACAATCAATTGCTGATGCGGGTAGGTTGTCTGGAGAATTTTTATTGAGAAGAATACAACCATACGGTTACCCATATGGTGATTTAACCATTTTTGATGAAGACATTTCTGGTCAATGGGGAGAAGTTGCACGCACCGCGAGCGTTGATCAGCAAGTGGCATAAATAACAAATTATATAAAATAAATATATGTTAAATATTGGTGACAAAGCACCATTGAGTATTAAAGTTCTTGATGAAAAAGAAAACAAAGTCAGTTTGAATGATTTCAAAGGTGAATACATCGTTGTCTATTTTTATCCAAAAGACAGTACCCCTGGATGCACCAAGGAATCCTGTGACTTTCGCGATCTCAATTCAGAAATTGAAAAACTGGGAGCCAAAATCATTGGCACAAGCAAAGACAGTCTTGCTTCTCATGAAAAATTCAAAACAAAACATAAACTTAATTTCGAACTTTGGTCAGACCCCGAGCATAAACTGATGGAAGCCTTTGGATCTTGGGGCAAAAAGAAAATGATGGGTCGTGAATATATGGGAACCATTCGTTCAACCTTTATAATTGATCCCAAAGGGAAGATCGTTCATGTTTGGGACAAAGTCAAAGTTCTTGGACATGTCGCAGATGTTTTTGAACAACTAAAACAGCTAATCAAATAGTATGACCATCCAAGAATTAACAAAATTGATTATGGCCCAGGCTGAAGCAAAAGGCTTTGGGACAAAGCCAGAAGAAATCAACGTTTCAGAGAAGATGGCACTTATCCATTCAGAGGTTTCAGAAGCATTTGAGGCGTATAGACACAAAAACATTGATGGCAAGGACGGCTTCAAAGAGGAGCTTGGAGACATAGTTCAAAGAGTTTTACACCTTTGTGGCATATTTGAAATTGACATAGAACAGTCAATTTTAGGCAAATTAGAGTCCAACCAAGATCGAAACTGGGATTGGGATCAATTAAATGAGAAAAACGTGTAAATTTATAGCAGGGGGGTTGACAAAGTTAAAAAATTAGTATATTATGTTCTCGAAGTTTGTAAGTTAATTTGTTAGTTCTATTTTCACTTAGAAAATATTATCTGTTCTATGGGAAAGGTCGTCTTACAAGCAGTTTAAAATTAAAGCAACAACAACTTATGGCAACAAAATTATTTGTTGGAAGCTTACCATTTAAGACTACTGATGAAGAGTTAAAACAACTTTTCGCAGAGGCAGGTAATGTAGTTTCAGCTAACATTATCACTGACCGAGAAACAGGTAGATCAAGAGGTTTCGGATTCGTAGAATTCGACGCTGACGAAGATGCTCAAAAAGCAATCGAAATGTTCAATGGTAAAGAGCTTGACGGTCGTGAGATCGTAGTAAACGAGGCTCGTGCAAAACAATAGATCAATATAGATCAAAAAAGAAGAAGCTGTGAATTTATTCACAGCTTTTTTGATTTCTTTATAAAAGCAAAAAGTAAGTGGACGGAGTTCATATTTTTTCAACAAAAAGAAGAAGCCGTGAAATTGATTCACAGCTTCTTTATTTTTTCTAATTGCGCGGAGGAAAGAGTTCAGCTCCGCAGCAGGGGCAGTAGCTCACCTGATAGGCTTGAGCCAACTTCCTCGACTCGATGAGAGCCACTTCAGTCTGGTTGTTCCAGAAGATTTTGAGCTCCCCCTGTTTCCAGTCAGGATGACTGAGCATCTTCATGCACATGTGGGCATGGGTGCGACCTTCATCATCTCCAACGCGCATCCACAGGTTCAGGCGCTCCTTGCGAAGTCGCTTGATCTTCAGAATCGCCCGCCAGTGGTCGAAACCAACTTCCTCTTCGGTCAGCTTGTCGATCTCGCACAGCACCATTTCCAGGGCGTCCGAGTCAGCGAAGCATTCTTTGAGTGCATCTGGGCTATCCACGTGATGCAGATAGCAGATCGACACTCGCCGATCTTCTCCAGGGATGGTTTCTCGAGGATCTCGCCCGATTTGGTCGAGCAGTGTCAGGAGATGAAGATCACCTTCTTTCACTTCGATGTGGATCTCCTCACCACCTTCACGAACAGCAGCGTAGGGGATGCTTGGATCAGCCGGAATACCCAATGCTGGGTTGTCAGCGTCCACGTGACCACCAGGCAAAACCAGCTTACCAAGCTCAGGCTCATAGGCACGGCGGATCATCAGGACATGAGTCCAGTCAACGACCACAGCCAGGTCCACAGCCAGAACGGTCTTCTTGCCAGTAAAGTGTTCCATTGGAACCTCCTTGCTTCTTGGGATTTTGCAACGAACTGTAGAGGATAGCATATGATTTATTTTATTTCCAGCCTCCCCATGTCACAGGAGTATTATAGTGTATTTTATACACCTTGTCAACCCCCTACCAAAATGAGGACAAATATTTGGTTAAATTTATCTAAAATGATATAATTTGCGTATATAAACAAAAAGTCTCTTTTGTGAGTTTATTTAGTATTAAAATAAAAATAATTTATGTTGCATTTTTTAGAAAACTTTTATCACCACGTTAGAAGTACACTTGTTTGGTTTATTGTTTACTTTGTTTTGCAAACAATTATTTGGATATCTCTAGGTGTGCTAGTTATTTTGTTTCCGCAAACACTATTCATTCTCGTTGCTCTATTTTTTGTATTTCTTGCGGCAATCAATATCTACTTTGCACTATTATTTATCCGTTTTGCTCACAAATTGAACAAATTAAAAGGTACACTGAAGCTTAAATAATCACTATGTCAAAAGTAAAAAAAGTTGTAATTCCAGTTGCGGGCTATGGAACTCGTTTTTTGCCAGCCACCAAAGCCCAACCAAAGGAAATGTTGCCAGTGGTTGATAAACCAGTTGTGCAGTATGTGGTTGAAGAATGTGTTGCTGCAGGAATGGAAACAATTATTTTAGTTACCGGTAGTGGCAAAAGAGCGATTGAAGATCATTTTGGATACAATTACGCACTACAGGCCCACCTGAAAAAGGTAGGCAAAGAAGCCCAAAGACAAGAAATAAAGAATATAGCCAACATGGCCAAGTTTGTTTATACAAGACAAAGGCCTGTTTATGGCAATGGGGTTCCTGTTCTTGATGCCAAAGAGTTAATTGGCGATGAACCCTTTGCGGTTGTCTGGGGCGATGATATTTGGAACTGTAAGAAGCCAAGACTAAAGCAGTTAGTTGAGGTTTACGAAAAATATGGAGATCCAGTTATTACAGCTATACCGATAACAAAGGCAGACACCAGCAAGTATGGAGTTATTGGTGGTATTGATTTAGGGAATGGCGTTATAGAGGTAAACAAATTAATTGAAAAGCCTGGTCCAGAAAAAGCACCGTCCCTTATTGGATCAGTTGGTGGATATATCCTGACTCCAGATATTTTTGAACACTTGGAGCAAACCAAGGTTGGTAAAGGTGGTGAGATATGGTTGGTTGACGCTATCGCCAAACTAATGAAGAAACGTCCAGTTTACGCCAAGATAATTGAAGGTGATTACTATGATACAGGCAATCCGTTGGCATACTTAAAAGCAAACGTTGAGTTGGCTTTGACTAGAAAAGATTTGAAAAAGGATTTCAAAAAGTATTTAAAAAAACTTGATTTGTTAAAATAAAAACAATATATGCAATTTAGAAAATTAAGAATTTTGCTTGTTCTGTTTCTTGCTTTGGGGTTAGTTTTTGGATCAACCGCTTGTACCAAGGGAGGTAATTCAGGCGCAAGAAGCGCATACAAAAGCGAAACTTTAGTTTGGTGGAGAGTTTGGGACAATTATTATCAAGTTGACGACATCATCACCGCTTACCGAGCGATGCATCCAAACGTTCGAATTGAGTATAGAAAATTACGCTATGACGAATACGAACAAGAGCTTCTTGAAGCCTTGGCTGAAGATAGAGGTCCAGATATTTTTTCAGTGCATAATACCTGGATTCCTCGTTACCAGAGCAAAATATTACCTTTCCCAGACAGAACCAAAATTCCTATTAAGTATATAAAGGGGAGTATCAAGAAGGAAGAAGTCGTGGAGTTCCAAATCAATAATGTTTTTACCCCAAATCAGGTTCGAAAATCATTTCTTGATCCAGTTGCCGAAGATGTTTTGATGTATGATGATAATGATCTTGAAAAAGTTTACGGTTTGCCAATGAGTATGGATACTTTGGTTATGTATTACAACAAGGGATTAATGAGTAATGCGGGAATTATAGAACCAGCTACAACTTGGCTTGATTTTCAGGAACAGGTCAAAAAAATCACCAAGATTGACGAGGGAACAGGGGACCTGCTTGTTTCAGGAACTGCTCTTGGTACAGCTGATAATGTAGAACGCAATTTTGATATATTATCATTATTGATGATGCAGAATTTAGCGCCAATGATGGAGAATGGTATGGCTACTTTTAGTGAGAACCCAGATAGATTACAGGGCGTGCCACAAGCTCCAGGCTTAACAGCTCTTGAATATTATATGCAGTTTGCTTCCCCACTTTTCGAAGTTTACAGTTGGAACGACGATATGCCAAATTCTATTGAAGCCTTTGCAGACGGCAAGGTTGGTTTCCTTTTTGGCTATTCATACCATAGAGACCAGATCCAGGCTCAGTCTCCACAGCTAAACTTTGGTGTTGCTCCAGTGCCGCAGGTGGGTCAGGGACAAAAAGCAAACTACGCTAGCTATTGGGTGGAAACAGTTTCCAACAAAAGTGCAAGTTCAGAATATGCCTTCGACTTCGTGAACTTCTTGGCCAAGGAAGAAAACGCTACAAAGTATTTAGAAAAGGCTAGACGTACGACTGCACTTCGTTCTACCAAGCTAATCAATGAACATCTAGCTCAGGCCGATTTAGAAGTTTCTGCGGATCAACTGTTAACTGCTAAGAGTTGGTATCATGGACAAAGTCCATTGGTTGCTGAAGAGATCTTTGCTGAAATGATCAACACACTGCTTCGAGCAGACATAGAAGCCGAAGAAGCTCTTGAACAAGCAGCTCAAAAAGTAAACTATTCTTTGTATAGAAAATTATGAGAAAAACAATAATAACAATAGCTCTAATCCTTTTTGGGTTTAGTTTGGCTGCCCCAGCTCTTGCTGGTATTCCTTCGATAGTACCAGCTGACTGTACTGGCCAAGCGATGCTTTCTGACTGTAATCTTGATGATGTTGAAATGGCCATCGGCAACATTGCCCAGATAATATTAGGTATTACAGGTTCACTTGCCCTACTGATGTTTATGATTGGTGGGATTATGTATATCACTTCAGCGGGGAAAAAAGATCAGATCCAGAAAGCCACAAAAACACTGCGTTTCGCAGTAATAGGTTTAGCGATCGTCATGTTTTCGGGTGTAGCAATTAAATTGTTATTAAAAGTTCTAACAGGCGTCAAATAGTAAAATATAAGTTTCATATGTCAAAGTTTATAAAGACAATTACCTTAGTTAGTTTAGCCTTTGTTCTTTTGGTAATTCCGTGCTTTGATTTTGCACAAGCTGGAGACGGTGATTCTGCATTATCAACTGCATATTCAAAAATTGAAGGGCTATCGCCAGACAAAGAGTTTGTAAAAAACGACAACCTTTCAGAAATGACTGGAAAAATGATCAAGGCGGTGTTGGGGATAATTGGTTCAATCTCTTTGATAGTGTTCCTGTATAGTGGTATAATATGGATGACTTCTCAGGGAAATGAGAAGAAAATCAAACAGGCCGAAAATGGAATGATTTGGGCTGCTATTGGTTTGTTTGTCATATTTACTAGTTATGTAATGGTTAACTATGTAATTTCTAATATGGCAATTTAGTAAATTCAAGGTCGAGAAATTTAAATATAAAATTAATAATTAATTTAAAGCACATGTTACTAGACTCAAAAAAAATCAAGGTGATCACTACTATAGGTATGATCGTTTTCATGGCTTTCGCTGTTGCTCTACCTGTGTTTGCAGCTGCAAACAATGCTGCTCCAGTAGATCCATTTGGAGTAAGCGCAGTAGGTGGTAATACAGGACTAGGAAACAATGATATTCGGGACACAATTGGTTCAATTATCAAAGTTGCTCTAGGCTTCCTAGGTGTTGTTGCTATTGTGATCGTTCTAATCGGTGGTTTCAAATATATGACCGCTGGTGGTAGTGATGAAAAAGTTCAAGATGCTAGAAAGTATATCGTTTCTGGTATTATTGGTCTTGCCATCATCTTGAGTGCTTACGCAATTACCAGTTTTGTTGTTACAGGACTAATGAACGCAACTGGTTCAGGTACTCCGTAATAATCAACTTCAAGTGGGCAGGGTTACTTGCCCACTTCACATCAGTTAATTAATCTAGTTGATTGATGTGAAGTATGAAAAAAATTCTATTCGCAGTTATAATTTTTGTATTTATATTCGGTAGCCTAGCTACTCCAGTTTTTGCTCAGGGCGCAACTCCACCAGCTCCAGCCGCTGATTGTTCCAGTATTGGTGCCGGTCTGATGGGGGGACTTGAAGGTTCAGCCTGCGGCGGTGGCTTGCAGAGTGACAAAACTATTGAAGAGGTAATAGGAAAATATATCAAAATATTTCTAAACTTTTTGGGAATAGTTTTCATGATCATGATTATTTACTCTGGCATCATTTGGATGACCGCTGGTGGTAGTGCTAGTGGCCCATCTGAGAATGTGAAGAAGGCTAGGAAAACCATGATTCATGCCGCAATTGGGTTAGCCGTTACCTTGATGGCCTTCTCAGTTTCCAGCTTTGTTATAGAAAAGATAGCTGAAACATTAAAATAAAAATAAATATGTTTTATCGTATTATAATTTCTACCGTGATTGTTGCTCTGACGGTTTTTAATTTTTCAATATTTATCACCCAAGTTCAGGCTAGCGATGCAACGACCGCAGCCTTGAATGGTTTAAACGCCACTGCAGGTAATGCAGGACTTGGCACGACTGCCAAGAATCCAGCTGATGTGATAGGTAAAGCTCTTGGTGTATTGATGACAGTTTTGGGTATTATATTCCTGATCATAGTAGTTTACGGTGGCATTACCTGGATGACCGCAGCCGGTGATCCTGAGAGTGTAAAGAAAGGACGAAGTATGATTATAGAAGGAGCCCTTGGCTTAGCAGTAACTATGGCGGCCTATTCTCTCACTTACTACGTTGTAGATGCAGTAGTCAACGCTACAAAATAATTTAAATAGCAATATGAAAAGTTTATTTTTCAGTAACAGCTCCTTTATAAAAGTAGTTACAGTCGTCATTATGATGGCTATGGCTTTCTCCTTTGTTGCTTTGAACCCAGCATTTGCCGGTAATAATGCCTCAACAGGTGACAATATGCAAAGCTTACTTGGCAAAGCGGGTGATTCGATGGGGCAAGCCACAGGAGGAAAACCAAAAGCAGACATTGCAACTATAGTTGGTAATGTTCTAAAAATTATTCTAACATTACTGGGAGTTATTTTGCTTATCCTAGTTGTTTACGCAGGTTTCCTATGGATGACCGCTGGTGGTAACCCTGAGCAGGTTACCAAGGCAAAACAATACTTGGCCAATGCCGTGATTGGATTGGCTATTTGTCTTTCAGCTTATGCGATTACTGGTTTCGTAGTTGATAATTTATCAGCAGCTACAACCAATTAATCTCGTCTCTGTTTTTGTGATCGTAAGTATTTAAATAAAATATAATTATTAATAAATTGAGTCTAGTATGAGAAATATCGTAAGCATTTGCTTAGTTGTTGCTTTCATTGCTCTTTCAGGTTTTGCCTTTACAGCAGAAACAAGTTTTGCTGCAATGGGCAATCAAAGTTTGCTGAATTCAAACAAGGTAACAACTTTGAATAATGTCGCAACTACAGCAGGAGTGGAAACATCAACGCCATTGACAACGATCGTTGGTAATATCATCAAAATCATGTTAACTTTGCTTGGTATCATTGTTCTTATTTTGATCATCTATGCAGGTTTTCTATGGATGACCGCTGGCGGTAACCCTGAGCAGGTAGACAAGGCCAAACAGTGGCTAACCAATGCAATTATTGGTTTAGCTATTATTCTAGCAGCCTATGCAATCTCTGGATTTGTTATCGACAACTTATTCGCAGCTACTGGTACAACCTAAAGAATTCGAACGAAATAAAAAAGTTCCCCTCCAAGCATGGATTAGGGGAACTTTTTGTTTTGGGTCGCTAGACCCAATGAAAGGAACAGCGATTCTGAAAAATATTGAATTTATTCTTTGACTAGGTTTTTGAACTGTTCAACTAGATCAACCGGAGTTGGGTCTATACTGTTGATCAGTGCTAGATAGTAAGATGTCCATAGTCCTATTGATAAACTTACTAACATTTTGAAAAAGGGTGATCCTTCTGGCATAGTGATGATCTCTGTGTTTAATTTGTCTCCCAGAATTGATTTTAGAACCTGCATTCTTTTGATCGTTCGTGGGTGATCATTCGGATCTTGTATAATGATATTCTTGTAATCAGCTACCAGGTTCGTAAATCCAACCATCTCATTGTGGTTTAGTTCAGGTAGAGCATTCCAGAAAGCTTGAGTTTTGCTGTTTTCATTGAAATTGATCTTCCAAACCATTGCAATATACTTCCAAACATTTGAACTATAGATAATTGGTATCTTGTTTTGGCATCTCTGTGCAAGTTCATAGCCATTTTTTTCCAGGTCAGCCATAGATTCCATTACTTTATCAATATCTGTTGAGAATTCATTTTCATCAATATTTAGAAGACCAGAGTTTTGAAAAAGTTTTAACAATGCTCCAATAATATAGCCATAAGCCATTCTTGGCTGACTGTAGTCTGGTATTTCAATGTAAGTGTAACCTTTTTCTTCTGCGATTTGCTTTAGTTTCCCACCGTGAGCAAGTATCACAATCTGTTTCATCCCCTTTTCTTCTGCTTCTGCCAACGCTGACAAAGTTTCTTCAGTGTTGCCAGAATAGGAATCAAAAAAACCGCACCAACTTTCATCCACGATATGTGGCAAAGTATAGTCACGGTTAATCTTTATAGGAATATAAAAAGCTGCTTTGTTAACAGCCATGTATGTTTTCAGTAAGTTCGCTGGCAAAGCAGAGCCACCCATTCCACAGAAAACAATTTTTTGAGTCTGTGAATCTATTGATGCTTCGGTTGATTGCCAAGCGTCAGTGAACTGCTTTGGCAAGTTGGCGATCACTTGATGAAGATTCTGTTTGTCAAATTGTTCTCGCAATACTTGCATAAAAACTTTTATTTTTGTTTTGTGAACTTAATTTTAACTTATCAAATTGCATCACTTTGTGCAATCAAGTTATGCACATTTTACAAAAAGTGGTGGTTTATAAGTTGCAAAAAGTCAGTCTGATACATTGGAATTTAAACGTTTGAAATTTTTGACTCAATTGTTAAACAATTTTAAAATTAATAATAATTCAATCTAAACTTGATTTTTGCAAAAATATTTGCTATTGTTTAGTTGAAAATTTAATCTAAATTTATTCATAAAGAGTCAAAAGAAAAACAAAAATCACACGATGCTTTTGACTTTTAGTTTTTATATATGAGTGGACATAGCAAATGGGCCAAGATCCATCGGCAAAAAGGTGCCGCCGATGCCAAGCGTGGCAATCTATTTACCAAACTATCAAAAAATATTTCAGTGGCAGCCAGAAATGGTGGAGATCCTGATATGAACTTTTCTTTGAAGCTAGCAGTTGATAGAGCCAAGTCTTCAAACATGCCAAAAGATAAGATTGAAAACGCCATCAAGCGTGGTACGGGTGAAATGGGTGGTGCAGTTATTGAAGAAGTGGTATATGAAGCTTATGGTCCAAATGGAATACCATTAATAATTGAGGGAGTAACCGACAACAAGAATAGAACAACTCCAGAAGTAAAGGCTATCCTTGGCAAAAACGGAGGCTCCTTAGGAGCTCAAAACTCTGTTCAGTGGATGTTTGAACGTCAAGGAGTGATCTATATCGCAAATGACAAAATAACGGACAAAGACGAGCTTACACTTGAATTAATAGACTGTGGTGCAGCTGATGTGGTTGATGAGGAGGGCGGTTTGGCCGTGTATACATCGTTCAGCGATTTTGAAAAAGTAAAAAAAGAGTTAGAAATCAAGAATATTCAACCCGAAGAAGCTCAAATTGAATGGGTTGCCAAAGACAAAGTTACGGCCGAAGAGGAAATCCAAAACAGAATTGATCGTATCGTTGATCTATTGGAAGAGCATGATGATGTTAATAGTGTTTTTACCAATCTTGAATAATTAACAATCGACAAACAGTTTATGTCTACCAAAAAGTACACAATACTTGGCGTGGACCCAGGTTATGGATTAACGGGGTTTGGTGTGATTGATGTTCAGGGAAGTAATATAGACTGTCTTGATTATGGAGTTATAAAGACTCATGCTGGCCAAGAGTTTTCTCATCGTCTAGAAGATTTGCATAACGATTTGAAGAAAATTATCAAAAAGTATGACCCAGACATTGTGGCGATTGAGGATCTATTCTTTTCCAAGAATGTGAAAACCGCAATGAAGGTCGGACACGCTAGAGGCGTTATTATTCTGACGGCAATTCAAGCCAAGAAAAGAATTATTGAATTTACGCCTTTGCAAGTGAAGCAAGCAATCACTAGTTATGGAAAAGCTGAAAAGGCACAAGTTCAACAAATGGTAAAAGTATTTTTAAACCTAAAACAAATTCCCAAGCCAGACGACGCAGCCGATGCTCTGGCCGTTGCAATTTGCGCAGCTAACTCAACGAAATTATTACAGTTAAAATAGTATGATCAAAAAAATTATAATTTTAATGCTTGTCGGGATGTTCATGATCCCTCTTTTTAGTTTTGCACAGGAACCAGAAGAGTTAGAAAAACTCCCAACATTGCAAGCAGAGGCTGGTGGTGACCGCAACGTGGTTGTCAATCATCAGATTCCTTTTTCTGCCTTGGGTTCAGTTGTCAAAAACATAGATGAAGTGGAATATTTATGGGATTTTGGTGATGGAACTTTTCGAAGTGGGAGTGAGGCTACTTATGCTTATCAAACAAGCGGAGTATATAGAGTTAAATTAACCATTTCTGGTCTGGTTAGCAGCAAAAAAATTGAAAGCATGGACGAAGTGATTATTAATGTTGATAAAGATGTGATGATTTTGATCAGTGATCAAAGTTTGGATGAAGACAAATTAAAATTAGTTCAAAACATTGCAAGCACACAAGGAACCTTGGTTGTAAATTTTCAAACGGACGAAGATGCGGTTGATTATGTTGCAGAAAAAGAGCTTGCTCAAAAGATTGTCAAAAGTAAAGAAGATATTCGCCAAGCTAGTTCAATTGTTATCTGGACAGACAACAATATTGGCTTAAATGCCTTTCTTGAAGCTGCTCAGGATTTGACCAAAAACGCAGACGACAGCCTTGGTGCACTTAGTAGTTTTGGATTTGCTGGCAAGTACATGACGGTTATAACTTCACAAAACTTTTCTGCTACCGCTAGATTGGCTCAAAGTTTATACAATCTAATTACCCCACAGTTTATTATTTTGACCCGTGAAGGTGCGGCTACGGATGTTTTCTCAAGCAATGATTTTTCTGACATTCTAGGCAAATTAAAAAATGGTGACGTTGATTATAGCTTGATTGGTCTTCACACACAGAGAGATTCTAGTCGGTTAAAGCTGACTAATTTTGTTTCATACTTCGTGGGACTAATGGTTGACGGAGGCGTTCCCTTGAACACTATTTATTTAATATTAGTATTGCCAGTGATTGCGACTATTATCGCTTTTTCCCGACAGATTGTTGGTTTCAAAGCTCTTGGTATATATACACCATCAATTGTTGCAGTTTCCTTCTTGGTGACGGGGTTGAAATACGGATTAGCATTATTTATAATGACGCTTCTGGTTGGTACGCTCGGTCGCCTGGTGGCTAGAAAAATTCGGCTATCCTATTTGCCGAGAATGGCAATAGTTTTGTCGTTAGTTAGTTTCTCTATCTTTGTTGCGTTTGTTCTTGGTGCGCACTTCAACAAGACAGGCTTACTGGAGATTTCAATTTTCCCAATCCTGGTTATGGTACTTTTGACTGAGAAGTTTATCGCTGTACAAATAGAGAGAGGTAGCAAACAAGCAGTAATGTTAGTTTTTGAAACACTGTTTTTGTCAATTATCTGTTTCTGGTTGGCAAGTTGGCAATCATTTAGAACAATTATTTTAGGATATCCAGAGTTTGTCTTGATTACATTCATTCTCAATGTATTGATTGGTAAATGGACAGGCTTGCGTTTGATTGAATATTATCGATTTAGAAAGGTTATACAAAATGTTGAGTTGGCTGAAAAAAAGTAAACCAATTTTGGGCATGAACGCCCGAAACTTGCGTTTCATTAGACCTGGAGCTACAAAAAATAAAATTGATTTGGTTGATGACAAACTGAGAACCAAAAAAGTTTTAGAAAAACACGAAGTTCCAGTACCAAGATTAATTGCGGCTATCAAGAACCGTAAGGAGTTTTATAATTTCGATTGGACCGATTTGCCAAAGAGTTTTGTGTTGAAACCAAACAGAGGTCTTGGTGGTGAAGGTATTGTTGTGACTTTTGGAAAAAAGAAAAACGGCAAATGGGTTTTGCCACTGAATAGAGATGCCAGTTTACAAGACATTGTCTTGATGGTTTCCAATATTCTGGACGGTGATTATTCCAAAACGAATGTGCCAGACATAGCTTTTTTTGAAGAAAGACTAAAGATTCATCCAACCTTTAAATTATACTCATACAAAGGTGTTCCTGATATTAGGGTTATCGTTTACAACAAGGTGCCCGTTATGGCTATGCTGCGATTACCTACCAAAAGTTCACGTGGTAAGGCTAATCTACATCAAGGTGGGATTAGCGTTGGTATTGATATCTCAACAGGCGTTACAACTTACGCAATTCAGTACGATAGAGTCATTGAAACATTGCCTGATATTAAATTACCACTAAGAGGCATAAAGATTCCTTATTGGGATGAAATTTTGGAGATGTCACTAAAGGCAACAAATGCAGTGGGATTGAATTACACGGGTGTTGATATTGCTATTGATCGTGAAAAAGGTCCAGTTGTATTAGAAGTTAACGCTCACCCAGGTCTTTCAATTCAGATCGCTAACCTTTCTCCATTGAAAGAACGACTACTTCGAGTCAAGGGACTAAAGATAAAAACTATCAAAAAGGGAATCACGGTAGCCAAGGAACTGTTTGGAGGTGAGATTGAGGAGGAAGTTGAGGGTATTACCGGTAAAAAGATTTTGGGAATTGTGAATACTATTAAAATAAAGAACAAAAAAGGCGAATGGGTTGAAGTCGAGGCGAAGTTGGACACGGGTGCGGGCATTACTGCCATAGACGAAGACTTTGCTAGGCAACTCGGATACTCAGATGCCATAGATTATTACAAAAGTTTTAACATCAAGAGGATATTGACCAAGGAGGAGGTAGATATTCTCAGCAAAAACAAAGTTTGGAAAGAATTAGAAAAACATGACGACATCGTAGCGATTGCCAAGACTTACAGCAGCCATGGAATTTCGTACAGAATTGAGGTGCCTATAAAAATTCAGTTAGCTGGAGTTCACCTCAACTCTAATTCCTCAATCATTATGAGGGAAAATCTAAAATATCCTGTTATAATAGGTAGGAGAGATCTAAAAAAGTTTTTAATTGATCCTATCAAATAGGGAACATAGTTTTATTATGAAAATTTTAATCATTGGACCAGCTTCAACTGAAAATACACTTTTGCGTAAGGCAGGTGAAAAGGCCGGTCATCAGGTTGTACGAACATCGCTTCACAAAATTTCCTTGTTAGTACAAGACAACCACATGGAAGCATATTGGAGAGGCGAAAAACTGGACAACTTTGACATCTGTTTGTTTCGAGGTATCTCACCATACTTTGCCAAAGCCAAAACGTTAGCTAAATATCTCAAGCATACTGGAACAGAGGTTATTGATAGGGAATTGTATAGCAAAGCTTATGAATTTGATAAAATGTTTATGACCTTTGAGTTTTTTCAAAAAGGTCTTCCATTTATAGACACATTTCATTTCTCAACATATGAGGAATTTAGTCGTTATCTATCCAAGATCCCTCGACCTGTACTTATCAAGGATATTGCCGGCATGCACAGTCGTAATGTTTTTTCTTTCAAAACAAAGAAGGGCTTAGAAGAGTTTTTTTCCAAAAACAAGAAAAACGTCAAAAACTTTTTAATTCAAAGAAAAGTTGAGGAGCCTTTTTATTATAGGGTCTTAGTTGTTGGTGACAAAGCGCTGGGAGCTATGAAGCGGATGACTTACTTTAACCCTGAAAGAAAAAAGATTCCGTTGGCCAAGAGATCCGTCAAGGCAGAGTTAACGAGTGATATAGCTGAGATTGCCATCAAGGCTTCAAAGGCAACAAATTCTGATATATCTGGAGTGGATCTTATTCTAGAGAACGGTGAGCCAAAGCTTTTAGAGGTCAACCGATCACCAAAATTCAAAAGATTTACTCAAGTGGTAGGAATCGATGTGGCCAAGGAAATAATTAAATATTTAGAAAGCTTTGTGAAGGCATAAAAGGTTTATTTATTCAATCTGCAAGTAAAATTACAAGTATATGTTAAATCCAAAAAACTTTAATTACCTAAGTACCTACTTTCTTGGCAAAGAAGCTGAGGATCGAGGCATTTTTGTAACCAAAATCATTAATTCAGGCCCATTGGCCAAAAAAAGTTATCTTGAATTGAAATACAAAAATCACAGTGAAGTAATTATTGGACAAAGGACATCCAAAACGGATTGTATTGCTTATTGGATTCAGAAAAACAAAGAATTAGCCAAGAGCTTTTTTATTCGATCTGGAATCAACGTTGCCAAGAGCCAAGTGCTCAAATCCGGTGACCTAAAGGAAGTTGTAGCAGCCTGTCACAAAATCAAGTACCCAGTTGTTATAAAGCCTATTAGTGGAATTCAGGGGAAAGATGTATATCTTGGTATTGATTCTGACAGAAAAGTTCTAAGGGTTCTAAAGGAACTTAATAAAAAAATGAACAGAACAATATTGGTAGAAAAAGAATTCAAGGGGGAAGAATATAGAATTTTAGCAACCAGCGAAAAATTTGTTGCAGCGATACACAGGGTTCCAGCCAACGTTGTTGGTGATGGGGTTCACACGATAAAACAGCTTATTACATTAAAAAACAAGGACCCTCGACGCGGCGAAGGCCACAAAATGAGCTTGGTCAAGATAAAAATAGATGACATTGTTTTAGAATATTTGAAACAACACGGCAAGAAGCTTTCTACAGTACCAAACAAAGATGAGATTGTTTCCCTTCGTCCAAATTCCAATATTTCCACTGGGGGTGATAGCTATGATGTTACAGACATTGTTAATCCAAAGGTGAAAAAATTGGCAGTCAAGATAATTCAATCAATTCCAGGACTGGCATTTGCAGGAATTGACTATCTAACCAAAGACATTACAGCTGATCCTACGAAGAGAAACTATATTGTCATTGAAGTCAATGATTCACCCATGTTGTCAATGCATCATGTCCCTTACTCTGGCAAGGAACGTAATGTTGCAGCAGTTATTATCGATCAATTATTCCCAGAAACTAAAAAGAAAAAATGATGGTAAATGAACATACAAATTTTTTGTGCAAGCACGCAAGAAGGCGTGGCATTACTTGTCGTATACTAAAAGAAAATTCTTCATTTTGTGTTTTGGAAAAAGGCAATCGCCAACATTTAGTTTATGGTGGAATTGTTTTTGATAGTGCTTCTGCAAGCGCTAGCAGTATTTCCAGAAACAAGACTGCCACAAATCAGTTTTTGAAAATGTACAATTTTCCAGTATTACCACATATAAAGATACAGGACCTCAAAGAAGCCAGTACCTTTTTGAAAAAGCACAAAAAGGTAGTTGTTAAACCATTAATGATGAAGCAGGGCCTAGGGATAACTGTTGGCATAGAAACAATGTCTGAGTTGAGAAAAGCTTGGAATGAGGTTGAACAGGTTTCCAAACTTAGCAAAGTTGTAGAGAAATATTACCCGGGTATTGACCATCGAGTTTTAGTTATTAATTACAAACATATTTTTGTGGTTCAGAGATTCCCAGCCAGAGTTGTTGGTGATGGGGAAAAAAGTATTCTTCAATTGATTAAACAGAATAACAAAACAAAGACCCCAGGCAAGAGGAAAAAAGATATTGAGATAGACGAAGTTTTGACCTCCTATTTAAAAAAACAGGGACTTAACTTGTCCTCTGTTCCAGCCAAAGATTCGTTGATTGATCTAAGAGGAACTGCAAATATACATACTGGTGGAACCTCAAGGGATTTTACAGACGAAATCTCCAAAGAAGTTAAAGCAGAAGTTATTAAGATTGCTAAACTGCTAAAACTTCCAGTTCTTGGTGTCGATTACTTGGCAAAAGATATAAATAAAAAAAGATACATTATTGAATTAAATGCAGACCCAGGCATTCAACTTCACCATTTTCCAACCCATGGAAAAAGTCGGGATGTTGTGACAAAGATTCTGGATATGTTATTTTAATTCGGTATCAAAAGATAAAATATGCCAATCTCACAGTTGAAAGTTGTTCGTCATGGACCAGGTCGTAATAAACGATCTAATAAATTTTCTAATAAAAAAAGAAAAAAGTTTATAAAACTTTGGTTCAAAAGACTCTTTCTTACCGGAGTTGTTTGTTTTTTATTGTTCACAATATATTTGATAGGTGCATTTGCCTGGTATTCCAGAGAGTTGCCGGATCCAAACAAGATTTTGGAAAGAAAACTGTCACAAAGTACAAAAATTTATGATCGTGATGAGGAAACTATCCTTTATGATGTCCATGGAGAAGAGAAAAGGACATTAGTAAAACTTGATGACATCCCGGACTTTGTGAAATGGGCAACAATCTCTGCCGAGGACAAACATTTTTATGAGCACAATGGGTTTAACCCACTCGCCATGTTCAAGGGGGTAATAATTGATCCATTAATGGGGAAAAGAGCTCGTGGTGGTTCTACTCTGACTCAACAGTTTGTTAAAAATTCAATCCTGACAAATGAAAGACGCATATCTCGTAAGATCAAGGAGTTCATTTTGTCTTATAAAATAGAGAAGATATTCAACAAGGATGAAATTCTTCAGATGTACTTGAACGAAATACCATATGGTTCAGTTGCTTATGGTATACAATCTGCCTCACAAACATTTCTTGACAAGGATGTCCAAGATCTAACGCTCGGAGAGGCTTCAGTTCTAGCAGCTTTGCCGCAAGCCCCAACTTATTACTCACCATATGGTAGTCATGTGGATGATCTTTTTGGAAGACAGAAGTATGTTTTGGATCAAATGCAAAAGAATGGTTATATTACAAAAGAAGAGATGGAGGCTGCTATTGAGGAGGAAGTAGTTTTTGCAGTCAATAGACAATCTATCAAAGCACCTCACTTTGTAATGTATATTCGAGAGTTTTTGAGCGAAAAGCTTGGTGATGAAGTTTTGGAAAATGGTGGATTGAGGGTTGTAACTACTCTTGATTTAGAAAAACAGAAGATTGCAGAAGACGCAGTTTTGGCCGGAGTTGAAGCTCGTGGTGAACAGTATGGTTTTCACAATGCAGCTCAAGTTTCCATTGACCCCAAAACTGGGCAAATAATTACCATGGTTGGCTCAAAGGATTATTTTGATCTTGAAAACGATGGTAATGTAAATGTTACTCTTAGCAAAAGACAGCCAGGTTCTTCAATGAAACCACTAGTTTATTTGGCTGCTTTCAAGCAAGGGTACACACCCAATACGGTTCTGTACGATGTAGAAACAACATTCAAGACTGATACCAAAGATTACCATCCACTTAACTACGATTTGGCTGAGCACGGTCCAGTCACCATGCGCAAAGCGTTGCAGGGATCTCTCAATATCCCCGCAGTAAAAGCTATTTACTTGGTGGGAGTTCAGAAAATGATTGATTTATTGGAACTGTTTGGGTATAGCACTTTTGAAGATAGAAGTCGTTTTGGTTTATCTCTTGTTTTGGGTGGTGGTGAGGTTCAATTACTTGAGCACACAGCCGCCTTTGCAACATTAGCCAACCAGGGTGTGTATCATCCACCAGTTGGTATTCTTCGAGTGGAAGACAGCAATGGAAATATATTAATGGAATATAAAGAACGTGATAGAAAAGTACTAGATTCAAAAACCGTAAATACTCTTACCAATGTTTTGTCAGACGATGCAGCCAGGGCTTATGTTTTTGGCGCTGGTAGTTATTTATCTCTGCCAGGTCGCGCAGCCGCTGCCAAAACTGGAACAACCAATGATTATCGGGATGCCTGGACAATGGGTTACACTCCTTCATTGGCAACCGGTGTTTGGGTTGGTAATAACGACAATTCTGCTATGAACCGTGGTGCAGCTGGTGGTGTTGTAGCTGCTCCTATTTGGAATGAGTACATGAAAAACGCCTTGTCAGGTTCCCCTGCCGAAGGTTTCCCCGGCGTGGAAATAGAAGAAACCGGTATTCCGGCACTAGATGGTGCAGTCGGTGCAGAGGTTACAGTCAAGGTTGATAAATTTAGTGGCAAGCTTGCAACTGAGCACACACCAGAAAGTGCTGTTGAAGAAAAAATATTCAAGGATGCTCACAGTATTTTACATCACGTGTACAAAGACGATCCTCGCGGTGGTGCCCCAGAAGATCCTGCAGCAGCTGACGCAGCCTATGTTTATTGGGAAGATGGAATCAGGTCTTGGCTGGAAGCAGCTGAAGATGAAAGTGGTGGAGAGTTTGTAAATGAAGCAGCCCCAACCGAATTTGATGATGTTCATACAGAAGAAAATAAACCAACAATATTTATCAAGAACTTAAATAGCAATGAAGTTATTGAAAGCTCATCCTTGTTTGTTGACGTAACAGCTTCAGCACCTAGAGGTGTTTCAAGAGTTGAGTATTTCCTTGACGACAAGAGAATTGCTACAAAACTTGCACCAAATTATGATTTGAACTATTCACTGAGCAGTTATTTTGTAAAAGGATATCACCGATTGAGGGCAATTGCTTTTGACGATGTAGATAACTTCAACGAGGCAGCTGTTGAGTTGAACATCAAGGTTGATGTGCCAATCCCAACCGCTAGCTGGGAAAACATTAATCATGGCTCTAGTTTTAGCAGCTCAGACTTCCCTGTTAGTCTAAGTCTGAAGCTAACAGATATGGTCGCTAGTCAAAAGGTAAACTTCTTCCAAAAGAACTTGTCTAATGGCGAAACTAACCTTGTTTCTTCATCGATTCTTCCACAAACGAGTACTGTATCATTTAGTTGGCCAAAGGTTTTTGAAAAAGGAAGTTATGAGTTGTATGTAGAAATTGTTGATCCAGGCGGAGCTACATATTCAGGCGAGAGGGTATCAGTTACAGTAGATTAAAGATATATAGATAAAAGAGGCTTATTTTAGGCCTCTTTTTTGTTTAACTGTTAATAAAGTGCCCTTGGTTCTGTCTTGTATTTTTGCTATAATAAGTACAGATTTCATTCAATTTACTAGAACAGTTACAAGTTGTGCGTAATTGTAGTTATTTATTTATGTATTTAGCCAAAATAGAAATACAAGGTTTTAAGTCTTTTGCAAAAAAGACAACTATTGAGTTTCCTCCAGCTTCCAATCAAGACAAAAAAGCCAAGAGCATTACAGCTATCGTTGGTCCAAACGGTTCAGGAAAATCCAATGTCGCGGATGCTATTCGATGGGTGCTTGGTGAACAGAGTCTCAAGTTGATCAGATGTAAAAAATCAGATGACGTAATTTTCGGTGGTTCAGAAAAAAAGGCAAGACAAGGTTTTGCTGAAGTTATTTTATACATGAACAATGAGGATCGCGAATTGCCAATTGATTATGCAGAAGTTGCAATCACCAGAAGAGTTTACCGTGACGGTGAAACTGAGTATTTGTTGAACAAAAACAAAGTTCGTCTTTACGATATTTTAATTTTATTGGCCAAGGCCAATTTCGGTCAAAAGAGTTACAGCATTGTTGGTCAGGGAATGGTTGACCATATTATAAATGTTACTCCATTTGAGAGAAAAGAATTTTTTGACGAAGCCACGGGTGTAAAGCAGTACCAAATCAAGCGGGACCAGTCAGTCAATAGGTTGAGACGCTCAAGAGATAATCTTGAACAGAGCAACAACATTCTTGCTGAGCTTGAACCAAGGTTACGATTACTTACCAGACAGATCAAGAAGCTGGAAAAGCGAAAAGAGGTAGAAATCAAGCTTCGTGAGCAACAGAAAAAGTATTACGGACACATTTGGGACAACCTCAAAAGGGATCGCCAGCAATTTGAAGAAAAGTTTGGTATCAAGGATGCTTTAAAAAAGGACCTAGACTTGAGACTTGAAGAGATTCAGACAAAATTAGCAACCATTGCTAGGTCAGAGTCACGCAAGGACGTTTTTAATAACTTACAAAAAGATTATAATAGACTTCAGTCTGAAAAGAATGATATTTTGAAAGACTTGTCAGTGATCAAGGGCAAGATGAGCCTTGAATATACAAAGATTGGGAAACAAAATCTTTCTTGGCTTGAGGACAAGCGTGAAGAACTACACAAGAGAACGAATGATATCCGAGAAAGTCTAAACAACATTGATAACAAGTTACAGTATAAACAAAAAACACTCTCAGAAAATGAAGAAAAGCTAGGTGATCTAGTTGATCAGATGACAGTTTTTCGAAACAATCTACAAGCAGCCGAAGAGGAGCTGTCTCGTGTCAAAGGTGGTGGTAGATCATCTGGCAATATGGAGTCAGTCGACGCCGTTTTGAGACAAAAAGATTACATTACCGGTATTTATGGCACAGTTAGTGAGCTTGGCAAGGTTGATTCTATGTACGAAGTCGCACTTGCGACTGCGGCAGGTGCTCGTTTGTCTGCGGTTGTTGTCAAAGATGATCAGGTAGCAGTTAAATGCATTAAATTTCTAAAAGAAAATCGTCTACGGTCAGTTACTTTCTTGCCACTCAACAAAATTCAAGGTTATGCGCCAAGAGTTGAGACCAAGAGATTGCTTGAAGAGACTGGAGCAATTGGATTTGCTACTGATTTAGTGGCTTTTGACCCCAAGTACAACAAGGTATTCCAATTTGTGTTTGGTAGCACAATTATCGTTGATAATGTGGAAAATGCACGAGCGGTTGGTGTTGGTAGAGAGAGAATGGTAACACTTGATGGTGATTTATTAGAAAAATCAGGTGCAATGAGGGGTGGGTACCAGAAAGGTTTTGGTCTTACTTGGTTTATTGGCAGTCGTGAAAAGAAACTAGCTAGCCAAGAAGAGAAACTCAAGGAAATTGCTGTACTCAAGGCTCAAATTGAAGATTATACAAAACAAAGACAAATATTATTTGATGAAACTAATACTCTGAAAGTTGAGGTACAGGTTGCAGATACCAAACACAAGGGCTTAAAAAATGATTACGACTCCATTGTAAAAGAAAAGGAAAAAATTGAACAAGAAATAAAAGATAATCAGGTTGACCCAAAGGATCAGGACAAATTTTTCAAGAGTCTAGAAAGCAAACGAAAGAACAAAGACGAAGAATTAGAAAAAATTGAAGATAAAGTTATTGAGCTTCGCAAAAAAATTGATAATTTCAACCTTGAAGAAGAAAGAAAGAAAGTCGAGGTATTCCGTTTGCAAGATGAGATGCAGAAATATCAAATCAATTTAAATGAAGTTAATCAGGATATAGGAATAATTAATATTGGCTTAGCAAAACTAGAAACTAAAAAAGAAGAATTAGACAAGGAAGTTGCGCAAGAACTTGGAGCCAATGTCAAACTAGAGGAGATTGCAGTAGATGAGACAATTTTGAACCCAGATCAATTATGGTTTGAGATTAGTAAGCTGAAAAGCAATTTAGAACAGATTGGTGGTATAGATCCAGAGATTATAGACGAACACAAGGAGGTTTCAGAGCGCTATGAGTTCCTTAGTGAGCAAGTAAAGGACTTGGAGAGTGCAATTATTAACCTAGAAAAGATTATCAAGGAACTTGATGTGGTTATAAACAAACAGTTTACTGCCTCCTTCAAACTTATAAACAAAGCATTTGCAAAATATTTTACAAAAATATTTGATGGTGGAAAGGCGAAGTTGGAGATGATTCAAAAAGAAAAGGCTCCAAGCAGAGAAGCCGGCCCAGAGAACCCAGATGGTGACCCAGAAGAAGAAGAAATCTTGCCAGAAGAAAGATCAAGGCTTGTTAACACAGGAATAGACATCATGGTTGCTCCTCCGAACAAGAAGATCTCTAATATAGCCGTTCTCTCAGGTGGGGAAAGAACTATGACAGCGCTTGCGCTTATCTGTGCAATTATTGACAGTAACCCTTCCCCATTCATTGTTATGGATGAGGTTGAAGCGGCTCTTGATGAGGCCAATTCTCAGAAATTTGCTGATATTCTACAGGAGTTGTCATACAAAGCACAGTTTGTTCTGATTACTCACAATCGGGTGACAATGCACGTTGCAGACGTACTATATGGAGTAGCAATGGGTGATGACGGGGTGTCCAAAACTCTTTCATTGAATCTGAGTGAGGCTGAAGCTACAGTTGATTAAACAAAGTTGAATAAAAAAGAGGTTGCAAAACCTCTTTTTGGTTTATCCACTATTCTACTTGCCAGATAAGGTACGGTAGTTTATTATATACCTATACCCTAGGTGGGGGTACAAGAAAAATAAATTAAATTTATGCACAAGGGTCAAGAAAAAGCCATTATCAATTTCAAAAAAGCTAAAACTTTGATGGACCGAATTCAAGGAATGATTGAAGATGGAGATTATTGTATAGACGTAATGCAACAAAACCTGGCCGCTATCGGCCTTTTGAAGTCAGCTCATCATTTGCTGATGGAAACACATTTGAATAGTTGCTTTAAAGCAGCCATGGCCTCATCCAACGAAAAGAAAAAGCAAGAAATGATTAATGAAATTTTGAAAGTCAGCAAATTATCTAATAAATAGTTATTATGTCTCACAAAAAAACAAAAAAAATTAAAATAAAAGGAATGACTTGCGTGTCATGCGAAACCTTGATTAGTGATGAGCTTCAAGAATTGAACGGGGTAGATAGTGTAACCGTTTGTCACAAGAAGCAAGAAGCAGAAGTCACCCACTCGGAGGGGTTCAGCGAGAAAGATGCTCATGCTATTGTAAAAAAACTTGGGTATCAAGTTGGTGATGATGTGCAGCTACTCAAAACAACAAAGAAACAATGGTTTATATCCCTTTTGATCGTCGTTGGTCTATACCTGGCGTTCAAAGGATTCTCTTCTCTTGGTTTATTCGATTGGTTATTAATTGATCCAACCAATATTACCTATGGAGTTGCTTTCCTAATTGGAATCGTCGCATCAATGTCCACTTGCTTGGCAATTGTTGGAGCAGTTATTATTTCATTTGCTGCTAAATACAAAAGCAAAGGCACATTTTATGAGGCAAACATCAAACCCCATTTAATGTTCCATGTGGGGAGACTAGTAACCTTTTTTATTCTTGGTGGTTTACTTGGAATAATCGGAAGCTGGGTTAACTTCTCAGGTCAATTCATGGGAGTGTTCACGGTCTTGATTGCCATAGTCCTGGCTTGGCTTGGTTTGAACATCTTGGGTGTAGTGCCCTCACTATCAACCATTGGTATTCGTATGCCAAAGGGTATGACCAGTCATTGGTCAAATTTGAAAAAATCTGACCACCCATTAGCGCCAATTATACTTGGTGGATTCACCTTTTTTCTCCCTTGCGGCTTCACTCAGAGTATGCAGCTTTTTGCAGTTAGTTCAGGTAGCTTTTGGGCAGGTGGGTGGACCTTGTTCTTGTTTGCTCTCGGGACAGTTCCTATACTATTAACACTTGGCGGTGCGGCTTCAAGGTTTTCTCATGACAAATCAGTTGTTTTCAAGAAAGTCATTGGCTTTATTGTTATACTTTTCGCCCTTTACACCTTATCGTCAGGCCTTGCAATTGCAGGCTTCAGTTTAGATGTAGGTGGTGACAAAGGAGAAACAGTTGTTAGTTCAGATTATCAGGAAATTGTAATGGAAGTGAACTTTCAAGGGTATTCTCCAAATGTATTCTATTTAGAGAAGGATGTTCCGGTTAGATGGATAGTAAGAGTAAAACAAATGTCTGGATGTACCAATGAAATTATTTCTCCCGAGCTTAAGATAAAGAGGAAGCTGGTTGTTGGCGACAATCTGATTGAATTTACTCCGTCCAAAGCAGGCACAATTGGCTTTAGTTGTTGGATGGGCATGGTGAGAGGCAAGTTTATAGTTCAAGATAAGGTAAGTAATAATAATGGGCCAATTCCAGCAGCATCAGCGCAAGAAATTGTCCCGACTACATCAGGCACGACTTGTTCTGGTGATGGTTCATGTGGTGGAGGCTGTGGTAGCACTTCTTGTGGGTGTGGAGCCAGACAATAAAGAACAAATCTATGAAACAACAATTCAAAATTATAGGCATGCACTGTGCTTCTTGTTCAGCTACGGTTGAAAAGAGGCTAAAAAAGACAAAGGGTGTTGAAAAGGTAAATGTAAACCTAGCAACAGAAAAGGCTTTGGTTATTTTTGACGAAAAACAACTTTCAGAGGATGGAATTATCAAGGTTATTGTTGGCGCTGGTTACAAGGCTGAGATTTTCACCAACAAAATAACCAAGGAGAGTCAAAAAGACAAATACTATTTTCTTTTGAGTCTGTTGTTCTCAATTCCAGTATTTATTTTGGCCATGTTCTTCATGAGTAACGGTTTTTACAATCGACTTGCACAAGTTATTCTTGCTGGTGTTGTCCAATTTGTGTTTGGAGCGAGATTTTACAAAGGTGCTTGGTCTGCTTTGAAGAACAAATCCGCCAATATGGATACGCTTGTTGCTCTTGGCACCAGTGCAGCATACTTTTACAGTTTAACTACAACGTTTTTGATAAAGGGAGAGGTTTTCTTTGAAACCTCTGCTTTGCTAATCACCTTTATTCTGCTTGGCAAATGGCTAGAGTCACGAGCCAAAGGCAAAACCAACGATGCAATAAAAAAACTAATGGGACTTCAGGCCAAAAAGGCCAGAGTTATTCGAGATGGTCAAGAGTTAGATGTTCCGATTGAACAAGTTGTAGTTGGTGATGAGATAATTGTACGTCCTGGTGAAAAAATACCAGTTGATGGTGAGGTTGTTAGTGGCTATACCAGTATTGATGAATCAATGATTAGTGGAGAAAGTATTCCTGTTGAAAAAGCGGTTGGAGACTCTGTTATTGGCTCAACAATCAACCAAACTGGCAGTATCTCATTTCGTGCCACCAAGATCGGCAAAGACACCGTTTTGGCCCAAATTATCAAGGTTGTAGAGGAAGCACAGGGATCAAAGGCCCCAATTCAAAAGTTTGCAGACTTGGTTTCTAGTTATTTTGTACCGGCGGTTCTTTTGATAGCAATATTAACTTTTGGGATTTGGTATTTTTGGATAGGGGTCAGCTTTGTCAAAGCTCTCATGACATTTACGGCAGTACTTGTTATTGCCTGTCCGTGTTCTCTTGGCTTGGCCACGCCAACGGCTATTATGGTTGGAACTGGCAAGGGGGCAGAAAATGGAATCCTGATCAAAGGGGGAGAGTCACTTGAAATCGCTAACAAAATAAAAACAGTTATTTTTGATAAAACGGGTACCATTACAAAAGGTGTTCCGGTTGTTACCAATGTTGTTAGACTAAAGGATATTTCTGAAGATAGCATTCGAGTGTATGCTGCTTCTCTTGAAAAGATGTCAGAACACCCATTAGCAGAAGCAATTGTTCGAGATGCAAAAGAAAAAAAGATTACTTTGGAAAAAGTTTCAGGCTTCAAGGCTTCAGTTGGCTTAGGTATTTCTGGTCAGGTAAATGACAAGAAGATACTAATTGGAACAGAAAAATTTCTTGTACAAAATGGAGTGATGTTTGATCAGTCTTTGCGTAGGAAGAAAGATGGTTTGGAGGATCAAGGAAAAACAGTGATGATTGTAGTATTTGATTCAAGAGCCGTTGGTTTAATTGCTGTTGCTGATCAAGTAAAGGACACTTCAAAAGAGGCTATCAAGAAACTTAAACATTTAGGTATACATACAGTGATGTTAACCGGTGATAACAAAAAAACAGCGCACGCTATTGCTACCAAAGTTGGTATAGATGAAGTTGTTGCCGAAGTATTGCCACAAGAAAAAGCGGAAGTTATCAAGAAGTATCAAAGCAAGGGACAAAAAGTTGCCATGATTGGTGATGGTATCAATGACGCCCCAGCCTTGGTTCAGGCAGACCTAGGGATTGCTATGGGCGCTGGTACTGACATTGCGATTGAGTCTGGCGGGATTGTTTTGGTCAAGAATGATCTACTTGATGCTGTTCGAGCAATCAAATTGAGTAAACTAACTCTGAGTAAAATAAAACAAAACCTTTTTTGGGCTTTATTCTATAATTCAATTGGTATACCAATTGCTGCAATGGGACTATTGCGCGCCGAGTTGGCTGGACTTGCAATGGCCTTGAGTAGTGTTTCGGTTGTTGTTAATTCGTTGTTATTAAAAAGAAAAAAGATTAAATAGTTATAATGGATTTGAAGCCAACCACAGTCCTTCATAGATCGCCGACATGGTTTCGTTCATTTCCTTGGACTGGATGAGTACCGCTGATAGTTCCTTGAGAGAGGATATCACCAAAACTTTATCATCATACAAACAGATTACTGATTTGAACTTTCCGTGCATTACCGAAGGGAGTATTCGAGGATTTCTTTCCTTCAAAACTTCTGGTGAAAGATCTTTGTGACTAGGGCTAGTTTCCCACAGAGATCGAGACGTCAAACTTCTTTGCTTTCTTGTTTGTACGAAATATTTAGCATAATCTTTATCAAACTCTGAAAAAAAGTTTTTCACTGGGGCAATAATGTCCCAGTTTTTTGATTTGCAATAAAGTGCATCCTCTACTACCAGTTTAATTCCTTCAATTCCTTCATAGTGAGACACTTTCATTTGATTATCTTGGGGTAAAAGCTCTTTTTGCAAAAGAGGAACTAGAGTGTCGAGCTCCTTTTTTTGTTCTTTGAGCAAAGATATTTTTTCATCTATCAGGTTTTTTATATTAGTCGGGTCCGTCATGCTAAAGACCTGTTTGATTCCAATATTTTTTTTTGCAACAAGACCTTTTTGCATCAATGTATCCAAAGCATGATAAATAGTTGTTCTATTTATCCTAGTTTGCTTGACCAATTCACTTACTCCAGTAGAGGAGTAACCCAGTCCAGTCAGGTAAATTTTTATTTCCGTATCAGTCAGCCCAAGTTTTTTCAACAAAGCAGTAGTTTGCTTCATACGTATTTTATTATACTAGTTATGCACAGTTTGTCAATATCATTTTGTAATTAATAATATGTAAATTTAGACAAGCGTTAGACCTGTCGAACATTCGTTATAAACAGTTATTCACAGTTTTATGCACAGGGCGTATAAATAGAGTGTAGACAGTTCATTACAACCGAGGAGGCATACTATGTTGATCGACATACATGCTCACACTACTGAGCGTACCCTTTGGGGGCTGCATACAGCAACGGCCACAATTTCTGATCTAGAACTTTATGCTGCGCAGTTCAAGATCCAAAAGATCCTTCTCATGGCAACCTACTTCCCTTTCAAGGGCGGTGGACAGCCCAACGCCAAGGTTCTTGGCAAGGTAGAAGGCAACTCCTCTTTTGGTGTCTGCGGCAGTCTGGATGCAATGAACCATTTTAAGGAAGGTCTTGCTGAACTTCGCGAATTGGTTCGTCAAGAAAGAATTGTTGGCATCAAGCTCTATCCTGGGTATCAGGATTTTCGGCTTGGTGAAGACAAGATGAACAGGGTTTACGAATTAGCTGCTGAGAACAGATTGCCAATTGTCATTCACACCGGGCACTTACATCACTGTTGCCCACGCCAGGATCGGCAGGCGAGAAACTTCCGATGTGGACAGCTCGAATGTGCGATTAACAAGCTTCAGCCATTATCAATGCCAAGCCAAGTGATTGTTCCCGCTCAGAAATTTCCAGAAGTGAACTTTGTTCTTGCTCACATGAGCAAGCCATACATTGAAGAGCTACTGGAAGTTATGGCCCTTTGTCCAAACGTCTATACAGACACTTCTGGATTGCTTGTTTCCGGTGATAACCAGGGAAGAAGAGAAGACACACCAACCAACTTGAGTAGACTGCGAACGGAGATTGCTCAAGTCTTGGATCTGCCAGGTGGCGTTGGTCGCATCATGTTTGGGACGGACTTTCCCATTCAGTCGTATTCAGATTCAATCATGTTGGTTGATTCTCTGGAGATTGACGAGACAGTAAAAGAGAAAATTCGTTGGCAAACCGCTAGGCGAGTTTTCAATCTTCAGATCTAGGAGGTTGTCGTGCGAGTAATTGAAAACAATGACGTTATTGAAGTCACATGTTCTCGTTGTGGCAGCAAACTCGTTGTTGAGTGCGAGGATGTTCAGACAACTGACATCGGTCATGGTCATAGTCACATGCAATGGGCCAACTGTTGTCAGTGTGGCAAAGAGATTGGTATCCCACTTGAGAAGATTCCTTCTCATTGGCGAGCTTATCTCTTTGTAGATGATATTCACGGATAGGAGGAAGTCATGAAAATACTAGTTACCGCAGGTTCCACTCAATCTCCCATTGATCAGGTGAGGGTTATTACCAACATCTTCAGAGGGAGGACAGGTACAGAGATTGCCAAGAAGCTGGATGCAAAACACGAAGTTACTCTGATCACTTCCAATCCACGAATGGCCGAAAGTCCTGGTGGGTATGGTAGTAACTACAAGTACCGAGTACTCAGCTTCAAAACATTTGATCAGCTTGCTGATCTGATGGAACAGGAGATCTGTACAGGTCAGTACGATGTGATTATTCACTCGGCAGCAGTGAGTGATTATCGCGTAGAAGGTGTCTTTACCCAGGAGGATGGTCAGCTGCAAGTGGTTGTCGCCGATAGCAAGATTCCCTCCTCGCACAGTGAGCTTTTTCTTCGACTGACCCCCACCTTCAAGATCGTCGACAAGATCAGAAGTGAGTGGGGATTCGAGGGAACACTGATCAAGTTCAAGTTGCAGGTCAATATGACTGAGACAGACTTGATCAAAAGAGCAATGAATAGTAGACTGGCAAGTGAAGCTGATTACATCGTTGCTAACTGTCTTGAGTGGTCGAAAGAGTATGCTCTGATCATCGACAGTCACGATGTTGTGGAAAGGGTTTCCCGGCTCAACTTGCCCAAGGCTTTGGAAAGGGTGATCTCATGAAGGTCTTGCTCGGGGTAACAGGAAGTGTGGCGTCAACGCTTGTCCCCAAGCTCGTCAATCAGTTGATTGACGCTGGACACGAGGTCCAGGTTGTTGCCACCAAGTGGGCTCTCTATTTCTTCAAACCAGAAGACGTCCCTGTCAAAGTCTGGACTGACGAAGACGAGTGGCCCAACGCTCTTTACGAAAAGGATCAGCCAATTCCTCACATTGAGTTGAGAGATTGGGCTGATGTTCTTCTTCTCGCTCCACTAACGGCCAACACTTTGGCCAAGGTCTCTCATGGACTTTGTGACAACTTGCTCACCTCTACAGTTCGAGCCTGGTGTCCCAAGAAACCGATCATCATTGCCCCAGCCATGAACACCGTGATGTGGGAAAACCCCATCACGCAGGAGCAGATTTATCTACTCCGTCGTTTCTTCAAGGTCACCCTTGTCGAACCGACAGAAAAGAAACTGGCCTGTGGTCAAACCGGCAAGGGAGCACTTGCCAGACTCGACACAATTGTTGAGGCAATACTCAATTTGTAAGCACCTGTGCGTACTGACTTGTCAGTACGCACTTTTATTGACTATCTTTTCAAAAAGTAATAATATCAATCTTGGTGTTAGTTCTTTCATTTTGCCAAAAGGAGGTGTCAATGGAAAGAAAGTCAGCGTACAAACAGTTTGTACCATCTGATCGATTGCTGGATTGGTACATAGATGGAGAGCAGCTCTATCTTGTATTTCTTCGAGTTGTCCAAAAGATTGGACTTTTGAGGTTTGTACCAATCAGTCGTCTGGACGTGACTCTGAAGGAAAGCTACTCCAATCCAACGGAGGACTATTCCAAGGATCGTTTGAGAAAAGCGATGCAGGAGCGGTTCATGGCGCATCTAGCCAGATTGGTACGTAGGGCCGAGCAGGACGGAAAGGACAAGGTAAAACTTGTCGTAAATGATGAGTATGGCCGATGGGTCATGGCGAATCATCTTTCTAGGAGCCTGTGGAAGGTTTTTCAGCTTCCTCAGAACGTTCGCTACAGTGCTTGGCTGGATCAGTTTTCTACTGAACTGCTTGATTGGGTCAAGCAGCAACCTGGCAGGGAGGTAAAGCTGCCATGGGCAACGCTCAGATTGGGCGAAGATACTCTGTATCTAGAACCATAAAACAAGACAAGATTGGCTAAACTTAGTCAATCTTTTAATTTTGCACGAAAAACACTTAGTGTACATTTGACAATATTTTATTTATGTATTAAATTGTAAGTGAAGGATGTTCCTTGATAAAAAAATACCTAGTCAATCAAAAAACAACACGACACTTGACAAAATATTAGTTTTGAGCTAATATTTAGTGTCTTGTTCTTTGAATTTTGACCTAAAATGTAAGGTCATGGTGTGCGTAACTCAACCCCAAAGGAGGCCAACATGGCTACGAAGAAGAAAGTTCCCGCCAGCACCCACCCCAAGTGGGACGAGCAGACCAAGGCATTCGCCGAGGCTTGCGGCGTCAAGGAAGCGGACGTCAACACGGCACTCGTCGAGTACTTCGGCGAGGCAGACGACGCCCATCTCGAGATGCTCTCCAGTACCAGCTCGGTGCCGGATGGTGATCTCGCAGACGCTCTGGTCCGTGGTGGCCCGGGTGTCAAGATGCCGAAGTTCCGGCACAACCTGCACGTTCTCCGTGGTATCGACAAGGCCACTCCGGCTACGTCGGAAACTGCGAATGGTGCGTCCATGGGAATGTTCGTCGGTGAAGATCCCCTGCCCAAGTTCGAGGAAGGCGATGCTCTCCTCGATGCTCTCAAGGTGGGTGGACGGTTGAAGCACAATGCCTCGACCGTAGCCGGTCTGGTTCGAGTCTCCGTTGCGGAGAACTTCGGACTGCTCGATCTCGACAAGAAGATCGCCGCGGCGATGGAGGAGTACGCTGATCAGATGGTGGAGTCCGTACCGGACGTCTACTGGGAGGTCGACGAGATCCTTCAGAAGTCGGCCTGGTCCGACCTTCTCCGTGCGATGAAGGTTCGCGCCAGCTTCGTCAGTCCCAAGCGGCAGAACGAGCTGATGCGTCGCGTCAACCAGGTTCTCTGGCCGAGTCTCAATGACTTCCAGACCGCTTTGTCGGCCTGGCGGGAAGAGTGGCGCGGCAGCCGTGAAGAGATGCTCTTCGCCGCCGTGGCGCAGAACAACCCGATGTTCGGTGGTATGCCGGACTTCACTCCTCCGGATCCGATGATGGTGCGTAGCGCCCTCGAGGGTCTCAACGAGAAGGTCAATCGGGTTCTCTCCGGAGTCATGGTTCCTGTGGCCAAGGGCATGACTGCCAAGGCCAACCGCATGCTCGAGATCCTTCACACGGACAACCTTCACCTGGCCATGGGCGCGCCCAACCAGGAGGAGATGTTCCGGCGTTTGAGCGTGGGTGTCTCCATCCGAGAGATCGAGATGGAGAAGATCATGGCGCGCTTCGTTCTCGCCGCCCTGGAGCTCAAGAAGGTCCCGAGTGGTGGACAGGAAGAGATCCGCTACATGTGGCGTCTGCATGACCTCGGTCGTCGGATTGACTGGAATGTGCTCTCCGGGAAAAGCACCGGTGGACACAATGTCCGCGAGCCCCAGCCCTTCGGTGGCGGAGCTCGTAGCTAGGAACAAATAGAGGGACATGGCATCGACCGTGTCCCTCTTTACTTTTTGAAGGAAATTCAATTCAACAGGAGGAACATATGACATCCGGATCACGTGATGTGTACGAGCGATCGTACCACGAAACGTCGAGTAGTTTCGACGCAGACGAAGCCGTTCGTCGTGAGGCGAGAGAGCGACGGCGAGAGAGGTTGAACGAGCATCGTTCAGATCTCGGACGGGAAAGGGCCAGGGAAACTCGTAATGAGGACCAGGTTCATGATACGTCCAAGGTCCGTCTCGGAATCAAGTCCCCCCGGGCAGGTGTAAATCGATTGCACGTGTTCCTGGTAGATAATTCCGGGTCCAATGAGCGCATTGCCAAGAATATCCGGGCTGGTTCCGGATACTTGGTTGCTACACTGAACGCTGTGGACCCCGAGGCCCAGTATGCGTTCATGTACTTCAGTGACCATCGAGACGGGATGCGTTTCATTCAGGAGATCGACTGGTTTGGTCCGGACGAAGAGGGTGACGTCATCCTCAATTCGACCAACCGACAGATCATGCCTGCCAATGGACACGATGCTCCCGAAGCAATTGAGTGTGCTCTGAAAAGAGCATGTGAGCTGGACTTCGGCGATGCCGAGGAAAAGCATCTGTATCTGGTCAGTGACCAGATCGCTCATGGCATGAGTACACAGGAGTACGCAGCCATTTTCGGCGGAGATGAGGGTTGTCCCAAGGGGCAGATGATTCAAGACTCGATCGGCATGGTTCGCCAAGTCTATCGATCATTCCAGATGGTTGGCTGTGCCGAACATCCGGTGGTAGGGAAGATTCAGCGTCAGTTCTTCACAGATGCTCGGGTCGCTCTCGATCATCTGGATCTGTCGCACGTCAAGTCTCCCAGTCATCGGCTTCAGCTGGTCAGCAATGCCCTGCTCTTCCTGGTGGCTCGCCATCAGGGCATGCAGTCCGTGGAAATGTTCCTTTCCGCACTGTATGAGAAGTGGTTGGCCGATCCGGTCTTCGGAATGGCCAGTGATACCAAGGCCAGAGGCCAGATTCACAGCTTTGGGGAGTACCTCGAGGCACCCCAGGAACAGATCGAAGCCATGATGCAGCGCATCTTTGGTGAAGAGTAGAACAATATGGGGTGGACTGGACTACTCCAGTCCACCCTTTTTCTTTTCTGTTGAACTAACCTGAACTAGGGAGGATGCAATGAGTCAAAACAGACAAATCATTGAACAGCTTCTCTCTGGTGTAGGTGATCTACAGCAGCTGAGAAGTCTAGAGCCACTTGAACAGTTAGTTCGAGAGATGCCTAAGGGTGAAGACAAGCAATTAGCCAAGCGACTTTTGGTCGGAGCCTACTTTGCATGCTTCAACTACAACCCCAAGGAATTGGAAAGAGTGCTTGACCTTGATATTCTTGCTGAACATCAAGCAGAGATGTTAGAAAGGGCTTGGCCATTGGCTACGCTTTATTGCAACTTAAGCTTGCTGAGCAAGATAATTAGACTGGGATACAATCCCGGTTGGACCAAGGATCAGGTAAGGCAATGGATTATTGAGAAAGGCATCTGGTGGATTCCTTTTTCTTACGACACAGCCAAGTGCATCTACTTCCTGAAAAAGCAGGATGTGCAAAAAGTAGAAGAGTGGGTCAGCCAATACTTTGAAATGGGCCAGTTCTGGTCCGAGGTGTTGGCCAGACTACCAGCGCAGGAACTTCCTGCTGAAAGACGTCAGATAATGGAGCTGCTAGCTACTGGTCAAGAGCCAGCAGTGTATGTTCCCGAGATCGACGTCCATCAATCGTTTACCAATTACTGCAATGACCAGGGTATTCATATCTTGCGTCTGATGCAGGTAGGTGTTGATGCGATCAAGTACTGTAGCTACGTGTACCTGTGCTTGGACACTGATGGAATCATCAAAGTATTCAAGCAACTCCTGAACTACAAAAAGGGGCCACTAGCAGAACAGTTCAACAACGAAGACGAAATCTATGAGCATCTGCCAAAAGCTGACTTCATCCCCCGTTACTACGGCAAGGTAGAGGTCAGTGAAGGGCTCGAGTTCATGAAACTGTCTTTCGTTTATGGCCAGTCTATGGTTGACTATTGCTCGGGAGAGCAGCCCGTGTCTCATGAAGAGGCAAATGTGTTGATTCAGGACTTGGCAAAGAAGCTAGAGTGGTTGCATGATCAGGGAGTCTTGTATCTGGATCTCAAGCCAGAGAACCTCAAGGTTCAATATGGCAAGGTTCAGCTCCTGGACTTTGGAGTT